>ERZ1645187.4019-NODE-4019-length-12079-cov-7.096391_pt1 | contig 12079 bp, 11 predicted proteins | sample MGYA00575352_ERZ1645187 | MGnify/ENA primary metagenome ERZ1645187 (study PRJEB40837, sample SAMN11349314) | freshwater sediment metagenome | isolation source: river sediment | host: Sediment | place: India: Wazaribad , New Delhi | collected 2017-02-21 ... | reverse complement strand
CGTGATGGCAGCTCGTTCTTGCAGGAATATTACGGCTTTTCGTGGCGCTGGATGGGCAATCTGGGGGCAGACATCCTGGTCTGGCCGCTGACCTGGTTCTTCAGTCTGGAAACGGCGGGGCGGATCATGGCGGGCGTGATCCCGCCGCTTACCGCCATGTCGATCCTGGCGGCGGAATGGGCCGTGCGGCGGCGAATCGGGATGGCCTCGATGCTGGCCTTCGCCTTTGTCTGGTCGCCGTCGGCGATTCTCGGCTTCCTCAACTTTGGCCTGGCGCAGGCTGCGGCGTTGTTCGCCTTTGCCCTGTGGGTCATGCTGGATGGAAAGCCGTGGCGTGCGCCGCTGTTCATCCCGATCGGGATTTTCGTCTGGCTCGGCCACGTGTCGGGCTGGGGTATCCTTGGCATTCTGGTGTTCGGCTATGAATGGTCGAAGGACAAGTCGTGGCGGGCGTTTCTGGCCCCGTGGCCGCTGTTCTTCCCGTTCCTTTCACTGGTTCTGGGCGACAATCCGGGCAAGCCGCCCAGCTATGGCCCGGCGCCGCAGCTCTACAAGTGGGCGATCTGGAAACAGGCCATGCGCGGCACGTTCCAGTGGGTCGACTATGCGATGACCATTGCCGTGGGCGCGCTGCTGGTGGTCTCCCTGTTCTTCAAGAAGTGGGATGGCAAGCTGGGCTGGGCCACGATCATGATGCTGGTCTCTTCGCTGGTCCTGCCGCGCCATATCTTTGGCGGCGATCTGGTCGACGCGCGAATGATCTCGGCAGGCCTGATGGTCGGCTGTCTGTGCCTGTCATGGCGCGCGCCGCGCTGGGTTGTGCTGCTGATCCCGGCGGTGTTCCTGTTCCGCCTTGGCTACACCACGATCGACTGGGAGCGCGATTCGCGCGAGACCGCTCAGGCACTGACCGCGCTGGAAGGCCTGCCGCGCGGGGCCAAGGTTGCCAGTTATGTCGTAACCGAGCGGCGCGAATGGGGCTTCAACGGCAAGGAGCATATCTGCGGCTATGCCGTGGTCCGGCTCGACGCCTTCACCAATTGCAACTTTGCCCTGCCCGGCATCCACATGATGACGATCAACGGCGGCGGCCCGTTCTTCCGCGATCCGTTCCACCGGCTTAACCACCGCACCGGGCGCAAGATCGACATTTCGGACTACAGCCCGGCCCAGTACACGGATTACCTGTGGTACGTCGGCCAGACCATGCCGGTGAAAATTCCGGAAGGCTATGTCGTGGAACGCAGCGGGCGGACCTGGTTCCTGGCGCGTCGCATCACGCCAGCCCTGCCGCGCGAATAGTTGTCGCGCTTGGCCGGTGCAGTCAGGCGTCACTTGCAAAAGCCTGCCCGGATGGCTAAATGCCCCTCTGTCATCCGACATCGGAGATTATCGTTGCCCCTCCCGGTCACCTAGACCGGGGCGGCGATGTCCCCTAGGCGGAAGGCACGAGGAATTTCAGCAAGGCGAGTGAGCGAAAGATGGCCAAGTTCAACCCCGGCGAATTCATGCGCCAGGTACAAGCCGAAGCCCGCAAGGTGGTTTGGCCCAGCCGTCAGGAAACCGTGACGACCGCGATCTTCGTGGGCATCATGATGGTGATCCTTGCCCTGTTTTTCCTTGGCGTCGATTCGGTCTTCGGCAAGATCGTTCAGTTCCTTTTGTCGCTGGCCTGATCGGCCGGCACGCAGAATAGAGATTTTCCATGGCCCGCTGGTACATCATCCACGCCTATTCCGGTTTCGAGAACAAGGTGAAGGAAGCTATCCTTTCCGAAGCCGAGCGCAAGGGGCTTGAAGCCCTGGTTGAAGCGGTCGAAGTGCCGCACGAAACCGTCACCGAAGTGAAGCGTGGCAAGAAGGTTCAGGTCGAGCGCAAGACCATGCCGGGCTACGTTCTGGCCAAACTGACCATGAACGACGACGTTTACCACCTCGTCAAGAACACTGCCAAGGTCACTGGCTTCCTAGGCCCGAACGGCAAGCCGCAGCCGATTTCCGACCGCGAGGCCGCGCGCTATTTCGGCGCCCGCGATGCCGCTGCTGCCGAGCCCAAGAAGCACGTTTCAGTCGATTACGAGATCGGGGATTCGGTCAAGGTTCTCGACGGTCCGTTCAGCACCTTCACCGGCGTGGTCGAGGAACTCGACTTTGACAAGAACCGCGTCAAGGTTTCGGTCTCGATCTTTGGCCGCGCGACGCCGGTCGAACTCGACTTCGATCAGGTCGAACTGGTCAAGTAAGCCAAGCGAAAGCTTGCATTTGTGCGCGCCTTCGCCTAGGCGCGCGCACTCGCTCTGGCTTTGCCGGGGCGATTCCGTGCGGGAGAAGGGCTTCGGCGCTTCGTTTGACCGCTAACTCTGCGGCCCGGTTTTCCAGGCCAACAGGAAGAAAGGAGGCCCATCGTGGCCAAGAAGATTGAAGGCTATATCAAGCTGCAGGTGCCCGCCGGCTCTGCAACGCCGTCTCCGCCGATCGGCCCAGCGCTGGGTCAGCGCGGCGTGAACATCATGGAATTCTGCAAGGCGTTCAATGCCGCCACGCAGGAAATGGAAAAGGCGATGCCGATCCCGACCATCATCACGGTCTATGCGGATCGCAGCTTCACTTTCGTCACCAAGACTCCGCCGGCGTCGTTCCTCCTCAAGAAGGCTGCCAACCTGAAGTCGGGCTCGAAGGAGCCGGGCAAGGTTTCGGCCGGAACGATCGCTCGCTCGAAGCTGGTTGAAATCGCTCAGGCCAAGTTCAAGGACCTGAACGCGAACGATATCGAACAGGCCACCAAGATCATCGAAGGTTCCGCCCGTTCGATGGGCCTTCAGGTTGTGGAGGGCTAAGATCATGGCAAAGCTGACCAAGAAGCAGAAGTCGCTGGCCGAAAAGCTGGGCGACAACCAGCAGCACTACGGCGTCGAAGCCGCTATCCAGCTGCTCAAGGACCTCAAGACCACCAAGTTCGACGAGAGTCTCGAAGTCTCGCTGAACCTGGGCGTTGACCCGCGTCATGCCGACCAGATGGTTCGCGGCATGGTCGTGCTGCCTTCGGGCACCGGCAAGGACGTGAAGGTTGCAGTCTTCGCTCGTGGCGACAAGGCTGAAGCCGCTCTCGCCGCTGGCGCTGACAAGGTTGGTGCCGAAGACCTGCTGGAAGACATGCAGAACGGCAACCTGGACTATGGCCGCGTGATCGCCACACCGGACATGATGGGTCTGGTTGGTCGCCTTGGTAAGGTGCTGGGTCCGAAGGGCCTGATGCCGAACCCGAAGCTGGGCACCGTTACCCCGAACGTCGCTGAAGCGGTCAAGGCTGCCAAGGGCGGTCAGATCGAATTCCGCGTCGAAAAGGCCGGCATCATCCATGGCGGCATCGGCAAGCTGTCGTTCTCGAACGAAGCGCTGAAGGCCAACTTCGAAGCGTTCGTCGACGCCGTGGTCAAGTCGAAGCCGTCGGGCGCCAAGGGCAAGTACGTCCGCAAGGTCGGCCTGTCCTCGTCGATGGGCCCGGGCCTGAAGATCGACCTGACGGAAGTGCAGGGCGCCTAAGCCCCGCTCTCGTAAGAGACAGAAAAAAGGGCCGGGGAGCACACGCTTCCCGGCCCTTTTTCTATCCATTCGGGTGTTCGCTTTACCGAACAGATCCTTCGTGCGGGTTCAGCGCGCCGACTTGAGATTGGCAGCGGTGTAACATTCCACCACATAGGCCAGCGGCTGGCCATCGGGCAGGCGCAGCAGCGCGCGGTGGATCAGGATCGTGTCGGGCGGACAGAAATCCGCTTTGCCGCGTTCTTCCAGCAAGCGCACCCGGCGAAAGCCGAGCGGTGCCGCAACCTTGCCAAAGGGCTTGTCGCTCTGGTTCAGTGCCTCGTTCATTTCCGCAGTCAGGCGGCCGGGCGCGAACCAGTTGTAAGCCTCGGACAAGACCGTATCGCCGCAGGACAGCTGGACGTGGCGATAGCCGATCGGATCGGTGGGGGCGAGGTTCAGCGCCGCGCGCGTTTCTGGCCCTGCCTCGCCGCTGCGGTTGACTACGCGGGCGCGGATCGTGGCGGCATCGGCAATCTTGTGCCGTTCGCACCATTCGCCCAGCGCCGCTGTCGCGCTGTCCTGTGCGGCCAGCGTGCGTTCGAATTCGTCAATCGTGGCCGAGGAAGCAGCTGCGCCGAGAAGCGCCAGTGCCACAATCGGGTCAGACACCGCCGGGCACAGCCTCGCGGCCCATGGCGGTCAGGCCCGCGCTCAGTGCGGCGCAGCAGGCATCCAGCACGGTGGCATCGGTAGAGCGCACCACGAAGTTCGCGCCGACGCGCCCTTCGCGGAAGAAGGGATAGCTGCCAATCGCGCAGCCTTCGTGATCCTGTTCGGTCTGGCGCAGCAGGTCGGCAATCTCGCTTTCCTGCACCCACGAACCGATGGTCTGCGACAGGACCGGCTGGCCGCCTTCCAGCGTTCCGGTCAGCGCGTCGAGCATGCCCGCCGTGATCGAGGGGACGCCAGCCATCAGGTAGACATTGCCAATCTGGATGCCGGGTGCGCCCGACATGCGGTTGGGGATCAGTTCCGCCCCTTCCGGCACGCGGGCCATGCGCAGGCGCGCTTCATTCAGGCCGCCGCGTGGTTCGTAATAGCGTTCCAGAATCGCCCGTGCTTCAGGGTGGATCTCCACGCCAACACCAAAGGCTTCGGCCACGGCGTCCACGGTGATGTCGTCATGGGTCGGGCCAATCCCGCCGGTGGTGAAGAGGTAATCGTTGCGCACCCGCAGCGTGTTCACCGCCTCGACAATGGCTGCCGTATCATCTGCCACCACGCGCACTTCAGACAGGCGGATCCCTTGAACGTTGAGCCAGGTCGCGACCTGGGCAACATTCTTGTCCTGTGTGCGGCCAGAGAGAATCTCGTCGCCAATGACGAGCAGCGCGGCTTTCCAGATGCGGTTAGGATCGGTCATGCTGCGAGTGTTAGGTAAGTGAGGCCGCTTCGACAAGCGTGGCCAGAGCGGATTGGTTCAAAAATCCCAGTCCGCTCTGGTCATGTCCGATTTATGCGTCGACCAGTTCCCTGGCCCGCGTGAATTGCAGCACGCCATCGTCGATGGGTGCCTGGCGCATATCGACGCGGTCCTTGCGGTATTCCTGATTGAGCCGCCACGGCAGGGCGTGGGCATTGCGGGGCATCAGGTGCTTGCCGCGCTGGATATAGCCGGAGGAGAAATCGAAGATGTCATCGACTTCCGGTTCCTCACCCGGCGCCATGGCCGGGGTCGCCGCAACCGCACCAATCGCGTCCATCTGCTTGAACAGGCGGGTCAGGTATTCGGCGATGATATCGACGCGCAGGGTCCAACTGGCGTTGAGGTAGCCGAATACCCCCGCCATGTTCGGCACGTTGGAGAACATGCAGTTGCGGTAGAAATAGGTCTGGCCGAAATCGACCGGCTTCCCATCGACAGCCACGTTGATCTTGCCGGCAAAGGTCATGCGCAGGCCGGTGGCGGTGACGATGATGTCGGCATCGATGTGCTTGCCCGATTTCAGCTTGATCCCGGTGGCGTCAAAGCTGTCGATCTGGTCGGTCACGACGCTGGCCTTGCCTTCGTTGATCGCGGTGAAGAAATCCGCATCCGGCACCAGACACAGGCGCTGGTCCCACGGATCGTAGGGCGGGGTGAAATCGGCGGGCGAATAGTTTTCGCCCAGATGGCCCTTCAGCTGGGTGGTCAGGTATTCCTTGACCCGTTCCGGAGCGCCGCGTGCGCGCTTGAACATCAGGTCCTGCATGAAGATGTTCTTGGCGCGGGTCAGGGCATAGGCGGTCTTTTCCGGCAGGAAGCGGCGCAGCAGCTTGTTGAAGCCATCGCGGGCCGGGCGGCTGACCATCCACGTTGGCGTGCGCTGCAACATGGTGACGTGGGCCGCACCGCCGTGAGCCATGGCTGGAACGATGGTTACAGCCGTCGCACCCGAGCCGATGACCACCACCTTTTTGCCCTGATAGTTCAGGTCAGACGGCCAGAACTGCGGGTGGATTATCTGTCCCTTGAACGTGTCGCGGCCCTTGAAGCCGGCGTCATAAGGATCGTCATAATCGTAATAGCCCGCCCCCAGGAACAGGAAGCGGCCCTTGTAGCGGCTGTGCTGGCCGTCCGGGCTTTCGGTCACGACGGTCCAGGTGGCGCTTTTGCTGTCCCAGTCGGCGCTGATAACCTTCTGGCCGAGGCGCATGGTTTCGTTCAACTCGTACTTGTCGGTGATCCGGTCGAGGTATTCGAGGATCGACGGGCCATCAGCGATGGACTTTTCATGGGTCCACGGTTCGAACGAAAAACCCAGCGTGTGCATGTCGCTGTCCGAACGGATGCCGGGATAGCGGAACAGGTCCCAGGTTCCCCCCAGCCGTTCGCGCCGGTCAAGCATGACAAAGTTTTTGTCCGGGCATTCGCGCTTCATGTGGACGGCCATGCCGATGCCGGAAATTCCGGCGCCGACAATGATCATGTCGAGGCATTGCTCGATCGGCGTTTGGGCGTTCATCGCTCCTGCATCTCCCAATTCAATTTACATTTTTGTCAGTAATAGCCGCATTGGTGCGGGATTGCCAGCATCATGCCTGTTTGGCAGACCGTGGCAATGCCGATCATTGCCGCGCGCCGTTATAGTGGCGGAAAGCCATCCGAAAATTCGCTGCCGGTAAACGGGCAGAGCCGCCCCATGCTGGACAAGGGCTGCTTTGACTGGATCGGTCTGGCCGACCCCACGGCGGAGGAGATGGAGCTGGTCCGTGCCCAGTTCGGTCTGCATCCCCTCGCGATCGAGGATGCGCTGAAAGCGGTCCAGATGCCCAAGATCGAGGTTTACGGGCAGCATCTGTTCATCGTTGCCCGCACGGCTGCGGTGCAGGAGGGTGAGAATATCGCCTTTGGTCAGACCTCGATCTTCCTGGGCCACGATTTCATCATCACGGTCCGACTGGGTTCGACCCGCGCCCACTCCGCCCTGCGGGATCGGCTGGAAATCGATGCCGAGCGGTTGGCCGAAGGGCCGGACTACGTGGCCCATGCCGTGCTGGATTTCATTGTCGACGGGTTTCAGCCGATTCTCGAAAAGTTCGAGGATTCGGTCCAGACGATGGAGGAAGACGCGATCGAGCGCTTTCCCGAACCTTCCACGATCCGCCGCATCTTTCGCCTGCGCCGCCAGTTCCGCCGCTTCATGCGCATTATCGGCCCGATGGAGGAAGTCTGCGAACGGCTGACCCATACCGAACTGCCGGTGATCGATCCCTCGGCGCGGATATGGTTCCGCGATGTGCTGGACCATGTGCGCCGCTCGCTCACCCGCATGATCGGACTGCGCGATACCCTGGCCAGCATTGTCGAGACGGCAAGCCTGCTGGAGCAGCACCGCCAGGGCGACATGACCCGGCAACTGGCATCATGGGCAGCAATTCTGGCCGTGCCGACCGCGATTGCCGGCATCTATGGCATGAATTTTGACTACATGCCCGAGCTGCACAGCCGCTGGGGTTATCCCGCCGTTCTTGCCGCGATTGCAGCGATTTGCGGCGGCCTGTGGCTGCGTTTCCGCCGGATCGGCTGGCTTTAGGCATCCCCCTTTATTGGTGGACAGGATAAGAGTGCTGTAGCGAATCTGTCATTCCAATGTCATTGCGCTGTCACATTAGCGCAAAGAGGGGTTTGCAATGTTCGGTTGGTTCCAGCGGCTGCTGCCGCATTCCGGCGATTTCTACGTTCTGTTCGAAAGGCACTCTGCCGCCATGACTGCGGCCGCCGATGCCTTGGCTCAGCTCACTTCCGGTCAGGGGGACCGCGAGGCGCACCTGCGCACGATCCGCGACCGTGAGCACGATGCGGACGAAGTGATCCGCCAGACCCTGCATGAGGTTCGCCAGACCTTCCTGACTCCCTTTGATCGCGGTGCAATCACCTCGCTCATCGGGACGATGGACGACACGATTGACGAGATGAACCGCTCGGCCAACGTCATCGAACTGCTGGAGGTTGCGACCTTTGACCCGCAGATGCGCCAGATCGGTGTACTGGTTCAGGATGCCTGCCGCCTGATCGCCGAAGCCATGCCGCTGCTGCGCGATGTGGAGCGCAATGGCCACCGTCTGCATGAACTGACGGCGAAGCTGGTCAAGCTGGAAGGCGAAGTCGACATCCTGCACGACACCGGCATGAAGAACGCGTTCCAGGCGCAGAAGGAAGATCCGGACCCGCTGGCTTTCATAGTCAAGCGCGAGGTCTACAAGCATCTTGAGCGGATTGCCGACGCCTTTGAAGACGTCGCCAACGAAATCGACAGCCTGGTCATCGACCACGGCTGAGGCAGACACGAATTAAGGAGAACGGCAATGCATGAGCTTGCCTTTCCGTTGCTGGTCGGCCTGATCATCATCGCTCTGGCCTTTGACTTCCTCAACGGTCTTCACGATGCCGCCAATTCGATTGCCACGGTCGTTTCCACGCGGCTGCTGTCACCGGTATGGGCGGTACTGTTTGCTGCTGCGGGCAATTTCGCGGCCTATTGGCTGGTTCCGCTTCATGTTGCCGACACGATCGGCAAGGGCATCATCAACAAGGACATGGTCACGCCCGGCGTGGTCTTTGGCGCGCTGATCGGGGCGATGTTCTGGAACGTGGTGACCTGGCTCAAGGGTATTCCATCCAGTTCCAGCCATGCCTTGCTTGGCGGCCTGCTTGGCGCAGGGATTGCCCATGCCGGAATGGGCGCGGTTGAAAGCAAGAAGACGCTCGAAACGATCGCTGCGATCTTCCTGTCGCCGATGATCGGTTTCGCCCTGGCCATGCTGATGGTCCTGATCACCTCGTGGCTGTTCAAGGGCTTTCAGCCCCGCCGGGCCGAGGGCGTGTTCAAGACCCTGCACCTGTTTTCCAGTGCGGCCTATTCGATCAGCCACGGCGGCAACGATGCCCAGAAGACCATGGGGATTATCGCCGTCCTGCTCTATTCAACCGGTTACATGCAGGGTGAATTCCACATTCCGACCTGGGTCGTGATCTCCTGCTATCTGGCGATCTCGCTCGGCACGCTGTCCGGCGGGTGGAAGATCATCAAGACGATGGGAACCAAGCTTACCAAGCTGAACCATCACACCGGCTTCAGCGCCAGCACGGCGGGTTCGGTCGTTGTGTTCAGCGCCAGCTATCTGGGTATCCCGGTTTCAACGACCCACGCGATTACCGGCGCCGTGATCGGCACTGGCGCAGCCCGCAAGGCGAGTGCGGTGCGCTGGGGCGTTGCTGGCCGCGTGGTGACCGCCTGGTTCATCACCATCCCGATGAGTGCGGCCGTGGGTGCAATCTTCTACACCCTGACGCGAATTTTCACGCACTGACCTGTAACGGGCTGTGTTCCGGGCAAAACAAAAGGCCGCGTGATGGGTTCATCACGCGGCCTTTCTGTTAGTTTGTGGAGAGGTGTTTAGCCCCAGCGGCGCTGGGTGCCGTTCGGCTTCTTGCCTGCTGGCTTGCGGCGTTGCTGCCCACCTTGCTGGCCACCGTGCTGACTGCCCTGCGGCTTGTCACCGCGCGGGGCAGTGCCCACCGGACGGACGGCGTCGCGGTGAACCTTTACCGGACGTTCGCTACGCTCGGTCCGTTCGTGGCGGTCGCTGCGTTCGCGGGGGCGATCATCGCGGCGGTCACGGCGGAATTCGCCGCGCTGTTCCGGGCGGCCCTGACGCGCCGGACGGTCATCCCGGCGCGGAGCCGGAGCGGCAGCGCGGGCTTCACGATCTTCCGAAGCGAGCGGATCGAACTGCGGTCCGCGCGGGGCAGTGGCGCGGCGATTGTCGGCCATGCGTTCGTTGCGGATGTACTGATCGCGCGACTGGCCATCGCGACTCTGCCCGCCATTGCTGCGGTTGTTGTTGGGACGCGGAGTGCGGCCGCGCGGGCCACCGCGTGCGCCGCCAAGGCCGCGCGCATCGCGCTCCTCGCGGCGGGCGTCCTGCTCCATTTCTGCCGGAGTGCGACGGGCCGGAGCGGGCAGGCGGGCTGCTTCTTCCTTGAAGTTGTCCGGCAGCGGTGCGCGGGCCAGCGTCACGCCGGTCAGGCGCTCGATATCGCGCAGATAGGCCTTCTCGTCCGGCGCAACCATGCTCAGCGCCACGCCATCGGCCCCGGCGCGTGCGGTGCGGCCGATGCGGTGGACGTACTGTTCCGGCACGTTGGGCAGTTCATAGTTGAACACGTGGCTGACGCCCGAAACGTCGATCCCGCGTGCGGCAATGTCGGTTGCCACCAGCACCGGAGTGCTGCCCTTGCGGAAGGCGAGCAGGGCAGCGGTGCGCTGGGCCTGGCTCTTGTTGCCGTGGATCGCGGCGGAGTTGACCCCGGCAGCGTTCAGGTGGCGTACGACGCGGTCCGCGCCATGCTTGGTCCGGGTAAAGACCAGCGCACGGTCGATCTCGTTCGAGGCCAGACCCTTTTTCAGGCTGATGCTGAGCAGGGCCTGCTTTTCAGCCTGGTTGAGGAAGATCGCGTACTGTTCCACGCGTTCTGCCGTGGTGGCCTGCGGCGTCACTTCGACCCGGACCGGGTTGTGGATGAACTGCTTGCCCAGATCGGCAATCGCCTTGGGCATGGTGGCCGAGAAGAACAGGCTCTGGCGTTCCTTGGGCAGCAGCGCGGCAATCCGCTTCAGCGGCACGATGAAGCCCAGGTCCATCATCTGGTCGGCTTCGTCCAGCACGAAGATTTCGACATTGCGCAGGGTCAGGGCGCGCTGGTCGATCAGGTCGAGCAGGCGGCCCGGCGTGGCGACGAGGATGTCGCAGCCCGGGACAAGGGCGCGGGCCTGCTTGCCCACGGGAATGCCGCCGAACACGCACTGGACCGACAGGTTCAGGTACTTGGCATAACCGCGCATGTTTTCGGCAATCTGGGCGGCCAGTTCGCGGGTGGGCGACAGCACCAGCATCCGGCACGAAGCATTGCTGCGCGCCTTGGGATTGGCGGCCAGGCGGTGCAGCGAAGGCAGCGAGAAAGCCGCGGTCTTGCCGGTGCCGGTCTGGGCGATGCCCAGCAGGTCGCGTCCTTCCAGCAGGGCCGGGATTGACTGGCGCTGGATCGGGGTGGGTTCGGAATAGCCCTTGGTGTCAAGCGCGCGGATCAGCGGCTCGGCCAGGCCAAGGTCGGAAAAATAGGACATGAAAAATCTCTCTCGGGTTCCATCCGTGCCGGGCGAGGCAAGGGCGCAGATGGCCCCTGGGATCGCGCGGACGAACGGGCGTGCGGGCCGCACGTTTCGCGCGGCTGGCACAGGGTTCGTCTACGAAGCGACCCTGCGTGAGGAAGGAAGCGTCAAGCGGTACCGATCGAGCATCCGGGGCGGGCCTGATGGATTTGTCCCATGGCCCTCACGCTGCGCCGGATTGCCGGGAGAAAACATCCTCGGCCAATCGGTGTGAGGCACCATATATGCTGCATTGCGGAAAAAGGCAAGGAAATTGCGTTATGGCCCAAACAAGGCCGCCGTGTCCCGGATTCCCGCAGGTCCGGAACACGGCAGGTAAGGTGGGTTATCCCGGCTTAGAAATCAAAGCCGAGCGTGGCGCCGAAGGTCCGGGGTTGGTTCGGAAAACGGACCACGGTGTTGGCATTGCTGGCCACGGCCGACCAGTAATAGCGATCAAACAGGTTCTTGCCCCAGATCGAGACTGACCAGCCGTCTTCGCTCTTCAGCCCGATCGAGCCGTTGACCACGGCATAGGCGTCGATCTTGTAGAGGTCGATGTCTTCGAAGATCGTGTTCGAACGCGACTGATAACGCAGGCTGACCGCGCCGTTCAGGCTGAGCCGATCTGCAACCGGGGTGTCATAGGCCACGGTGACGCTGCCCTGGAAACGCGGGCTGTAGATGAACTCTGCCCCGTCAAAGTTCTGCGGCTTGCCGGCGGCATTGGTGCCATCGTAGTTATCGACGCGGGTCTTGAGCCACAGGGCATTGCCGATGATCGACAGGCCGGTAACCGGACGGACGACCAGTTCGCCTTCCACACCATAGGCCTTGGACTTGGGCACGTTGTCCAGGCGG
>ERZ1645187.4018-NODE-4018-length-12080-cov-35.680416_pt1 | contig 12080 bp, 10 predicted proteins | sample MGYA00575352_ERZ1645187 | MGnify/ENA primary metagenome ERZ1645187 (study PRJEB40837, sample SAMN11349314) | freshwater sediment metagenome | isolation source: river sediment | host: Sediment | place: India: Wazaribad , New Delhi | collected 2017-02-21 ... | reverse complement strand
CGGTGGACGAGGTGCACGACCTGACCAAGATCGACAAATGGTTCCTGGTGCAGATTGAAGAAATCGTCCGCATCGAACTCGAACTCGACCAGTTGGTTGCTGCCCAAGGCGAAGGCGCTCTGGCGGCGCTGGACGCCATGACGCTGCGCACGCTGAAGAAAAAGGGCTTCTCCGACCGCCGTCTGGCCAAGCTGCTCAAGACCACGGAAAAAGCCGTGCGCGACCAGCGTCGCGCGTTGGGCGTGCGCCCAGTCTACAAGCGGGTGGACACCTGCGCGGCCGAATTCGCCACCAACACCGCCTACCTGTACTCCACCTACGAGGATGAGTGCGAGGCCGAGCCGACCGACAAGAAGAAGATCATGGTGCTCGGTGGTGGTCCCAACCGCATCGGCCAGGGCATCGAGTTCGACTACTGCTGCGTCCATGCGGCGCTCGCCATGCGCGAAGACGGCTACGAGACCATCATGGTCAACTGCAACCCCGAGACCGTCTCCACCGACTACGACACCTCCGACCGCCTGTACTTCGAGCCCCTGACGCTCGAAGACGTGCTGGAGATCGTCGACAAGGAAAAACCCACCGGCGTGATCGTGCAGTACGGCGGCCAGACGCCGCTCAAGCTCGCGCTGGGCCTGGAGGCCAACGGCGTGCCCATCATCGGCACCAGCCCCGACATGATCGACGCGGCCGAAGACCGCGAGCGTTTCCAGAAGCTCCTGCACGACCTGGGCCTGCGCCAGCCGCCCAACGCCACCGCCCGCACCGAGCCTGAAGCGCTGGAAAAAGCCGCGGCCCTGGGTTACCCGCTGGTGGTGCGCCCCAGCTACGTGCTCGGCGGCCGCGCGATGGAAATCGTGCACGAACAGCGCGACCTGGAGCGCTACATGCGCGAGGCCGTCAAGGTCAGCAACGACAGCCCGGTGCTGCTGGACCGCTTCCTCAATGACGCCATCGAATGCGACGTGGACTGCCTGCGCGACCCCTCCGGCCGCACCTTCATCGGCGGCGTCATGGAACACATCGAACAGGCGGGCGTGCACAGCGGCGACTCCGCCTGCTCACTGCCGCCCTACAGCCTGAGCGCCAACACCGTGGCCGAGCTCAAGCGGCAGTCCGCCGCCATGGCCGGCGCGCTGAACGTGGTGGGCCTGATGAATGTGCAGTTCGCCATCCAGCAGATCGACGGCCAGGACGTCATTTATGTTCTGGAGGTCAACCCCCGCGCCAGCCGCACCGTGCCCTACGTGTCAAAAGCCACCGGCATCCAGCTGGCCAAGGTGGCGGCCCGCTGCATGGCCGGCCAGACGCTGGCCGAGCAGGGCATCACGCAGGAAGTCACCCCGCCGTATTTCAGCGTCAAGGAAGCGGTGTTCCCCTTCGTCAAGTTCCCCGGTGTGGACACGATCCTCGGCCCCGAGATGAAGTCCACCGGCGAAGTCATGGGCGTGGGCAAGACCTTTGGCGAAGCTTTCGTCAAGAGTCAGCTCGGCGCCGGCACCAAGCTGCCGCGTCCGTTCAAGGCCGACGGCACACCCGCCGGTAAGGTGTTCCTGACGGTCAAGAATGGCGACAAACCCCGCGCGGTTGAAGTCGCCCGCCAGCTGGTGGCACTCGGCTTCAATCTGGTGGCCACCCGCGGCACCGCCGGCGCGATTGCCGCGGCCGGGGTGACGGTCACGGTGGTCAACAAGGTCACCGAAGGCCGCCCGCACATCGTGGACATGATCAAGAACGACGAAATCGTGCTGGTCATCAACACCGTGGAAGAGCGTCGCAACGCCATCGCCGATTCGCGGCAGATCCGCACCTCGGCGCTGCTGGCCCGCGTGACCACCTTCACCACCATCGCCGGCGCCGAAGCCGCGGTGGAGGGCATGAAGTATCTGGACCAGCTTGACGTGATCTCCGTGCAGGACATGCACGCGCAACTGGCCGCCTGAGCCCGAGTCGCGGCATAATCCGCCCCCATGTACCCGCCGGACGGCAACGCCCGGCGGTTTGCTTTTGGAGAACCCCCGCATGGCCACCATCCCCATCACCAAACGCGGCGCCGAAAAACTCAAGGCTGAACTGCACGATCTCAAGACCGTGCAGCGGCCCTGGGTCATCAACGCCATTGCCGAGGCGCGCGCCCAGGGTGACCTGAGTGAAAACGCCGAATACGACGCCGCCAAAGACCGCCAGGGCTTCATCGAGGGCCGCATCCGCGAGCTCGAAGGCAAGCTGTCGGCCGCGCAGATCATCGACCCCGCGGCGCTTGATGCGGGTGGCCGGGTCGTCTTTGGTGCGACCGTGGAGCTGGAAGACGAAGACAGCGGTGATACCGTCAAGTACCAGATCGTCGGAGAAGATGAAGCCGACCTCAAACTGGGCCTGATCAACATCAGCAGCCCGATCGCGCGTGCGCTGATCGGCAAGGAAGAGGGTGACACCGCTGAGGTGCAGGCGCCGGGTGGTGTGCGTCGCTACGAGGTGATCGCCGTCTCCTACCTCTGAACCGGATCTGAACGCATGAAGGATCGGCTGGCCGTGATGGCGCTGGCGCTGTGGTGGGGAAGCCTGACCGCCCTGACGGGATTCGTCGTGCCGATGCTGTTTGCCAATCTGCCCTCTCCGGCCTTGGCGGGCAACGTGGCGGGCAAGCTGTTCAGTGTGCAGAACTGGGTTTCGCTGGCCTGCGGCCTGTCGGTTCTGCTAATTTATGGGAAAAACCAGGGCCTTCCCAGCACGAAACGGTCATACGATGCTATCGGATTGATAGCGTTCTCCATGCTATCGGCCCTGGTGATCGAGTGCGGCGTTTCGCCCCGTATTCTGGCCCGCGATCAGTTGAAGCTGTGGCATACCGCAGGCAGCGTCCTGTATGCGGTGCAGTGGCTTTGCGTCGGCCTTTTGCTGTGGCGCGCCACCCGCCAACCTGCCTCCTGACGGCGACCTTACTCCCGCCAGTGCCGGTCCACCCAGGACGTGGGCTTGATGAACCGGAACCGGCGGTTCCTGCGTCCCGCCAAGGCGTCCGGCGGATTGCATTCGCCGTGGAAGATGATGATGCGCGCCCCAACTGGAACGACGGGTTCCTTCCAGTAGTTGGTGGGCCAGCGCGGGATGCAGTGGTACTTGAAGCTGGGACACCAGCGGGCAGGCCAGTAGGCAAGGATGCCCTTGCGGTGCATGAAATCGGACAGGTACGCCTGCTCGTTGCGAAAAGACGAACGCACCTGATCGAAATGGGTGCGGAAATACGCCAGCACATCGGGATGGGCGCCCAGTTCGAACCGGTAGACCGACGAATTTCCAGTGACGCGCCACGGGCGCTTGTAGTCATGAATGACGAGGAAATCGCCGGGTAGTTCGAAGAAATCGTCCAGCGGCCCCACGATCACGACGTCGACGTCCAGAAACAGCGCGGTGCCTCTCAGGCCGTAAAGATCGGGGGCAAACGTGGCCAGCTTCGTCCATCCGCGCTCGGGAATGCCGGGCGGCAGATCGAGGGGTGGGATGGGGTAACAGGCCACCTCGGCGCGGATGCCCTTGGCGTCGTCGGTCAGGCACACCATGCGGAAGTCGCCGCTGAGGTGCCGCCGCACCATCGCGTACAGGCGGTTGACGTACTCGGGGCCATATTTGCTGCCCCATTTCATGCAGATGACGGTGCGCGTGGGTGCGCCGGAGTCGCTCATGCCCGATACATCAGTCCGGTCGGGACTTCTTGACCGATTTCATCTTCGGCTTGGCGCGCTTGATCTGTCCGCCAGACGTCAGGCGTTGGTTTCCGAGCACGCGCAAGGTCTTGATCTCGGGTCGTTGCCCGCCGCGTTTGCTGTATTTGAGGACCTTGATGTCGCGCGGTCCGGGCATGCGATCTTCATCAGCGGCCTTCTCTTTGGGCGGGATCGGTCGCCATAGAACCAGCAACTTGCCGATGTGCTGGATCGGCGCGGCGTTCAGCGCATCGGCCAGCGTCTGGTAGATCAGTTCGCGCGCCGCGCGGTCATCTCCGAGTACCCGGATCTTGATCAGTCCGTGAGCGGTCAACGCTGCGTTTGCTTCCTTGAGAACGGCCGGGGTTAGGCCATCACTGCCGATCATGACGACCGGGTCCAGGTGGTGGGCCAGCGCGCGATGAACCTTGCGCTCGGCCGGGGTCAGTTGAATGTGAGCCATGATCGTATTATCAAGGGCAATATGAAAACCCGGACCCAGAGCAAGAAGGTGAACAAGGCATGGTTGCATGACCATGTCAACGATCCGTACGTGAAACAGTCGCAGCGCGACGGCTACCGTGCCCGAGCCGTCTACAAATTGAAGGAAATTGACGAGTCGTTCGGACTGATCAAACCGGGGCAGGTCGTGGTGGACCTGGGCTCGTCCCCGGGCGCCTGGAGCCAGTACCTGCGCCGGCGCCTGTCGCCCAAAGACGCCTCGGGGCGCGGTACGGCGTCCGGCGAACCGAACGGCACCATCATCGCGATGGACATTCTGCCAATGGAGCCGATCGAAGGAGTCTGCTTCTTGCAAGGCGATTTTCGTGAGGCCGAAACACTGGCGCGGCTGGAGGACGCTCTGCGAGGGCGACAGGCCGACCTGGTGGTTTCGGACATGGCTCCCAATCTGTCGGGCATTGAATCAGCCGACGCGGCGAGGGTGGCCCATCTCGTGGAACTGGCTGTCGAATTCGCTCAGGCCCACCTCAAGTCCGACGGCACGCTGGTGGCCAAGCTGTTTCATGGCGGGGGCTACGACGATCTGGTGGGCTTGTTTCGAAGCGCGTTTCGGGTGGTCAAACCGGTCAAGCCCAAGGCGTCGAGGGATCGGTCGTCAGAGACCTTCCTGGTGGGGCGTGGATTGAAGTCGGCCCCGCAGGCATGACATAGGTCAAGGACCCGACCCGGCGTCGTGCGAATCCCTTGTGGCGATTGGGGCTGCAGGGGGCGATAGCTGCCTTCGGTCTGCTTGAAACACCTAAAATGGCCCACATCTGGCGCTATCTTGCGTTTTATTGGGACTGGAGCTTCGCTTGAATAATCAGTGGTTCTCGAAAGTTGCTGTCTGGCTCGTGATTGCCATGGTGTTGTTTACTGTGTTCAAGCAGTTCGACACCCGTGGCGTGGCCGGTGCGACCTACATGGGCTATTCGGATTTCCTGGAGGAGGTGCGCGGCAGCCGGGTCAAGTCCGCAACCATCCAGGAGGGCCAGGGGGGCACCGAGATTCTCGCGACCATGGTCGATGACCGCCGCATCCGCACGACGGCGACCTACCTCGATCGGGGTCTGGTTGGCGACCTCATCAACAATGGCGTGAAGTTTGACGTCAAGCCGCGCGAAGAAGGTTCCTTGCTCATGACGCTGCTGGTCAGCTGGGGCCCCATGCTCCTGCTGATCGGTGTGTGGGTGTATTTCATGCGCCAGATGCAGGGCGGGGGCAAGGGTGGCGCCTTCAGCTTCGGCAAGAGCAAAGCCCGCATGCTCGATGAGAACAACAACCAGGTTACGTTTGCGGATGTCGCCGGTTGTGACGAAGCCAAGGAAGAAGTCAAGGAGGTCGTGGACTTTCTGAAAGACCCTCAGAAGTTCCAGAAGCTTGGCGGGCGCATTCCGCGCGGGCTTCTTCTGGTCGGCCCGCCCGGAACCGGCAAGACGCTGCTGGCCAAGGGCATCGCCGGCGAGGCGAAGGTGCCGTTTTTCAGCATCTCGGGCTCCGACTTCGTGGAGATGTTTGTCGGCGTGGGTGCCGCCCGCGTGCGCGACATGTTCGAAAACGCCAAGAAAAACGCGCCGTGCATCATCTTCATCGACGAAATTGACGCCGTCGGTCGCCAGCGCGGTGCCGGCCTGGGCGGTGGCAATGACGAGCGCGAGCAGACCCTCAACCAGATGCTGGTCGAGATGGACGGTTTCGAAACCAACCTTGGCGTGATCGTGGTGGCCGCCACCAACCGTCCCGACATCCTGGATGCTGCGCTGCTGCGTCCGGGCCGCTTCGACCGCCAGGTGTATGTGACGCTGCCCGACATACGTGGTCGCGAGCAGATCCTAAACGTGCACATGCGCAAGGTTCCGATCGGGCAGGATGTCAAGGCTGAGGTCATTGCCCGAGGCACGCCTGGCATGAGCGGCGCCGACCTCGCCAACCTGTGCAACGAAGCCGCATTGATGGCGGCCCGCCGCAATGCGCGGGTGGTCGAGATGCAGGACTTCGAAAAGGCCAAGGACAAGATACTGATGGGCCCGGAGCGCAAGAGCATGGTGATGCCCGAGGAAGAGCGGCGCAACACCGCCTACCATGAGGCCGGCCACGCGCTGATAGGCAAGCTGTTGCCCAAGTGCGACCCGGTGCACAAGGTCACCATCATTCCGCGGGGACGCGCGCTGGGCGTGACCATGAGCCTGCCTGAGAAGGACCGCTACAGCTACGACAAGGACTACATGCTCAACCAGATCAGCATGTTGTTCGGCGGGCGTATCGCTGAAGAGGTCTTCATGAACCAGATGACCACCGGCGCCAGCAATGACTTCGAGCGTGCCACCCACATCGCGCGCGACATGGTCATGCGTTACGGTATGACCGAGGCTTTGGGCCCCATGGTCTACGCTGAAAACGAGGGCGAGGTGTTCCTGGGCCGCTCCGTGACCAAGACCACTAACATCAGCGAAGAGACCATGCAGAAGGTCGACGCCGAGGTGCGCCGCATCATTGATGAGCAATACAACCTGGCGCGCCGCCTGATCGAAGAGCACAGCGACAAGATGCACGCCATGGCCAAAGCTCTGCTGGAGTGGGAGACCATCGACGCGGAGCAGCTTGACGACATCATGGCCGGCCGCGAGCCCCGTCCACCAAAGGACTTCACGCCACGCACGCCTTCATCGGGCAGCGGCAGCGGCGGCGCTCCCGCGGTCAAGCCGGACGCCACGCCGACGGCCGCCTGATCGAGCCGGCGGACCCTTGGCCGGCGGGCACAATGGCGGGGCTTCGGCCCCGCTTGTTTTTTCATGTTCTGGCATACCACCCGTTTCCGAATCGATCTGACGCGCCCCCGGGTGATGGGCATCGTCAACCTGACGCCGGACTCGTTCTCCGACGGTGGGTGCCATGCCGATGTCACGGCGGCCTTGGCTCGTTGCGAGCGTCTCGTTCGGGACGGCGCCGACATTCTGGACATCGGTGGCGAATCGACTCGCCCGGGTGCCCCGCCGGTTGCACTAGACGAAGAACTGGCACGGGTTGTTCCGGTGCTGAAGGAGGCGGTCAAGCTCGGTGTTCCGGTTTCGGTGGACACCTGCAAGCCCGAGGTGATGCGGGAAGCGCTCGATCTTGGCGCGGACATCATCAACGACATCCGGGCGCTCCGGCAGCCCGGCGCGATGGCGGTTGTGGCCTCGCACCCCGGATGTGGCGTCTGCCTGATGCACTTGCATCGCGATCCTCAGACCATGCAGCTGACGCCGATGCAAGGGGACGTCGTTCCGCAGGTGCGGCGCTTCCTGGCGGTGGCGGCGACTGAGGCGCTGGCCCAAGGTGTCGCCGCGGAGCGGATCATGCTTGATCCTGGAATCGGCTTTGGAAAGACCGTCGAGCAGAATTTCAGCTTGCTGGCCAGGCAGGGAGAATTGCTGGCTGAAGGCTTTCCGTTGCTGGTGGGATGGTCGCGGAAATCGTCGCTGGGCGTTGTGAGTGCGATGAACGGACAACTGCCTCCAGCCGACTCTCGCCTGGCTGCCAGCGTGGCAGCCGCTGTGCTGGCCACGGAACGCGGGGCGGCCGTGGTGCGGGTTCATGATGTGCTCGAGACCGTACAGGCGCTCGCCGTCTGTCGCGCGGTGCATGAACAGACCCCCGTGGGAAAATCATAATTTCATAGCAACAAAAGACCAGAGGACGCTTGGATGACGAGAAAATACTTCGGAACAGACGGCATTCGTGGCACCGTGGGGCGCCCGCCGATCACGCCTGACTTCGTCTTGCGCCTCGCCCACGCGGTCGGGCGTGTGCTCAAGCGCACCGACGCCCACCCCACCGTGTTGATCGGCAAGGACACCCGGATTTCGGGCTACATGCTGGAGTCCGCCCTGGAGTCGGGATTCAACTCTGCAGGGGTCGATGTGGTGCTGCTGGGTCCTGTGCCCACCCCCGCGGTGGCCTACCTCACCCGCGCGCTGCGGGCCAGCCTGGGGGTGGTGATCAGCGCGAGCCACAATCCGTTCCCCGACAACGGCATCAAGTTCTTCAATGCCCACGGCGCCAAACTGCCCGACGAGTGGGAGCGGGCGGTTGAGGCCGCACTGGAAGAGGCTCCGGCATGGGCGGATTCGGCCGGTCTGGGCAAGGCCCGGCGGCTGGACGATGCGGCTGGGCGGTACATCGAGTTCTGCAAGAGCACCTTCGACAGCGAGCTCACGCTCAAGGGGCTGAGAATCGTCGTGGACGCGGCCCACGGAGCGGCTTACCACATCGCGCCAAAGGTATTTCACGAGCTCGGCGCTGAAGTCGTCGCCATCGGCTGTTCACCCGATGGGCTGAACATCAATCACGAGGTGGGTGCCACGCACCCCGAGGCGCTGGTGGCGGCGGTGCGAACGCACCAGGCGGACTATGGTGTGGCGCTCGATGGCGATGCGGACCGGTTGCAACTGGTGGATGCTGGAGGGCGCCTCTTCAATGGCGACGAGCTGCTGTATCTGATGGTGGCGGACCGCATCGCCCGGGATGAAGACGTGCCGGGTTGTGTCGGCACGCTGATGACCAACAAGGCGGTCGAAGTCGCGCTGACGTCTCGGAACGTCCAGTTCGTGCGGGCCCAGGTGGGTGACCGGTACGTGCTGGAGGAGCTGAACCAGCGGGGCTGGATCCTCGGCGGGGAAGGTTCCGGCCATCTGCTGGCGTTGGACAAGCACACCACCGGCGACGGGCTGATCAGTGCGTTGCAGGTGCTGCAGGCCTGTGTAGGCAGTGGCCAGACCTTGGCCGAATTGCTGTCTGGCGTGGAGCTGTACCCGCAGACGCTGATCAATGTGAAGCTTCAAGCGGGTCAGGACTGGCGCAGCAACCCCCGTCTGGCCAGCGAAGCCCGTGCGGTGGAAACTGAACTTGGGAGCCGTGGACGGGTGCTGATCCGTGCCAGCGGCACCGAGCCCTTGCTCAGGGTCATGGTCGAAGCCGCTGATCCCGACCTCGCAAAGGCCAGCGCCCAACGCCTCGTCGATGCGGTCCAGGCCAGCTGACTGATTCAGCAGCGCCGACTCCCACGCGTTGCCGAGCATGCCCCCCGTTCCGACCCAGTTCCATGAGCCGCTGGGCCAGGGCGGGATGACTGGGATCATCGTTGCGATCTTCGCCGCGGTTTACGTGGGCATGTTTCTGGGCGGTTTGCCGCGCCTGAAGCTGAATCGCGCGGGCGTGGCCTTGCTCGGCGCGATCGGGGTCATCGGGCTGGGGGCCATGAGCACGGAGCAAGCCGCCAGGGCGGTGGATCTTCCCACCATCCTGCTGCTGTTTTCGTTCATGGTGGTGTCGGCCCAGATGCGCCTGGGAGGGTTTTACCGCGCTGTGACGCGACGGGTCGTGTCATGGCCCCTTTCGCGGGCCGGGCTGCTGGCCGTATTGATCGCGGTCGCCGGTGCCCTGTCGGCGGTGTTCTCCAATGACATCATCTGCCTGGCGATGACGCCGGTGGTGGCACGCCTGTGTCAGCGGCGGGGTTTTGCGCCGGTGCCTTTTCTGGTTGGACTGGCTTGCGCAGCGAACATCGGTTCGGCGGCCACGCTGATCGGCAATCCGCAGAACATGTTGATCGGATCGGTCATGCGCTTGTCGTTCGGCGCCTACATGATGCAGGCCCTGCCGCCGGTGCTGCTGAGTCTGGTCGTCTTGTGGGCCTGGTTGGTGTGGGGTCCAGGGAGCAAGGGGGCGGCAGTGTCTCCGACCGATTCACCCCGGGCCACCCAGCACGCGAGTGGAGATGAGCCACCGTTCGACCAATGGCAGACCGCCAAAGGGCTGACGGTGGCCGCGGCGCTGATGGGCGTTTTCCTGTTCACCGATTGGCCGCGCGAGGTGGCGGCGCTGGTGGGCGCAGGCGTGCTGCTGCTCAGCCGTCGGTTTCATTCGTCGCAGGTGATGAGCTTCGTGGATTGGGAACTGCTGGTGCTGTTCATGGGGCTATTCGTTGTGAACCATGCCTTCGAATCCACCGGTCTGGCTGCTCAGGCGGTGGCCATGATGGCCAATCAGGGCGTTCATCCCGAGGATCCGAAAGCGCTGCTTGTGATTGGCGTGGCGCTGTCCAATCTGGTTTCCAACGTGCCGGCGGTCATGCTGTTGTTGCCACAGCTTTCCTCGCCCGAGTCGGGCGTCCTGTTGGCCCTGGTCAGCACCCTGGCGGGCAATTTGCTGCTGGTCGGCTCGATAGCGAATCTCATCGTTGCCGATCTGGCGCGCGAATCCGGGATCACCATCGACTGGAAGCGGCATGCGGTCATCGGTGCCCCGGTGACCCTGGGTACGCTGGTCATCGTCTGGGGCTGGATGGCGTGGCTCGGTGCTCGATGACCGGTTCAGGGCTGACCCGGTCTGGCCACGGGGTTCGGCTGCAGGGTCCTGGGCCATCGCACGCGGGCGTTCATGCGGCCCGCATTTTGGCGGCACCATCCCATCCTCGGGGGCGTCAGTGTTCGCCTCGTCGCGAGGAAATCGACAGCAACAGCAGCAGTGACAACAGGCCCAGGAGCGTGGTGATCCACAGCGCGCCCGTACCCCAGCGCTCCAACGCGAGACCGAATAGCGGGGGCGCCAGCGCCTGGGCAAACCGCGCGGGCGTCATGATCAGGCCCAGCCGGGCGCCATAGGCCGCAGGCCCGAAGAGCGCCAAAGGCAGCGTGCCCTTGGCGATGGTCAGGATGCCGTTGCCCGCTCCATGGAACACGACGAAGACCGGAGCCAGGATGCCCAGCAACGGAACGCTGGAGAACAGAACCGCCAGAGCGCCGACAGGATGAGCTGCGGCGGCCAGGCGCGCCGACAGCAGGGGATTCAGGTGCCGCAGGAGCCCGTATTCAGCCAGGCGACCGGCCACCTGTGCGGGGCCGACAAGGGCCCCGACGCTGACCGCCGCGGCGACACCGAGCCCCGCCATCTGCAGCAGTTGAGGCAGATGCGTGGCCATGGCTGTGCTGACAAACCACGCGATGGCAAAGACAGCAGCCAGTGCCAGTGCTGAGCCGTTCCCGGCCCCGCCCACCGGCAGCTTTCCGGGACGATCGGATGGTGGCGCGCCGGCCGCCATCGGCTCAGCCACCGTCAGTCGGCTGGTCGGATGCCTCCGACTTGGAAGCGCGGCATTGAGCGGAAGACCCACCAGCAGGTGGGCGGCAGCCCAGCCGGCACAGGCGCCGCGCCAGCCCCAATGCGCCTCCATCCAGGCCGACAGCGGCCAACCCACGGTGCTGGCGAAGCCGGCGACCAGGGTGATGCCGGTGATGGCGTTGCGGGAGGCGTCGCCGTAGATGCGCACCAGCGCTGCAAATGCGGCTTCGTACAGGCCGCTGCCCATCGCCAGGCCCATGACGGCCCACGCGGCGAACAGGCTCCAGGGCCCTTTGGCCAGCGCGAGCGAGGCCAAGCCGGCGGCAAACACCAGGCTGGTTACCGGCAAGACCAGGTGTCCACCGTGGCGGTCAATCGCGCGTCCGGTCCAAGGTCCCAAAGGTGCCGAAACCAGCATCGCAAGAGAGAATGCGGAAAACACCACGGGGGGGCTGACACCCAGATCGCCGGCCATCGGAACGGCCAGGACGGCGGGGAGGTAGTACGTGGAGGCGAAGGCCAGGGTCTGGGCGGTGCCCAGCATGACCACCGTTTGCCGTGAGCGCTCGGTCATCAGCGCATTGTGCTTTACGCTCGCGGGATGAACACGATCACCGTCATTGCTGCCAATTATCAGGAGCCGCGGCACGCCAAGGCCGTCGTCGATCTGCTGGACGCCTACGCAAGCGACCCGGCCGGTGGCGGCACACCCTTGTCGACGTATACCCGCGAACATCTGGTTCGCGAGCTTGCCACGCGGTCCCAGGCATTTAG
>ERZ1645187.4016-NODE-4016-length-12086-cov-28.931593_pt1 | contig 12086 bp, 10 predicted proteins | sample MGYA00575352_ERZ1645187 | MGnify/ENA primary metagenome ERZ1645187 (study PRJEB40837, sample SAMN11349314) | freshwater sediment metagenome | isolation source: river sediment | host: Sediment | place: India: Wazaribad , New Delhi | collected 2017-02-21 ... | reverse complement strand
GCGAATCCGGCTCGATCGAGCAGGACGCCGACGTGGTGATGTTCGTCTACCGCGAGGAGTACTACCTCAAGAACCAGGAGCCCCAGGAAAAGGGCACGCCGGAGTGGTTCAAGTGGGAGGAGAAGTTCAACCGCATGCGCGGCGTCGCCGAAGTGATCGTCGGCAAGCAGCGTCACGGCCCCACGGGCTCGGTCGAACTGCACTTCGCCGGCGAGGTGACCCGCTTCTCCGACCTCATCCGCGACGATCATCTGCCGGAACGGCACGAGTGAGGCGTAGGGGCGCGCGGGTGGTCGGGCGATCGGGAGCGTAGAGGTCAACGGCGCAGGCGGCGAGAGAGGTCGTCGAGTTCGCGCAGGGCGGGCTCGGGCAGATCGATGCGGACGCCGGGCTGGGGCGGCAACAACTCCTCGGGTTGGCCCGGCAGGGTGGCGCAGGGCGCGCACAGGAAGCGGTGGCCGTGCAACTCGTTGCGGCAGACCTCGTCGACGACGAAGACGCCGCTGGTATGAAAGCGATCGCCGGGTGAGAGCATCCCCTCGATCCGCACCGTATTGCCGGCGAGGGCCCGCAGCGCGGGATGGGTGAGTGCGGCTCGGCCGCGATCGTCGATGGTGAAGGCGCCGTCGGCGACACAGCCGGTATAGGCGAAGGGAACCGGCAGCGAAGCATGGGCCGCCGTCGGCAGGACGATCGCCAGCGTCAGGGCGGCGAACAGACCCAATCGTGTGGCATAGGCCATGGCTCTTCCCTCGCGCGTCGAAGAGACCGCGTCGGATATCGGCCCGCTCGCCCGAGATCGCGAAGGGATCGACGTCGCGGAAACGAAGAGCAGACCGATCGACGCGTGGATGATACCCTGATCGACGGGGGCTCGGTAGGCGGTCGACTGCGGACGACGTGGCGAGACGGGAAGCGCGGGGCGCGGCCGAGGGGGTGCAATTCGCTCCCGCTCATTTCACTCTACGATCCGCAGGCCTCACCGCATCCGCCGCGCCACGCTCACTCCCGCGGCCATCGCGCCCGCATAGAGCACACCGACGTAACCCACCACGGCGGGCCAGCCGCCCCAGTGCCACACCACGCCGCCGGACGAGCCGGCGATCGACGAGCCGAGGTAGTAGGCCAAGAGATAGAGCGCGGCGGCGTGGCTCTGGTTCTGGCGGGCGATGCGGCCGATCCAGCCGCTGGCCGCGGTGTGGGCGGCGAAGAAGCCGAAGGTCAGGAGCGCCACGCCGACGACGATCGCCCACAGGGGAGCCGCGAGCGTCGTCACGAGGCCGGTCACGGCGATGGCGAGGCCGCCGATCAGGACGGGCGCGCGGCCGATGCGATCGGCGGCGTTGCCGGCCATCGGCGAGGCGACGATGCCGGCGAGATAGACCACGAAGATCGCGCCCACCGCATCCTGGCCGAGGGCATAGGGCGCAGCGGTCAGGCGGAAGCCGATGTAGTTGTAGGCGGTGACGAAGCCGCCCATGGTCAGGAAAGAAATCAGGTAGAGCCGGCGCAGGGCCGGCTCGGCGAGGTGGCGGCCCCAGGCGGCAAAATGCGGGGCGAGGCCGCGCGCCGGCTTGGGCGTGAAATTGCGCGACGGCGGCAGGAGGGCGGCAAAGCCGATCGCCGCCAAGAGCCCGAGCACGCCGACGGTGGCGAGCGCCGGGCGCCAGCCGAAATGCTCCGTGACGAAGCCGGTGACGACCCGTCCCGACATGCCGCCGAAGGCGTTGCCGCCGATGAGCAGGCCCATGGCCGTGCCGAGGCCGGCGGGTTCGATCTCCTCGGCGAGATAGGCCATGGCGACGGCGGGGGCGCCGCCGAGGGCCGCCCCTTCCAGCGCCCGGAAGACGAGGAGCAGATGCCAGTTCGGAGCCATCGCGGCGGCGATGCCGAAGAGCGCGGCGAGGATCAGCGATCCGAACATCAGTGTCTTGCGGCCGATCGTCTCGGCCAGCGCGCCGGCCACCATGATGGCGATCGCCAGCGAGGCGGTGGAGAGCGAGAGCGCCAGCGAACTCTCGGCCGCACTCACGGAATACTCTTCGGCGAGTTCGGGCAGCAGCGGCTGGGTCGCATAGAGGCCGGCGAAGGTCGCCCAGCCGGACAGGACCAGCGCCAGATTGATGCGCCGGTAATCCCAGGTGCCGCGCCGGGTCCACCGCTTCTCGGGCGGGGCGGCGGCGGGCGAGGCGCTGTCCGGCGGCGTCATGCGATCCGGGTCCGTTGGGTTGCGGGGCTACGCGGGGCGCGGGAGAGTGTCAGAATAATGCGGATGGGCGGGAAAGACAGTCCGGCGCGAACATGGCTGACCTTCACGCCCTCCCGGCGGCCTTGACAGCGCCACCTTCACGGTGCCCCCTCGCCGGCATCATGACTTCGACCTTCCCTCCCCTGCCCCGCCCTGCCCGCCTCACGCTCGATCTCGGCGCGGTCGTCGCCAATCGGCGAACGATCGCCGCGCGGGTCGGTGGCGGGGTGCGGGTCGCGGGGGTGGTCAAGGCGGACGCCTATGGGGTCGGACAGGACCCGGTCGTCGCCGCGCTCGCCGCGGACGGCTGCCGCGACTTCTTCGTCGCCCATGTCGGCGAAGGGATCGCGGCGCGGGCGCAACTGGAGCGCTCGGGCGCGCGCGAGGCGCGGATCTTCGTGCTCAACGGGCTGCTGGCCGATACGCAGGCCGCCTACGCGCATCACCGGTTGACCCCGGTACTCGGATCGATGGCGGAGATCGACGACTGGGCCGCGTTTCGCGCGGCGCAGGGCGGGGATCTGCCGGCCGTGCTGCACGTCGACACCGGCATGAACCGCCACGGGTTGCCGATCGGCGAGGCGATGGCTCTGGCCGAACGGCCGGCCGACGTCGCGGCGGCGGGGCTGTCGCTGGTCATGAGCCATCTCGCCTGCGGCGACGAGCGCGGGCATCCGCTCACCGCGCGCCAGCTCGAACGGTTCCGGGCGGTGCGGGCGGTGTACCCGACGCTCCCCGCGTCGCTCGCCAATTCGGCCGGATGCCATCTCGGCGCGGAGTTCGCCTTCGATCTGGTGCGGCCGGGCGTGGCGCTCTACGGCGGGGCGGTGTTTTCCGGCGAGGCGACGCCGATGCGGCCGGTGGTGCGGCTCGATGCGGCGATCCTCCAGGTCCGTGACGTGCCGGCGGGCGAGAGTGTGGGCTACGGTGCGCGGCAGACGCCGACGCGGGTGTCGCGGCTCGCGGTCCTCTCGGTCGGGTATGCCGACGGGTTCCATCGACTGGCCTCGTCGGCGGACGGCGCACCGGGGGCCTGGGGCATGCTGGACGGGGTGCGGGTGCCGTTCGTCGGGCGGATCTCCATGGATCTGTCGGTTGTCGACGTCACCGACGTCGCCGGCGCGGCGCGCGGCGATCGGGTCGAGCTCATCGGCGCGGGCGTCACCCTGCAGGATGTCGCGACCCGCATGGGCACCATCGACTACGAGGTCTTGACCAGCCTCGGACGGCGCTACGAGCGGACCTACGTCGGGGCCTGAGGCGGGCGAGGGCGTCCAGGCTCCGCTTGATGACAAACTCGCCACACACTCTGCGTCGTCCCCGGCCTCGAGCCCACGGCTGTCCGGTTCACACTCGGAGGGCTCCTCCGCCTCCCGCGCGGAACGCGCCCTCCCCTTCTCCCCTTGCGGGAGAAGGTGGCCCGAAGGGCCGGATGAGGGGTCGCGAGGCTTCCGCAAGGAATAGATTCTGCGATTGAATCAGGATGCGCCTTCGGCGCGCGCCCTCATCCGCCCTTCGGGCACCTTCTCCCGCGAGGGGAGAAGGAGGGAGCCCGAGTGGCACGTTCTCGCCGAATCGTGCCTTCTATCCGCAGGCATGTCGGCTCACCTACCTCGACATGCATTCTCCATGCATTTCAAAATGATCGATACCGTGTGCGTCGTCGGAACCGGACAACCGCGGCCTCGAGCCGGGGACCCATTTTTTTCAATGGCTAATGGATGCCCGGGTCGAGCCCGGGCACGACGAAGGATGGTTTTGCACCCTTTGTCAGCAGTCTGAGGCGGGTGCGAACGCCCGCCCCTGCTTCTCTTCTCGGCCTCACGCCGCCTGCGCGCGTTCGTCCGCCGCCACCCAATCGGCATAGGCGCGGGCGGAAGCGGCGATCTGCTCGTCGGTCAGGCCCCACATGGCGCCGTTCAGGGTGAAGATCGGCAGATAGTCGGCTCGGCAGAAGCGGGCCGTCGCCTGGATCGGGCGCAGCAGCTCGTCCAGCGTCCAGCCGTTCTGGCCGCCGGCGCGGTAGGCCTCGGCCTTGCCGCCGGTCGACGTGGCGACGCCGATCGCCTTGTCCTCGAGGGCGTCGCCGCCGGGGCCGTAGACGAAGCCGTAGGACAACACCCGGTCGAACCACGCCTTCAGAAGCGGCGGCACCGAGAACCAGAACAGCGGGAACTGGAAGATCACCCGATCGTGCGCGCGCACCGCGGCCTGCTCGGCGGCGACGTCGATCACGCCGTCGGGATAGAGGGCGTGGATGTCGCGGACGGTGACGCCGTCGCGGCCGGCGAGGGCAGCCACCCAGGCGGCATTGATCCTGGAACGCGAGAGATCGGGATGGGCGAGGACGACGAGGGTCTTGGTGGACATGAGGTCTACTCTCGATGCGGAAGGGAGGATTTGTTCGAGATCGACATCCACTATGGAAGTCGGTATATATTCGTTACCGACTTCCCGGAGCGCCACAAGAGGGGAGCGAAACGTCAGTCGGTATCATCGAGGTAACCGACCGCCGGGCGGGGAACCGCTCCGTTCGCGCCAGCGAGGACCCGCCCCATGACGCTGCACCGCTCCAACGCCTGCAATGCCGGCGACTGCCCGATCCGCGACGTGCTCGACCGGCTCGGAGACCGCTGGACGGTCCTCGTCCTCAAGACGCTCGAGGACGGGACGCTGCGCTTCACCGAGATCCGGGCGCGCATCGAGGACGTGTCGCAGCGCATGTTGGCACAGACCCTGCGCCGGCTGGAGCAGGACGGGCTGGTGAGCCGCACCGTCCATCCGACCATTCCGCCCAAGGTGGAATACACGCTGACCGCGCTCGGCCAGTCGATGCTGGTGCCGCTCCGCGCCATGGTGCAGTGGGCGGTCGAGAACCACGACGCCATCCGCTCGGCCCGCGCCGCCTACGTGCCGCCGCCGTCGGCCAAGGCCTTGTGAGGGGCGACCGAGTCCCGGATCACGGAACCACGCGACACCACACCGCCCGCGGGCGAAAGGCCGGTTCGACGGCGGACCACAACGGCCATCCCGGCGGAGGCCACCACCCCGGGCGAAAGGCCGGTCCTCGAAGCCGGTGGCGAAGCGGGCGAGCCCCCGGGGCTGGTCCGAGCACCTTTCCACGCGCAGGCGAATGGCCGCGTCGCGGTCCATTTCGGCAACGGCGACCGGCGTGGTGCCCGGACCCGTGCAGCGTCCACCGCGCCCCGCGCGGTTCACGCCGGCGCTCGGATGACCGCCCGAGCGGACGTTTCGGCGCCTCTGCGCTCCGCGCGGTTCATGCCGCGCTCCGTTCACCTCCCCGGTGCCTCGCGCGAGGATCGCAGGCGATCGAGGCGGCGGCGGCGCTGCCGCTTCTCATCCACCGAAATCATCGAATCCACGGCGCATGCCTCCTGTACAAAACAAGAACATTCTGCCAGACTGCGGGCACACGTCAAGCGAGAGATGTTCATGGCCAAGCGCAGCACCCGTTTCGTCTGTCAGAACTGCGGCTCGGTGACGGCGCGCTGGGCCGGGCGGTGCGACGGGTGCGGCGAGTGGAACACCATCGTCGAGGAGGTCGACGGCGCCGGCGGGGTCGGCGGGGCGCCGGCATCGATCGCGGTGTCGGCCAAACGCGGGCGGGTGGTGCCGCTGGTTCCCCTCTCCGGCGAGGCCAAGGAGGCGCCGCGCATCGCCACCGGGATCGGCGAACTCGACCGTGTCACCGGCGGCGGCTTCGTGCGCGGCTCGGCGCTGCTGGTCGGCGGCGATCCGGGCATCGGCAAGTCGACGCTGCTCATTCAGGCCGCAGCCAAGCTAGCCGAGGCGGGACATCGGGTGGTCTACGTCTCCGGCGAAGAGGCGATCGGGCAGGTGCGGCTGCGGGCCGAGCGGTTGGGGCTCGCGGCGGCGCCGGTGGCGCTGGCGGCGGAGACCTCGGTCGAGGACATTCTCGCCACGCTGCAGGCCGGGCCGACGCCGGCACTGGTGGTGATCGATTCCATTCAGACGCTGTGGACGGAGCTGGCCGAGTCGGCACCCGGCACGGTGACGCAGGTGCGCACCGCGGCGCAGGCGCTGATCCGCTATGCCAAGACCTCGGGGGCGACCGTGGTCCTCGTCGGCCACGTCACCAAGGACGGGCAGATCGCCGGGCCGCGGGTGGTCGAGCACATGGTCGACGCGGTGCTCTATTTCGAGGGCGACGGGGCGCGGCAGTTCCGGGTTCTGCGTTCGGTGAAGAACCGGTTCGGGGCGACCGACGAGATCGGCGTCTTCGAGATGTCGGGTATCGGCCTGCGCGAGGTGGCCAATCCGTCGGAACTCTTCCTTGGGGAGCGCGACGGGCGCTCGCCGGGCACCGCCGTCTTTGCCGGTATGGAGGGTTCGCGGCCGCTGCTCATCGAGATCCAGGCCCTGGTGGCGCCGACCTCGCTCGGCACGGCGCGGCGTGCGGTGGTGGGCTGGGACGGCAATCGGCTGTCGATGATCCTGGCGGTGCTCGAGGCACACTGCGGGGTGCGGCTCGGCCAACACGACGTCTATCTCAACGTGGCCGGCGGCCTACGCATCCAGGAGCCGGCGGCGGATCTTGCGGTGGCGGCCGCTCTCGTCTCCTCGCTCTCGGGCGTCGCCCTGCCGGCGGAGTGCGTCTACTTCGGCGAGGTGGGGCTCTCGGGCTCGGTGCGTCCGGTGGCGCGGGCGGATGCCCGCCTGAAGGAGGCGGAGCGGCTGGGGTTCGGCGCCGGGGTGGTGCCGGTGGGCAATCTCGCCGACGGAGCGAAGGGGCGCGAGGGGGCGACGGCACCGGTCGGGCTCGCCACCGACGAGATCGACGTTCTCGCCGGTCTGGTGGCGCGGATCGCCGCCGGTTCGGGCGGGCGGATCCTCACGCGCGAGCGCGAACGCGACGATCAGGCCGGGGTGCGGCGGATCGTCGGAGGGGGGCGATAGGGGGCGGATACGCGGGGAAGTGAACGCGGCGGGGTGAATTCGGGCTGGACCGAGGGCGCCCTCTCGCGTATCGAAGCGTCGAGTTCGGCGACGTCGCACCGGAGGGGTGGCGGCGTGGTGACGGATGACCCGAGTTCCGACGCGCGGCGGCGTGGGGACCGAGGGTCGGCAACAGGGCGAGGCGAGGCTCGAACGATGGACTTCATCACGTTGCTCGACGGCATCGTCATCGTCGTGATGCTGATGTCGGCGCTGCTGGCGATGTATCGCGGCTTCCTGCGCGAAGTGCTGTCGATCGCCTCGTGGGTGGCCGCGGCGGCGGTGACCTACCTGTTCCACAAACCGGTGCTGCCGATGGTCAAGGCCTATGTGCCGAACGATCAGGCGGCGCTCGGCATCACCCTGGTCGGGCTGTTCATCCTGACGCTGCTGGTGGTCAGCTGGATCACCATGAAGATTTCCGACTTCGTGCTCGATTCCGCCTTCGGGGCGCTCGATCGCTCGGCCGGTTTCCTGTTCGGCGCGGCGCGCGGCCTGCTGCTGATCGTGGTGGCGATGCAGTTCTTCAACGGCTTCGTGACGCCGCAGCAGCAGCCGAAGTGGATCACCGGCGCCAAGTCCAAGGCGATCGTCGACTATCTCGGCGACAAGTTGGTGGCCGCACTGCCGGACAACATCGAAGAGATGATCCAGAAGTGGGCCAAGAAGGCGAAGCCCGGTTACGAGGGCACGCCGCAGGAACCCTCCGACAGCGTCAAGCCGGCACCGCAGAAATCGGGCGAGGCGCCGGCGGTGGCGCCGGTCTATCGCACCGGCGAGAAGCGTCAGTTGGAACAGATGATCGGTTCGGCGAACAAGCCGCAGTGAGGCTCGCCGAGCAGGGAGATGCGATCCGGCGACGGGGCGCATTTCGACTCGAGGGTCGGGGCATCTTCCCGGTCCGGTGCCGCCTCTTTCGTCGGGGCACGACGGACGAGGGGCCAAGTGGAGGTTCGTACGAATGCACGAAGGCCGCCTTCATTCGGGAACGCCGGGCGCGCGCGCCGGGCGCGAGGGTCGGGATCACGCGGATCGGACGGGCGACGAGTGGTTCGATCCGCTGCGCGGCGATCACTTCCACGACGAGTGCGGCGTGTTCGGCGTGTTCGGACACGCGGAGGCGGCGGCGCTGACGGCGCTCGGCCTGCATGCGCTGCAGCATCGCGGCCAGGAGGCGGCAGGCATCGTCACCTACGACGAGCAACACTTCCACGTCGAACGGCACATCGGCCTGGTCGGCGACAATTTCTCCAAGCCGAACGTGATCGCCCGCCTCAAGGGCAACCGGGCGATCGGCCACACGCGCTATTCGACCACCGGTGCGCAGGTGCTGCGCAACGTCCAGCCGATGTTCGCCGAATTCCACGGCGGCGGGTTCGCGGTGGCGCACAACGGCAATCTCACCAACGCCCTGACGATCCAGCGCCAGTTGCAGCTGCGCGGCTCGATCTTCCAGTCGACCTCGGACACCGAGACGGTGATCCATCTGGTGGCGACCTCGTCGAAGGGGCCGCTGGTCGACCGCTTCGTCGATGCGCTGCGGCAGATCGAGGGCGCCTATGCCTTCGTGGCGCTGTCGGAGAAGAAGATGATCGGCGTGCGCGACCCGATGGGGGTACGGCCGCTGGTGCTCGGCGACGTCGACGGCTGCTTCGTGCTGGCCTCGGAGAGCTGTGCGCTCGACATCATCGGCGGCCGGGTGATCCGCGAGATCGAGCCGGGCGAAATGGTGGTCATCACCGAGGACGGGATCGAGTCGTTCCGCCCCTTCGCGCAGACTGCCTCGCGCTTCTGCATCTTCGAATACGTCTATTTCGCCCGGCCGGATTCGGTGTTCGGCAAGACCTCGGTCTACACGGTGCGCAAGCGCATCGGCCAGGAGCTGGCGCGCGAAGCGCCGGTGGAGGCCGACGTGGTCATCCCGGTGCCGGATTCGGGCAACCCCGCGGCGATGGGCTTCGCCGAGGCGGCGCATCTGCCGTTCGATCTCGGCATCATCCGCAACCACTACGTCGGCCGCACCTTCATCCAGCCGACCGATTCGATCCGGCACATGGGGGTGAAGCTCAAGCACAACCCCAACCGCACGGTGATCGAGGGCAAGCGGGTGATCCTGGTCGACGATTCGATCGTGCGCGGCACCACCTCGCAGAAGATCGTGCAGATGGTGCGCGACGCCGGTGCGGCGGAGGTGCACATGCGCATCGCCTCGCCGCCGACCACCGACCCGTGCTTCTACGGCGTCGATACGCCGGAAAAGGCCAAGCTGATCGCGGCGCGGATGAGCCTTCCCGAGCTCGCCGCCTACATCAACGTCGACAGTCTGGCGTTCCTGTCGATCGACGGGCTCTATCGCGCGGTCGGCGAGGCCAAGCGCAACGGCGAGGCGCCGCAGTTCTGCGACGCGTGCTTCACCGGCGAGTATCCGACCCGGCTCACCGACAAGGCGCTGGCGGGCGATCTGCGCTCGCTCGATCTGCTCGTCGAGTCGCAGTGAGCCGCCGTCCGCCCCTCCCCTTCCCGCATTCGGAGTATCCGCGTCCATGACCGTCAAGCCGCTCACCGATCGCATCGCCGTCGTCACCGGAGCCTCGCGCGGCATCGGCAACACGCTGGCGAAGGCGCTGGCCGGGGCCGGTGCGCACGTGGTGGCGGTGGCGCGGACGCAAGGGGCGCTCGAGGAGCTCGACGACGAGATCCGCGCCGAGGGCGGTTCGGCGACGCTGGTGCCGCTCGACATCACCGACGGGGCCGGCGTCGATCGGCTCGGCGGCGCGCTCTACGAGCGCTTCGGGCGGGTCGACGTGCTGGTCGGCAATGCCGGCGTGCTGGGGCCGATCACGCCGCTGTCGCACTGCTCGCCGAAGGACTGGGACAAGGTGATGGCGGTGAACCTCACCGCGAACTGGCGCCTGATCCGCTCGTTCGAACCGCTGCTCAAGCTCGCGCCGGCGGGGCGGGCCGTGTTCCTCACCTCGGGCGTGGCGCGCAGCCACCGTCCGTTCTGGGGCGCATACGCGGTCGCCAAGGCGGGGCTCGAGGCGATGGCGGCGATCTGGGCGAAGGAGCTCGAGATCACGCGGGTCAAGGTGAACCTGCTCGATCCGGGGCCGCTGCGCACCAAGATGCGCGAGACTGCAATGCCGGGCGAGAACCCCGAGACGCTGGAGCTGCCGAGCGTGCTGGTGCCGCATCTCTTCGAGATGATCTCGCCGGCGCTGGAGATCTCCGGCAAGGTGTGGAGCTACCGCGACAAGGCGTGGCTCGCCTGAGGCGGAACGCCTCGGTATTCGAACATGGCGGAACGCCTCGGCATTCGAACTCGGCGGTACGCCTCGGCATTCAAACTCGGCGGTTCGCCTCATCCATCGATCGCGGCGGTACGCCTCGGCATTCGACCGTGGCGCGGGCGCCTCGTCGCATGGCCGGGACGGGTCTTCTCGACCTTCGCCGCTTGACGCGGTGCAGCATCATCTGGCATGTCCACTCCGTCGGGGAGTAGTCGCCGCCCATGAGGCGGGGCCACGTCAACAGACTCGCGGATCTCTCCGCGTGGCGTGGCCGGCAGATGTTTGACGAGACCGGCGCAGCTTCACCCTCACCGGGGGGTGTAGGCCTGCGCCCATGGTCCCGGTCGATCGGATTTCTCCCATGTCTCTGCTCTCGCTCATGCTCCTCGCCTTCGGACTGTCGATCGACGCCTTCGCCGCGTCGATCAGCCGTGGCGCCTCGGTCGGCACGCCGCATCTCGGCGTGGCGGTCAAGGCAGCGGCGGTGTTCGGCCTCACCGAGATGACCATGCCGGTGGTCGGGTGGCTGATCGGCAGCGCCTTCTCCGGCCATGTCGAAGCGTTCGACCACTGGATCGCCTTCGCGCTGCTGGTCGCAGTCGGCGGCCACATGGCGTGGCACGCGGCCCATCCGGACGAGGCGGACGGCGACGAGGCTCCGGCACCGAAGGGCGGCATCCTCACGCTGGTGGCGACGGCGATCGGCACTTCGATCGACGCGATGGCGGTGGGCATCACCCTGGCGCTGCTCGACGTCGACATCCGTATCGCGGCGCCGATCATCGGTCTCACCACCTTCACCATGACGACCATCGGCATGATGGCGGGCAAGAAGCTCGGCGAGGCGTTCGGGCATCGGGCGGAGATCGCCGGTGGGTTGGCGCTGATCGTGATCGGCTGCGGCATCCTGTGGAGCCACACGATGATGTGAGGCTGGCCGGGCCGAGGCGGATCGCCCGAGGCGCGCGCGGAGCCCCCGTCCGACCCGGCCTCGCCGGGGCTCCTCCCCCCGCGCGGGGGGAAAGAAAACGAGCGCCTCAGCGGCGCTCGTTCTTGTCGTGATAGGGGTTGTCGCCGCCGCGCAGCGAGAGCCGCAGGGGCACGCCGGTGAGGTCGAAGCGCTCGCGCAGGTCGTTGACCATGTAGCGGGTGTAGCTCTCGGGCAGGGCCTCGGGGCGCGAGCAGAAGACCACGAAATGCGGCGGCCGGGTCTTGGCCTGGGTCGCGTAGCGGATCTTGATGCGGCGGCCGGAGACGGCCGGCGGCGGATGGCGATCGAGCACGCCTTCGAGCCAGCGGTTCAGCTGCGAGGTGGAGACGCGGCGGTTCCAGGTGCGGTGGACGCCTTCTACCGCCTTCATCAACTCCTCGAGGCCGTCGCCCATCAGGCCGGAGATGCGCACCATGGGCACGCCGCGGACCTGGGGCAGCAGGCGCTCGCAGGTCTCGCGCATGGCCTTCCAGGCCTCGGTGCGGTCCTCGATGAGGTCCCACTTGTTGAGCGCGATGACGAGGGCGCGGCCCTCCTTGACCACCAGATCGACGATCTGGAGATCCTGCTTCTCGAAGGG
>ERZ1645187.4015-NODE-4015-length-12090-cov-36.687661_pt1 | contig 12090 bp, 11 predicted proteins | sample MGYA00575352_ERZ1645187 | MGnify/ENA primary metagenome ERZ1645187 (study PRJEB40837, sample SAMN11349314) | freshwater sediment metagenome | isolation source: river sediment | host: Sediment | place: India: Wazaribad , New Delhi | collected 2017-02-21 ... | reverse complement strand
TGCTGGAGCACCGGATCATGGACATGATCCGCCACGGCAACGAGAACATGATCATCGGCGACCGCCTGCAGCGCTGGGCGCGCAGCCTCTTCATGACGGCCGCGCCGCAGGACTTGCCGCGCGCCATGGCCGAGGGCCTACAGGAGGAGTTCATGGTGCCGCAGGTGGCGGTCAAGGTCTGGGGTGTGGCCGAGACGTTCGCCGCCGAACCCTTTGCCCTGGGCGTGAGCGACGACGTGAAGAGCCTGGCCTCGTCGCTGATGTCGCCCTATGTCGGGGCCAATGCCGGCTTCGAGGCCGTGAGCTGGCTGGCGGACGCCAGCCGGGTGGCCTCGGTGGCGCTGATCGCGCTGCGTCGCGGCACCGAACCGCAGGCCTTCGGGCTGATGGTGCTGGCCTCGCCCGATCCGCAGCGGTTCCACGCCGGCATGGGCACCGACTTCCTGGAGCGCATGGCCGAGCTCGGCAGCGCGGCCCTGACACGTCTGCGTTGAGCGACGGCGCCGACCCGCGCGCCGAATCCGCATGAAACAGCCACCCCACATTGCGGCATACAGCGCGCCAGAGCCGGTGCCCCCGCTGGTGGAGCGCTACCTGGAGCATGTACGCGTCGAAAAACGCCTAGCCGCGCGCACCGTGGAGCTGTACCGGCTGGACCTGCTGCGGCTCGGCGGACTGGCGCGGACGGCGGATGTGGAACTGCCCGCGGTGCAGAACCACCACATCCGGCGCTGGGTGGCGCAGATGCATGGCGGCGGACGCAGCGCCCGTGGCATCGCGCTGATCCTGTCGGGCTGGCGCGGGTTCTACCGCTGGCTCGGGCGTGAGGGGCTGGTGGCGTCCAACCCGGTGCAGGATGTGCGGGCTCCGCGCGCGGCGCGCCTGTTGCCCAAGGCGCTGGGCGTCGACGAGGCGGTGGCATTGGCCGATCATCAACAGGGCGCGGACGACCCGTGGCTGGAGGCGCGCGATGCCGCGATGGTCGAGCTGCTGTACGGTTGTGGCCTGCGCGTGGGCGAACTGGTGGGCCTGGACGTGGCGGCCAGCCAGGGCGCCGAGCGCGCCGGGCGCGGCTGGATCGACCTGACAGCCGCCGAGGTGCACGTGCAAGGCAAGGGCAGCAAGCGGCGCAGTGTGCCCCTGGGCGCGGCGGCGCATCAGGCGCTGGAGCGGTGGCTCGCGCTGCGCGGCGCGCCAGACGCCGGGGCTTCGTCCGGCGATGCCGGCGCCTTGTTCACCGGCCGGCGCGGAACGCGGCTGACCCCCCAGTCGGTCTGGCAGCGGCTTCGCCGGCGCAGCCAACTCGCCGGCCTGGCCACCCCGGTGCACCCGCACATGCTGCGGCATTCGTTTGCCAGCCACCTGCTGCAGTCCAGCGGCGACCTGCGCGCGGTGCAGGAGCTGCTGGGCCACGCCAGCATCACCAGCACGCAGGTCTACACCCGGCTGGACTTCCAGCACCTGGCTCGGGCTTACGATGCGGCCCATCCGAGGGCGAAGATCCGCGGCGGGGGCTCCGGCGGCCAGGGTGACCCGCGCGGCTGAACCACCGGCCGGTTTCCGTGCAGCGGAACTGCCGTGGCGATGCCGGCGCGCAGCGCAACGACAATACCCGACATGAAATCCATCCGTCTCAAAGAAGGCAAGGAACGCTCGCTGCAGCGCCGCCACCCCTGGGTGTTCGACTCGGCGATCGCCCGGGGTGGCGCCGACGCCGGTGAAACCGTGCGGGTGGAGTCGGCAACGGGCGAGTTCCTGGCCTGGGCGGCCTTCAGCCCGCACTCGCGCATTCGGGCGCGGGTCTGGAGTTTTGACGAGCGCCAACGCATCGACGCGGCGTATCTGGGCGCGCTGGTCGAGCGTGCGGTGCGCACCCGGGCGCTGTTCGACATCCGCAGCGACGGGCTGCGTCTGGTCCACGGCGAATCCGACGGCCTGCCCGGCCTGATCGTGGACCGCTACGCCGACACCCTGGTGGCGCAGTTCACCGCCTGCGGCGTGGAGCGGTGGAAAGGCGTGATCGCCGACGCCCTGCTGCGCGTCACGGGCTTGAGCCGGCTGTACGAACGATCCGACGCCAGCGTGCGCACGCTGGAGGGCCTGCCTGAAGCCACGGGCTGGCTGCGCGGCGACGGCCCGACCGAACTGATGATCCGCGAACACGACTGGCACCTGTCGGCGGACATCGCCACCGGCCACAAGACCGGCTTCTACCTGGATCAACGCGACAGCCGCGCGCGCTTCGCGGCTCATGCACGGCACCGGAACTTCCAGCGCGTGCTCAACTGTTATTGCTACACCGGCGGCTTCACGGTGGCAGCGCTGTGCGGCGGCGCGGCGCACGTGACTTCGATCGATTCGTCCGCGCCGGCGCTGGAGCGCGCGCGCGCCCACGTCGCGCTGAACGGCTTCGACCCCGCCCGCGCCGACTTTCTGGACGCCGACGTCAATGCCTCGCTGCGCGGCTTCATCGAGGCCGGACGCAGCTTTGACGCCATCGTGCTCGATCCGCCCAAGTTCGCGCCGACCGCCGCCCATGCCGAACGCGCCGCGCGGGCCTACAAGGACATCAACCGGCTGGCCTTCAAGCTGCTGGAGCCCGGCGGCGAACTGTTCACCTGGTCCTGCTCGGGCGGCATCAGTGCCGACCTGTTCCACAAGATCGTTGCCTCGGCGGGCATCGACGCCGGTGTGGACGGCTGCATCAGCGAGCGGCTGCAGGGCGCGCCCGACCACCCGATGACGATCCAGTTTCCCGAAGGCGAGTACCTGAAGGGGCTGGTGGTGGTCAAAAAGCCGGTTTGAAGGGAGTTTCGGGGTCCCGTTGGACTGATCCCAGCGCCCCATGGGCGCCAAGCGCTATCAATAGAATAGCTTTTTTGGGTGTATGCATCCTACCACCAGGTGGAACCGGACCGCGATGCGCCGGTTCGCGACACGGGGATCGCGGGGCCGCTACACTCCCCCATCTTCGCGGTGGCCAAGCCACCTTCACCGCCTGTACCCATGAGTCTCATTCCCGCCACCATCCTCACCGGCTTCCTCGGCTCCGGCAAGACCACGCTGCTCAAGCGCGTGCTGTCGGAGGCGCACGGCCAGAAGATCGCCGTGATCGAAAACGAGTTCGGCGAGGAAAACATCGACAACGAGATTCTGGTCGCCGACACGAACGAACAGATCATCCAGATGAGCAACGGCTGCATCTGCTGCACCATCCGCGAGGATCTGCGGGCGACGCTGCAGGACCTGGCGCAGAAGAAGCGCAAGGGTGAGCTGGACTTCGAGCGCGTGGTGATCGAGACCACCGGCCTGGCCGACCCCGGCCCGGTGGCGCAGACCTTCTTCATGGACGACGAGATCGCCGAGAGCTACCTGCTCGACTCGATCCTGACGCTGGTCGATGCCAAACACGCCCAGCAGCAGCTCGACGACCGCCAGGAGGCGCGCCGCCAGGTCGGGTTTGCCGACCAGATCTTCATCAGCAAGGCCGATCTGGTGAGCGCGGACGAACTTGACGCCCTGCTGCATCGCCTCAAGCACATGAACCCGCGCGCGCCGCAGCAGGCCGTGCATTTCGGCGAGGTGGCGCTGGCCGAGGTGTTCGACCTGCGCGGCTTCAACCTGAATGCCAAGCTGGACATCGCCCCCGACTTCCTGACGGACGACGACCATGACCATGAGCATGGCGAGCACTGTGACCATCCGTCCCATGCCCACGGCGCCGAGGGCGGGCATCATCACCACCATGATGACGACGTGAAGAGTTTCGTCTTCCGCAGCGACCGGGCTTTCGATCCGGCGCGGCTGGAGGATTTCCTGGGCGCGATCGTCAACATCTACGGGCCGCGCATGCTGCGCTACAAAGGTGTGTTGAACATGGCCGGAACCGACCGCAAGGTGATTTTCCAGGGCGTGCACCAGCTCATGGGCAGCGACCTTGGTCCGCGCTGGGGTGAGGGCGAGCCAAAGACCAGCAAGATGGTGTTCATCGGCATCGACCTGCCGCGCGACATCCTGATGCAGGGGCTCGAGCAGAGTCTGGTCTGACGAAAGAATTCTGGTTCTGGCGCTGGGAGGCCCGATGTTTGTATCGATTCTGCAACTGATGACCTTGCCGTTCGGCAAGCCCGTACAATCCCGGCCCGGACCGGATCCGTTGTCCGGCCCTCGTGAGAAAGCCCCGCAGAATGACAACAGGGGCACCAGCCGGCGCGATGAAGCTCGTGCAGTGCCGGAACAGCGATTGCCAGCCGGTGCGCATGCGCAAGCCGGCGCGTCGAGGAGACAGGAAGTGAAATCAGCCGCCACCAAACCCGCAGCGAAGACCCAGGTGTCTGCGCCGGCCCGTTCCAGCAAGAAGGCGCCCCAGCCCTCTGGCAAGGCGCCAGCGCCGGTACGCGCCGCTGAGTCGAAAGGCGGCAAACGCAAGGCGGAACCGGTTGCCGCCAAATCGGCGCCGACCAAGTTGCCGGCCAAGGGGGCGACCACCAGGAAGGAAAAGGCCGTGGCCGCGCCGGCGGCGAAGGCGCCGGTCAAACCGGTCGTCCAACCGGCCAAGACGGTGACCAAGGTCAAGGTGGCGGACAAGGCGAAAACGACTCCGGCGGCAAAGCCCGCCATGACGCCGAAGGTCGGCACGTCGGCCGGCACGGCACCGGCGAAGCGTGCGTCCGTTGCGCCGCCCACCAAGGCTGTGCCACCCGCCGCCAAGTCGACGGCCCCCGATATGAAACCAAGCCCGGCTGCGGCGCCAGTGGCAGCTCCCAAACCGGTGGGCGTCCCGGCAAGCCCGGCTACCGCGCCTGCCAAGGCCGGGCGACCCTCACGCCTGTCGCAGATCACCGTGCCCTCCATGGCGCAGTCCGTGGCCTCCACGGCTGCAAAAGCCAGCTACACGAACACCATGTCTACGCCTGTATTGACGCCTCCGACCTACACCCCGGCCAAGAAAGACCCGAAATTGGCCAACAACTGGAAAACCAAGGCTGCCGACGAACTGACCGATGCGGAAGTGCTCGCCATGCCCGACGACGAGTACATGAACGACAAACAGTTGGCCTTCTTCCGAGGCAAGCTGTTGCAGCTGAAACAGGGCATTCTGAGCAACGCCGGTGAAACCACCGAACACCTGCGCGCGGACACCGTCATCGTTCCCGATCCGGCCGACCGGGCGACGATCGAGGAAGAGCACGCCCTGGAACTGCGCACGCGGGACCGCGAGCGCAAATTGCTGAAAAAGATCGAGCAGTCGATCGCCCGCATCGACGCGGGCGATTACGGTTACTGCGATGAAACCGGTGAGCCGATCGGTGTCGGCCGCCTGATGGCACGGCCCACGGCCACCTTGTCGCTGGAAGCCCAGCAACGACGCGAACTGAAACAGAAAATGTTCGGGGACTGAGGAATACCCCCTTCCGCGCGCCTCCCGACCCGTGAGACACTAAGGCCATGGCCAGAGACGATCAGGGAGGTTTGCTGTCGAAAGTCGTCAAGTTCGTCCGCAATCCGGCGACGAACTGGTCCGATCTCGACCAGCCCGATTCCGACGGCGAAAGCGGCAACAGCCGCCAGATGCTCAAGGAGCTGATGGAGCGCAAGAAGCGCAACGACTTCGTGCGCAAGCGCGAATTCGACATGTTGCGCAAGCTGCGCCGGCGCGAAATGACCGGCACCCAGTCCACGGCGCCCCGGCCTTCCTTCTTCCAGAGCAGCGTGCCGTCCAAGCCGGACGAGCGGGCGCAGACGCTGAAGAAGATCGACGAGATCGAAGCCCAGATGTCGATGCAATGGTGGAAGACCAAGAACCGGGACACCTCCATCAACAGCAGTGTTTTCCAGACGTCCGATCCGTCGCAGCCAGCGACGCCGATGGCGCCGCGGCGTCCCTTGCTGGAGCCCATGCCGCCGGTCGGTCCGGCGCCGGCCGTTCCACCACCATCACCTGCTCCCCAAGCAGCTTCGCCGGCACATTCCGCCGTGCCAGCCGCCCCGGGCGGTGGTGTCAAGGCAGCGACGGTTGCCGAGCAGAATACGCCAGCTCCGCCACTGCCCGGCCTGCGTTTTGAAACGACCAGCAGCGGTTTTTCGAACTCCAAGTCCGCGGCGATCGAGGTTGCAGAACATGCCCACGATCCCGAACTGGAAGAGGCGGCCATCCGCTTCGCCAACGGCGATGACCAGGGCGCGGAAGCCGGACTGCTCGATCGGCTTGGCAATGACGACGATCCGTCGACCAGCGTCGAGAAATGGTTGACGCTGTTCGATCTGTACCGCGCCACCGGGCAGCAGGAGCGCTTCGACATCGCGGCGATCGACTTCGCCAATCAGTTCCAGCGATCGGCGCCCCAGTGGTTCTCGATGCCGCTCATGGTCAGTGCGCTGGCGTCTGCTCAGCCGGCACCGAATCAGTTACAGGCCGCGCATTGGGCCTGTCCGCCACTACTGAATGCGAAATCGGCGCGCGTGTTGTCGGATATCCTGGCGCGCACGCCGCCGCCCTGGCGGATGGACTGGACAAGGCTGACCACGATCGAAGAGGCCGCCCTGCCCGAGCTGATCCGGATGTTTCAGGACTGGGGGTCGCGACCGGTCGACATGCATCTCACCGCCGGTGCCCACCTGGACCAGGTTCTCGCCGCAGCCACACCTTCGGGGGACCGCACGGTTTCGACAGATTGGTGGCATGCTCGCATGGCGCTGTTGCGGGTGATGCGCCGCATGGACGACTTCGAGATGGCGGCCCTGAACTACTGCGTGACCTATGAGGTCTCTCCGCCCTCCTGGGAGGATCCGCGTTGCACCTGCCGCCACGCTGGCGGCGTGGGGGAGGAACCGGGCGCAGGGACGACATCGATCATCGGGACTTTGGACAGCCTCAGCACCAACGCCGAGACCCGTGATTCCGGGCACACTGATTTCAAGGTGACCAACATCGATTCAGTGATGCTGCCGCCGGTGAAGGTCGAATTGTCCGGATCGATCGCCGGGGATGCTTCGGCGACCCTGGAACGTCTGGACCAGAAATTCCAGGGCACCGATGTGCTGTCGATTTCCTGCGCCCGATTGGTCCGGGTCGATTTCGCGGCTGCAGGCACGATGCTCAACTGGGTATCGTCGCACTGTGCGCACGGCCGTCAGGTCCAGTTCACCGATGTGCATCGGCTGATCAGCGCCTTCTTCAATGTCATTGGCATCAACGAGCTCGCCCGGATTTCGGTGCGAACGGATTGAAAAAAGGCCTGCCTCTGTCCCTTGGGACGTGTTGCTTCAGGGCTCGCTCACTTCCGCTTCTCCCGAACCGTCAACCCATGGAAACATTTCACGGCACCACCATTCTCAGCGTGCGCCGAACGACGGCGCAAGGCGTTCAGGTCGCCATCGGCGGCGATGGCCAGGTTACCCTGGGCAACATCGTGGTCAAGGGGTCCGCACGCAAGGTTCGAAAACTGCATCACGGCAAGGTTCTGGCCGGCTTCGCGGGCGCGACGGCCGATGCGTTCACGTTGTTCGAGCGCTTCGAGGCGAAGCTGGACAAGCATCAGGGGCACCTGGTTCGGGCTGCGATCGAGCTGACACGGGATTGGCGCACCGACCGCGTGCTGCGCCGTCTGGAGGCCATGCTGGCCGTGGCCGATCGCGATGCGTCGCTGATCATTACTGGAAATGGCGACGTGCTGGAACCCGAGCACGGTATCGTCGCCATCGGCTCCGGCGGTGCCTATGCCCAATCGGCGGCGCGGGCCCTGCTGGAACACACGGAACTGCCCGCTCGCGACATCGTGAAGCGCTCGCTTGAAATCGCCGGCGAGCTGTGCATCTACACCAACCTGCACCACACCATCGAAACGCTGGACTGAAACCAGATCCTCCCCCTATGTCCGCCATGACCCCGCAGGAGATCGTCTCCGAATTGGATCGCCACATCGTCGGCCAGTCGCAAGCCAAGCGCGCGGTGGCCATCGCCCTTCGAAACCGGTGGCGCCGCCAGCAGGTGGATGAAAAACTGCGCAGCGAGATCACGCCCAAGAACATCCTGATGATCGGGCCGACGGGAGTCGGAAAGACCGAAATCGCGCGCCGGCTTGCGCGGTTGGCGGATGCCCCGTTCATCAAGGTCGAGGCCACCAAGTTCACCGAAGTGGGGTACGTCGGCAAGGATGTCGATTCGATCATCCGTGATCTGGCCGAGGTGGCCGTCAAGCAGACGCGCGAGGCCGAAATGCAGCGCATGCGCCTGCGTGCGGAAGACGCCGCCGAGGAGCGACTGCTCGATGTCCTGATTCCGCCACCCCGGTCGGCATCTGGTGGCGAGCCTGGCGCGCCTTCGATGTCGGGAGCTTCGCCGGAAAGCGCAGCGCGACAGACGTTTCGGAAAAAGCTGCGAGAAGGCCAACTCGATGACAAAGACATCGAGATCGATCTGGCCGAGGCGCGACCGGCGCTTGAAATCATGGGGCCGGCGGGGATGGAAGAGATGGCCGAGCAACTGCGCGGCCTCTTCAGTCAGGCGGGACAGACCAAACGAAGCAAACGCCGGTTGAAGATCGGTGAGGCCATGCGTCTGCTGACCGACGAAGAAGCCGGCAAGCTGGTCAACGAAGACGAGATTCGCAGCCGCGCCCTTCACAACGCCGAGCAGAACGGCATCGTATTCATCGACGAGATCGACAAAGTCACTTCTCGCAGTGAAAGCGGATCGGCTGAGGTCTCGCGCCAGGGGGTGCAACGCGACCTCCTGCCGCTGGTGGAGGGCACCACCGTCAGCACCAAGTATGGAATGATGCGGACGGATCACATCCTGTTCGTGGCATCGGGCGCGTTTCACCTCAGCAAGCCCAGCGACCTGATTCCGGAATTGCAGGGCCGCTTTCCGATCCGGGTGGAATTGCAGCCACTCTCGGTTGGCGACTTCGAGGCCATCCTGACCCAGACCCATGCGTCCCTGGTTCGACAATACCAGGCGTTGCTCGCGACGGAACGGGTTTCCCTGGACTTTCAGCCCGACGGCATCCATCGCCTGGCGAGCATTGCCTTCGAGGTCAATGAACGCACGGAGAACATCGGCGCGCGCCGTTTGTCAACGGTGATGGAGCGTCTGCTGGACGACGTCAGCTTCGACGCTGCACGGCACGAGGGTCAGAGCGTGCGCATCGACCGGGACTATGTCGATGCGCGTCTGCAAGCGCTGAGCCAGAACGAAGACCTGTCCCGATTCATTCTCTGAGTGCGGGCGCCGCCGGGCGGACCTGACCACCGTGGGCCTCCGCAGTGTTGAAGTGGCACTTTCATAGCCCATGCTAAGTGCTTGCTTCAGAAGGGATTTTTCGCGAGGCGGATTTCGAATTCCGTCCTAAGTCCTTGATTCCATTGAAAAAAATGTTGCACACCGGCTTGCGTCCAGAGCTTTTCCTGATACAGTGCAAAAAAGTGCAATTAAGTGGTGAAAAATGCCTTCAACACGGCATTTCAGGTCAGGAAGAAGGTATTCACGGTGTTTCAAGGGGCGTCATCGCTGAGTCTGGATGCAAAGGGGCGGTTGTCCGTGCCGACCCGGCACCGCGACGTGCTCGGCGCCACGGCGGCGGGCCAGCTCACGATCACCAAGCACCCGCATGGGTGCCTGATGCTGTTTCCTCGCCCCGAGTGGGAGAAATTCCGCGACCGCATCGCGGCCCTGCCGATGTCGGCGCAATGGTGGAAGCGCATTTTTCTTGGGAACGCCATGGATGTCGAACTCGACGCAACGGGCCGGGTGCTGATTTCTCCGGAACTGCGCCAGGCGGCCGGCATCTCGCGCGACACCATGCTGCTGGGCATGGGCAACCACTTCGAACTGTGGGACAAAGCGACCTATGACGAGCAGGAGGCCCGCGCCATGCAAGGCGAGATGCCCGATGTCTTCAAGGACTTTTCATTCTGAAGGCGGCCCGTGCAAAATTCCTGGGCCCACACCACCGTCTTGTTGCAGGAGGCGGTCGACGCGCTGATCAGCGATCCTGACGCCACCTATGTCGATGCCACGTTCGGTCGGGGTGGGCACTCCCGGCTCATTCTGTCCAGACTGTCGCCCCGGGGGCGCCTCGTGGCTTTCGACAAAGACCCCGCCGCCATTGCTGAAGGCGCGCAAATCGGCGACGCACGCTTTCTCATCCGGCACCAGGGATTTCGACATCTCGGCGATCTGCCTTCGGCCAGCGTCGCCGGCGTCCTGATGGATCTGGGTGTGAGCTCGCCGCAGATTGACAACCCCGAAAGGGGTTTTTCTTTTCGTTTCGATGGCCCGCTGGACATGCGCATGGACACCACGCGCGGCCAGAGTGTGGCGGATTGGCTGGCAACGGCCGAGGTTCAGCAGATCGCGGAGGTGATACGTGACTATGGCGAAGAACGGTTTGCTCTATCCGTTGCAAAGGCGATTGTTGCTCGCCGACAGGAACGGGGCCCGGTTTCAACCACCTTTGAGCTGGCCGGGATCGTGGCTGGCGCGGTCAAAACCCGCGAGCCGGGCCAGAACCCTGCAACGCGCACATTTCAGGCTCTTCGGATTTTCATCAACGCCGAGCTTGAAGAGCTGCGGGAAGCGCTAGACGCCAGCCTCGAGGTCTTGCGCCCAGGCGGCCGGCTCGTCGTGATCAGTTTCCACTCGCTCGAAGACCGGATCGTGAAGCAGTTCATTGCGGGCAACTCCCGCGTTGAATACGATCGTCGCGCACCGTTTGCGGCACCCAAGGCCATGAAGCTGAAGGCGGTCGGGCGCGCGCGGCCTGGCGCGGACGAGATTGCGGCGAATGCACGCGCGCGCAGCGCGATCATGCGTGTGGCCGAAAGGACCGGCGCATGATCCGCCTGAATCTGGTCCTGCTGGTTGCCGTGGTGGTCAGTGCGCTGTACCTGGTTCACATGCAGTTCGAATCGCGACAACTGTTCGTGGAGCTGGACAAAGCCAGCGCCGAGGCGCGCCGCCTGGCCACGGAGCACGACCGCCTCCAGGTCGAAAAGCGGGCGCAGGCCACACCGCTTCGTGTGGAGAAGCTGGCCCGTGACCAGCTGAAGATGCGCACGACCACGCCAGCCATCACGCAGTATGTGCCGCTGCCGGCGCCCCGGGCCAGCGAGGGGGTGCGATGAGCCGGAGCGTGCTGTACGCGTCGAGTCCCCTGCTGGCGAGCAAGACGCCGGTATGGCGCAGCAAGTTCATCGTGGCGGCCCTGGCCCTGGCCTTTGTGGGGCTGGCCGGGCGCGCGGCCTACATCCAGGTGTTCGGCAATGCCTTTTTCCAGCGTCAGGGAGAAGTGCGCTTTGCTCGCACCCTGGAGTTGCCGGCCAACCGAGGGCGCATTCTGGACCGCAACGGCCTCATCCTCGCGTCCAGTGTCGTTGCGCCGAGCATCTGGGCCATTCCCGAAGACATCGATCGCGACCCTGCCAAGTTGCAGCAGCTGGCTCGCCTGTTGTCGATGCCGGTCGCCGATCTAAACAAGAAGATCCAGGACGAAGACAAGACCTTTGTCTGGCTCAAGCGCCAGGTGGATGAGTCGGTCGCTCAGGAGATCGCGGCCCTGGGCATCAAGGGCGTCTATCAAAGAAAAGAATACAAGCGCAAGTACCCCGAAGGCGAAGCGGCGGCCCATGTCGTCGGGTTCACCAATGTGGAAAACATCGGACAGGAGGGGGTGGAGCTGGCCTTCGACAAGGACATGGCGGGTCGTCCGGGTTCGCGGCGTGTCATCAAGGACCGCCTGGGCCGAGTCGTCGAAGACGTGGGCGAACAGGTGCCGCCGGTCGACGGTCGGGACCTCCAGCTCAGCATCGACAGCAAGGTCCAGTTCTTCGCCTATCAGAAGTTGCGCGACGCGGTGCAGAGCAACAAGGCCAAGGCGGGCAGCGTCGTCGTGCTCGATGCGGTGACCGGCGAGGTGCTGGCGTTGGCGAACTATCCGAGCTACCAGCCGGAGAAGCGGCAGAACCTCAGTGGCGAGCAGCTCAGAAACCGGGCCATTACCGACATGTTCGAGCCGGGCTCGACCATGAAGCCCATCACGGTGGCCGCAGCGCTGGAAGCCGGCCGGGTGACGCCGCAGACGGTCATCG
>ERZ1645187.4014-NODE-4014-length-12095-cov-8.974751_pt1 | contig 12095 bp, 9 predicted proteins | sample MGYA00575352_ERZ1645187 | MGnify/ENA primary metagenome ERZ1645187 (study PRJEB40837, sample SAMN11349314) | freshwater sediment metagenome | isolation source: river sediment | host: Sediment | place: India: Wazaribad , New Delhi | collected 2017-02-21 ... | reverse complement strand
CGGCGAGCACATGGCCGAGCTTGATCGTCGCCTTGCTCTGCGCGGCGGCGGGCAGACAGGCGAGCGCTCCGGTCAGCGCGGCGGCGGAGATCAGGGCGACGAATCTGCGGAAGGTCATGGCGGGCTCCGTGGGGACGAACGGACCCCCATCATTCTTCCTCGCCGCGCCCGTGACAAATGGAAATCGGCGGCCTCCGCGCATGGCCGAGGGGCCGGCGAGCCGACAGCTGTCAAAAGCGCGCCCCGGCGTGGCGAACGGGGAGCCGCATCCTGGCGGGCCGCGGCGGTTCGAGGCTGCGTTTCTCGGCGACCTCTCTCCGCATGTCGAAGGCGAAGTGGCGATGACGGCCATGTTGGGCGCGAATCGGCTTGTCCTGCCCGCCTATAGCCCCGATCTCGACCTCATCGAACAAATCTTCGCGCGAATGCGCACACGCCCCGATCAACTCACGCTATGCTTCCGTCTAAAATCATCATGCTCTAGATATAGAGGCCGCCCGTCGTGGTCGTTCCGGCGACGGAGCCGGGAAAGAACGATGCACCGCCGCCTCCGGTGCTGATCACGCTGTTCATCGCGACGGCGTAGCGCAAACCGCTCGCCGCGCCGGAGAAAGAGGCTCCTGTCGCCAGAATCAGCCCCATCGACGAGCATTGCGCGAAGCCCCACGAAAATGTCGGGGCGTTGACGAGCGTGACGGGAATGGCGTGCATCTGGATGACGCCGCCGGTTGAAGAAAGATAGGCCGACATCGATCCTGTGATGGTCTGGCCCGTCGTGACGATGATGCGCGCGCCCTCTGACTGCGTCGCGTAAAAACCGCAATACCCCGAACTTCCGCCCGCCGCCTCGATCGCGGCGCAGGTGACGGTTCCCCTGCCGGCGACCACCACGCCGCCCTTGGAGGCGCCGTTTGCCGCGATTCGGAAACCGCGGATCGTCACCGGACAGGACAATTGTCCGCCGAAGAAGAACCCGTGGCCCGCGCCGCCGAGGGAGACATTCGCCGGAACGGCGCCGTCCCCTTGAATCGTCACGCCCGCGCCGCCCACCGGAGCCGCGTTCGAGACGACGCCCGCCGGGTATGCGCCTGCCGCGACGGAGATCGTCGCGGCGTGGATCGACAGATCGAGCTTGCACAGCTCGTCCCAGGCTTTCTGGATCGTCGCGAAGGCGGTCGTGGCGGACAGACCGTCATTGCCGTCGGCGCCCGTCGCGGCGTTGACATAAAGGACGATGTCGCCGGCGATCTGCCGGCGCGCGCCGCCACAGGGAAAGGCGACGGCGCCCGTCGCCCGGTTGACGACGATCGCCTCGCGCCACGCCGCGCCGTCGGCGGAGACCTTCACATGCAGATTGTCGTCGCCGCTCAGCCCGATCTCGGCCCGGCCCGACCAGTTCGACTGGAGCACGAGCGCCCCGGTGGCGGCCGCGGCCGCCTTGTTGAGGATCACGCGCATGTCGGCCCCGGCATGGGTGAACAGCGCCGCGGGCGAGGCCACCGCGAGGCGGTTGGTCGCGTCGGGCGTCGCCTGCACGCCGAAGGTCTCGGCCATGCGCGCCGGCGCGTCGCGCCACAGCGCGCCGTCATGGACGACCAGCCGGCGGCTCGCCGCGATCCAGCACAGCCAGCCCGCCTGCGGCGCCAGAAAGCGCCAGACGCCGTCCTGGCGCAGGGCGAGCGCGCCCTCATGGCCGGCGAAGGCGTCGACGGCGTCGGCGCCGACCAGCCAGCGCCCGCCTTCGGGCGGCGCTGCGGGCGGCGCGGCGCGCTCCTCGGCGACGGCGAGATGGACGAGCGCGTCGAGCAGGACGAGCGCCTCGTTGTGGACGACATGCTTCTGCGCCTGCGCGGCGGCGAGAAGCGGCAAGGCGAGGCGGGCGGTGGCGTCGGTCGTCGTGAGCGGCATGGTGCGTCTCCTGATCCGTCAGTATCAGGATTGAAAGCGGAATGTCAAGATCATATTCCTATTTCTGCGTTGCGTGGGCGTCACGCCTCCTGCTTCGGCGCCGCAAAAAACATTTGCGGCGCCTGCTCCGCGCCGCAATCGCGGGTAGGATGGCGCCGATTTTTCCGGCCGCCCCATGATCCAGCTCGACCGCGTCTTCAAATATTATCGCAGCGACGGCCACACCAAGATCGTGCTCGATCACGTCTCGGCCACGTTCCAGAGCGGGCGCTCCTACGGGCTGCTCGGCGTCAACGGCGCGGGCAAATCGACGACCATGCGGCTGCTGGCGGGCACCGAGTCGCCCAATTCGGGCCGCATCCGGCGCTCCGTGCGGGTGTCCTGGCCGCTCGGCTTCTCCGGCGGCTTCCATCCGCAGATGACCGGACGCGAGAATGTCAAGTTCGTCGCCCGCGCCTATGGCGAGAATGTCGGGCGCGTGCTGGAGTTCGTCGAGGATTTCGCGGAGCTGGGCGACTATATCGACGTCTCGGTGAAGGCCTATTCCTCCGGCATGACCTCGCGTCTGGCCTTCGGCCTGTCGATGGCGATCGATTTCGAATGCTATCTGATCGACGAGATCACCGCCGTGGGCGACGCCCGGTTTCAGGCCAAATGCCGCGAGGCGTTCGCGCGTCGGCGGGAGACTTCCGACATCATCATCGCCTCGCACGCCATGGAGACGATCAAGACCTATTGCGATCACGGCGCCGTTCTGGTCGATGGCCAGATTCTGATGTTCGATTCGGTGGAATCCGCGATCGAAGTCTATAACCGTCTCAATCGTTGAGGACGGGGAATGGGCGCAGCGCCGACGAACAAGACCGAAGTGGCGCGCCGCACGGCGCTGATGTCGCGCGCGCTCGCGGAGGCCGCGCGGCGGGCGCGCTTCTCCAGCCGCAGCAGGCGCAGCCTCGACGCCGGCGGGTTCTGCGCCCGGCGCGGCGCCCGCGCGATGCGCATCTACGCGGTCGCGACCTTCTGCCTCGCGGTCGTCGCGCCGACGCTGGCGGCGCTCGTCTATTTCGGCCTGATCGCCTCCGATCAATATGTCTCCGAAGCCCAGTTCACGGTGATCGGCGGCGAGATCCAGGCCGGCGGCGGCTCGGGAGACCTGTTTTCGGCCGCCACCGCCGTCCCTGTCGCGGCGATCGTCCAGGACACCCAGATCGTCAGCGCCTATCTCGAAAGCCGCGCCGCGGTCGAGGCGCTTCAGGCCAAGCTCGACCTGCGCAAGCTCTACGGCGCGCCCGCGATCGACCGGTTCTCGCGCTTTCCCGCCGACGAGACGGCCGAGGAGCTGGTGCGCTACTGGCGCAAGATGACCTCGACGCAGATCAAGATGCCGTCCGGCATCATCGATCTGCGCGTGCGCGCCTTCACGCCCGAATCCGCGCGCCGGATCGCCGAGGCGGCCGTGGAGCTGGGCGAGCGGCTGATCAACGACATCAACGCGCGCATGCAGCAGGACGCCGTCGCCAGCGCCGAAACCGAGCTGAAGCGCGCCGCCGACCGGCTCGCCGCGGCGCGCGCCCAACTCGAACAGGCGCGCAACGAGGAAGGCGTGCTCGACGCCTCGCGCGCCGCCGACGCGCTCGACAAGCTGCTGACCGACGTGCGCGGCGCGACGCTGGCGATGCAGCAGGAATATCAGGCGCTCCTGCGCGCCGTGAACGAGAGTTCGCCGCAGATGAAGGCGATGCGCGCGCGCATCGACGCCGGCCGCGCCCAGATTCTCGACCTCGAATCGAAGCTGACCGCCACCCGCGGCGGCGCGGCCAAGTCGCTGTCCTCCTCGATGACGCGCTTCGCCGCGCTCGATCTCGAACGCCAGATCGCCGAAAGGCTCTATTCGGGCTCGGCGGCGACGCTGGAGCTGGCGCGGCTCGCGTCGGAGAACCGGCTGATGTATCTCAAGACCTTCGTCCTGCCCGGAACGCCCGAGGAGCCGCTTTATCCCAAGCGCGTGCTGATGATCGCGCTGGTCGCGGCCTGCGGCGGCGCGCTGTGGGGGGCGCTCTACGGCCTCGGCGTTCTCGCCCGAAACAATCTGGCGTGAACGCGCCATGCTGTTCAACATCGAGGCGGACGCGGGAACCTACGTCGTCGCCTATCTCGTCCTCGACGATTTCAGCGCCGTGCCGCGGCTGCTGGTGCGCGGCGGCGGCGGCGAGCGCGAGGTGCAGGCCAACGAACTGCGCGACGCGCTCGTCTCCGCCGGGCGCCACGAGACGGGGCGCTGCGGCTTCCGTCTCGACGCGCGCGAGATCCCCGAGATCGCCGCAAGCGATCTGGAGCTGCGCGAGGCGCGCTCCGGCGTGCTGGTCTATCGCCGCAAGCAGCCCGACGCGATCGAGGCCAAGATCCTGCGGCTCGAAACCGGATTGCTGCCGCTGTGGCGCTTCGACGACCAGCTGGCGCCGCGGTTTCATTATGCGATGACGCGCATCGAGAATTACGGCCGCGAGACGGACACCCAGATGTTCCTGATGAATCAGGTGACGTCTCAATATCTCTCCGGCCGGATCATCTACAAGAATTTCGAATATTTCATCGGCAATGCGTTCAAGGTCTGGATCTGCGTGCAGAAACCCTATGAGGAGCTGGCCGAACGGCTGCTGATCCTGAAACGGGTGCGCCATGTCGGCATCGAGCTGCTCAGCGAGCGCGACCGCATCTCGCTGCGCGCGGCGATCGACTTCGCCGAGCATTTGCCGCTCGACGACCCCAAGGCGATGAAGCGGATGCTGCGCGACATGCCCGACGAGATCGCCGCCAAGCTGTCCAATCCGCTGACGCGCCAGCTCACCGCCTCCGATCCCGACGAGATGCCCGCCTCGGGCGCCGTCGCCAGCGCCCTCGACGTGCTCGCGGGATGCCAGCTTGTCGGCTTCCGGCACGCCTTCGACGCTTTCGCCGATTCGGCCGCGCGCCTGCTCGATCTGCCGCCCTTCGAAAACGCCGGCGCCGGCGGCTCCTTCTCCGTCATTCATCAAGTCGCCGCAGTCCTGGAGGATAGCGCGGCGGTCGAGCGAATCCTCGAAAAGGATCTCGAACTGTTCTATTACTTGACGCAGGCCGCCCGCAACGCGGACGCCAAAGAGGACGCATGAGCGCGCCGGAGATTTCGCAGGACATGCGCAGGGAGGGCGCCGACGCCCTGCCGGCGCCGGCGCGTCCGCTGGCGCGATGGAGCGCGCGCGCCCGCGCGCTGTGGGGCGGCGCGGGCCGCGAGGTCGAGGCGGTCCCCTCGGACGCCGGGGCCGCGTCTCAGGGGCGCGGCGCCCGCACGCGCCGGGTGTCGGGCTATTGGCTCAGCTTCGCGCTGTTCGTCGCGGCCCCGGCGCTGGCCAGCGTCGTCTATCTGATGTTCGTCGCCTCCGACCAATATGTCGCCGAAACCAAGTTCGCGCTGCGCACCGCGCAGATGGAGACGACCAAGGAAAAATCCTCCGCCGGCCAGACCGGCGCCGGCGCGCAATCGACCTCGCTCGGCCTGCCCGCCATCGCCGGCCAGGACGCGCATGTCGTGGCCGCCTATATCCGCAGCCCGGCGATCCTGCGCGATCTGCCGTCCGCGCTCGACATCCGCGAGATCTTCCGTCGCCCGGAGGCCGACGCCTGGGCGCGGCTGCCGGCGCGCGCCTCGGCGGAGGCCGTCGCCGACTACTGGCGTTCCATGGTGTCCACCTATGTCGACGGCCTGTCGGGCATCGTCACCGTTTCGGCGCGCGCCTTCCGGCGCGACGACGCGCTCGCCCTCGTCACGGAGATTTCGGCGGCGAGCGAGCGGCTGGTCAACGTCCTTTCGACGCGCGCCCGCGCCGACGCGATGGCGCGCGCCGAAACCGAGGTCAAACGCGCCGAGGGGCTGGTGCGCGCCGCGCTCGCCGACATGCGCTCCTTCCGCGACAGCGAGCGCGTCATCAGTCCCGCCGCGGAGGCCACCAACGCCTCGACGCTGTTGCTCAACGCGATGGGCGAGCGAATCCGTCTCCAGAGCGAGCTGTCGGCGGCGGAGCGGGTGATGTCGGGCGGCGCGCCGACGCTGACCTCGCTGCGCGCGCGGCTGCAATCGGCCGATCAGCAGATCGAGGGTCTCAAGGCGCAGCTCACCGGCGGCGGCGCCCGCACCGTCTCGGCCTCGATCGCGCGCTATGAGGAGCTGGAGCTGCAACGCCAGTTCGCGGAGAAACTCTATCTGATGTCGCAGGAGGCGCTGGAGCGCGCGCGCCAGAAAGCGGAGCGCCAGAGCGTCTATCTCAGCGCCTTCGTGCCGCCCTATCTGCCCGACGAGGCGGAGTTTCCCAAGCGCATCCAGTATTCCGTGCTGCTGCCGATCGGCTTCCTGATCCTGTGGGGCATCGGCGCCATGCTGACGGCGACGGTCAGGGATCACCGGGTATGAGCCTCGCCGCGGCTTCGCCGGCGGAAGGCCGGCTGCGGTCCTTCGGGAACGTGCTGATGGCGCTGATGCTGCGCGACGTGCGCACGCGGATGCTGGGTTCCGCCTGGGGGTTCATGCTCGTCGTCGCCTGGCCGCTGACGCATATGACCTTCGTGATCCTGCTGATCGCGGCGCGCAACGGCCATATGCCGCCCTATGGCGACAGCATGGCGGTCTGGGTCGCCACGGGCGTCATTCCGTTCATGTGCTTCTCCTACACGGCCCGCTACGTGACGACGGCCATCGTCCTCAACCGGCCGCTGCTCGCCTTTCCGATTATTTCCGTCATGCAGTTGCTGATTTCGCGCAGCATCATCGAACTTCTCAATTCCTCGATGGTCATCATCATCATCTGCCTGATTTTCTATGCGATCGGAGAGCCGTTGACGCCGCGCGACCCGGCCGGCGCGGGCTTCGCGATGATCGCGGCGTTCTTTCTCGGGCTTGGATTCGGCATGATCAATGCGCTGATCGCAGGCATGGCTCCCGCCTGGCTCACCGCGTTCAATCTGATGATCGTCGTGTTGTGGCTTTCGGCGGGGATCATCTTCATTCCCTCCACGCTGCCGGAAAACGTCCGCACGATCATGTCGTATCATCCTCTTATCCAGATCACGGAATGGGCGCGGTCCGCCTATTACGACTCGTATTTCTCCGTTGTCCTCGATCAGGACTATCTCATCGTCTGGTGCTTTGCGATCCTGTTCTTCGCGCTTCTGGTCGAGCGCTTCATGCGATCCTACATCGTCAATCGCTGACGACGACGCCGCCGCGCGGTCCATATATCGGCGATCGGACTCGGCCGGGTTTCTCATGCGCGGGACGCATGTCCGACGCGGCGCATTTTGCGCGCCGGGGAGATTGGGGCGCGGCGACGCGACGCGCCATGTTTCCTGTTGGGCGCAAGGAAAGGGATGGATATAGTCGTCGACGGTGGAACGGAGCGGCGAGATCGGCGGGATTTTTGTCGGATGCCATTACGGCGGCGCATGTCTGGCGGGCATCTCTTTGGCGGACTTTTTTTGGCGGGCATCTCTTTGGCGGGCATGGCTTTGCAGCGAATGGCTTTGCAGGAAGTAGCCAGGCGGGAAATGGCCGCGATCGCCCCGGCGGCCATCTGCGAGGCGATGGAATGGACTGACGGGCCGGGGAAAGCGCGACGGACTCATATTGCGAGCCGCGCGGGATTTTGAACGACCAAGAGGTGTTTCTCGTGAAAAAGATTGGCGTGGTTTCGATTCGGCCGGCTATTGATCCTGCGCCGCTGAGTTTCGCCGACGCCTACAAGAGCGTCGGGCTGAACACCGGCAACCTCATGTTCACCACGGCGATTTTCGACCAGATCGACGCCGAGGCGACGCATGTCGGCTTCGGATTCGTCCCCGAGACGATCAACGCCCGCTACGACGCGCTCGTCGTTCCTGCCGCCAACTGGCTGGGATCGCATGCGCAATGGGACTGGTTCGCCGATCTGATCGAGAAGGTCGAGATTCCGGTGATCACCATCGGCATCGGCGCGCAGGCCTCGGAATCGCGGCGCGACAGGATCGAATGGAACGATTCGTCTCTGCGGTTGGCGCGCGTGCTGGCCGCCAAGGCGCCCTATATGTCGACGCGCGGCCATTATACGTCGGCCTGCCTTCAGCAACTGGGCATCCTCAACGTCGTCACCACCGGCTGTCCGTCGATCTACAAGGATTTCCCCCGGATCGCATCGCCGCGCGAGGAAGCTCTCGCCCTGCAATCGACGCGCTATGCGATCAGCAAGGCTTTCGCCGAAACGCCCTCGATCAATCAGGCGCTGTTTCAGATGGCCTTCGAGCACCGGCTCGACATGATCTACCAGTCAGAGCCCGAGGAGATGCATTATCTTCTCAAAGGGGAGGCTGCGGATTTTCTTTCTAACAAGCACCAGCTCGCCGCTCTGTGCACGCTGTACGGAGCGGAATCGCCGGAGGCGCTGATCTTTTACCTCAATCATCATGCAAAGCTGTTTTACGACCTCAACGCCTGGTCGCGCTATCTCCAGACCCGCTCCGGCGTGCTCGGCACGCGCCTGCACGGCTCGATCCTGGCGCTCAACTCCGGCGTTCCCGCCGTGCTGATTCCCCATGATTCGCGCACCGGCGAGATGGCCAGTTTCGCCGACATTCCGACGGCGGGCCTGCGCTCGTTCCCGTGGACCGAGCGCGACATGGCGCAGATTCCCGAGATCATGGATCAGGTCGGCAAATATGAGGAGACGCGCCTCGCCAACAAGGCGATCTATCGCCAGTTTCTGGCCGCGAACGGATTGCGCGATCGCTTCGACGCGGTCGACCCGGCTGCCGCGCCGCCCGAGATCTCCGACGAGGGCCGGCTGATCGACGACTGAGCCGCGGCGCGGCGCTGGACAGCGGCGCGGCGAAAGCTGAAGCTTTCGCGATCGGGGGGCCGGCTCGCGCCGGGCGACCCGGCCAGAGGGGCCGTCCTGCTGCGATGACGCTCGCGCGCAAATACGCCACGGTCGGCTCCGCGACGCTGATGTCGCGCCTCACCGGCTTCGTGCGCGACGTGATGATCGCCGCGGCGCTGGGGTCGAGCGCGGTGGCGGACGCCTACATCGCCGCGTTCCTGCTGCCGAACCTGTTCCGGCGCGTGCTGTCGGAAGGCGCCTTCAACGCCGCTTTCGTGCCGATCTACACCCGCCGCGAAGCAGCCGAGGGCCGCGACAGCGTGCGCGCCTTCGCCGAGTCGGCCTTGTCGACGCTGGTGGCCGCGATGGTGGCGGTCGTCGTCGCGGCCGAGGTCGCGATGCCCTGGATCATCGGCGCGCTGGCGCCGGGCTTCCACAGCCAGCCCGACAAGTTCGCCGACGCCGTGACCTTCGGGCGCGTCGCCTTCGTGTTCGTCGGCGCGGCGATCGTCGTCGCGCTCCTGTCCTCGCTGCTCAACGCGATGGGCCGCTACGCGCTGGTCGCGCTGGCCCCGCTGATCCTGAACTTCATGCTGATCGCCGTCCTGGCCGCGCTTCTGGCGACGGGCTGGCGCGAGAGCCGCGCGACCGGCCTGGCGTTGGTCGTCACGGTGCTGGCGGCGGGCCTCGTCCAGCTCGCGCTCGTCGCTTTCGGCCTATGGCGGGCGGGCATGGGCCTGCGCCTGCGCCGGCCCGGCGGCGACCGCGACGTGAGATTGCTGATGGCGCGCATCCTGCCCGGCCTGATGCTGGCGGGGGCGGGCCATTTCAACATGGTGGCGGCCGCGCAACTCTCCTCCTCGCTGCCTTCGGCGGTGTCGTGGCTTTATTACGCCGACCGCATCTTCCAGCTTCCGCTCGGCTTCGTCGCCGCCGCCATCGGCGTCGTGCTGCTGCCGGAGGTGGCGCGCGCGCTGAGCGCCGACGATCACGAGGCCGCCGTCGCCGCGTCGAGCCGCACGCTCGAATTCGGGCTGCTGCTGGTCCTGCCGGCGGCCTTCGCCATCGCGGTTCTGGCCGAGCCGATCGTCGACGTGATCTACCGGCGCGGCGCCTTTTCGGCGGCCGATTCGGCGGCGACCGCGCAGGTTCTGCGCGCCCTCGCCTTCGCGTTGCCGGGCTTCGTGGTGGTGAAGGCGCTGCTGCCGCCCTATCTGGCGCGCGAATCGATCCGCATGCCCGTGGCGGCGGCGCTGATCGGCGTCGGCGCCAATGTCGTCGTCACGCTGGCGCTGCTCGGGCCGCTCGGCGCGGTCGCCGCGCCCATCGGCGTGACGGCGTCGGCGATGGTCAACGCCGCCATGCTGGCGCTTGGCCTGGGCGCGACGCGCGGGCTTCCCATCGACGCCGCCGGCTGGCGCAATTTTCCCAGGATCGTCGCCATCTCCTGCGTCACCGCCGGCCTCGCCTTCGCGCTGTCGCGCCTGTTCGCCGGCGCGCTCGCCCCGGAATCGAGCTTCCTGACGCGCGCGAGTGCGCTGGCGGCGATCTGTCTGGCGGGCGTCGCCGCGCATCTGGCCCTGATGCTGGCGACGGGCCTCGCCCGGCGCGAGGGCCTCTCCGCAGCGCTCGGCCGGCGTCAGGCGCGCTTGTGAATGTCGCCGTAGCGCGCGCCCCAACCGCGACGCGCGCCCTTACGCTTTGACCTGCCGCCTGTTCCCGCCCCGAGAGACCTGGACGCCTCCATCCCTGATGTTCGGGCGAAGAGTCCCCGATGGGCAAATCGAACTTCACCGAGGACTTCAGGCCGGACGCCGTCCTTCAGTTGACCGAACGGGGCGATCCGGCGGCGGAGGCGGACGCGCGGCCGGGATTGGCGCGCACTCGCCCGACGAGCGGAAGAAGCGATGCGCTCGCGCTGCTCTTGCGCGCCGCCCGACATCTCCTGCACACTTGTGAGGCTGCGGGGATCCTCCTCTCCCGTCGCGTCGAAAAATGCACGTGGAACGACGACTATCTCGTCAGGGCCATCGCCCATATGCGATAGCCCTGCCGCCGCCGGGGGCGGTGGTAGAGTGAACGTGAATCAGCCGATGGCTTCGGCGCGGGGGGCGGCGAACGTGCGTGCCAAGAAATGGGCGGCGGCGGCCGCCGCCATCGCGGTCAGCGCGCATCCGGCCTTCGCGGCGGGGAGCGGGCCAAGCGAAGCCATATTCCTGACGCAGATCATCGTGCTGGCGCTCCTCGCGCGTGTGCTGGGCGAAGTGATGCACCGCATCGGCCAGCCCGCGGTGATGGGCGCGCTGCTCGCGGGGCTGCTGCTCGGCCCCTCGGTGTTCGGCGTGTTCGCGCCCGATCTGCAAAAGGCGCTGTTCCCGGATTCGGCGGCGCAGAAGGCCCTGCTCGACGGCCTGTCGCGCATCGGCGTTCTGATGCTGCTGCTGCTCGCGGGGATGGAGACGGACTTGCCGCTGGTCGCGCGCTCCAAGGGCACCGCGCTGTGGGTGTCGGCGATGGGCGTGGTGATGCCTTTCGTCGCCGGCTTCGCGCTCGGCTGGCAGCTGCCCGATTCCTTCCTGCCGCATCCCGAGATGCGCTTCGTCGCCGCGCTGTTCCTGGGCACCGCGCTGTCGATCTCCTCGGTGAAGATCGTCGCGATGGTGGTGCGCGACATGGGCTTCATGCGGCGCAAGCTCGGTCAGGTCATCGTCTCCTCGGCGGTGATCGAGGACACGATCGGCTGGGTGATCATCGCCGTGACCTTCGGCCTCGCGTCGAGCGCGAAGCTCGATCTGTGGGCCATCGGGCGCACGCTCGGCCTCACCGCCCTGTTCCTGATCTTCTCGCTCACGATCGGGCGTCGGCTCGTCTTCTTCTTCATCCGCTGGACCAACGACCATTTCCACACCGAGGCGCCGGTGCTGACGGTGGTGGTGCTGATCATGGCGGGCTTCGCGCTGACGACCGATCTCATCGGCGTCCATAACGTGCTCGGCGCCTTCGTCGCGGGCCTGCTGATCGGCGAATCGCCGATCCTGACGCGCCGCATCGACGATCAGCTGCGCGGCATGACGACGGCGCTTTTCCTGCCGATCTTCTTCGGCCTGTCCGGCCTTCACGCCGACCTGCGCGTGCTGGCCGATCCCGAGGTGGCGCTGGCGACGGCGGGGCTGGTGCTGGTCGCCTCCATCGGCAAGTTCGCGGGCGCCTTCACAGGGGGCAAGCTGGGCGGGCTGACCTTCCGCGAATCCCTCGCGCTCGGCTTCGGCATGAACGCGCGCGGCTCGACCGAGGTGATCGTCGCCA
>ERZ1645187.4013-NODE-4013-length-12095-cov-21.766944_pt1 | contig 12095 bp, 11 predicted proteins | sample MGYA00575352_ERZ1645187 | MGnify/ENA primary metagenome ERZ1645187 (study PRJEB40837, sample SAMN11349314) | freshwater sediment metagenome | isolation source: river sediment | host: Sediment | place: India: Wazaribad , New Delhi | collected 2017-02-21 ... | reverse complement strand
CGCACGAATATCCGCGCGAGATCGACTTCGTGCCGGAGATCCCGCTGACCACCACGGGCAAGGTGATCCGGCGCTTCTTCCGCGAACGGGCGCGCGACGAGGCGGCGGCGGAGGCGCGGGCACGAGGAGCCTCCTGAGGCGGGACGCGCCGGCCGGGCGCGCGGCACCCCGCGTCGTCGCGGCCGATCCGGTGCGGCGCCGTCGGGGCGCGGCGTCCCGAGCGGATCTCGGATGGCGGCTCATACCGGGCGGATCAAATACGGGCTCGTCGGCATTTCATCCGCGTCACGGCCCGACCGACCGACGCCCGTTCGGGCTCGCCTTCGCCGACGATGCTTCGAGAGGTCGAAACGTCGTCGGCGCGGTATCAGGGGGCGAAGCGCTCGCGCAGGCGGCGGGCGAGGCGTCGGACCGCGAGATAGAGGCGAAGCTCGGCGGTGGCGATCCGGACCGCGAGCGGTGGACGGCGCGGCGCCGGAAAACCGACGACCACCGTCCCGATGCGGCGACGGTCCGGCCAGACGTGGTTCATCAACGGGTGATCCTCGACCGCCAGACTGTCGATCTCGACCAGTTCGCCGGCATCGAGGGCGCGGATGGTGGCGCGCAGCAACACCTGGGCGCCGGGTGAATAGGCGGCGAAGGCCTCGTCGTAGGCGGTCTTCCAGCTGACCCAGTGCCCCTCGGCGCCGAAGCTGACCAACATGGCGAGGGGCTGACCGTCGCGGTCGATGCGATCGACGACGACGTGGCCGGTCTCGGCCAGACCGTCGACGACGCGCTCGGCGAAGCGCATGACGCCGGCGTTCTGCACCATCGCGGTCCGGCGGCGCCCCTTCCAGCCCGAGGCCTCGAGCACGAGGAAGTCGGCGAAGGCGGATCGGGCTTCGACGCCGCGCGCCACGGAGGTGCGGACCGGTCCGGTTTCGGCGAGGCGGCGCCATTGCCGGCGCCACTCGCGGCGGCGTTTGCGGCCGATATGGTGGTCGAGGAAGGTCGTACCGTCGGTGCCGCCGTGCAGACAGGCGCGCAGGTGGCTCTCGACCACGGTGATGCGGTGGTCCGCGGTGGCGGCGACCCGCCCGAGGGCCGCGGCGAACGGGCCTTCGAGCGGGAGATGCCGGAAGACGACGCCGCCGGCGGTCCGGGTGATCGCGGCGATGAGGGCGGCGATGATCTCCTCGGGCCGGTCTGCGTCGACGAGCGGCGTGCCGAGCGGCGCATATTCGTTCGAGAACACGGTCGGCAGACGGGGTGAGAGACCGAAACCGAGGCGCGGTGTCCACAGCGCCACCACCGCGACGAGGCGCCGGATCCCTCCCTCGCCACGATGGGCGACGAGGAGGCGGGCGTCGGGAGCGAAGGTCTCGAGCGCCGGAATCAGCACGTCGGGGCCGTGCAGGACGTCCGGTTCGACGGCGCGGACGAGGAGTTCGTTCCAGGCGGCCCGCAGCGGGACGGCTTCGACCAACGACAGTTCGTGCACCTCGATGCCGCCGATCCGCGGACCACGGTCGGTGGCCTCGGCGGGGTCGGGCGGGGCGGGGGGCGCCGGGGGGCCGTCGGTGATCATGGATCGACGGCTCCTCCGTCACGGTCGGTCGGGCGCCGAGGTCCGGCTCGCGGAGGCGAGGACGAAGACGTCCAGGCCGAGACGGCGGCGGACCACCGCCGCGAGCACGAAGGATTCGAAGACCATCGCGGCGGTCGTCCCGGTGGCGGCGCCCCAGATACCGTAGATGGGAATCAGAATCGAATTCAACACCAGGCAGACCGCCAGGGTGAGGCCGTAGACGAGGGCGGCGGAGGCCTGCTGACCGGCCATCGAGAGGAGCGTCTCGGCCGGACCGACGGAGGAACGGGCGAGGACGCCGAGGACCAGAACGAAGAGAATCGGGAAACCCTCGGTGAAGCCCGGACCGAAGAGCGCGAGCAGCGGCCGGCCGACGAGGAGAACCGCGACCGCCATGACGAGCGACGCCAGGAAGGTCCATTTCACCAGCCGGCGGACGAAGACGGCGAGGTCGGCCCGCGCATCGGCATGCCAGAGCGAGGCGAAGCGGTTGGCGGAGGCGACCTTGGCCGCATAGTGGACGAAATGGACGAGAACCAGCGTCTTGACCGTGGCGAAATAGATGGCGACCCGGTCGGGCTCGGCGAAGCGGCCGACGAGCAGGATGTCGATGCTGTTGAGCAGCACGAGAAAGCCGTCGACCAGGGCCATCGGGGCGGACAGGCGCAGCCACTCGGCGACGTCGTAGCGACGCGGTCCCGGCGGCAGGACGGCGGCGAGGCGGCGTCCGATCGCCACCGTCTGCGCCGCGGTGGCGCCCCAGGTGGCGATCACCGCCGCCCAGCAGGCGGTGGTCGCCTTCGGTTCGATGCCGAGGGCGACGACCAGGGCGAGGAGCGCGAGGATGATCCCCGGACGGGCGATGAAGGTCGGGTAGAGCGCCAGATCCGGCCAGCCCTGGGCCACGGCGATGCCGTCCTGGACCTCGGAGACGGTGTAGATCGGCAGGCAGACGGCGGCGACGAAGATCGGTACCAGCCGATAATCGGAGACGAGGTCCGGGCGCAGCCACAGGAGGGTGCAGCCGGCGGCGGCGATCGTGGCGGAGACGAGGAAGGTGAAGAGCCGCCCGGCGAAGATCAGTCCGCGGGCGGCGCCGTGATCGCCGTCGAGGGCATATTTGCGCAACAGGGTGATCACCGACTGCTCCAACCCGAAGGCGAAGACGACGCCGAGGGTGATCACCAGCGTCCAGACGACGACGAAGATGCCGTATTCGAAGCCGCCCATCCAACGGGCGAGCAGCATCTGACTGATGTAGGCGAGGCCGGCGGAGACGACCCGCACGGCGAAGGCGCTGGCGGCGAAATGTCCGGTGGCGGCGGCCTCGGCGGCGGAGGACGGTGGCGCGATGCGGTCGAGCAGGGGGAGGACGCGGCGCGCCATCTCCTCCGGCAACAGGCGTTCGATCAAGGATCTCGGCGTGAACGGCAAGAATCGGACCTCGACGGCAATCGGATCCATTCTTACCACGTCTCTCCGCGGGGTTCTGCGGACAACTCCGCGGCGATGCGGGGGAGCGCGGGGTCGGGCTCGGCGGTGCGGGCGACCGTCGCCGGCCGGGCCGGCACCGCGACCGTTACCTCTTTCTTCGCGATCTTGGCCTAAACCGGGGAGTGGCGAGATGCCGACCGGCCCCGCGGGAGCGCCGAACGGCCTCGTGACCGGTGGGGCGGACGCGGGGTCCCCGATCCGCCGAGGGGACGGGGCGATGACCGACGACGACGGCACGGCGCAGGGGGCGGGGACACCGGTCGCGACCGGCGGCCTCCTCGATCGCCGTCGTTTCGGACAGCTGCTGCTCCTCGGGCTCAGGCTCGCCAATGCGGCGGCCAAGTTCGCGCTCGCCCTCCACATGGTGCGCCATCTCGGGCTCGCCGACGTCGGCATCTACGGACTGCTGGTCGGGGCGGGCACGGCGGTGCCGGGGATCTTCGGCTTCGGGGTCAACGACTGGACGGCGCGGCGGCTGGTCGGGATGCCGCGAGCCCGGGCGATCCCGATCGTGGTGACGCGCTTCGCCCTGTCGGCGGCGATCCAGGTGGTGCTGCAGGCGATCGGCTGGAGCCTGTGGGCGGCCGGGATGGTCGATCTGCCGCTCTCCACCGCGCTGCTGATCGCCGCCATCCTGCTGCTCGAGCATCTGGCGGTCGACGACTACTATCTGGAGATCGCCCGGGAGCGGGCGACATTCGCCAATCTGCAGTTGTTCCTGCGCGCCGGCGCCTGGCCGCCGGTGGTGATCGTCTGGGGCTGGATCGATCCGGCGGCGCGGTCGCTCGACGTGGTGCTCGCCGGCTGGCTCACCGGCCTCGTGGTGATGTGGGTGGCGGTCGCGGTGCGTGGGCTCGGCGGAGGGCGCCGGCACCATCTCGGTCTCGACTTCGATCATCTCGTCCGCGCTCTGCGCGGCGGCGTGCCGTTCTGGATCGCCGACGTCGGCGGTTCGGGGACGCTCTACCTCGATCGCTTCATCGTCTCCGGGTTCCTCGGCCTCGAAACGACCGGCGTCTACACGTTCTTCTGGTCCTTCGCCAACGTCGTCCACACCCTGTCGGTCAACGGCATCGTCCAACCGCAGGTGCCGCGGCTGATCGCGGCGGAACGCGGCGGTGATCCGCGGGCCTTCGTCGCCGAGCGCGATCGGCTCGTCCGCGAATCGGCCGGATGGGCCGCGATCCTGGCGTTCGGCGCCGGCGTGGCGCTGCCGATCCTGTTGCCCTGGTTCGGCCGTCCGCAACTGTCCGAGAATCTGGTGATCTTCTGGGTGATCCTGGCGGCGACGGCGGCACGTATCGGTTACGACGGGCTCGGGTTCGTGCTCTACGCCCTCCACCGCGATCGCACCATCGCCACGACGGCCCTCGCCGCCGTCGTCGCCACGGGGGCGGTCGACGTCGTGATGGTGCCGACGTTCGGCCTACCCGGAGCGGCGGCGGCCTATCTCCTGGTCGGGGTCGGGCTGTTCCTGGTGCGGCGACGGCTGGTGGCGGCCGAGATCGACCGACGAACGGTGGCCGCGGAGGCGGCTCAGTAGGTCACCACGATGCGACTGTTGTTCATGCCGTGGGTCTGCACCAGGCCGAACAACATCGCGGCATCCTTGGGGTGCATGCGGACGCAGCCGTGCGAAGCCGGCTTGCCGAGTCGTGCAATCTCGTAGGTGCCGTGCACGGCGATGCCCCCATTGAAGAAGATCGAGTTGGGCATCGGAGAGTTGTGGTATTTCTTCGAATAGTATTTCTTGTGCATTCTCGTCGGAGAATAACTGCCTACCGGCGTCCGATAACCCTTCTTTCCGGTGGATACGACGTATTCTCCGGCCTTCGCTCCGTCGATCACCACTTCCATCCGCTGCGAGGCGAGGTGGATACGGGCTTCGACGGCGGCGGAAGCGGGTTGAGCGAAGGCGAGGATGCCGCAGAGGAGGGCGAAGGCCAGGGCGAAGAAACGCATCGCGAAGATCTCCGATGACCATCCGAGGGCGACGACGACCACTCGGAGGGGACACACGACTGAAACTGTGAAAAGACTATCACAAAGACGCGGGCCGAATACACGCGATTGTCGCGATTAAGCTTAAGGTGCGGCGAGGCCGCGGGGGCCACTGCCGCCGGTTCGGGCTCAGGCCATCGCTCGAGAGCGATTGCCCCGGGTTCGGGCTTCACGGCGGCGACGAACGGGGTTAAGCGGTTCACGAACCGGAAGGGCCGGTTCATCGTGCCGCGTCGCGGACCCGTCCTCCGGCGGTGGGCCGGATCGGCGACCGGGCGTGCCTCGTCGCGCGTCGGGGGCGTTTCGGGGTCCTCATCGGAGATTGGTCGACATGCCGCGTTTCCGCATCCTCCTCCTGCCGATCCTCCTGATGGCGCCGGTCGCCGCCGCCGCGGACGACATGCCCCGGCAACTGACCGGAGAGTTGATCCGGACGGAACACGAGAACTGCAGGACGTCGACCGGCTACGGCGCCCGTTTCGTCGTCCAGCGCGACGTCGACGGCGACGGTCGCCGGGACGTGGTGCTCGACTATGCCGAGGCGCTGTGCGGCGGGCAGCACGAGCCCTACTGCGATGCCTCGGGTTGCCTTCTGAAGGTCTACCTCGGCTCCGGTGGCGGGCTGCGCAAGGCCTTCGAGGGGCGGGTGCGGTCGTGGAAGGTCGAGGAGGCGGGCGGCCGGGCGACGCTGATGCTCGACGGACGGCCGCTCGGGCGCTGAGAACCCGTCTCGATGGCTCGGGCGGATCGGCGGGTCCTTCTACGCGCTCCCGCGTCGAAGGCCTCGCCGACATCCCGACATCGGCTTCGCTCTTCTCCCGGCGAGCCCGAAAAGTCCCTCGCCGATCCTCCGCCTCCGACTTCCGAGACGGTGTCGGCCGAGCGGGCGTCGTCGTCGGGAGGTCAGGCGGAGCGGGCGGCGGCGCGGCGGCGTTCGGCGAGCAGGCGATGGAGGTCGCGCACCGAGAACGGCTTCTCCAGCCAGTCGGTGAAGATCGCGGGCAGGACGGTGGGCCGTTCGCGTCCGGTGACGGCGACGAAGGCCGGAGGCGTGCCGCGGACGAGGCGGGCGAGGCCGCGGGCGAGGTCCTCGCCGTGGACATCGGGCAGCCCGAGGTCGATCAACACCACGTCGAAGTCGTGCTCACGCACGGCGGTGCGGGCCTCCTCGCCGGTGGCGGCGAGGTGGGGCGCGATGCCGATGGCGGTGAGCATCGCCTCGAGCAGGACGCGGCCGATGGCGTGGTCCTCGACGGCGAGCAGACGCAGCCCGGCGAGCGCGGGGGCGGTCTCGGGCGGCGGGCGAGGATCGGCGGGGCGGGTCATCGGCGGTCTCCGGGACAAGGATCCCATCGAGATCGACGATCCTAGAGCGTCTCCCTCAACGTCCGGTTAAGTCGGTCGAGCGTGCGCGCCGTCGCCTCCCAGTCGACGAGACGACGGATGTCGCCGGGGGTGAGGCCGGCGTCGCGGAGACGGGCGAGCGCGGTGTCGTCGGCGGACTTGGAGAGTTTGCGGCCGCCGGCGTCGGTGACCAGCCGGTGGTGGTGATAGATCGGTGCGGGCAGCTCCAGGAGGTGTTGGAGCAGGCGGTGCAGGGCGGTGGCGTGGAAGAGGTCGCGGCCGCGGACCACGTGGGTGACGCCCTGCAACGCGTCGTCGACGACGACGGAGAGGTGGTAGCTCGTCGGAACCTCCCAGCGGGCGAGGACCGGATCTCCCCAGATCGTCGGATCGGCGAGGATGCGGCCGGTCTCCCCGGCGGGGCCGGTGCCGGTCTCGCGCCAGTCGAGCGGGCCGGCCCGAGCGGCGGCCCGGGCGGTGTCGAGGCGCCAGACGACGCGGGGCTCGTCGGCGAGGCGGGCGGCGCGCAGGGCCGGGTCGAGGCCGCGTTCGTCGCCGGGGTAGTGGGGGGCGCCGTCGGGATCGCGCGGCCACAGGCGGCCGTCGGCCTCGTGGGCGGCGACTCGGGCGCGGATCTCGCCGCGGCCGAGGAAGCTCGGATAGACCAGATCCATCGCTGCGAGGCGGGCGAGCGCGGCGGCGTAGGCGTCGAAGTGTTCGGACTGGCGGCGGACGTCGCCGTCGTGGTCGAGGCCGAGCCAGTCGAGGTCGGCGAGGATCGCGGCCTCGAACTCGGGACGACAACGGGTCGGGTCGATGTCCTCGATACGGAGCAGGAAGCGAGCGCCGATGCCGCGGGCGAGGGCATGGTCGAGCATCGCCGAGTAGGCGTGACCGAGGTGGAGGTGGCCGTTGGGGCTGGGGGCGAAACGGAAGACGGGAGCGGGCATCGGCGGGTGTCGCGGCGGCTGGCCCCTCTTCCTACCCGGTCCCGGCGGTTTCGACTATGGTGGGCGGCGGCGAGGGGGCACGATGCGGCGGATCGAGAGCGACGACGACGTGGCGGCGGGACTGGTCGAGTTGGCGCGAATCGATCCACGCCTGCGGCCGGTGATCGAGATCGCCGGCCCGGTACCGCTGCGCCGGCGGGCGCCGGGATTCGAAGGGCTGGCGCGAATCGTCGTCGCCCAACAGGTCTCGGCGCAGGCGGCGACGTCGATCTGGAACCGCTTCGAGGCGGCGCTCGGCGGGCGGATCGAGGCGGCGGCGATCGATGCTCACGACGACGAGACGTTGCGCGCCGCCGGTCTGTCGCGCCCGAAGGTGCGGACGCTGCGCTCGATCGCGGCGGCGGTGACGGAGGGGCTCGATCTCGGTGCGACGGCCGATGCGCCGGTCGCGGAGGCGATCGAGAAGCTGGTCGTCGTCAAAGGCATAGGGCCGTGGACGGCGGAGGTGTTCCTGCTCTTCTGCGCCGGGCATCCGGATGTCTGGCCGGGGGGCGATCTGGCGCTCAGGAACGCGGTGGGCGACGCGCTGGGGCAGGGAGTGCGGCCGGACGAGGCGACCTGTCGCGCCATCGCGGCGGCCTGGGCGCCGTGGCGCGGTGTGGCGGCGCGGCTGTTCTGGGCCTATTACGCGGCGCGACGCCAGGGCCGCGAAGGGGTGCCCGACGCCTGACGCGACGCGTCGACGGGGCGCGGCGTCCCGAAACGGGACACCTCGGCTTCACAAGGCCGACATCTGCCCTGTACACTCTCTCACCGTGGTTCGCCGGCGTTCGGGTCCTGCCGCGCGTGGACCGTTTCGAGGACCCTCGCGTTCGGCGGCGCCCGGAGACGGAGCCGAACGAGAGGTGTGCCTTGACGATCCACGTGCCGCCCAGGTCACACCCCGCTCTGGTGCTCAACGCCGATTTCCGACCGCTCAGCTACTACCCGCTGTCGCTGTGGTCGTGGCAGGACACGGTCCGCGCCGTGTTCATGGACCGGGTCAACATCGTCCAACACTACGATGTCGAGGTGCACTCGCCGTCCTTCGCGATGCGCCTGCCGTCGGTGGTGTCGCTGAAGACCTATGTCGCGCCGACGCGCCGGCCGGCCTTCACCCGCTTCAACGTCTTCCTGCGCGATCGCTTCCGCTGTCAGTACTGCGGTTCGGGCGAGGACCTGACCTTCGATCATCTGGTGCCGCGGGCGCGGGGTGGCCGGACGACCTGGGAGAACGTGCTGACGGCGTGCTCCCCCTGCAACCTGCGCAAGGGCCACAAGAGCCTGCGCGAGGCCGGGATGCAGCCGATGCATCTGCCGTGGCGGCCGACGGTGCACGATCTGCACGATGCCGGCCGACACTTCCCGCCGAACTTCCTGCACGACAGCTGGCTCGACTATCTCTACTGGGACACCGAGCTGGAGCCGTGAGCGGCGCGAGGGTGTCCGGCGGTCGGTGGTGGCGGGCTCACGGGGCCGGGAACACCATCAGATCCTGCTCGGGCATCTCGACCTGCCAGGTGCCGGGGTCGAGGCCGTCGAGCGCGTAGGCGCGGACGAGTTGCCGGGTCTCGCCGCTCGCCGCCACGTGCCAGTCGAACACGAGTTCCCAGCGATCGCCGAGGAAGAGACTCTCGGCGAGCGTCATCGGCACCCGGTCGGGGCCGGGTTCGCGGCGGGCGGTGATGCGCTCCAGGCGGATGACGGCGACCGCCCGGTCGCCGACCCCGACCGGGCGGCGGGCCCGCCCGCGCAGGGTGCGGCCGCCGACGTCGAGGGTGACGCGATCGCCGTCGACCGCCATCACCGTACCCTCGAAGCGGTTGTGGGCGCCCATGAACTCGGCGGCGTAGAGCGACGTCGGGTGGGTGTAGACGTCGCGCGGTGTGCCGTCCTGGGCGATGGTGCCCTGATCGAGGAGCAGCAGGCGGTCGGCCATGGCCATCGCCTCGACCTGATCGTGGGTGACGCAGAGCGCCGACAGGCCGAGGTTGGTGATCAGCCGGCGGAGCCAGATGCGGGCCTCCTCGCGCAGTTTGGCGTCGAGGTTCGACAGCGGCTCGTCGAGCAGGATGACGCGCGGCTCGTAGACCAGGGCGCGGGCGAGGGCGACGCGCTGTTGTTGGCCGCCGGAGAGCTGGTGGGGGAAGCGATCGCCGAGATGGGCGAGCCCGATCGAGCCGAGCGCCCGCTTCACCCTCTCCTCGATCTCGGCGCGGCCGAGGCGGCGCAGGCGCAGGGGGTAGGCGACGTTGTCGTCGACGGTGCGATGCGGCCACAGGGCGTAGGACTGGAAGACGAAGCCGAGATTGCGCGCCTCGGGGGCCAGATCGACGCGGGCGTCGGCGTCGAAGAGCGACGTCGCACCCTGGACGATACGGCCGGCGCGCGGCGTCTCGAGGCCGGCGACGGCGCGCAGCAGAGTCGTCTTGCCGGAGCCGGAGGCGCCGAGCAGCGCCAGGATCTGGCCGCGCTCGACCGCAAGGGACACGCCCTTCAGAACGTCGACGGACCCGTAGCTCAGGTGCAGGTTCTCGACGAGAATCTCAGCCATTGAGGCGTACTCCGGCTCTGAGGGCGACGGCGAGGCCGGCCACGATGATCACGGTGTTGACGACGGCCAGCGCCGAGACGAGGTCGATGGCGCCGGTGCCCCACAGCGACACCATCAGCGAACCGATCACCTCCGTGCCGGGGGCGAGCAGGTAGACGCCGGTCGAGTATTCGCGGGCGAAGATGAGGAAGATCAGCAGCCAGGCCGAGATCATGCCGCCGCGGATCAGCGGGACGGTGACGTGGCGGGCGACCTGACCGGGGGTGGCGCCGACGGTGCGGCCGGATTCCTCGAGTTCGGGGGCGATCTGCATCATCGCACCGGTGATCATGCGGAGGCCGTAGGCGAACCAGACGATCGAATAGGCCAGCCACACCGAGACCATGGTGGCGCGCAGCGGCGCGAGCGGTTTGACGAAGAGGAAGATCCACAACATGGCGAGACCGGCGACCACCCCGGGCATGGCACGGGGGACCATGGCGATGTAGTCGACGAGCTTGGCCCAGGGCGAGGTCCAGCGATGGATCGACAGGCCGACGCAGGTGTAGGCGGCAATGGTGACGGCGCCGCCGATCACCGCGACGCCGAGGGTGTTGAGGATGGCGCGCACGACGTCGCCGTGGGTGCCGAGATCGCGGAAGTGGTCGAGGGTGAGGACGGACAGGAGGCTGACGCCCTCGCCCCAGCCGGTGACGAGCGAGCGCAGGGTGATGCCGGCCATCGGCACCACCACGGTGAAGCCGAACCACAGCACGACGACGGCGAAGGCGGGCCAACGCCAGACCCCGAGGCGCAGGGCCGAGCGGCGCGCGCCCTTGCCGCGGATCGAGACGTAGCGGGCGGCGTGGCGCAGCAGCCGGCGCTGTACCGCGATCAACGGCACGGCGACGAGGATGATCGCCACCACCACCACCGCCATCAGCTGGTAGGAGGGTACGCCGAGCTTGTTGGTGAGCTTGAAGAGATAGGTGGAGAGCACCAGCACACCCTCGGGATCGCCGAGGACGAGGGGGAGGCCGAAGAGTTCGAAGCCGAGGAAGAAGACGAGGACGGCGGCGTAGAGCACCGCCGGCATGACCATCGGCAACGACACGGTGAGGGCCACCGTCCAGGGACCGGCGCCGGCGGTGCGCGCCGCCTCCTCGATGTCGGAGCCGAGATTGCGGAGCGCCGCGGCGGCATAGAGGTAGACGTGGGGGACGTGGGTGAGGCCGGCGACCAGGGCGATCGCCGGGACCGAATAGATGTTCCACGGCACCGTGCCGAAGACACCCTTGAAGGCGAGCGAGACGAAGCCGACCGGGCCGAGGGCGATGACGTAGCCGAAGGCGAGGACGACCGCCGACATGAAGGTCGGGATGATGACCAGGGGTTCGATCCAGCCGCGGCCGGGGATGTCGGTGCGCACCACCAGGAAGGCGAGCAGCACGCCGATCGGCACCGCGATCACCGCCATCGACGCGGCGAGGAACACCGAGGTGCGCAGCGCCAACCAGAAGTCCTCGTCGTCGAGGATGAAGGCGTAGGCGCCGAGGGAGAAATGGGTGCGCGGCTGGAAGAAGGGGCCGGAGAGGAAGCTCTGATAGACGATGAGCACTACCGGCGCGAGGACGGCGACGACCGTCAGAGCCAACGTCACGAAGCGGAACAGACGGAAGGACATGACGCGTCCCCGCGGGTGGGATCGGCGGTTCCGGGGGGTGGTCGGGATCGCCGCGGATCGCGCCGCGAGGATCCCGGAGATCACCGGGCCGGGCTCACTGGCCCTTCATCGCCTTGCCCCAATCCTTGAGGAAGCGCAGGCGTTTGGTCTGGTCGAGGCCGTCGAGCAGGGCGTCGTCGAGGGCGATCGCCTTCACCGTGGCGGCGCCGGCGGCGCGGATGGTGGCCATCGTGGTGGCACCTTCGACGTCGCCGCGGACGGCGAAGAGTTTGGCGTCGCCGGCGATCAGCGTCTGACCACGCTTCGACAGAAGATAGTCGAGGAAGAGACGGCCGGCGGCGGGGTTCTTGGCCTTTTCGGGGACGAACACGGCGCGGGTCGTCACCAGGGTGTAGTCCTTGGGATAGACGATGCCGAGATTGGGATCCTTGGCGTTGCGGGAGACCGCATAGGAGCCGAAGATGCCGTAGGCCATCA
>ERZ1645187.4011-NODE-4011-length-12097-cov-34.738582_pt1 | contig 12097 bp, 10 predicted proteins | sample MGYA00575352_ERZ1645187 | MGnify/ENA primary metagenome ERZ1645187 (study PRJEB40837, sample SAMN11349314) | freshwater sediment metagenome | isolation source: river sediment | host: Sediment | place: India: Wazaribad , New Delhi | collected 2017-02-21 ... | reverse complement strand
AAACAAACTAATTCGTCGACTATGACACACTGTTGAGTTCTCAAGAATCAGACGCACCCGACCGCCGCCCTTGCGAGGCTTGTGTGTCGGGACAACCTGCCCAAACTTACGCGGTGAACAAGTCACCGTCAAGTTGAGCAGAGTGGGTCTTGCGCTGGTCAACCGCGCTGCCCTCAGCTTCGGCCTTCTGGCCAGTGGCGGGGGCCGCTCGCGGCGACAGGTGGAACAGTAGCACCATGGCCCCCGGGAGCGACAACTCGGGGGTCACGAGGCGGGGGTTCGCTTGGCCGCTCGGTAGTCGGACACGCTCGGCTCGTCCGCCAGCCACAGCCGCCACGGCCGCTGCGAGGCCCGACTCAACCCCACCCGCGGCCCCCGCCTGAGCCGGTCGGAGCGGTGTGGCTCGGCGGCCAGCCGCAGCCGCCCGCGCAGGTCGAGACCGTCGTCCGCGATGCTGAGGCCCAGTGCCTGCGCCAGGTTGGCCGGGCCTCGGGCCAGGCGCACGTCTGGGACCGGGCCGCGCCGGTCACGAGCCAGGTCCTTGCCCTGCACCGCCTCTCCGGCCCGCAGCAGCACGGCGGAGGCGGTTCCGGTCGGGCCGCACACCACGTTGGCACAGGTGTGCAGGCCGTAGATCAGGTAGCAGTACAGGTGACCCGGGGGCCCGAACATGGTGGCGTTGCGGGCCGTCTGCCCCCGATGGGCGTGCGAGCCCGGGTCGTCGGGGCCGGCGTACGCCTCGACCTCGGTGAGCCGGATCGAGACTCCGTTCAGGGTCAGCACCGACCCCAACAGGCGCGGCGCCACCTCGAGCACCGGCCCGGCCAGCACCTCGGCCAGACCGTCGGCCAGACCGTCCGTGAACTCAGCCAAGTCGCTCACGGTGCCGGGCGACCTGGGCCGAGAGCTCGCCGAGCTGCTCGCGCACCCGCACCGGAGCGGTGCCGCCGCGCCCGGCCCGGGCCGCCACCGACCCCTCGCAGGTCAGCACCTGGCGCACCTGCGGGGTCAGCTGCGGCGAGATCTCCGCGAACTGCTCGTCACTGAGCTCGTGCAGCTCCAGACCCAGCTCCTCGCAGCGGCGGACACAGGCGCCCGCCACCTCGTGCGCGGTCCTGAACGGCGTACCCTCGGCCACCAGCCACTCGGCGATGTCGGTGGCCAGCGAGAAGCCCTGTGGGGCCAGCTCGGCCATCCGGGCGGTGTTGAACCGCAGGGTGGCGACCATCCCGGTGAACGCCGGGAGCAGCACCTCCAGGGTGTCCACGGAGTCGAAGACCGGCTCCTTGTCCTCCTGCAGGTCCCGGTTGTAGGCCAGGGGCAGTGCCTTGAGCGTGGCCAGCAGGCCGGTCAGGTTGCCGATCAGCCGTCCCGCCTTGCCGCGGGCCAGCTCGGCGATGTCGGGGTTCTTCTTCTGCGGCATGATGCTCGATCCCGTCGACCAGGAGTCGTGCAGCGTCACGAAGTCGAACTCGCGGGTCGAGAAGAGCACCACCTCCTCGGCGAGCCGGCTGACGTCGACGCCGATCATCGCCGTCACGAACGCGAACTCCGCCACGAAGTCACGCGCCGAGGTGCCGTCGATGGAGTTTGCGGTGGAGCCCGTGAAGCCGAGGTCGGCGGCCACGGCCTCCGGGTCCAGCCCCAGGGTGCTGCCGGCCAGCGCGCCCGAGCCGTACGGCGAGTCTCCCGCCACCCGGGTGTCCCACTCGGCCAGCCGCTGTACGTCGCGCAGCAGCGGCCAGGCGTGCGCCAGCAGGTGGTGCGCGAGCAGCACCGGCTGCGCGTGCTGCAGGTGCGTGCGCCCCGGCATGATCACGTCCAGATGCCCCTGCGCCTGACCGGCCAGGGCCTCCACCAGGTCCAGCACCTGCCCCGCGATCACCCGGGCGTGGTCGCGCAGGAACAGCTTGAACAGGGTGGCGATCTGGTCGTTGCGGCTGCGCCCGGCCCGCAGCCGGCCGCCGACCTCGGCCCCGACCTCGAGCAGCAGCAGCCGCTCCAGGGCGCCGTGCACGTCCTCGTCCTCCGGCGCCGGGCTCAGCTCGCCCGCGGCGTACCGCTCGGCCAGGCTCGCCAGACCGTCCAGCAGCGCCCGGTGGTCAGCGTCGCTGAGCAGCCCCGCGGCGCGCAGGGCGTTGGCGTGCGCCCGCGACCCGGCCAGGTCGTAGGGCGTCAACCGCCAGTCGAAGTGCGTCGACCGGGACAGCGCCTCCAACTCCGGTGACGGGCCGCCCGCGAAGCGGCCGCCCCAGAGCTTGCCGGTGTTGGTGCCACCAGGTTCAGTCACATCTCGTCCATTCCGTGCGTGGGTGCAGGCAGGCTAGTCCGTGCCGAACTCCATGGCCGCGTGGTCCAGGGCCGCCTGCTCCTCGCCCTCGGCCTGGGGGTTGTCGGCGATCCGTGCGGCCCCGCCCCGCTCGAGCGCGCCGAACAGGTGCCCGTTCTCCACCAGCACCTGGCCCTCGTCGAGCGGCTGGGCGGCGTACAGCTCGAGCTTGGCGCGCGAGTCGGCAATGTCGAGGTTGCGCATGGTGAGCTGCCCGATCCGGTCGGTCGGGCCGAACGCGGCGTTGTCGGTGCGCTCCATCGACAGCTTGTCCGGGTGGTAGGAGAACGCCGGACCGTCGGTGCGCAGGATCGAGTAGTCCTCGCCGCGGCGCAGCCGCAGCGTCACCTCACCGGTGACCAGCGAGGCCACCCAGCGCTGGATCGCCTCCCGCAGCATCAGCGCCTGCGGGTCCAGCCAGCGCCCCTCGTAGAGCAACCGGCCGAGCCGGCGTCCCTCGGCGTGGTAGTTGGCGATGGTGTCCTCGTTGTGGATCGCGTTGAGCAGCCGCTCGTAGGCGATCCACAGCAGCGCCATCCCCGGCGCCTCGTAGATGCCGCGCGACTTCGCCTCGATGATCCGGTTCTCGATCTGGTCCGACATGCCCAGACCGTGCCGCCCACCGATCAGGTTCGCCTCGTGCACCAGCGCAACCGGGTCCGCGAAGCCCATGCCGTTGATCGCGACCGGGCGACCGCCGTCGAAGCGGATGGTCACGTCCTCGGTCTCGATGCCGACGCTCGGGTCCCAGAACCGCACGCCCATGATCGGCTGCACCGTCTCCAGCGACACGTCGAGGTGCTCCAGCGTCTTGGCCTCGTGCGTGGCCCCCCAGATGTTGGCGTCGGTGGAGTAGGCCTTCTCTTCGGAGTCCCGGTAGGGCAGCCCGTGCTCGGTGAGCCACTGGCTCATCTCGGCCCGACCACCCAGCTCGTGGACGAAGTCGGCGTCCAGCCAGGGCTTGTAGATGCGCAGGTCGGGGTTGGCCAGCAGCCCGTAGCGGTAGAACCGCTCGATGTCGTTGCCCTTGAAGGTCGAGCCGTCGCCCCAGATGTCCACGCCGTCCTCGTGCATGGCGCGCACGAGCATGGTGCCGGTGACCGCGCGGCCCAACGGGGTGGTGTTGAAGTAGGCACGCCCCGCCGAGCGGACGTGGAAGGCGCCGCAGGCCAGCGCGGCCAGGCCCTCCTCGACCAGGGGGCGCTTGCAGTCCACGGCGCGAGCGATCTCGGCGCCGTACTCCCCCGCGCGGCCCGGTACGCCGCTGATGTCGGGCTCGTCGTACTGGCCGATGTCGGCGGTGTAGGTGCACGGGATGGCCCCCTTGGCGCGCATCCAGGCCACCGCCACGGAGGTGTCGAGCCCCCCGGAGAAGGCGATGCCGACGCGTTCGCCGATCGGTAGGGAGGTGAGGACCTTGCTCACGGTTGTTCCTTCTTCTCGATGGTGCGGGGGTGTCAGGGCGGGGGTGTCAGGTCGCGGGCGAGTTGCTCGCCAGCGACAGGAATCGTTGGGCCAGGCGCTCGCCGCCGAGCGGGTCGCGGGAGATCACCAGCACGGTGTCGTCCCCGGCGATGGTGCCGAGCACCTCGCCGAGCTCGGCCTTGTCGAAGGCCGAGGCGAGGAACTGCGCGGCGCCGGGCGGGGTGCGCAGCACGACCAGGTTCGCGCTGGCCTCGGCGCTGACCAGCAGCTCGACGCACAGCCGAGAGAGCCGATGCTGGGCCGCGGCGGTGGTCTCCCGGCTCGCCGGGGAGCGGTCCGGCCCTTCGGAGGGCACCGCGTAGACCAGCGTTCCCTGGCCGCTGCGCACCTTGACCGCATCGAGCTCGACCAGGTCCCGCGACAGCGTCGCCTGCGTCACCTGCAGCCCGTCCGCGGCGAGCAGGTCGGCCAGCTCGGCCTGGGACCGGACATCACGGTGGGTCACGAGATCGATGATGCGCTGGTGGCGCGCGCTCTTGGTGGTCGGGGTGTGGGCGGCCTCGCTCACCGGTCCCCCTCGGGTGGCGCAGGCTCGGCGGCGGCTTCAGTTGCCGCCAGGAGCCAGGTCAGGACCGCCTTCTGGGCGTGCCTGCGGTTCTCCGACTCCTGCCACACCACGCTCTGGGGGCCGTCGAGCACCTCTGCGTCGATCTCCTTGCCGCGGTAGGCCGGCAGGCAGTGCATGACGATCGCGTGCGGCGCGGCCAGCCGCGCCAGCTCGCTGCTGAGCCGGTACGGCGCCAACGCGGCCAGCCGCTCGCCGGCCTCGGACTCGCGGCCCATCGAGACCCAGGTGTCGGTGACCAGCACGTCGGCGCCGGCCACCGCCGCCTCGGGGTCGGGCACCGTTCGCACCGAGCCGCCGGTGCCGGCCGCGATGGCCTCGGCCCGGGCCAGCACGTCCGCGTCGGGGAGGTAGCCCTCGGGGGCGCTGACCCGCACGTGCATGCCGGCCGTGGCGCCGGCCAGCACCCAGGAGTTGCCCATGTTGCACGCGCCGTCGCCGAGGAAGGCGACCGTCAACCCCGCCAGGGTCCCGAGGCATTCGCGCACGGTGAGCAGGTCGGCCAGCAGCTGGCAGGGGTGGTACTCGTCGGTGAGCGCGTTGACCACCGGCACGCCGGCGTACGCCGCCATCTCCTCGATCTTGGTCTGCGGGCCGGTGCGCCACACGATCGCGGCGGCCTGGCGGCCCAGCACCCGCGCCACGTCGGCGACGGACTCGCGCACGCCGATGCCGGCCAGCGCCCCGTCCACCGCCATCGGGTACCCGCCGAGCTCGGCGATGCCGGCGGCGAAGGAGGCCTGGGTGCGCAGGGTCTGCTTGTCGAAGATCATCGCCACCGTGCGCGGCCCCTCGAGCGGCCGCCAGTCGAACGGCGCCTGCTTGATCGCCGCGGCCAGGTCGAGGATCTCCGCCTGTTGCGCCGAGGTGAGGTCGTCGTCTGCCAAGAAGTGCCGGGTCATCTGGTCTCCCTCCCAAGGGCCGCGGCCAGGACGCCGGGCCAGGCCCCGGCGAACTGCGCGACGTCGTCGTCGGTGAGCACCAACGCTGGCACGAACCGTAGTGTCCGGGGGCCGGTGGCGTTCAGCAGCAGGCCCGCGTCCCGGCCGGCGGCCACCACCGCGGCCGCCGGCGCGCCGGAGACCGACTCGAGCCCGGGGTCCAGGTCGGCGCCCAGCATCAGCCCGCGGCCCCGCACCGCGACCACCTCGGGCGCGGCCCCGATCGCCTCGGCAAGCCGCCCACCGATCCGGTCGACCTCGGCCAGCAGCCCGTCCGACTCGATCGTGTCCAGCACCGCCAGCGCGGCCGCGCAGGCCACCGGGTTGCCGCCGAAGGTGCTGCCGTGGTGTCCGGGCTGGAAGAGCGCGGCCGCCTCCGCGGTGGCCACGGTGGCGCCGATCGGGATGCCGCCGCCCAGGCCCTTGGCCAGGGTGACGATGTCGGGCACCACGCCCTCGCTGTGGTGGGCGAACCAGGCGCCCGTCCGGCCTATCCCGGTCTGCACCTCGTCGAGCCACAGCCACGCGCCGCGCTGCTCGGTGATCCGCCGGGCGTCGGCCAGGTAGCCCGCCGGCGGCACCTGTACGCCGGCCTCGCCCTGGATCGGCTCCAGGACCACCGCGGCGGTCTGCTCGGTGACCGCGGCCGCCAGCGCCTCGGAGTCGCCGTACGGGACCCAGGTCACGTGCCCGGGCAGCGGCTCGAACGGCGCGCGGTAGGCCTGGTTGGCCGTCAGCGCCAGCGCGCCCATCGTGCGGCCGTGGAACGCCCCCTCCGCGGCCACCAGGTGGGTGCGGCCGGTGAGCCTGGTCAGCTTGAGGGCGGCCTCGTTGGCCTCGGCCCCGGAGTTGCTGAAGAAGACCCGGGCCGGGTGCCCGAACAGCCCGGCGAGCCGCTCGGCCAGCTCCACCTGGGGCTCGCTGCCGAAGAGGTTGGAGACGTGGCCCAGGGTCTGCAGCTGCCCGGTCACGGCCGCGACCAGGGCCGGGTGCCCGTGCCCCAGGGCGTTGACGGCGATGCCGCCGAACAGGTCCAGGTAGGTGTTGCCGTCGGTGTCGGTGACCCGGGTGCCGGAGCCGGTGGCCAGCGTGCGCGCCGGGGTGCCGAAGGTGTTCATCAGGGAGCCGGCGTACCGCTCCGGCCAGGTCGGCCCCTGCGGCGTCATGCCTTCTCCCCCTGAGCCGCGTAGGACTTCCGGACGAGGGTGGGGACCCCGGGCAGCACCTGGGTGCCCACGCCCTCGTCGGTGAAGATCTCCAGCAGCACCGCGTGCGGCTCCCGCCCGTCGACCACGGTGGCCCGGGGCACCCCGCCGACCACGGCCTCGTAGCAGGCCTGCATCTTGGGCACCATCCCGGCGTCCAGCCCGGGCAGCATCTCCGCGAGCGCCTCGGGGCTGATCTCCTGGATCACGTCCTCGGAGTTGCCGTAGTCGCGGTACAGGCCCTCGACGTCGGTGAGCACCAGGAGCTTCTCGGCTCCCAGGGCCACCGCCAGGGCCGCGGCGGCGGTGTCGGCGTTGACGTTGTGCACCTGCCCGGCCAGATCCGGGGCGACGCTCGAGATCACCGGGATCCGGCCGGCCGCGACCAGGTCCTGGACCGCCTCTGGCCGCACCGAGGCGACCTCGCCGACGAGGCCGAGGTCGACCTCCTCGCCGTCCACGACGGTGTTGGTCGGTTCGGCGGTGAAGAGGCCGGCGTCCTCCCCCGACAGGCCCACCGCGAGCGGGCCGTGGGAGTTGATCAGCCCGACCAGCTCGCGCTGCACCTGACCGACCAGCACCATCCGCACCACGTCCATGGCCTCCGGGGTGGTGACCCGCAGGCCGCCGCGGAACTCGGACTTGATGTCGAGCCGGTCCAGCATCGCGGAGATCTGCGGTCCGCCGCCGTGCACCACCACGGGCTTGAAGCCGGCGAAACGGAGGAAGGCGATGTCCTCGGCGAAGGCCCGCTTGAGCGAGTCGTCGGTCATCGCGTTGCCGCCGTACTTCACCACGATGGTCTTGCCGTGGTAGCGCTTGAGCCAGGGCAGCGCCGCCGCCAGGGTCGCGGCCTTGGCCGGGTCGGGAGCACGCATCGGTCGGGTCCTCATGAGCTGTACGCGCTGTTCTCGTGGACGTAGGCGTGGGTCAGGTCGTTGGTCCACACCGTGGCGCGGGCATCCCCCGCCTTGAGGTCGATGGTCACGGTGACCTCCCGGGCCGTGAGGTCGACCTCGGCCGGGTCCGCCGCCGGGGTGGAGGCCCGGCACACCCAGACGCCGTTCATGGCGACGTCGAGGTCGGCGGGGTCGAACGCGGCGGCGGTGGTGCCGATGCTGGCCAGGACCCGGCCCCAGTTGGGGTCGTTGCCGAAGACCGCGGCCTTGAACAGGTTGCTGCGCGCCACGCTGCGGGCCACCTCGACCGCCTCGTCCTCGCTGGCCGCATGGAGCACGGTGATCGCGATCTCGTGGTCGGCGCCCTCGGCGTCCTTGAGCAGCTGCATGGCCAGGTCGGTGCAGGCACTCGTCAGGGCCTGGGTGAAGTCCGCGACCGTCGGGGTGATGCCGGAGGCACCGCTGGCCAGCACGGTGACCGTGTCGTTGGTGGACATGCAGCCGTCGGAGTCGAGCCGGTCGAAGCTGACCCGGGTCGCGGCCCGCAGCGCGGTGTCCAGGTCCGCGGCGGAGACCACCGCGTCGGTGGTGAGCACCACCAGCATCGTCGCCAGCTGCGGGGCCAGCATCCCGGCGCCCTTGGCCATCCCGCCGATCGACCAGCCGGCTCCCTCGACCACCACGGTCTTGGCGACGGTGTCGGTGGTCATGATCGCGGTGGCGGCCTCGGCGCCGCCCTCGGGTGAGAGGGCGTCGTACGCCGCGTCGACGCCGCCCAGCAAGGTGTCCCGGTCGTTGGCCAGGCCAATCAGGCCGGTCGAGCAGACGACGACGTCGATGGGCCCGATGCCCAGCCGGGCGGCGACCTGCTCGGCGACCGCGTGGGTGGTCTGGAACCCCTCGGGCCCGGTGTAGCAGTTGGCGCCGCCGGAGTTGAGCACGACCGCGCGGACCACGCCGTCCTTGACCACCTCCTGGCTCCAGAGCACCGGGTTGGCCTTGCAGCGGTTGCTGGTGAAGACGGAGGCGGAGTCGAACCTGGGGCCGGTGTTGACGACCAGGGCCAGGTCGGGGGCGCCGCTGGACTTGAGGCCGGCGGTGACGCCGGCGGCGTGGAAGCCGGTGGGGTGGGTGGTGGTCATGGGGCAAGTCCGATCGTGGTGAGTCCGGTGATCTCCTCGAACCCGAAGGCGAGGTTGAAGCACTGCACGGCGGCCCCCGCGGTCCCCTTGGTGAGGTTGTCGACCGCGCCGACCGCCACGAGTCGTCGGGCCGCCTGGTCGACCGTGACCTGCAGGTGCACGGCGTTCGAGCCGGTGACCGACTTGGTCTGGGGCCAGACGTCGACCGGCAGCAGGTGCACGAACGGCTCGTCGGCGTAGGCGGTCGCGTAGGCCTGGTAGGCCTCGTCCGCGGACACCTCACGGGCCAGCGGAGCCGAGACGGTGGCCAGGATGCCCCGCGGCATCGGTACCAGCAGGGGGGTGAAGCTGACCCGCACGTCGGCACCGCCGCTCACCAGGGAGAGGTTCTGCACCATCTCCGGGGTGTGCCGGTGCACTCCCCCGACGCCGTACGCCGAGGCGTTGCCCATGACCTCGCTGCCGAGCAGGTGCGGCTTGGCCGCCTTCCCGGCGCCCGAGGTGCCGCTGGCCGCCACGATCGTGAAGTCCGGCTCGACCAGGCCGGCGGCCAGGGCGGGGATCGCGGCCAGCGAGGAGACCGTGGGGTAGCAGCCGGGCACCGCGATCCGGCGGGCGCCGGTCAGCAGGTCGCGCTGTCCGGGCAGCTCAGGCAGCCCGTAGGGCCAGAAGCCCGCGTGCTCGCTGCCGTAGAACCGCTGCCACAGGCCGGGGTCGGTCAGCCGGAAGTCGGCGCCACAGTCCACGACCACGGTCTCGGTCCCCAACGCACTCGCGACCGCCCCGGACTCCCCATGCGGCAGGGCGAGGAAGACGGCGTCGTGGCCGGCCAGGGTCTCCACCGAGGTCGGCTCGAGCACCCGGTCGGCCAGGGGCAGCAAGTGCGGCGCCAGAGTGCCCATGCGCTGCCCGGCGTTGCTGGCGCCGGTCAGCGCACCGATCTCCACGCGCGGGTGGGCCAGCAGCAGGCGCAGCAGCTCGCCCCCGGCGTACCCGCTGGCTCCGGCGACGGCGACCCTGACCTTGGCGTCCTGCTGACCACTCACCTGCATAACAATACAACTATGCGCATGTTGATGCACACTGGGTCCGTCTGGTGGCCCGGTTGCCTCAGCGCACGGTCAGTCGCACCGTCTTGGAGGTACCGCCCTCGAGCCGGTGATGCCAGGCGACCACCCGGATCGAGTAGGGCCGCTTGCTCAGGCCCGGCACCCGAAGCCGGGGCCCGGTGACCGGCTCCGGGGTGTCGACCGTCTGCCAGTGCCGCCCCGGCTTGGCCACCCGGACCTGCACCACGTAGTGGGTGGCATCGGCCACCCGCCGCCAGCGCACCGAGACGTCGGTGCCCCCCCGGTTCACCGCCCCGAGGCCCTTCGGCGCCGCGGGCACAGGCCCGCCCGGGGTCGCCGTGACGGTCTCCGACATCAGCCCGACGCCCACCTGGTTCACCGCCTGCACCCGCACCTGGTGCGGCGAGCCCGCGGGCAGCCCCGCCAGCGTCCGGCTCGGCGCCGAGACCGGCGCCGGGACCAGCGTCGAGGACCAGCCGGCGTAGGCCCCGGCGTCGCGCACCCAGAGCAGGTACGAGGTCGCCGACGCCACCGGCTGCCAGCTCACCGTCAGGCTGTCGCGCCCCGGCTCGGCCGTGACCCCGGACACCTGGCTCGGCGCGGCCGGCTGCGGCGCCGGGCGGGACGGGCTGGCGGGCGGCTCGGGGTCGGTCTCAGGCAGCACCACCAGGGTGACGGTGTTGCTGAACATGTCCTCGGCCGCCACCGAGTACCCCTTGCGGGCCCGCACGCGAAGCTCGTAGGTGTGCCCCGAGGTGAGCCCCAAGGTGGCGGCCGTGCCGGCGACGTCGGGCCGGGTCAGCGTCCACGCGCCGGCCGCGGTGACGTCCCGGGTCCAGACGTCGTGCCCGGTGGCCCCCGGCGGCGGATCCCAGGACAGCGACACCGTGCCCAGCCCGGCCAGGCCGCTGAGCGTCGGCGGCACGCGCAGCCCCTCGGCGGGCACCGCCAGCGGACGCGGGTACGGCGCCCCCAGACCGAGCTCGGCCAAGGCGTCGCAGACCGCGGCGGCGATCTTGACCTGGCCGGAGGTGTCCGGGTGCACCGGATCCCAGGTGTCGCCCTCCTGGCTGGGGGTGGCGGTGACGAAGCCGTCGGCCGCGCGCGCCACCGCGACCGGCGACTCGGCGGTGGACAGCCCGGGCATCCGCTCGGCGAGCAGGGCGTTGAACTCGCTCGCCCCCGGGACCAGAACGCCCACGATCTCGACCACCACCACCTTCACCTGCGGGTTGGCGGCCCGAGCCTGCCCGATCCAGGCCTCCACCCTGACCACCGTCTGCTCGGGGGTCTGGTGGAAGAAGGTCAGGTCGTTGGTGCCCAGCTCGATGACGACGATGTCGGGATCGTGGTCGGCCATCACGGTGCCTATGGGGTGCTGGGGCCAGGCCAACGCGTCGCCCCAGCGACTGGCGTGGTCCTGGTCGAAGTCCGGGTCGGCGTAGTCCGACGAGATCGCATCGCCGGCGCTCAGGTCCCACAGCTCCTGCTCGGGTCCGACGAAGTCGACCGGGGCGTCGGCGGCCTGCAGGTGCCGCCACGCGAAGTAGCGCCAGGAGTAGTCCCCGGCGGAGCCCTGGCTGATCGAGTCGCCGATGATCGCCAGTCGCGGCGGAGCGGTCTCCGCATCCGCCCGGGGCCGTCCCCCGTGGGAGACGGCCAGCAGCACCGCCAGGGCGATCAGGGTCGGACGCACACCCGCATTCTGACACCGAACCCTCGCCGACCATCGGCCCGAGACGCCGCCCGGCGGCGATGGCTACGGTGGGGCGATGACCGCACACCCGTTCACGCCCGAGGACTACCTGCGACACCTGCGTACCGAGTCGGCCCGGTTCCGGGAGGTGCTCGAGTCCTGCGACCCCGCCGCCCGGGTCCCCGGCTGCCCGGAGTGGAACGCCGAGGAGCTGCTGTGGCACCTGACCGGCGTCCAGGGCTTCTGGGCTCGGATCGTGGCGCAGCGGCCCATCACCCCCGACGAGCTGCCCGAGCCCACCCGCCCCGAGTCGTACGCCGGGCTGCTGGCCGCCTTCGACGACGCGTCGGCCGAGCTCATCGACGCGCTGTCCAGCGCGCCGGCCACGGACGAGGCGTGGACCTGGTCGAGCGAGCACACGGTCGGGTTCATCCAGCGGCGCCAGGCGCATGAGGCGCTGATCCACCGACTCGACGCCGAGCAGACGGCCGGTGCGGTCACCGCGCTGGACCCGGCCCTGGCCGCCGACGGGGTCAACGAGCTGCTCACCGTGATGTACGGCGGCTGCCCACCGTGGGGCACCCAGACCCCGGGTGAGCAGCACGTGCGGGTGGACTGCACCGACACCGACTCCCAGGTCTGGGTGAACCTCGCCCGCTTCACCGGGACCGATCCCGAGGACGGCGTGAGCTACGACGAGGACGACATCACGGTGGTGCCGGACCCCGGGGTGGAGCCGGACGCGGTGGTCGAGGGCACCGCGGC
>ERZ1645187.4008-NODE-4008-length-12104-cov-17.189144_pt1 | contig 12104 bp, 8 predicted proteins | sample MGYA00575352_ERZ1645187 | MGnify/ENA primary metagenome ERZ1645187 (study PRJEB40837, sample SAMN11349314) | freshwater sediment metagenome | isolation source: river sediment | host: Sediment | place: India: Wazaribad , New Delhi | collected 2017-02-21 ... | reverse complement strand
GGCCCGACGTTCAACCTCGACGGCGAGGTCATCGGCGTCAACACGGCGATCTTCAGCCCCTCCGGCGGCAACGTCGGCATCGCCTTCGCGGTGCCCGCCAAGACGGCTGTGGCGGTCATCGAGCAGCTGAAGAACCAGGGCAAGGTGAGCCGTGGCTGGCTCGGCGTGAAGATTCAGAACGTCGACGATGACACTGCCGCGAGCCTCGGTCTGGCGACGCCGTCGGGTGCGCTGGTCAGCGAGATCACGCCGAGCGGGCCTGCCGAGGCATCGGGCCTCAAGGCGCGCGATGCGATCCTCAACGTCAACGGCGACAAGATCGAGGATAGCCGCGATCTCGCCCGCAAGATCGCCGGCTACGCGCCCGACACGGTGGTCGACGTGAAGGTCTGGCGCAACGGCGCCGAGCAGACCGTGAAGGTCAAACTCGGCACGTTCCCGAGCTCGCAGGACGAGCTGGCGCGGCTCGAGGAAGGCAAGCCGGGGTCGGCTCCCGAGGCCATGGAGCTGCAGCAGCTCGGTCTCAAGCTGGCGCCTGCCGGTGCCGATGGCGTCAAGGATGGCGTCGCCATCGCCGATGTCGAGGACGCGTCCGACGCCGCCCAGAAGGGCATCAAGCAGGGTGACGTCATCCTCGAGGTGCAGGGTGAGCCGGTGAAGACCGCCGCCGACGTCATTGCCGGGGTGAAGAAGGCGCGCGAACTCGGCCGCAAGGCAGTGCTGCTGCACGTGCGCACCGGCGAGCAGAAGCGCTTCGTCGCGCTGCAGCTCAAGAAGGGCTGAGCCGAGGCAAACGCCAGAGCAGTTGCGGCAGCCCGCGGTCCGGCGACGGTTCGCGGGCTGCCTGCGTCAGCTCGGCGAAATTGAATTCGAGGCGCGGTACGGCTATACGCCGGAGACGACCGGCAATCTCAGATGCTCGAGGCCATGCGCGTCCTGGTGATCGAAGACGACAGGGAGACGGCGAGCTTCCTGCACAAGTCGCTGAAGGAAAGCGGCCACAACCCCGAGGCGGCTTTCGACGGCGAAAGCGGTCTCGCGATGGCGCGCGAAGGCGGCTTCGACGTGCTGATCGTCGATCGCATGCTGCCGCGGCTCGATGGCCTCAGTCTCGTCAAGCAGCTGCGCGCTGGCGGAGACCGCACGCCCGTACTCTTCCTCTCGGCCTTGGGCGAGGTCGATGATCGCGTCAAGGGGCTGAAAGCCGGCGGCGACGATTACCTGACCAAGCCGTATGCCTACACCGAGCTGCTGGCCCGCATCGAGGCGCTGGCCCGTCGCACCGCGCCCGAGGAGCAGACGACGCGCTATGTCGTCGGTGATCTCGTGCTCGATCGTCTGGCGCACCGGGTGACGCGCGCGGGCGACAACATCCCCTTGCAGCCACGCGAGTACCGTCTGCTCGAATACCTGATGCGGCATGCGGGACAGGTGGTGACGCGTACCATGCTGCTCGAGAACGTCTGGGATTATCACTTCGATCCGCAGACCAACGTCATCGACGTGCACGTCTCGCGCCTGCGCGCGAAAATCGACAAGGGGTTCGAAACGCCGCTGCTCCATACCGTGCGCGGCTCCGGCTACATGATCCGCGATGGCGACAGGTGAGCCCCTGCGTCCGCCGATGGCGAGCGGTGCTTTTCGCGCCGTGGCGACGGCGGTTGCCGTTTTCCTGCTCGCCGCCGTGGTCATCGCGACGAAACTCTACAGTGATGCCAGTGCGGCGCTGACCAACGAGGTCGTCGCAGGGCTCGAGACGGAGAGCCGCCTGATCGTTGCCAGCGCCGGTGGCGACGAGGCGGGCGATCTCACACGCGAGATCGAACAGCGCCAGCGGTTCGCCAGCGGTAGGCTGTATCTGCTCGTCGATGCGCGTGGGGGGCGCCTTGCCGGCAATCTCGCGGGTATTCCTTCGGAGCTTGCCGGCAAACCGAGGGGGGGCGTGTTCCGCTACGCCGCGCCGGGTGGCGACTCGCCGGCGCGGCAGGCCGTGGCCCTGGCGACAAATCTCGCTGACGGCCGCACCCTCTTCGTCGCGCGCGACGTCGACGATCAGCGGCGCGCGCTCGCATCCATGCGTCTGACGGCTTTCCTCGGTTTCGCAGCACTGGCGCTGCTCGGCCTCGGCGGTGGCTATGCCGTCTCCCGCTATGCTCTGGCTCGTGTCGAAGCCGTGAACGCGACCGCGCGGTCGATCATGGATGGTGACCTGTCGCAGCGCATCGCGCTCGCCGGAAGCGGCGACGAGATCGACGGCCTCGCGATCAATCTCAATAAGATGCTGGACCGGATCGAGCAGCTGATGGCCGGCATGCGCGAGGTCTCCGACAATATCGCCCACGATCTCAAGACGCCGCTCAACCGTCTGCGCAATCGCGCCGAGCAGGCGCTGCGCGAAGATGCGGGTCCACAGGAACTGCGCGGTGGCCTCGAACGCGTCATCGAGGAGGCCGACGAACTCATCAAGGTGTTCAACGCGCTGCTGTTGATCGCGCGTCTCGAAGCCGGCGCGCTCGAAGGTACGATCGAGCAGATCGACCTCGGTGCCCTCGTCGCCGACGTCGGCGAACTGTACGAGCCGGTGGCGGAACAGGCCGGCCTCGCTCTCGAAGTTAAGCTGGAACCTGTGACGATCGCCGCGAACCGCCAGCTCGTAGGGCAGGCGGTTGCCAATCTGATCGACAATGCCATCAAGTACTCGTCGGGTGTCGCTGGTGGTGCACGCGTCACGGTGAGCCTCGTCCGGCGGGCGGATGTACTGGAGATCGCCGTCGGCGACAACGGGCCGGGCATCGACGCCAAGGACCGCGAGCGTGTCCTCGCGCGCTTCGTACGGTTAGAACGCAGCCGCTCGCAGCCCGGCACAGGGCTCGGCCTCAGCCTGGTCGCGGCGGTCGCGCGGCTCCACGGCGGCAACCTTCGCCTCGAGGACAACCAGCCGGGGCTTCGCGTCGTGCTCGTGCTTCCGGCCCGGCCCGAGAAAGACCGCCCGGCATTGACTTCACCACATCCAAATATCCGCGCGCCTGCGCTAACGTGACCGGAAAAGAGGGGGCGAGGTGGCGATGAGCAGCGACAGGGAGAGCGAGGTGGGGTCACTTCATGCGCGACTGATCGAGGCGCCTTTCGCAGACGATGCCGATACTGGAGCGATCGCAGACTTGCGCGCGATGATCTGCGCGGCTTCGGCGGACACAGCGCTTGCGCCGCTCGCTGACGTGCTGACCCAACCCAAGGTGCAGGCCCTGCTGTCGGGTATCCTCGCCGGTTCGCCCTACCTCGGCCGTCTGGCGGCGCGGGATCTTTTCGCGCTTCAGGCCATGCTGACGTCGCCGCCGGAGCAGCACTTCGAGGCCCTGTCGCGCGACGTGCGCACCACCGTCGAGAACGCCGCGTCGATCAACGAGGCGATGAAGGCATTGCGCGCCTACAAGAACCGCGTCGCGCTGCTGACGGCGCTGTGCGACATCGGCGGAGTGTGGCCGGTGATGACGGTCACGGGCGTTCTCACGGCGACGGCGGACGCCGCGTTGCAGAGTTCGGTGCGCTATCTTTTCCGCCAGGCCATCGCCAGGGGCGAGTGGACCGAGAATACGCCGGACGCCGCCGAGAAGTCGGGATTCATCGTGCTCGGCATGGGCAAGTACGGTGCGCACGAACTCAACTACTCGAGCGACATCGACCTCATCATTTTCTACGAGAAGGATCGCGCGCGCCTGCGGCCGAACCTCGAGGCGCAGACGTTCTTCGTGCGCATCACGCGCGACCTCGTCAAGCTGATGCACGAGCGCACCGCCGACGGATACGTCTTCCGCACCGATCTTCGGTTGCGCCCCGACCCCGGCGCGACGCAGGTCGCTTTGTCGACCGATGCCGCCATGCATTACTACGAAGCGTTCGGCCAGAACTGGGAGCGTGCAGCACTCATCAAGGCGCGCGCCGTCGCTGGCGATCAGGAGGCGGGCCGCCTGCTGCTCGACGACCTCGCGCCGTTCGTCTGGCGCAAGTATCTCGACTATGCGGCGATCGCCGACATCCACGCCATGAAGCGGCAAATCCATGCGTTCCGGGGCCTCGGCGGCATCGGTGTCGCCGGTCACAACGTCAAGCTCGGTCGCGGCGGCATCCGTGAGATCGAGTTCTTCACGCAGACGCAGCAGCTGATTGCCGGTGGCCGCCAGCGCGAGCTGCGCATCCGCCCGACGCTCGCGGCGTTGCAGGCTTTGACGGCGCGCGGCTGGATCAAGGAGAACGTGCGCGCCGATCTCGAACGCGCCTATGGCTATCTTCGCCGCATCGAGCATCGCATCCAGATGGTCGCCGACGAGCAGACGCACCAGCTGCCCGAAGAACCGGCGGCGCTCGCCCGCTTCGCCCGCTTCGCCGGCTATCCGACGCTCGAAGCCTTCTCGGCGGCGCTGGTCGAGGTTCTGGAGACCGTGCAGAAGCACTACGCGGCGCTGTTCGAGGATGTGCCGGAGCTGACTACCGGCGGCGTCAACATGGTGTTTGCCGGCGAGGACGACGATCCCGATACCGTCGCAGCGCTGCAGCGCATGGGCTACCAGAATCCCGGTGCGGTACTCGCCATCGTGCGCGGCTGGCACGCCGGCCGTTACGCCGCGGTCCGTTCGCCACGCTCGCGCGAGCGACTGACCGAAGTGCAGCCCCTGCTCATAACCGCGCTCGGCGAGACGGCAGACCCTGATCGCGCCATCACCAGTTTCGATCGCTTCGTCGCCGAATTGCCGACGGGCGTGCAGCTTTTCGCGCTGTTACGTGCAAACCCGAGCCTGTTGAAACTCGTCGCCGACATCATGGGCACAGCGCCACGGCTTGCTCGCATCCTGTCGCGCCGCCGCCGTCTGCTCGATGCCGTGATCGACCCCAAGACGTTCGACGCGCTGCCGGGTGCGGCCGATCTCGACAAGATCATCAGCACCGAAATCGGACTTGCCGCCGATACGCAGGATGCGCTCGATCGCGCCCGCGTGGTCGGCAGCGAGCAGGCGTTTTTGCTCGGTGTGCGCGTGCTCTCCGGCACCATCAACGCCAATCAGGCCGGCGTCGCCTACGCAATGCTTGCGGAGCGTCTGATCGGAGTGCTGCAGGGCTTCGTGCATTCGGAGATCGCCCGCAGTCACGGCGAAGTACCGGGCGGCGGCGCGGTGGTCCTTGCCATGGGCAAGCTCGGCGGACGCGAGATGACGGCCGCCTCGGATCTCGATCTCATCGTCGTCTACGACTATGCCGAGGGGACCGTGCAATCGGATGGCGCGCGCCCGCTGGCGCCGAGCCACTTCTATGCGCGCGAAACCCAGCGGCTGGTCACGGCGCTGTCGGCGCCGACGGCGGAGGGCGCGCTCTACGAGGTCGATATGCGTCTGAGGCCCTCGGGGCAGAGCGGGCCGGTGGCGACGCATATCGCCAGCTTCGTCGATTACCAGAGCCGCGAGGCGTGGACGTGGGAGCATATGGCGCTCACCCGCGCCCGCGCCATCACTGGTCCACCGGCGCTGCGAGCCAAGGTCGAGGCGGCGATCCGTACCGTCCTGCTGACGCCGCGTGACCGCGCCAAGATCGCCGCCGACGTGCGCGACATGCGCGAGCGCATAGCGAAGGAGAAGGGCACGGCGAACATCTGGGAGCTGAAGCAGGTACGCGGCGGCCTCGTCGACCTCGAGTTCATTGCCCAGCATCTGCAACTCGTTGCCGCGCACGCGCATCCCGAGGTGCTGGACCAGAACACGGCGGCGGCGTTCCGCAAGCTGTCGGCGGCGGGCGTGCTCAGCGTCGAGCACGCCGAGATCCTGATTCCTGCGACCGAGCTGATCCACGACCTGACGCAGATCCTGCGCCTCTGCCTCGAGGGGCCGTTCGACCCGGCGGCGGCACCCAAGGGCCTGAAGGAATTGCTCGCCCGCGCCGGTGACGCGCCGAGCTTTGCCGCCCTCGAGCTGCGACTCGCGGAGACGCTGGCCAGCGTCGCACGGCTGTTCGACGAGTTGATCGTCTGAGGTGAAGCGGAACCCGTGCGGAATTCTCAGACTTGCGCGACGGATCGCGAGCCTCCGCTGCGTTTCTGCCCATGAAGACGGGGATTTCTCCCGGTCGCTCAGCGAAATGCAGGAGTTTCAACACGATGCGCAAACCCCTCAAAATCACCATCGCCCTCGTGGCGGCCGTCGGCGCGGTTTCCGCGATCGCCATGGCCGCGGGCGGTCGCCACCACTTCCGCCACGGCGGCGGTGAATTCGGAGACGATTTCGGCGGCGGCGGTCGCCATGCTCTCAAGCGTCTGGTCAAGGCGGATGCCGACAAGGATGGCGCGGTGACGCTGCAGGAGTTCCTCAGTAAGCGCGACGATCGCTTCGCCAAGCTCGACAAGAACGCCGACGGCAGCCTCGACGCGGACGAGATCACCGCCACGCTCCAAGAGCGTGCCGATCATCGCACGCGTATGATGCTGGCGCGGCTCGATGCGAACGGCGACGGCAAGGTCACCAGGGAGGAAGCGGCCGAGATGCGCGGCAAGCACGGCTGGGGCCGTGGCGGTCGCGGCCATGGCTGGCATGACGGCGAGCGCGGCCATGGGCCTGGCAAGGGCTGGGGGCGTGGTTCGCGTGGCGACGCAGACGACGATCGCGCTGATCTGATGGATGACGATGGCGACGACGTTGCCGCCGCACCCGCGACAGGCGAGGCGACGGCCGGGCAGCCGGGCGCTTCTGGCACAGCGGCGGCCGCTTCCGATGCTGCCAAGGTCGAAGCTCCGAAGATCGAGGCTCCCAGGGCCGATGGGCCGGAGGTTCGCGGACCGGGTGACGAGCGCGGACGCGGCTGGCGTCACGGCTGGCGCGGCGAGCGTCAGGGCCGCATGTTCGAACGCATGGACGCCAACGGCGACGGCGTGATCGACAAATCTGATCTCGACGCCCGCAGCGGCGAGGCGATTGCCTATGCCAAAAAGCAGCGCATGCACGTGCTCGACAAGGATCGCGACGGAAAGGTCTCCAGGGACGAGTTCAACGCCCGTCCGAAGCAGCGCTTCGTCGATCTCGACCTCGACGGGGACGGCAAGATCACCGGCGCCGACCTGCCACCGCGCATGGCTGAACGCTGGCAGAAGCGCACCGGTGGCGATGCCGGTAGCGGCGAGAAGCGCTGACGTGTCAGGTCTCCGGGCTCGACCGCTTGCCGGTGAGCCCGGGGACCGCCAAGCTGGCCGGGGCCGTAGCAATGGCGAGGATGCGCGTGGCAGCGCGGGGTAACGAGCCGGGGGTGGAGGCAGGGCGGTTGGCAGAGCCGTCCGCGCCGAGCGACGCCGTGCTGGTCGCCCGCATGTCTGAAGGTGACCGGACGGCATTCGCCACGCTCGTCTCGCGCCATCTCGGCGGCATGCTCGGCGTTGCGCGGCGGATGCTGCGCGATGACGCGGAGGCCGAGGACGTGGCGCAGGAGGCCATGCTGAGGCTGTGGCGTCAGGGCGAAGGTCTGGTGGTCGGAGCCGGTGGCGTCAGGCCGTGGTTGCGTCGTGTCGTTTCCAATCTCTGCATCGACCGCATCCGCTCCGGGCGCTCGACCGAAGTGACCGACGAGGTGCCCGAGGTGCCGGAACCGCCCGGACAATTGCGAGAACTGGAACGCGGCGAAGTGGCGAGCCGGGTCGATGCAGCGCTGAAGGCTTTGCCGGAACGTCAGCGACTTGCGCTGACCCTGTTCCATTTCGAGGGGTTGAGCCAGGTGGAGGTTGCCGCCGCCATGGGAATCTCCGACGAAGCGGTGGAGTCCTTGCTCGCTCGTGCGCGTCGCGCGCTGCGGACGAGCCTCGCTGGCGAGTGGCGCGAACTGGTGGCGGCCGATGACGACGTTTGATGTACGGGTGATGCGATGAGCAGAGCTATGGACAAGGCCGATCTCGACACGCTCGAGCGTGTGCTCGCAACATATGGCGCGGACCGTGACCGCTGGCCGGCGGCGGAGCGGCTGCGTCTTGCAGCCCTCATTGCGGAGAGCACCGAGGCGCGCCGCATGATGGCCGATGCGCGGGCGCTGGACCGCCTGCTCGATATGGCTCCCGCCGTCTCGCAGCAGCGTCAAGAGGCCCTCGTCGCCCGGCTCATGACGGAGATCGGCGGCCGCGATGCCGCACCGGTCCGCAGCGGCGGCGAGGTCATATCGTTGGGCGATCGCAGCCGGGCTGGTGGAGCTGCGTCGTCGCGTGTGGCGCGGCCGCCGTTCGGCCGACCGCGCCCCTCGCCGGTCGCTGCCTTGCTGGCGGCATCGCTCGTCGGTGGTCTCGTACTGGGATGGAGCACGCTCGGCAGCGCGCTGCTGCCGGACCTCGGTTCGAGCCGTTCGCCGGTAGCGAGCGCTCCTGATGGCAGCGCGGCGTCAGACCTGCAGCAACTGGTGTTCGGCGACGACGACGGTGAGATGTCAACGGAGGAGTTCCTATGAGCACCGCCAATGCCGGAGAAACCAATCCTGGCGAGCCGGCGGGAGCGCCGCGGCGCAACTGGCCGCGCGTGCTGCTCATGGTGTCGCTGGCCTTCAACCTGCTCGTGATCGGCGCGTTCGCCGGTCGCATGCTACGCCATGGGCCGCCCGACTGGCGCGACGGCGAAAGCCCGCGTGCCTTCTTCCATGCCCTGCCGGACGACCGGCGCAAGGAGCTGAAGTCGTTGCTCGACGCCGACAAAGCCGAGGCCGACCGCCGACGCGACGAGATTGCAAAGCTGAGACAGGCCGCTCGCGATCTGATCGCGAAAGATACGTTCGACACGGCGGCTGTCGAAAGCGCCATCGGCGCGGTCATGGCGGCCCGCGTGGAATTGCGCCAGTTGATGACCAGGAGCTTCATCGCGGCGCTCTCGCGCATGACGCCCGAGGAACGCCGCGCGTTCGTCAAGCATCGCAACCGCCGCTGGAAAGAGCGGAGCGGCGATTTCTGATCGGCCAACGGCTTCCTGCTCAAGCTTCCGGATCAGGCCAGGGCGGCGCTTGCTGATGTGACGCGCGGCGCCAGGAAGAAGTCCGGCTGCACCACGCGATCGAGCAATGTGGTCGCGCGCCAGATACCGTCGCTGTCGCACTCGGTCAGCTCGCCGCCCGAAAGCTCGATCATGGTGCGCGCGAGGCAGATCGGCAGCGAGGCGTGTCCGTCGCGCAAGGCGGGAGCTGCCGCCGTGGTCGTGATGTTGACGGCAACCTTGTCACCACAACAGCGCGCGGTGACCGTGATCTCGCTTGCCTCGCTCGCCCGTGACATGCCCTCCGACAGCAGGTTGACAAGGATCTGTCGGAGTGCGCGGCGGTGCGCCATGACCGCCAAATCGTTGTCGATGTCGTAGGCGACGCTGATTGCGCGGTGGGGCCCGTCGACGGTGGCGATCCTGCGGGCGTCGCGGGCGATCGATCCGAGCGCGACTTCCTCGCAGCGGGCTTCGCCGTGCGCCGTCAGGAGCGACGTGATGGCGAGTGTATCTTCCGTCGATTTGAGCAGCTTCTGGCCGCTGTCGCGGATGTGGCGGACGTATTCCTCGTAGCGCGGGTGACCGAGCGGCCCGAACAGCTCGTGTCCCATCAGATCGGAGAAGCCGACGACCGCGTTGAGCGGGGTGCGCAACTCGTGGCTGACGCGGGCCATCAGATCGGCCCTGGCGTGCGGCGAGAGCGCACTCGCGGTCGGTCGCTTCGGTGCAAGGATCGGCTGAGGCTCGCAGCATGGAGCAGGAGGCTCTTGCGCGACGAGTGCCGCATGCGCCGCCGCATCCGGCATGGAGGCGCTGAACTCCTGGGCGTTGTGTTCATCGTGCGCGGCGGATGGAACGATCATCACGGTCAGCAGCGCGAGCGCGACGAGTATGAGAAGCGCGATCACATCATGGGCCTGTTCGATCGCGGGAAGCGCGATGGCGAGCACGGCGAGTTGCAGAAGTCCGGCGCCGAGGATGGCTCTGCCGCGTGCACCCGAGAGGCTCAGCAAGGCGTTCGCACGCGCCGCATTCAGATAGCGGGACGCGGCCGAAGCCGCGAGCGCAATCTCTCCCCGTGGGCCGGCAGACGTTGTCCGCGCCATCCCGAATTCTCCGAACATTCACTGATTGTCGTGTTGTGCCCTGATGCGATTCGCTCGCGTGCCCCCGCAGCGAATCACAGACATGATTTCGCCTAAATTCGGCTCGGGTGTCGAGGGAGTTTAAATCCGTTAACCCAATAAAATATCGTTCAGAATCGCGCTGTTGCGAGTGCGCCTTCAGCGCATGCAACTCGTAGCCCAACCCTCGCCCGGGCCGCGCCGTCCGCTGGGTTTCAGGTGTCCAGCATGCGCGAGACGATCTCGTAGACGTCGCGCGAGAGATGCGGGCCGGCGGCGACCCGCGCCAGCGCCTTGCGCGCGGCGCGACGGCGCGTCGGCTCGAGTGCGCGCCAGCTGCGGTAGCAATTGAGCAGCCGCGCGGCGACCTGCGGATTGAAGCGGTCGATGGCCAGAACCTGCTCGGCGACCAGCTGATAGCCGGTGCCGTCGGGGCGATTGAACTGCACCGGGTTCATGGTGGCGAAGTTGCCGACCAGCGCGCGCACCTTGTTGGGGGTCGTGATCGAGAACAGCGGATGCGTGGTCAGCGCGCGCACCCTGTCGACGGTATCGGATTGCGGCGAGATCGCCTGCGCGGCAAACCAGGTGTCGATCACCAGATGATCGTGGCGCCAGCGCTCGTAGAAGCGCTCGAGGGACGCGTCGCGGACGCGTCCGCCTGCAGCAGCGAGCAGGAACAGCGCGTGCGCTTCGTCGGTCATGTTGGTGGCGGATTCGAAATGCTTGACCGCGAGCGCGATGTCCTTCGGCTCGCCCCGCTGCACCAGCAGTGTCAGCACCGCATTGCGCAGCGCCCTCCGGCCCGCGCTCTTCGCATCGGGGGAAAACGCGCCCTTGTTGGACATCGACTTGTAGAGTTGCGCCAGCTCGGCGGCGAGCGTCGTGGCGACCAGACGCGACAGCTGGCGATGCGCGCGGTGGATATGATCGGTGTCGACGTCGCGGCCGATCTCGCGGGCGATGTCCGATTGTGTCGGCAGCTTGAGCAACTCGGCGCGGTAGGCAGACTCGAGCTTGTCGTCGCGGATCGAGGCTCCGAGCGCGCGCGCATAGGCGGCACCGCGCGAGGATCGTCGTCCCTCCTTCAGGGCGGCAACGATCTGCACGAGCGTCCGCGTCGCATAGCTGTTGGCCGCCTGCCAGCGATTGAAGAGATCGCTGTCGTGCGCCATCAGGAATTCGAGGTCGCGGTCGCTGCGGTCGATGGTCAGGTTGACAGGCGCGGAGAAGCCGCGCAGCAGCGAGGCGACGGGGCGGGCAGTCACGCCTGTGAATGTGAAATGCTGGCGCCGCCTGGTGACGTGAACGACGCCGTCGTCGACGGCTTCGCCGCTGTCCAGCCGCAGCGGCATATCGCGACCGTCTGGCCCGACCAGTCCGATTTTGACCGGGATGTGTTGCGGCCGTTTGCGCGTCTCGCCGGGTGTCGGCGGCAGGACCTGCTCGACGGCGAGTTCGGCGCGGCGTGCGCGGGCATCGTACGCCAGTGAGCAGACGAGCTGCGGGGTGCCCGCCTGCTCGTACCAGGTCATGAACTGGGTCAGGTCGCGCCCGCTGGACAGGGCGAAGCAGTCGAGAAACTGCTCGATGGTCGCGGCATCGCCGTCGTGACGCGTGAAGTAGAGATCCATGCCGGCCCGGAAGGCGGTCTCCCCCACCAGCGTGCGCAGCATGCGCACCAGTTCGGCCCCCTTCTCGTAGACGGTCGCCGTGTAGAAGTTGTTGATCTCGATATAGGAGGAGGGGCGCACGGGATGCGCCATCGGGCCGGCGTCCTCGGGAAACTGGTGCGCGCGCAACTGGCGCACGTCGGTGATGCGCTGCACGGTCGCCGAGCGTTCGTCTCCGGAGAACTCCTGATCCCGGAAGACGGTCAGTCCTTCCTTGAGGCAAAGCTGGAACCAGTCGCGGCAGGTGATGCGGTTGCCGGTCCAGTTGTGGAAGTATTCGTGGGCGATGACGCCCTCGACATGGGCGTAGTCGGTGTCGGTGGCGGTCACCG
>ERZ1645187.4006-NODE-4006-length-12110-cov-4.640730_pt1 | contig 12110 bp, 18 predicted proteins | sample MGYA00575352_ERZ1645187 | MGnify/ENA primary metagenome ERZ1645187 (study PRJEB40837, sample SAMN11349314) | freshwater sediment metagenome | isolation source: river sediment | host: Sediment | place: India: Wazaribad , New Delhi | collected 2017-02-21 ... | reverse complement strand
ACTTTTCACCCGACCCCGTCCCCGAAAACGGTCTGGCAACATACCGTCGTGCAGGCCGATCTGCCGTTCCACACGAAAGGAATCCTCCTGATCGTCGCCACCGAGTGGATGAACGCTGACGGCGGATCGTGTTTCCCAACGGAAGAACAGATCATGGCGAAGGCCGGAATCAGCCGACCCTGCCTAACCCGGCACATGCGGATCGCTGTCGATAACGGATTCATCGAACGCTGGCGATGGGGCCACGGCAACGGCAATCGCCGCTACAACTACAGGGCGATCATCCCCGGCCAACCAGCCCCGACCGTCGAGATGGGAAACGACGTTGCCTATCAACCCCCGGAGATGGGAAACGTCGTTGCGGAACATAAAGCATGTCCAATAGATAACCAGTTCCAAAAACCAGAGAGCGCGATCCCGGAACCGTACCGGCCCGAACCAGCAGCGCAGCCGCAAGCGGCTCCCTCTGTTCCGCTACGCATCACCAAAACCGGAGTGCCGGACACCATCCCCGATGTCTGGCTGGAGCAGGCCGGTATTCAGCGTCCAGACCTGACCGCCGACACCATCGCCAAGAGCGCCGGGATTTTCATCGACAACCACCGGGCTAAGGGAACGCTGCTGGTGGATTGGTCAGCCGCGTTCCGGGTATGGATAGCCAGGGAACGCGCCCCCAAAGCCACACAGACGCCCAGCACGACCCCGCAACCAGCGAACCGCTACGCTCACCTGGATCAGCCACAAAAGCCCGTCAGTGCGGCTGTACGAGCCGCCCTGGAGCAGGGCGAGCAGAACCGGATAGCGATGCTGATCCAGAACGGGATCGACCCGGCGACTGGACTACCAGCGAGCCAGCCACCAGCACCAGCGACCGCACTGCCGGATCAATCCCCACTACCGCAAGGCCGAGCGGAATCAGATCGGGAGTACGAGATCAGGTTTGAGCAGCATCGCCAGTACCAGCTAAAACGACTGGCCGAATGGGAGGCAGCACGGAAGGCTAAAGGAAGCGGCTGACGCCGACGCCAGACGCGATTGCAGGCAGGGAATACAGCCAGGGAGGGGAAAGAAAGGGCAGGGTCAAACAGATACCCCGCTGAACACGGCTGTGGAGCCGGAGTTTTTACGTTAGCGTCGATGTTTAGATTGCCGCCGCAACCTGCATCCCGATCAACAGCTACCTGCGGGGAAAGCGGTATAACGGGGAGAAGCAGACCCAGGGCGGAACTGGCGCTAATCAGCATACGATAGAGCAAAGGGATCAAAATGATCTCTCTGCGAAAACCGCCGACCGTCTTGCTACCGAATACAAGGTGAGCGCCCCGACGATTAAGCGCGACGGCAACTATGCGGCGGCGGTTGATATAGCGCCCGATGGACCCCGGATATGGACCCATCCCTGCGTGTCCACCTGGAAGATAAATACAAGAACTTCGTCAATAACCGCCGCGCTGAATACGTCGCGTTTATCGGCCCCAAAGTTAAGGACAAAGGCAATGTCACAAGCTACCCCCCAGAAGACGCCACCGGTACGCCGGATCAGAGACTTCGAGCCGGGATTGAATCTTACCATGCGTTTAGTCGAGGATTATCATCTAATCGAACAGGGGAAACTAACACAGAAGGAACTGGATCAGTATCTGGACTGGCCGATGTACGAACCGCTGAGTCGGGCGATGCGGCATATAAAATGGAAGATTCTCAGGGCGGAAGATCCGACTCTGGTAGTAACCGAAGTAGAGTAAAAGCCTCCCGAACCGCCGCTACCGCGACTGACCGACGAGCAACAAAAAACCTGCCACCACGCAGGGCAAAACAGTTAATAGCAACCCTCGGTATCGCCCGATAGATCCCGCGACAACCGATCCTGAACGATCCAATCCGGCATCAGCACCGACTCACCCCGATGACCGTCATGCTCTGTCAGATAGTACAGACGAGGCGCTGGCCCCATGAGCGCCTGCAGCGGGTCAGTGGAGCGAATCAATTAGCCCTGCTGAATCGACTGTTTGAGTTCTGCCAGGTCATCCGCCAGATCATATAAAGCCGATTGCAGGCCCTGAATCCCGTCATCATTCAGTTCAGCGACCCGAACCCGCGACAACATCGAAATCCGCTGAATTAAGGTATCGAACCGATCACACGCATTAACCGTCATGGTGTTACTCCTTATTGGTGGTGAATTGAATTAACCGCTCCTCCAGGCCCGGATCAGCCAGGGCGACCCCGACGATGTCGCCAAGAGTTAAGTCGGGGAATCGCGCCCGCAACTGATCCAGGACCGCTATGGAAGAAGGACTCAAAAACATGGCGACCTGCTTATAGCCGCGATCCCGAAGGCGCTCCCGATACGCCGTCATGCGCTCATTGACGGGTGTTGTCATGCGATCCAGTTCCTCAACGTGATCCGACCAGCGGCCATGCCCCTGACACAATTCAGGGTGTTCAATCACCAGCCGATCCAGTTCCGCGCAGGCCCGGCGATAGCGATCCAGATCGATAGTACTCATGCCGCCACCATCCGCCGCACTTGCTCACACTGGAACGATTGACCCGACCGAGCCACCAGACCCCGCCGATCCAACTCAGCCGCGACCTTGCGCAACGATAACCCGGATCCCCGCAACTCCCGCGCCTGAGCGATCACCTCCTGTTCAGCCGGATTGGTAATCAGCGTGACGCCATCCTCCGCCAGATCAAACCCGTAAGGGACCGCCCCGACTAATTCGCCCCTGGACTTTTTGAACTGCATGGCGGTTGTTGTGCGCTCAGAAATTTGATCACGCTCAAACTCGTTCATCACCGCCAGCAACCGGAAAACCATTTTGCCAGCAGCGGAAGTGGTGTCGATCTTCTCACTGAGCGACACCAAATCAGCGCCCACCTTGGAGAGCCGATCCCCAATATCCATCGTGTCGCGGACAGAACGCGATAGGCGACTGAGCGAATAAACGACCAGCGCCGATCCCTTCCGGCAATCCGCCAGCGCTGATTGCAAACCAGGACGGTTGCAGTTCTTGCCACTGATACCCGCATCGACATGAACCGCCACTAGCTCGTAGTCATTGAGTGAACACCAGGCTTCGATCTTGGCGCGTTGTGCGTCAAGCGAAACCCCATCCTGCGCCTGACCTTCGGTAGAAACCCGGATATAACCGACTGCCGTTGCCATTGCCGAACCCTCCTGAAGAAGACAGGCCGATCATAGCTCAAGGCATATCTAGTTACAAGGATTCTGACACAAGGGGAAGGAACCCGGACCCACATATACCGCCAGAATCGATTTTAAGCTGCCGCAGCCCGACGCAGCGCCGCACTGGCGCGAGATAACGCCGAAATTCCGGGGGTAAGTTCAACCGCAGAATCACAAAGGAATCGCGCAGAGATTGAAGCGCCCGCGATTCACGCACTCCCGACCCGACCCCGGAGAGGGCCGGGCGAGAGAGGGAGGGGGGGTACCGAGAGTTTGAGCACCCCGGCCCGCCGCGCCTCGTAGACCGTATATGTGTGATAGCCCCGTTATTTCGCAGATCATTTTTCAATCGTGATAGCGACGTAATCACCACTACCAATAATCACTAAATACGCGACATTTAAGCGCAAGTACCTGGATATGTTTGGCCCAATGTTTGACGCTGGCGTGTTCGTCAAGGAGTTCGAGAAAGGCAACGTCAGCGAATACATGGAGAAAATCAGCCGCCAGGAACAAGCCGAGCAAACCAGGAAAGCGGTTGAAGCGGCACTGAGCGCCAATCCAGAGGCGACTCATCAGCAAATTGCCGATGTTGTTGGAATTGACCGATCACGGTTTACGCCGATCTTGGCGGCAACGACAGCAGTTGTGCGCTCTGGTTCTTTGGCCGGCTTTGGCGGATCGGCGGGTTTGGCGACTGGCGTATATCCAGTCGATGTAGTCGGTTGCGCTATCGGGGTTGGAACTGGGGGAGTAATTAGCGCTGTCTGGTCTTGTTTTGGTGGTGGTGCCATAACTTGTGGCACGACCACCACTTTTTGAGTTTCTACTGCTGTGTACTGGTTTCCTTTAAACTCTTGCGCTCTTGTCGCCTCTGCCCGCTTCCTATTCTTTTCATCCTTGATTCGCTGTTGATTAGCGAAGGCCGATCCTTAAAGACGTGGAAGCGCTGACCTGCCTGCGATCCGAAATTCCGAACTGGGACAGCATGATCGAGAAAGATCGACTGAAGCAGACGGTGAAGGAAGCGCCAGTGCTGGCGGAACACCGCAGACCTACCAAAGAGGAACATGGTAAAGGTAACGATGTAACCTTTAAGGCTAGGGGTAATGATAACACCTACCTCACTGCCCGCCTAAAGCGCGATGCGCCGGATATAGCGGATCGTCTGGAGCGAGGGGAGTTTAAATCAGTCCGGGCGGCGGCGATTGAGGCGGAAGCCGACAAGAAAGCAGGCGACGTGCTGGAAGCCAGCGCTGAGGTGAAGCGGGGAAATCCGACCGGAAGCAACCAGTATCAGAGGAAAGAGGAATTGCCGAAATCCGCAGATTCCTCTCAGTCAGTCCGTGCCAAATCCAACGGAGTCCATCGTGACACCCAACGCAAACTCGACCGGTTAGCCAAGGATCGGCCTGACCTGATCGAGAAGATGCGCGACGGTAACTATGCAGCGGCGGTTGATACTCTAGCCAGCGTCTTTGGTATAGCAGGATGTGGCTACTGATTTTAGTAGCCACTCCCGCTATTCCGAAGGCCATCCCTGTAATTAAAATCAGCACCCGATTTTAGCGCCATCACTCAGCGCCAACCGCAACCCCGCCTGGTTCTTTTTGATCCAGTCGATCTGATCAGGGGTTAGCCGATCATCAGGTTCGATCCGAACCGCATGAGAAAGTAGCGTCACATGAAACCCGGCCTTGCGAATCCGCTCAATCGCCGACAACGCCGACGCCTTGCTGGCATTGATCGCTGCGTCATACTGACCCCTCGTCCAGGACTGACTGACGTCATAGCCCAATCGCTCCAAGCGGGATAATTTCCAGGCGTTGATCGGGGAGTTGCTGATCAATTCCGATGCCTGCCCTTTGCTGAAATCACCGTCGATCACGTCATAGCCCAACCGCGCCAGAAACGCCAGTTGCTTGTCCGTAGCTGGCTCATACTGCCACCTGCCGGTATAGGTGGGCAGTTCGGGCGGTGGGAGAAGCAGGTTGATTTCCCGTTCCAGATCGACAGCCGCGACCTTGCTTTCCCGCTTCTTCTTTTCACTGGCGTCATCAAACGACAGCGGATCATCCTCAACCGGTTGTTTCGTGTAGCCCAGAAACTGCCACGAACTAGCCAGCGAATGCCGTCCAGCGTTGTCCGTGAAGTCCAACACGATGCAGTCCGACTTGTCGGGATGAAGGCGCAAGCCTCTACCGATCATCTGCGCGAATAACGGACGTGACTTCGTGGGACGAGCCAGCAGTACGCAGTCCACGCCCGGATCGTCAAAACCTTCGGTTAAAACCATGCACGAAGCCAGCACCTTAATCTCACCAGCGGCGGACCTTGCCAGCTTTTCCGCCCGATCAGGACTATCACCAGCGACATAGTCAGCCGCAATACCAGCAGCAGTAAACGCCTTAGAGATATGCCGAGCGTGATCGATAGAAACCGCAAAACAGATCGCCCGGCGTCCTGGTGCGTGTTGCCGGTACTTTTCAACGATGAATCGGTTGCGCTCTTCAACGTCGATCACCGCTTGCAGATCGCCCTCGTTCAAGTCGCCGCCAACCGTTCTAACACCAGCTAATGAGCAACTGGTCAGGCATTGGCGGGCTATCGGTTTCACCAGATAGCCGGACTCCACGGCTTCCGCCAATTTCATCTCAAAGGCGATCTCGCTGAACAGATGCGATAGATCGGACCCGTCCAGCCGTTCGGGAGTGGCGGATAATCCAAGCCGCAGCTTAGGTCGAAAATGCTCAGCGACTTCCCGCCAGGTTTTTGCAGTCGAGTGGTGGGCTTCATCGATCACCACCAGATCAAACTCGTCCGGGTCGATCCGATTCAATCGGCGATGGATCGTTTGAACCATCCCCACCGTGAACTCAGCGATGTCGTGCTGACCAGGGCGGATAAACCCGATGGGAACATCAGGATGAACGCGGGCGAGGGTTTCAGCGGTCTGGCGTACCAGTTCTTCACGGTGGCAGCAAAACAAAGTGCGCTCGAAGGAACGCGAAACGGCAACCGCCAAAAAAGTTTTACCGGTACCAGTGGGTAAAGCGCACAACTGCGAATCCACGCCAGCGGCGAGCTTGGAGAAGATCGCGGCATGGGCGGCGATCTGATGCGGTTTCAGTTCCATTGAATGCCTCCTTGCTCATGGTTGCAGAAAACCAGATCGTCGGTCCAGTCCTTGCCGATAGCCCGATGCCGCTTCAACCGCATCGGGGCCAGCAGGGATAAATCATCAAAGAAACCATCGCCAGCCCGGTCATTGTCGGTAGCGACTATCACCAGCGCATTCCGGGCATGGGCTTTGGCGAACAGCCCAGTGAGCAGATCACGTTGCCGGGTTCCGATAGACCCGCCCAGGGCGACGTAGGCAAGCGGTAGCTGGTAGAGCTGGCAATGGCTGAGAGCATCAATCGCCGATTCGACGATGACGATGGCGGAGGCAGTCTTGAGATTGGCGGTAATCCAAAGACCTTTCTTCACGTCCTTGCCGAATGACTTGAACCCGACATTCCGCAGTTCATAACCGCATAGCCCCTGCCGATCACGATGCGGAAAAATCACGTTGCCACGATGATCCTGGCGGTAGGTATCCAGGACCCGGGGATCGGCCAGCGTTGCCCGATCCAGACCGCGATCCAGCAAGTAGGGATGTTCCGGGTTCCATCGGGAGGCATTCCAGACCGCCAGAGACTTCTTACGGCCGTTCAAGTCAGGATTGGTAGAAGAGGAACCGGAAGATCGGGCGACAGGCAAGGAGAATCCATGTCCCGATAAGTCACGGATGGTTTTCCGCACCTGCCCCAGGTTGCCGCCCGTGCGCCGCTGCACGAAATCAACAATGGTTCCGTGATCAGCCTGATCGTGAACCGAGAAATACACCCAGTCATCGCCGTTGAGTTTGACGACCACCTTGTCGCCAGCGGCGGTTCTGAGAACCGTGGATGCCCCGGAACTGGATTTGTGATCCCGCTCGTAGCCAAGACGAGCAACGAGGGTAGCGAAGTCCAGACGCTTGAAATGATCCAGTTCCTGGTTCATGAGAACTCCCCTTCCCTATGGCCCGATTTTGAATTTAAAGATTGGGCCATGGGAAAGAAGGAGTTTTCGTTGCTGCTACAGAAAAATTCAGAATCCCCCGAATCGCTGGTTGGGTATGACCGTCCGATCACGGTGTCCGGGGTATGTCCGATCCGTCCGGTGTTATACACACACCGGACCGGACGGACGCTTTTACCCGTGTCCGGTTTTGACAAACCGGACAAACCGGACAAACCGGACATTTTCCGATCATCAAATTGGGCAGACATAGCAATCTCCTTCCACCTTGATGAGTCCGCGTTCCAGCAGGGAATTTTTAGCGTCTGCTGATCGGTTGCGGGGAATCCCTGCGTCCTTGATCGCCGCATTCCAGTCCCGGATTGCAACGCGGGGCGATCCATTGCAACCAGATGCCTTGAGATTGTCGGAATGTTCCTGATAAAGCCGCTTAAGGATATCCAGCGCCCGTTTTTGGTTTTCGCCTAGACCCGCTCCTCGTCCATCTTCGATAGGCGCGTCACTAGGCACCAGGACGCACGACGACATCGGAACGCCGTCATTATCCGCCCAGGGCAACGGCTGTTTTTCCAGCGCCCAGGCTAACGGGGCCGGCTTATCAGCGTCTTTGCTCTTGGTGCAGATCAGAGTGGTGGTCAGGGTTTCCGGTTTGCGCTCCATGCGGTACTCCCAGTCAATGCCGTTCCGCAAGGAGATAGAGCCGCGTGAGCGATCTTTGGCAGCATGACCGCAGTGGTGAATCACCAGGATGGTTGCGCCAGTCGCAATCCGCAGATCGCGGATACCCGCGAGAAACTTCGTCATCTCGGCGGTAGAGTTTTCATCTCCGCCAAAATGGGTGTTGAGCGTATCCAGCACGATCAACGAAGGCTTGGGTTTGCTGTTCAGTAGCGCCCGGATGTCAGCAACCAGTGCGGCGGTATTGGCTGGATCGCACAGGCTCAGAGGAACCGTTGAAATTGCGACGTTACGGATTGGTTCGTTATGACGCTCAAACCATGCCTTGATCCGCTTCCTTAATCCGTTCCCACCTTCTCCAGCGACATAGAGCGCGATCCCCTGATTTACCTTATGCCCGCGCCAGGGCTTCCCCGTGGCGATATGTCCACATAGATCGACCGCGAGGAAACTCTTGAAAGTCTCGGAGTCGCCATACAGAACGCATAGGGTGTCTGGTTCCAGATAGCCGCGAATCGTCCAAACCTCATTAGGAGGCAAGGCGCAAAACTCATTAGCCCAAACAAAGCGCGGCTGGAGTCCGGTATCAACCGGTACCTCCCCACCAGGACCACCATCTATACCGCACCGCAACAAGAGATCGTCATCAACCGTGAAATTTCCCGTTGAGTGCTGACGCGCAGCATCAGCAACATCATCGTCAGAAGGAATCCACGCGCCCGCTGGCGGTTCGTAGGAACGAAAGGCGTCTGGGGCATTGCAAAAATCAGGAGTTTCAAGCATCATTAGTTTCCTTGAGTAGGTTTAATGGTCTGCGCTAACAGGCCCCGAATTGCGCCCCGACAGCGATTGCTACCGGGGCTTTTTGTTGTCAGCGATCAGAGCGGCGCTGATTTGTGTGCAGCAAAATAAGCCCGCAGCGTCTCAACCAAACTAGGCTGGTGCGCCCGCAGGGTTTCGATCAGCCAGCCTTTGGCCCGACCCACATCCACATCCAGCGGGGGGAGTTTTTCGTGCTTCGATCGCCAGATGACAGCATTGCGCGTCAGGCCGATGATCGCGGCTAGGTGATTCGCGGAGATAAAAAGAGGAAGTTCGCCAGGAGCGGCGGACGAAAGCGAAGCAATTTTTTTCATAATGAGTCCCGAAGTATTGCCAACACAGGGGAACTCGCCTAGATTAAAAAAACAGGCGTCCCCCAAGGGTCAGCTTGGTTAAAAACATCAATACCGCCACGCGCTCCCAGACAAGGTTCGTGGCGGTTTTTAATTGTTGGCGGTAAGGCAAAATTTTGTCAACAGATCGTGCAGCAGCTTTGTTTGAAAAATTCAAAAAAATATAAAAAGAACTTGTTTTTGGAGTCAAACCGAGATCGACATAGCTTTTTGCCAGACCAGACGTAAAGACTCTTGACAAAGGTAGCGACCACCCGGAAAATAAACATTGTTCAATTATGGATTAAAACTTTGCGTAGCTACGCCGTCAACTGCCGAATCTCAGACCCCGCCGCCAGTCGCCTAAAAGACCTATCCAAAGCGCACGGCAAATCTTTCGGCCAAATTCTAGATGATCTAATCCTTGGCGTTGACCTCGATAAGGCCGACTGGCAGATCGCTATCGAGCGCCTCCAGGAACGAGTCAGCGCCCTGGAGAAAGCGCCCACGATACCAGCCCCCCAATGGGTGCCGAGCGATGAACCTCGTGGACATCGGACACTGACTCCGGCTGAGATATGCGCCCTCAGCCCAATAGTTAGTGGCTGGATTAGTCGCTACAAAGCGGAACACGGCTATCCACCGATACTCAAACTCATTGGTGCCTGGCTATGGAGCGAACACAAGTTGGGAAAAAACTCCGACTACAGCGGCCAGATTAAACCGTGCTGCGCCAGTGCGGCTAACACGCTGCTCAAAAAACTGAACATCAAGCTTTAGTCATGGACGAAAAAAAGGAATACCCCAATATCGACTCCCACAAGTGGCAACCAGGCCAGTCGGGGAATCCGAGCGGGCGACCACGGGGATCGAGGCAGAAGCTCGCTGAAAACCTGCTGGCGGATTTATCGAACTTCTACGAAGAGAACGGCAAAGAGTTGTTGCAGAGAGTTTTTAACGAGTCGCCCTCAAAACTACTGGACGCTATCGCCCGCCTGCTGCCCCGGCACATCAACATCGAAGCGACCAGCAGCTTGACGCTCTCGGAAGATCGGCGTGTCCGCATCGCGGAGGAATGGCTCCTGAGTCGAGAATCCACTAAAGAGCCAGTACTGATCGAAGCGAAACCGAATCAAAGTCACAGGTTATGTACCAAATAAGACTGTTAAGTAGGTTTAATAACCTTAATAGTAAGCGGAATGGAAATATCTGGATGGTTAGAAATATCTAATAGCAATTTCTGTTTTTCAACAGTGCTGCTGTGAGTGTGAACATACCACAATCCTAGTTTTTTAGGTTCGTAGTTTTTGAATTTATTGTAATCCTTTGACACCAGTGGATTTGATTCTATTACGATTCCAAGTTTTTCAATTTTATCAAGACCAATTCTTTCCATTGTTTTTAACATTCCATCTATTGCACTTTTTTCGTGTATCTTAAACCCATCACTAAAAGTTATTTCCAGATTGGTTTTTGGTGATCTTATTATTTTATTCTTAGTAGGAGTTGATTTAATCCTGTTAGGGCGACGTGTGGTTACATGGTATTTTTTTATTTCATCAGCCCATTCAGATGAAAGTTCTTGTGTCCTTTGATGAAATTCTTTTATACTGTCCAGATGGTCAGCACCTATTCTTATTCCGACAGTATCTCCTGTATTGATGAAGGTAATTGCATTACTTTTTAATTTTTCAGTGAAATCCTCAATTGCTTTTAAAAGAATTTCAAAAGCAGCAGAAACTTCTTCAGCAACGAAAAGGTTGTCAGTCATGATGGTTGTCCTGTTTGCGGTTGTTCGGTCAGCTCATAAACGCTGGTTACATTTTGAGCAATTAGATTAAATCACTATAAATGCTGCCCCCGGATCAGCCCCAATAGCGCTTGAATATCCTGACGTAGGTAGACCGTTGCAACAACGATCACTACCAAGCGGAATTGATTAACAACGGCAGATCACAACGCCCGTGCCAGCCGCCCATGAGGCAATAAGTGCTGGATCGACACGGGCGATCCTAATTCCGTTTTTTCCCCGGCCCCGCCAGGAGCTTCTGCTCCAGATCGCGGCGAGTTTGCTGTTCCGTCTCCAGCATGGTTAGCAACCGATTGCGCTCATCCCGCTCACACGCCAGCGCCGTATCCAGCCACCTAACCGACCTGACCGCTACATTGACCCTACCCCGCAGGGATAGCCCGGCGCAAACACACTCCCGCAAGGCCAGCAGCGCCGCAAAGCCCAACGCCAGTCGGCTGAACAAAAGTATTTTAACGGTACTTTATCGCTATTTTCAGGAACCCATAAACCCTGCTATGGTCGCTACCAACATCACAACACCGATCGAGCGCCGCCATGAATCAGATCGCCTATACGCCGCCCCAAGTGGCGGAACAACTCCAGGTTAAACCGATTACCGTTTTACGCTGGCTCCGCGCCGGGAAACTGACCGGGAGCCATACTCCGGCAGGCTGGCGGGTACAGTCCGCCGATATTGCACAATTCCTGGCAGGATACCGGAACCGATCCAGCAACCCCCTCCCTGATCTGATGCTGGCTCAGGAGGTCGCGTTAAGAGCGGTTTGGGATAACCCGGATGATGAGGTCTGGAACCATGCTTGAGGCGGGTAGTATTGCGCTACTCCCGGTCCCGTTCTCAGACCAGTCGGCGACCAAGCAGCGCCCCGTGTTACTGCTCACCGATCCCGATTCCTACGGGGATTTTATCGCCATGCCGATCACGTCGCAGACTGGACAACCCAACAGTTTGGCGATCCCGCCAGCGGTTATGTTGACCGGAAAGCTCCCGAAACCCAGTTGGGTACGCTACGACAAGCCGCTATCGCTGCATCGTTCCCTCGTCGTCAAGGAGTTCGGGAAAACAGCGATGTCGCTCAGAACGCAGGCAGCGCGGGCGCTATGTCTTTTGATCACGCCGCCTGCTGAGTCCGAAAGTTAGAAGTCACATCCGCCCGAGCCAGAACCATCCGCAATGCATTACCCGCAGACTGGAAAGCCTAATTGAGCC
>ERZ1645187.4005-NODE-4005-length-12111-cov-5.505806_pt1 | contig 12111 bp, 20 predicted proteins | sample MGYA00575352_ERZ1645187 | MGnify/ENA primary metagenome ERZ1645187 (study PRJEB40837, sample SAMN11349314) | freshwater sediment metagenome | isolation source: river sediment | host: Sediment | place: India: Wazaribad , New Delhi | collected 2017-02-21 ... | reverse complement strand
CTTGGACCTGCGCCGCTGGCCGGGTCGCCTGTTGGGCTCCCGGCCGGTGCCGCCGTCTGGCGGTGCTGCGGGCGGAAACCTATCAGGTTAGAGTCTCTGCGCGCGAGCGTGCGATGCGTGTCAATGGCAGTCAAGAGGTGGTGGCCATGCGACGACGATGTCACGGCCACCTCTATATGGTGGCCGCGAGGAGCAACATTTTGTTGTGCGCATCGCTCGCGACCATGGCGATTTCATGCCTCAGAAAGCGGGCAAAGTGAACCGGGGTGAGAAGGGCGAATTTCGTGCTGCGGCCACCTTCCTACGGAGATGTGGCCGCGAGGCAGGAAAGAATGTTCGCGTGCGGGGTTTTGTCGAACAATTTTTTACACACTTGATACACACTTTCTCTTGACCTTTACCGGAATGTTGTGTATCTTTTACACAATGGATGACGGAAGGAGCTGATGACACCGAAACACCCGCCTATGACCCCGAAGGAAATCCGAACCAAGCTGCTGGCAGACGGATTTATCGAAGGGAAGGGAAAGGGAGACCACAGGAACTTCAAGAAGGCAGGGGTCGGGAAAGTCACTCTCGACATGGGCGCCAAAGAGGTTCCGACAGGCACTCTCCGATCCATCTACAGACAAGCGAGGTGGGAGTGGTAACGCTCCCGCCTCTTCTCCAGCACGAAAGGAAAGCGCGATGGCAACCGTTGTTGCAGTGGTTCACAAATCCGACGCCGCCTTTGGCGTCTCATTCCCTGACTTCCCCGGCGTGATCAGCGGCGGCGCAACCGAAACCGAGGCGTTGCAGCGCGCCCGTGACGGTCTCGCCCTGCACATCGAAAGCATGGTGGAAGACGGAGACCCGATCCCCGCCCCGCGTTCTCTGGAAGTCCTGCGCGCCGATGCCGAATTCAGCGACGACTTCGCAAGCGCAGTTGCGGTGGCCCTGGTTGACGTCGACCTCCCGGGTAAATCCGTCCGCCTGAATGTCTCGCTCGATGAAACGCTTGTCGCGAGGATCGACCGGCGGGCGAAGGAGATCGGGGAAACGCGCAGCGGATTTCTTGCGGCGGCTGCGCGCGCCAGACTGTCTGCCTGATGCCGATCAGAGGCTCCGGAAGACCAGACCAAACCGACCCGTCTTCTTGACGGTCATCGCCTTCGGCTTTCGCTGGGCGGGCTTCGGCCCGTTCAGCGCCGCGAAGAAGGCCCGCATGGCCGCCGCTTCAGCCGTGTCAGCCGATCGAAACAGGATGACCCGACCAGCATCATTCTTAACGTGGCCGACCCCGATCAACTGGCCGTGGTACACGCCGATCCATCGCCCATGGATCTCTGCGTGCGGTTCTGCACGGTAGCCATATTCAATCTTGTTCATCACCAGATCACCTCGCCGGCGGCATTCAACCCGTTCGCGATGGCCGCCGCTGCTCGCTTGCGATGATGGTCGAGGCGAGTGCGCGACAGAATTTTGTTCGGCAATGCGTCGGTACGCTTCATCATCGGCTGGCGCATATGGGGGGCGTCTGCGATGGCAGCGGCGAACCGATTGTGGGCGCTCTCCCGCGCCGCCAGTGCGGCGGAAATGTCGCCGGATGCCTCAGCGGCAGCGATCATGGCGTTTGTCTCAGCAGCAATCCTACACGCGATCGCGTGGCGCTCAGCTCGAGCACCGTCAAGGACAGCCTTTACCCGCGAGTTGACCAGGCTGGCGCGGTCTTTGAGGATGCCGGTGACGCCGCCGGCTCTGATCTGCCCATACGCCCACGTCAACAATGCGTCGGCCTGAAGCGGCGCATGCGCCAAGAACCGGATCGGCCAGGTCAACACCTTTTCCATCCTGCTGATCTCCGCCGACGTCGGAGCTGACCTTACTGCAATCATCCGCCGCTCTGCGGCCTCACGCGCTTCAGCATCGATCATGTCCGCGAATTCAACGAGAGCGGTTGGCCAAGTGCCGGACCGGAAAACCGGACCTACTCTTCCCCCGGTGCGCTTGTTGATTTCGAACGCCTCGCATAGCCGAGCCTGCACGAGCGCCGGTGTCCAGATTGACGGCGCGCTGTCCGCTCCGCCTGCTGCGATCAATTCCTGATCAAAACCGAAACCACCGTCCTCAGGGACACAGCTTTCGTCTACAGGGACAAATTGCTTGCGCTTGGGGACTCCCCAGTCTCCGACAGGCCGTTTTGACTGTTTCACAGGGACAATCATCAGAACGGCACCTCATTAATGAATCGGTCAGCATCAAGAACGTCGTTGGCGGGTGGATCGGACGGCGGCGCCGGTCGCGCGACGTAATCAAGCCCGGGAACCTTGCGCCCCGTCCTCCACACCCAGTCTCCATGCTTGACGATGTACTTGCGGACGATCAGCTCCTCCGCTGCTCGATCACGCGCCTTCTTGGCACGCTCCTTCAGCGTTTCATCGTCCTCGTCTTCGCCAGCCATCATCGGCGCCAGCGCATTGCGCCAGTCGCTGAGGGTGACGCAGTCAAGGCCCGTCGGAGCATCCTTGACGGTTGGAGGGGCTTTCCGCCCATGGGCGTCGATGGCAGCTTTGAGCGCTCTCATGGCGATCGATAGCTTGGTGCCGATGAGCTTGCCTTTTGCGCCTTCCGCCTGGGCGATCTCCTCGCCAGCCGGCGGCACTACAATGCAAGATGTGATAGGCTCGCCATCCTCGTCGCGGGCCAGCTCGACGCCTTTCAGCACAAAACGGATTGGCTTCTTCAGCGCGTCACCGTTTTTGATCTTCCCGCCGAACTTGATGTCGTTCGTGATCTCACGGATCTTCCGTCCATCCGCGTCAACAGCGATGTCCGCTTCACTGCGCTTCTGCGCCGCGGTGGTCACAAACCGGCAGATCAGCACCGCGTCGATGTTGGCGGTCTTGTTCGCTGTGCCGCGCACCCGCCCTCCATCAGCATTCATGTGGTCGACCAAGAGGACAGCCGCACCGGTCTCCCGGCGGATGCGTTCCGCCCGGTCCATGACGATGCCCATCTCCTTGCCCGAAAGCTCATCCGCGCCGGTGGTGGCCTTTGCGTATGTGTCAATGACGATCAGTCTGAGCGGAGACCTCATTCGAGCCGCCAGCGCCTTGCATTCAGCGATAAAGTCAGCGACGCGCTCATCGCCGCCGTTCCAGAGATTCAAGCTCCCGGTCAGCAGCGTGAAGTCGACATCCTGATCGAAGGTCAAACCGTTGGCCCGGCAGTACGCCGGGAGGCGTCGTGTTCTCAGGCCGGTCGGGTCTTCACCTGCCTGATAGATCACCCCACCCTGCATAACTTTCAGGTCGCACCACGGGACCCCGCGCGCAATCGCCATCGAAATATCGAGCGCGGCGAAGGTCTTTCCACACTGTGTCCCGCCTGCGATCATCGCAAGCTCGCCTTCGGTCAGAAGGTTCTTGACCAGCCAGCGATGTGGCGGCGCGTCTGTCGCCATCTGCGACCACGACACCGCCCCGAATTTCGACACAAACGGAGGCGGCGGCGCCGGCGTCCACGCGGGCAGCTGCCCAAGAATGCCGGCGAGCTTGGTCGCGTCGCCGCCGCCTTCGTTCAGCCAATCGCTGATATCACCCTTTTCTTTGATGCCCGGCCAAAAGCGGGAGATGTCGAGGACCCGTGTCCGTTGGGCGATACCGGCAAGGGACGCTGCGACAGCCTCGCCCCGATCTCGGCCAGGCTGGTCATTATCCACCGGGATGACGACATCTGCGCCAGCAAACATGCCGGCGTGTTCGGGTGACCAGTGCTTCGCCCCGCCAGAGTTGGTTGTTGCGGCAACACCGATCGCCCAGAGGTTGTCAGCATCCTTCTCGCCTTCAGTGATGAAGATTGCCTCTCCGCTCGCCAGCGCTTCCCGCAACTCTACAACCCGGTAGAGGCTGTGAGGGACAGCATCATCAAAGCGGCGGCGCTGGGTATACCGCCATTTCTCGTAACGCTCGGCATCGTACTTCTGCCAGTCGGCACCGTCACCGCGGCGCATGAAGTCGCCGGCATCGAGCCCCCAGATCCAAGACCCGTCCTTTTGCGGCGAAGGCCGGCGCTGGCCGAACGTCTTCGGCTCGAACCGAACGACCTGATACAGAAGTTCTCCGGATTGATCGGTGTAATCGTATGTGGCGACAATGCGCCGCTTTTCATTCTGCCGCTGAGCCTGCTGGTTGCCGCCTGCTGGCTTCTGCGGGGTGTCGGACGGCTTCTGACGCCTGTCATCCTGAAAGCCGAACTGCTTCAGAAACGCGATAGCATCCTGGCCGCTGAGACCTTTTTCCCGTGCGACCAGTTTGAGCACGCCGCCGCCATCATCGGTTTCATGGTCGAAATACGTGCCCTTTTTGACGTCGACAGATCGTGAACCCCCGCTTCCCCATCGTAGATCATCCCCCTTCGACAGGCTTCGGTTCGGCTCACCCCAGAGGGCGAGGGCAACAGGCTGCATGAGATGTGCAAATTTATCAGGAGCGCTCACCGCTGCCCCCTCAGTTTGCCGGCAACCAGCTTCCGGATGTCGGCGGCATACGGCACCGCGAAGCGTTTGAAGTAGATCTGAAGAGCGATAAGCGCTGCATGGTCATCAGGCCGCAAGATGACGACAGTCTCTGTGGCAACTGTCCCCCTGAAGGTCGTCACCCGACCGACCAGGTCGTCAACAAAGACCTCCATCTGCTCTAGCGTAATCGTCTGACCGAGATCAGCCATGGCCGCCCACCCCCTCGGTCGGCGGAGAGAGTGGCACAACCCGCGCCTCGTATTTTCGGTTTCGGCCGTCTGAGAACTCCACCCCAATCAGCGGCCCGAATGACCGAAGACTCAGCAGATAGCCGCTGATCACAGATTGCGCCGTCAGAGGTCCGCCGTCGGCGGCATCGCCGTAGACCGCTTCTACCAGCTGGTCCATGTCCACAACCCGCCTGCCAAGCAGCGCGATCAGCGTCGATAACTGGTTTCGCGGGAGCTTGAGTGCGACACCATCTCGAGCGACGGTCGAAAGTGCTGGATCAACCAACAGATCGGCAGTGTTCTCTGACCTGCGAGCAAGATTGAGCATCGTACCATACGACACAACCCGGACTGTCGTCATGATGACAGCTCTCCGAATTTGCCCAGTTCGTCACCGAAGCAGCACCACCCGGGCCGTATCTGACGACTGAATATGTCGGCGCGCCGCTTCGCCGACGGCAGCAGGCGCTGAGCTTCGCGATAGGCTTCGTCCGGCTTGCGGGAATGCTCACGCGCCGGGCCTTCGATTACGGTCCGAACAGTCTTCGCCAGCTTGGGGTTGCCGATCTTCGCGATGATAAATGGTTCGGACGCGCAGCGCAGTGCGTGGCCGGTCCCAAATGCAAGCTTGCCGCTTTTCGTGCGCTTCACCCAGACGCCGGTTGTTGTGAACCTAAACCCCCAGCTTCGAGCAACCTCGATCTGCTGGTCGATCATAGGGTGCGTCGCCCAGAGCCAGAGAACAGCATCTGCGCGGGCTAGGCCTGCCACAGGCAGCGCCTTGATGTCATCGATCGACATCACTTCGTACTGGCCAGCCGCCCCCTTGGCGGTCGTGCCTTTCTCTGACCAGTTCTCAAACGACCACGGCGGATCGACCATGATCAGGTCAAACGATGCCGGCGGCAGAGGATCGAAGGGCCAGTTCATGACCTCACCCGCCGCGGCAGCAGCTTGCCAAAGACCCGGCGGGCACCATGGCCGTCATCGGCCAGAGCAGCAGCGACAATCTCTGTCACGACGTCAGCTCGCGGCTTGCCGAGGGCAGCAGCAATCTCTTCGAGAGACCGACTGTGCTTGCGCGCGACGAATGCGCCGATCAGCAGATGGTTCGCGCGTGACGGATAGAACAGCCCAGCATTGCGCATCTGGCGTTGAAGACGACGCTTGCCAATGCCCTCGGCGGCGGCAATCTCGTCCAGAGTCTTGCCAGACCAGAGGCCCAAGCAAACGCGCTGGATCCGTTCGCGGAGGGCGCGGCGCGCCATCGCGCGCGGCCGCAAATGACGAGGCAGTCTCGCGGCTGATGCTTCGGCGGTCATCCGAGCACCTGCAGACGAGCATTGATCTTATCCACGTAGATGCTCAATCCGACCCGGGCCAGAACAGGCCTGTGCGTCAAGAATGCAGTTCTGACTGCGTCATCAGTCGCGTAGCCTCCGACTTTACGGAGCTTGTCGACCCCATACATCTGACCATCGGCCATATGGGCTAGAACCTTGGCGAAAAGCGATGAATTGACGCGAGCAACGCCTTTCGGCCCGGTCATTGTGAGTAGAGGGATGGATACGCGGCAGACATTCCCATGAGCCAGAGCCGGCGGTTGAGGATGAGCTTTCTCGTTCTCGACATCATCTTTCACGGGCTCTTTTGCAGCCGGCTGCAGACCTGAAAGAGTGGGCACAGCAACTGCCGATGCCGGCGAGACAGCGATCGCAGAGGCTGGCTCGACCCGCGACACCACAAGCCGCGAGTCAATCAATTCGATCCTGGCGACCTCTCTGATCGCAACACGCAACTCGCTGATCCGGTTATGCGCCTGCTGGCGTTTAAGGCTAAATCGGGAACACAGATCATCCAGCGTCGGACAATTCGCGACGATGAAATCGAAGTGTTCACGCCGCCGACCTGCAAGTCGGATATCGGAGAAATCGACCGAACCCGCCGGCTCGACCGGCGCTGGCGAGTGCGGCGGTGCCAAAACCTCCGGCGCGCTCGACATGTCATCGCTAGATGAGAGGGAATTCTCAGGCTCTAAGGCGGCAGGTCCGGGCACTTGCGCCAGCCTCGCCCGGAGATCACTGACCTCGTTCTCGGCCTGCTCAAGCGCCTGCCTGTAACGCTCGGCCTCGTCGCGGAGGTGCGCGCACTCGGCTTCCATGCCGGTGATCTTTTCTTCCCTCACCGCGGCTGCTTCAGCCTTATTCCGAAGTTCGGCTTCGAGACGCTTCACAATCTCCCGTTCTTCGGCGAGACAAATGCCTGCGGCATCAAGGTCCGCCTCGGCCTTGGCCAACCGCTTCGCGTTGTCGGGCGAGACCTTGGCCGGTTCACTTGCGATGCCGCGAGCAATGATGAGCAGATGGTCCAACGACCCGCTCAGTGTCAGATTGAAGCAACCATCGGACATCATGCCCTCCGCGCGGAATCCGTGAAAACGATTGTTCGGTGGTAGGCACACCACGAAGAGCCTTCAGGGCCCGGGACCCCGCAATAAAACTGCTGATCAACCGGAAGGCGCGCCTGATGATCCCAGAGCGGAAATCGGCAGTCGCCGCGTCGCAGATCAACCAAAGTCAGGGAGCGTGGAAGGTGTGCAATGGTTAGAGTTTCTTCTTTAGGCCCCAGATGATTGACGGGTAGCAGGAGCGGTACCGTCACCGCCTTCGCTGACTTGCTGACCACGACCGGTTTGGCCGTCGGCGCGCGCACATTAGCCAGCGGCTTTGGCCGCGCCGGTCGCAGTGCGCGCAAATTCATCCGGTGGATCTTGCTGATGACCGCGTTTCGGCTGGAGCACCCGAGGTGTCGCGCGATCTGACTGCAAGTCATTCCATCCGCCAAGAACTCCTTCAGCTTCTCGACTGCCGACTCTGTCCATGCAAACTCAGTCATGTCGCCGCTCCCAGTCGCCCGAGTTGGATCCATGAATTGCAGCCTGGGCGGCGGACTTCGCAGACGTGATGCCAGAGACCAAGAGCATCGGCCTGGTTGTCATCGTCGACCGGGAACCCGAAAGACCGAGCCGCGGCGATCATCTCAGGCTTCTTCGCCCGACCGGTTCCAGCCCAGAACTTCTTGACGGTGGCGTTATTGACTTCGTTGCAGGTCACATCCCGCCGGCGACAGACAAACTCGGTGTGCCACGCGAGACCTGTCAGCTTTCGCACCGTCATCAGTGTCGTCGTCGGCGGGATGAAGGATGACTCGAACGCGCAACAATCCGGCGCGTAGGTCGTAATCATGTCCGACAGCCATTCGTCGAACGCTTCGGCGAAGCGCCCGATCTCATTGCCGGTCGATGGGAGCTTGAGCGTCCCGTACCGCGGGCGCTCACCGACCGGGCCAATGGCCCAGCCGGTATTGCTTGAGAGGTCGAGCGCCAGAAGGTTCATCAGTGCACCGGCGCAGCAGGTTCGCCTTCGCTCGGCTCGAGCTTCTTGATGCCCTTACGAAGCCGCGTCACATTGTTGACCGTCTGCCGCTCACTGTCGTCACTTTTCGGGTCGTCAGCCGTCCGCCCAACGAGATCGCCGGTATGTTCCGCCCCGAACAACCCTTTCTTCTCCGCGTGGTCGCAGTAGAGGCCAAAAGCGGCGAGGAAGTCCTTGCGCTTCAGCTCGTCCATCTTCGCCAGGCGCTTCACGAGATTGAAAGCCCCGCGATGCAAGTTGGCGTTCTCGACGGCAGCTGCGACATTGTCGGTATACTGCGCTTTTGCCTTGGACGCGCGGTTGTCAGCGTCGAGGCCGCTGCGAACAAGCGCAGCAAACTGCTCGGCGCCGATCTGGCGCTCGGGTGTGCTGGTCAAGGGCTTTGCCATGAGGTGGATTCTCCGATTGAGGTGTCAGCTGCGTTGGGCGTAGATTTCGGCCGCGCGATCGAGAGACGTCCCGCATGACCGCAGCCCGGCGACATGACCGCGCTGCCAGAGCTGGCCGGGCGTCCAATGCGGGCGGGATTCCATGCACGCGGCGATATGAGCCATGCCGACCGCAGCGCCGTGGACCGGGTCACTCATCATGTGCAGATGCTCGTTGAGCGTGAGGCGCCGGCCGATGATCGCCTCGTGCGTCCCCTTCACAACTTGCAGAACACCCTTGGCGGTCGAGTGCGGGTTCCTGGCCGCCGCCCGGTAGCCGCTTTCACGGCGAGCATGGTAGTCGGCGACATGCGCCGGTACCCCGTATCGGCTGGCAGTGTTCAGGACGATCTGCTTGACAGCCGAGCGAGCAGCAGTCGGTGTCGGATCGAACCACGTTGCTTGGCTCGGAAAGATGCGGACAACCTGTCCCCCGTCAGCATTCGCTGACCTGGAGCACATGCCGATCGAAACAGCAGCAACGCCAAGGACAAGGCCGACAACGACAGGGCGGACGGGGCCACTCATCGCGCGCCTCGCTCGACCATAGCCTCAAGCGCGGTGAGGCGGGCGACCTCGGACCGAGAATCGAGCGCAGCGGGTCCCATTGTGATCCGCCTCATCAGGCGCATCATCGCGACGTCTTCGGGGAGAAGCGCGATGCGACCAAGGTTGCGCGCACGTTGAGAGATCGCGTTGGTGATCGCCGCTTCGACTGCAAGACTGTCCAAAGTCTCTTCGAGGGTGGCACGGCGTGCAGCCTCGGTCAGGCTGTCCGGTCTGTCATTGGCCGCTGTGGGCATAGATTCACCTTCAGCAAACTGCATGATGACTTCCTTCAGAGCGCGGGAGTTAAGGCAGCAGTGATCCAGCGCCGCCGGCGCTCAAGCGCGGCGCTCGATCATTTCAAGTAGAGTGGTCCTGCTGGCCGAGGTCAGAATCTCGCCGGCCTCACGCCGGCCGCGATGCGCTTGGCGCGCTGAACCTTCTTGAGGGTGGACGAACAACCCGCAGGAAGGCTCTTGCGGGCAAGGTATTTTGCAGCGCCTTCAGGGTCCGGTCTGACTGCCAGCTGGGCATGCTTTCGCTGCTTCGACCGCGATACTGGCGCGGGCGGCGACTTTTTGAACCGCGAGAATATCAAACCCTCGGCAACTGCTGAGACAAGAAGCGAACGAAAACTCGTCAGCATGACGGGACCTCCTGAGCGCGCGAGACAGACTGCGGAGATGCAGAGGTCGCGGGGAAAAGGATTGCATCGTCCCATGCGACGCCACGTTTGATCGCAAAGTCGCGCATCAACCCAACCTGTCTGATGTCGGGGTAATGCCCGTAGGTCTGCTCATTCTCCCAGCGCGAGACCGTCCCTTGGCTGACACCAACAACGGCAGCGAGCTCTGCGATCGTCAGCCCGAGCATGGTCCGGATGCGCTTTGTGGCGTTCATGATCTGGGAACCATCTTTCTGATGCGAAACTTGTTAGGCATGTTTTTATGCGTTTTGGAAATATTTCGTCAATGAAAATCTTTCGCAAACGAATTTATTCGCGTGATAGGTGTTTCAAATGGCTAAAACGCTCACTTCCGACGAGTTCTCGAACATCGTCCGCACTGTCGGAAAGACGCTGGGCCTGAACCAGGTCCAGATGGCCAGACGATTCGGTGTGCCACAGGGAACCCTGTCGAAGTGGCTGAATGGGACGCAGGAACCGAGGCTATTTGACGCGTTTCCGATCATTGCGACCTATCGTGAGATCGTTCACGGCGGCGGTGACAGAAGTTTAGAGACAGACCCGCCGCGCACCTCCAGCAATGAGGTTGCTGAGATAGATGTTTACGCCGGCGCTGGCGGAGGCGGGGTTGCACTCACCGCATACGATAACAATGGACGGTCGGCAGAGGCGATCCGCGATCACTGGGTTGTCCCTGAAGCCGTTATTTCCGGCCTACTGCGCTCGGCATCAAAGCACCTTCGCGCCTTCGAGGTGGTCGGCGATTCGATGCTCCCAACGCTCCAACCGGGCGACAGGGTCTTCGTCGACACCAGGCGTACGGAACCCAACCCCGAAGGTGTGTTTGTGCTGTATGACGGCTCAACCGTTGTCGTAAAAAGTCTTCAGATCATCCGCGGTTCAGACCCATTGAAGATCCGCGTGATCAGCGACAACCCGAAGTACCCAGCCTATGAGGTATTAGCCGAAGAAACCCACATTATCGGTCGCTTTGTGGGCAGATTCACGACCAGATAGCTTGTTTTACTTGGTGTCTAGTTTTGGAGATAAAAATGTTGAAACTTGCGCTTTCATTCGTTTTGATAACAACGATAGCAATAATCTGTCCAGCCAAGGCCGGCTCACTTAAAGTAGACAGCGGCGGGTTCATCTGTGGGACAGAAGATTCATTTCTGGCCGCCCTACGCGTTATGCTCGAGAGATCGATCCCAGAAGACAAAGATAAGATGATGTCTCATTGTTTGATGATGGAGGCAAACGATACAGTCGAAACCACGGAGTTCAGGGCCGAAAACGGCAAGGCAACTGGCCGAGGCAGTTATTCCGGGAAAGACGGGACGAGAGTCGGTCGATATCTCCTTCTCGATCAAACATCCAAACCTAGCGGAACAGCTGCTGTCTCTCAGGCCGACAGCGTCCCAAAAAAGCTGTCGGCTGCTGACATGGGCGTTCAAACCCGGAAGTGGCAGGGGAAAACCGTCGAAACGCGCATGAGTTGTTTTTACGCGGACAAGGACGAATTTCGCTGTACGACTAGAGGCGCTCGCGTCGATTTCTCGTCGATAACGCCTCCGGAAGCGCGCCAGCGTGTCGAAGATGACTGCGATACCATCGAAAAATCGACACGCGCCAGATGCACCTTCACGGTGCGGTTTGTCTGGAAGGAATCGGAAATGCGCCCTCTCGGCATATCTCGGCTGCACATGATCACGGCTGAGAATGATGCTGGCGAGATCATGCTGCCGCCGGCGGCGAAGCGGAGGTGACAGGCCCGTACATTGCTGATGATCAGCGATCAAAATTCCTGTCAAAACTCGTGCCCAGAGCTGCAAAGCTATGCAGAGGAGAAAGCACATGACCGGCAAACCACCCCAGAAGCCGCCAGCTCCAGCGCCATCGCCCCCGAAGGATGTTCGCGGCGAACCGCAGCGGCCACTTCCTAAGCCGGCGCCGCAGCCCGCCCCAAAGCCCCCGCGCTGACAAACAGCCAGGATACTCCGAGAATAAAGAGGGAGCCGCCAACCATCGCGGCGATGAAGACGCCGCGCGTCAAGCGCTGGCGGGCACGATTGTCTTTCCGCTGGATCTGGACGCGATCGGCAAAATCATACGCCGCGAGGGCATAAAGGCTCGCTTCTACCTCGCGGTCGACGCATTCAACGTCGCTGGCCGGATCAGACAGCCAAAACCGCCAATCCTCCATGCCCATCATAGCACCCTCGCTGGGCCACAATCCACGCCCGGCGAGCGCGGCCGCTCCCATGAACGCGCAGGATGAAGCGACCAAGAT
>ERZ1645187.4004-NODE-4004-length-12111-cov-9.168049_pt1 | contig 12111 bp, 12 predicted proteins | sample MGYA00575352_ERZ1645187 | MGnify/ENA primary metagenome ERZ1645187 (study PRJEB40837, sample SAMN11349314) | freshwater sediment metagenome | isolation source: river sediment | host: Sediment | place: India: Wazaribad , New Delhi | collected 2017-02-21 ... | reverse complement strand
GCCGAAGCGGCTCGTCGGGTTCCGGAAGGTGTGGCTCGAACCGGGGGAGGTGCAGGTGGTGTCGATCGCGATCGACCCGACCGCGACCAACCACCCGCTCGGCGTGTGGGACTACTGCACGAAGTCGTTCCAAGTGAAGCCCGGTGACTACACGGTGTACGCCGGCACCTCCAGCGAGGACACCCCGTTCGTCGCGACGGTCACGGTGAGCTGACGGACCTGCGTGATCCGGGCTGACGCCCCCGCGACCTGCGGGGGCGTCGGGTCACTCGGCGAGCAGGACCGGGGAATCCGCGGATAGCCTGAGGCAATGCCCCACCCTCCCGGCTCGCACGCGAGCCCCGTTCCCGGCGCCTACCGGGGCCGGCTGCCGTTCCGGTACCTGGTGTTCACCGCCGGGATGTTCGTGATGGCGATCGGGATCGCCATCACGGCGCGCGCGACCCTCGGGACGACGCCGATCTCGACCCCGCCCTACGTCGTGAGCCTCGGGGGCGGCATCACGCTCGGGGTCGCGACGATCGTCATGCACGTGGTGTTCGTCGCCACCCAGATCGCGTTGCTGCGCCGTGACTTCGAGTGGATCCAGTTGCTCCAGGTGCTCGTGGGAGTCGGCTTCGGCGTGTTCATCGACGCCGCCATGTGGCTGACCCGCTGGTTCGAGCCCGGGCCCTACTGGCTCCAGTGGGCGGGCGTGTTGGCGGGCAGCGCGATCCTGGCCCTCGGGATCACCGTCCAGTTCCTGCCGAAGGTCCTGATGAACGCGGGGGAGGGGACGGTCGCGGCCCTCGCGCGCGTCACGGGACTCAGGATCGGGACGATGAAGATCATCTTCGACGTCTCGCTCGTGGCGATCGGCGCCGTGATCTCGCTCGCCATGTTCGGCCGCATCGAGGGGATCCGGGAGGGCACGCTGGTGGCGATGTTCCTCGTGGGTCTGATCGTGGGACGCCTTCTCCCGCCGCTCACGCGGCGGTTCTCCGGGCTCATGCACCAAGAGCCGGGGGACACCCCTCCCGAGATCGCCCCGGACATGTCGGCCTGAGGATTGCCGCGCGTGGCAGTCCTGGGAGAGGAGGACCGTGTGGCCGCTACCGTGGGACGCATGGGCGCATTCGAGGGAATCCCGTTCGAGGCCGTGGATTTCTACGAGGACCTGGAGCACCACAACGCCCGCGACTGGTGGAGCGCCCACCGGGACCTCTACGACACCGCCGTGCGCGCCCCGATGGAGGGGCTCGCCGCCGCCCTCGAGGAGGAGTTCGGCGCCGCCAAGGCCTTCCGTCCGCACCGCGACCTGCGCTTCTCGCCGGACAGGAGCCCGTACAAGACGCACCAGGGGGTCGTCGTCACGACGGCGTCCGGGATGGGCTGGTACGTGCAGGTCAGTGCCGACGGCCTGATGACCGCCGGCGGCTGGTACGCCGGGACTCCCGGGCAGCTCGCCCGCTACCGCGGCGCCGTCGACGGCGGCGCCTCCGGTGAGGCGCTACGGCGGGTCGTGGACGGGCTGCGGGAGGACGGGTACGACGTCGACGGCGACCGGCTCAAGACCCGGCCGCGCGGGGTCGCGCCCGATCACCCCCGCCTGGACCTGCTGCGGCACCGGTCGCTGACAGCCGAGAGACAGCACGGGGCCCCGGAGTGGTTGCCCACCCCGGGGACCCTGGACCGGGTGCGCGCGGACTGGCGCGCCTACCGCCCGCTTCTCGAGTGGCTCGGCGAGCACGTGGGCGAGGGCTGATCACCCCCGCCGGGTCACCGCCTCCCGGCGCGAGGCGAGGAGGGCGGCCGCCCCGAGGACGACGGCGGCGCCCACCACCCACGCGAGGTGCACCCACAGGGGGCGCGTCTCCGCCCCGGACCAGAAGGCCACGTCCGCGGCGGGCATGACCAGGTGGTGGGCCAGCTGGCCGAAGTGGAAGGTCGGCAGGAACTCGGCGACGTCCCGGAGGACCTGGGGCAGCTGGTTCAGGGGGACGAAGAAGCCGGATGCGAAGGCGAGCGGCAGGAACACGAGGTTCGCGATCATGGCTGCTGCGCGTGGCCGCGTCACGTACGCAATGGCGAAGCCGAGCGTGCTGAAGGCGAGCACCCCGGCCAGCATCAGGAGCCCGAGTTGGACCCAGGATCCCAGGGGCAGGTCCGCCCCGCCGAGGGTCGCCGCCAGCAGGGCGATCGCCGTCACGATGATCGTGCCGAGCACCAGCGCGTTGGCGAGCTTGCCCACGAGGTACACCCACGTGGGCACCGGCGTGGCGGACAGCGTCCGGGTCCAGCCGCGGCCCCGCTCCTTGGCGACGTCCTCGCCGAAGGTGAAGATCGCGAGGGAGACCACGCCGTAGGCGCACATGGACACGGCCATCACCAGGCCGACTCCGGTGCCGCCCGGCAGGACGCCGGACGCGTTCGGCAACCCGAACATCGCGTACAGGATCACGGGGATCGCGATCGCCCCGGCCGCGAACTCCGGGGTGCGCAGGCTGGCTCGCAGTTCGGTGGCGGCCGCCAGGAGGGCGAGTCCGGCCCGGTGGCCGTTGCGTCGGGCGGGTCGGCGAGAGGCCGGCGCGGTCGCGGACGCGGTGCGTGCGGTGGTGTGACTCATTGGTCGTCTCCTTCGTCGAGGGCGGAGGATCGCTCCGCGGTGAGGGTGAGGAAGACCTCCTCGAGGTCCTCGCTGCCGTGGTTGGTCAGCGCGTCGGCGGTGGTGTTCGCGACGAGCCGCCCCTGGGCGACCACCAGCACGCGGTCGGCGACGGCGGCCGCCTCCGCGAGGTCGTGGGTGGCGAACACGATCGTGGTGCCGTCCAGCGCACGCGCCTGCTCCCAGAAGGTCCGCCGCGCGGCCACGTCCATCGCCGCCGTGGGCTCGTCGAGCAGGAGGAGTTCCGGCTCCCCCACGAGGGCGAGGGCGAGCAGGAGTCGTTGGCGTTCCCCGCCGGACAGGGTGGTGACCGTGCGGCGGGCCCGCTTCGCCAGGCCGGTGCGGGCGAGCACGTCGTCGACGTCCAGCGCCTGCGGGTAGCTCCGCCCGATCAACCGCACCAGCTCACGCACCGTCACCTGCTCGGGTAGCCCCGCGGACTGCAGCATCGCCCCGATCCGGCGGCGGACCCGCGGTCCGGGCTCCTCGCCCAGCACCCGCACCGTGCCCGCTGACGGGCGGATCAGGCCGAGCAGCAGCTCGAACGTGGTGGTCTTGCCGGCGCCGTTCGGGCCGAGCACGGCCACGATCTCCCCCTGCTGCACGGTCAGGTCCAGCCCGTCGAGGGCGGGAACCCCGCCGTACTCCTTCCGCACGCCCTGCATCTCCAGGACTGTCATGGTGTCCTCCTTTCGTCACCCACCACGCTAGGGACGCGGTGGCGAGTGCCGGATGTGCCGGTCGGCACCAGTTGCACCCATGACCAATGGCAGGTCCCCCGGGGCCCGGTCCTCTCGTAGCATCGGGATGTGGCGAACAAGGCGGAGGAGGCCCTCAGTGGGGGAGCCGGCCTCGTGGCGGTCCTGGTGGTGGGCGTGGCCGTGCTCGCGGCCGGTGCGGAGATCAGCCCGGACCAGGCGGTCGTGGCGGCGTGGTGGGTGGCCTACCTCGTCTACCTCGGCGTGTTCCTCCTGGGCGCGGAGCTGGTCCGGTGGCGCCCGCCGTGGCCGTTCGGCGTGTCCGTTGCGCTGCTGTTCCTCACCGCGTCCGGGCTGTGGCTCCTCGCGCCCCACCTCGGGTGGACCGCCCTCCTCTCCGTCGTCACGACGGCGGTCGCCGCCTTCGAACTCTCGTCACGGGCCGTCGTGGCCCTCGTCGCCGCGCAGAGCATCGTGATCCCGGTGGGCGGGGTGATCGCCGGCTGGGAACCCGAGGATGTCGTGTTCCAGACCCTCGCGTACCTGGCGTTCCAGGTGTTCGCCGCGCTCGTGGTCACGACAGCCCGGCGGGAGGCCAGCGCGCGAGCGGAGCTCGCCGCCGCACACGCGGATCTCCGTGCTGCCACCGCGCTCCTCGCCACGTCGAGCCGGGACGCCGAGCGGTTGCGCATCGCCCGGGAGCTGCACGATGTGCTCGGCCACCAGCTCGCCGCCCTCGCCCTCGAGCTGGAGGTCGCCAGCCACCGGACGAGCGGGGCCGGGCTCGATCACGTCGTCCGCGCCCGGGACATCGCGAAGGAGCTCCTCCGGGACGTGCGCACCACGGTCGGCGAGCTGCGGGACGCCCGGACGGGACTCGAACCCACCCTGCGTGACGTGGTGGAGCGGCTCGGCCTCGCCGTCGACCGCACGGGGGACGAACGGGTGCCCCTCGACGACGCCCGCACGCTCGCCGTCGTCCGGGCGGTGCAGGAGATCGCCACCAACACGGTCCGGCACGCGGGCGCGACGCGGCTCGCGGTGGAGGTGGTGTCCGGCGACGAGGGGCTGGTGGTGCGGGCCCACGACGACGGCGTCGGCGTGCGGCGCATCGCACGGGGCAACGGCCTCACGGGGATGGCCGAACGGTTCGAGGAGCTCGGCGGGGAGCTGGAGCTGGACTCCGCGCCCGGCCGGGGCTTCAGGGTGACGGCCCGGGTGCCGGCGCCATGATCCGGGTGGTGCTCGTCGACGACCAGACCCTCGTGCGGCAGGGGATCCGCAGCCTGCTGGCGCTGAGCGACGAGATCGAGGTGGTGGGCGAGGGTGAGGACGGCGACGCCGCCCTCGCGCTCCTCGCCGCCACCGACGTGGACGTGCTCCTCCTCGACCTGAGGATGCCGCGCCGTGATGGGATCGCCACCCTCGAGGCGCTGGCGGAGCGCGGCTCCACCGTGCCCGTGCTCGTGCTCACCACCTTCGACGACGACGAACTCGTCCTGCGGGCCCTGCGTGCGGGCGCGCGCGGCTACCTGCTCAAGGACGTCACCCTCGACCAGCTCGTGGGGGCGATCCACACCCTGGCGGAGGGCGGGACGCTCCTGCAGCCCGGCCTGACCGATCGGCTGTTCCGCGCCGCCGCGGCCCGCCCGGCGGGGGTGGAGGCCCACGAGCGCCCCGAGCCGTTGACGGCGCGCGAGACCGACGTGCTGCGGCTGGCCGCGGCCGGGTACTCGAACGGGGAGATCGCCGCCGCCCTCCACCTCGCCTCCGGCACCGTGAAGAACCACCTGTCCAGCGTGTTTCTCAAGCTCGGCGTCCGCGACCGGACGCGGGCCGTGCTGCGTGCCCTGGAGCTCGGCCTCCTCGAGGGCTGATCCCGCCGTGGTCGCAGTGGATCCGCATGACGAGGTCCTGCCCGCCGGGCAGCGGCGTCCTGGAGGAGCCGCGGGAACCCCCGAGGCGGTCGAACGCGGCAGGTAGCATCCCACGAGGAGGGCTGGGCCATTCAGGCTCCAGCCGTGATGCCGGGAGGAGGCGCGTGCTGGCTTCGGAGCGGGTCTGGCGGTCGGGCTGGCCGTGTCCCGTAGGACAGGTCCTCGGCCCGCTGCGCCACGGCGCGGGCGACCCGACCTTCCACCGCGAGCCGGACGGCACGATCTGGCGGGGCATCCGCACCCCCGGGGGCCCGGCGACCCTGCGCCTCGAGACGCTGCCGCAGGACGGAGCCGTCCACGGTGCGGCGTGGGGCCCCGGCGCTGGGTGGGTGCTCGACTCGCTCCCCGCCATGCTGGGCGCGCTCGACGACGGCGCAGGCTTCGATCCCGGGCGGCACGTCGTCGTTGAGAGGTTGCACCGCAACCATCCCCACTGGCGGGTCCCGCGTACCGGCCTCGTGATGGAGGCCCTCGTCCCCGCGGTGATCGAGCAGAAGGTGACCGGACAGGAGGCCTTCGCCGCCTTCCGGCGCCTGGTGCGGCGGTGGGGAGAGCCCGCACCCGGGCCCGGGGCCACGCGTGGACTCCACGTGCAGCCGACTGCCGATGTGCTCGCCGGCCTGCCGTCGTGGGAGTGGCTGCACCTCGGCGTCGACGGCGCCCGGTCCCGCACCGTCGTCGGTGCCGCCCGGCGGGCCCGGGCGGTGGAGCGCACCACCTCCGGGACGCCCGGCGACGCCGATCGTGCGCTCCGCTCCCTGCCGGGCATCGGCGTCTGGACGAGCGCGGAGATCCGCGCCCGCGCCCACGGCGATCCGGACGCCGTGAGCTTCGGGGACTACCACGTCGCCCAGGACATCGGGTACGCCCTCACGGGCGAGCGCCTCGACGACGCCGGCCTGGCGGACCTGCTCGAACCGTTCCGCGGGCACCGCTATCGGGTGCAGCGGCTCGTCGAGCTCGCAGGGATCGGGGCACCGCGGCGGGGCCCGCGGATGGCGCCGCGGAAGCACCTGCCGGTGCGCCTAGACTGATCAATCCCACGGGCAGGCGGGGAACTCCTCGCTCTCCGGCCGGCTCATCGGGTCCCAATCCTCGTCGACCCATGCCACTGGAGCACCCGGCCGCGCCTCGGCTTCGGGCAGTGTCACACTGACATACTCGATCGCCTCGTCGACCTCTGGCGGGCCCTCCCGCGCGAGACGCTCCAGATTCTCGGCGGCCTTTCGCGCCCGGCAGCGCCGCAGTGCGTCGATGGCCGACGCGACCAGAGCCCTCTGCCAGGCCACCTCGTTCTCGAGGCGGATCACCATCCGGCGGAATTCGAGTGGCCGGGTCCCGCACCAGGCGTGCAGGATCTCCGTGACCTCTTCCTCCGAGTCGATCTCCCACTCGTTGCGCTGCGACGGTGCCAGGAGCGACCGCCGGTCCCTTGCCAGGAGTTCGCTGCGCATCCCGTCCGGATCGGCCGCGCAGGCCGCCTTGGCGACGCTCACCATGGCCGCTGTGCTGAGGAGCAGCCCGGAGCCCGTCGAGATGGACTCCTCCTCGGTCACCAGTTCAGTGACCGGGTGCCGGCAGAGAGTGCCCAGCGCTTCGGCATCCTGCACCACAATGCCGCGCATCGGCCAGCGGGACGGCACGGCAACGGCCGTCGGTATGAGGCGCTGGAACACGACGTGCGCGGCACGACGGCTCGGGTTGAAACGGTCGTGCGAACCCTCGATGCGCCGCAGCTTCGTGTCGCGGGCGTCGTACTCCCCGACCTCGGACCACGGTGCCTTGAGCCGCTGCAGGCCCACGAGCCTGCGGCGGCCCGTTCGCTCGCCGTCCAGGAACTCCACCTCCATCTGGATCGTGGAGACCATGCGCTCCTGCCCGATGACGCGGACGCGCTGGGAGCGGCCCTTGTCCTGCGCACGATAGATCCACTCCTCGCCGGGGGTGATCGCCGCTGCCTGCCTCTCCATCTCCTGCAGCCGCCGCTCGCGTCGCTCCTCGTCCGTGCTCATGCCGTCCTCCAGTCTCGTCGTGGTGTGACGAGTCTGGAGCCGCTCCGGCTGCACCGGCCGCCTACCTCCCCGGATCTGGGGACCGGCTCCCGCCGGTTCAGCCTGTGGACAGGCCGGAAGACCTCAGAGCGGCAGTGCGCCCTTCCGCTCGTCCCCGAGCGGGACGGGGTCGAGGAGGTACATGTCCGTCGGGGCGGACCGGAGCCCGGCACTCAGCTCACCGAGCCGCGCGATCGCCGGCCCCGCCAGGTGCGCCTCGAGGTCCGCGCGCGAGGCCCAGCGTTCCACCATCACCACCGTCTCGCCGTCCTCGGCCACGTGGGCGGCGTACAGCTCGCACCCCTGCTCCGCGTGGACCAGGGGCGAGACCTCACGGAACGCCTCGAGTTGGGCCGCGACCCTCCCGGGTGCGACGTGGATCAGGGCCACCACGGTGACGGCGTCGGACATGGGCCTGCCTCTCGTCGGATCGAACCACTACGGTAGTGGGATGCCGGGCAACCAGGGCGCCGAGTGGTGGCGCGACGCCGTCGTGTACCAGGTCTACCCACGGTCCTTCGCGGACGCCGACGGCGACGGCGACGGCGAGGGGGACCTGCGCGGCGTCGTCGCCCGCCTCGACCACCTCGTGGCGCTGGGCGTGGACGCCCTGTGGCTGAACCCCTTCTACCCCTCGCCGGGCGTGGACGGCGGCTACGACATCGCCGACCACTGCGACGTCGATCCCCGGTACGGCACGCTCGCGGATCTCGACGCCCTCGTCACCGCGGCGCACGCCCGCGGCCTGAAGGTGATCGTCGACGTCGTCCCCAACCACGTGTCCGACGCCCACCCCTGGTTCCGGGCCGCCCTCGCCGCCGGCCCGGGCTCGGCCGAACGGGCGAGGTTCCACTTCCGGGCCGGGCGCGATTCGGGTGGCGCCGAGCCGCCCAACAACTGGACGAGCGTGTTCGGCGGGCCGTCGTGGACGCGCGTGACCGAGCCGGACGGCACGCCGGGGGAGTGGTACTACCACCTGTTCGCGCCCGAACAGCCGGACCTCAACTGGGAGAATCCCGAGGTGCTCATCGAGTTCGAGCGGGTGCTGCGGTTCTGGCTGGACCGCGGGGTGGACGGCTTCCGCATCGACGTGGCCGACGCCCTCGCCAAGGACCCGGCCTTCCCGGACACCCCGGGCGGCTGGCCGGTGATCCCGAAGGACGCCCCCTCCCCTGTCCACGAGGTCTACCGCGCGCTCCGTGGCGTCCTCGACTCCTACCCCGGGGACCGGATGGCCGTGGTGGAGACCGGAGCCCCTGATGACGTGGTGGCACTCTTCCTCCGCCCGGACGAGATGCACCTCGCCTTCAACCTCCGGTTCGCGAAGGCGGCGTGGGGCGCCGGCGAGTTCCGGGACGCGATCGACTCCTCCCTCGCGGCGAACGCGGCCGTGGGGGCACCCGTCACCTGGGTCCTCGACAACCACGACAACCCCCGCTCCGTCACCCGCTTCGGCGCCGGGGTGCGACTCGAGGGCCACTACGCGCCCACCGCGGCGGGTGGCGACGACGGCGCGGTGGACCTGGCCCGCGGCCTCCGCCGGGCGCGGGCCGCTGCGCTCCTCATGCTCGCGCTCCCCGGCGCCGCCTTCGTCTACCAGGGCCAGGAGCTCGGCCTTCCCAACGTGGACGACCTGCCGGACGAGGCCCTCCGGGACCCCGTCTTCCACCGCTCCGGTGGGGCCGAGCGCGGGCGTGACGGCTGCCGGGTGCCGCTGCCGTGGTCCGGGGAGGCCCCGCCGTTCGGCTTCGCGCCCGACGGCGTCGCCCCCTGGCTGCCGCAGCCGCCGGCGTGGCGGGACCTCACAGTGGCCGCGCAGGAGGAGGACCCCTCCTCGACGCTGTGGCTGTTCCGGCGAGCGCTCGCACTGCGGCGCTCGGAGCCAAGCATGCGGCGCGGCACCGTGGCGTGGCTGGACCCGGCAGGCCCCGGGGAGGACGCGCTCCGGCTCCGGCGGGAGTCCGACGGCGGGCGGGCCCTGGTCGTCGTCACGAACTTCGGGACGGAACCGGTGCCGCTGCCGGCGGGGGAGGTGCTGCTCGCCAGCACGTCCCTGGAGGGTGAGCTGCCGGGGGAGGCGACCGCCGTCGTCGCCCCGGAGGGCGGCTAGGCTGGGCGCAGCGACGGGAGGGACGGAACGGGTGGACGCGACCCCCAGGAGCCGGGATGGCAGCATCCACGTGACCGACGAGCGGGTCAACACGATCTCGCACCTCGTGGCCGCGTGCTTCGCGGTGCTCGGCGCCGCGCTGCTGATCAGCCAGGCGGCCGTGCAGGGGGACCCGTGGAAGATCGTGGGGATGAGCATCTACGGGCTCTCGCTGGTCTCGCTGTTCGTGTTCTCGACACTGCACCACGGCCTGGACCGCGGCCCGCGGTTCAACGAGGTGCTGCGTACCTTCGACTACATCTCCGTCTTCCTCCTCATTGCTGGCACGATCACGCCGCTGGTGCTCGTGCTGTTCCGGACGGTGTTCGGCTGGACGGTGTTCGGCGTGGTGTGGGCGATCGCGGCGCTCGGGATCACGCTGCGATCGGTGTTCCCGGACCTGCCCAAGTACGTCACCAACACCTTCTTCATCACTCTCGGCTGGCTGCCCGTGGTGCTGGTGCTGGGGGACATGTCCCTGCCGTTGGGCGCACTCGCGCTGCTGGCCGCGGGTGGGCTGGTGTACAGCGCGGGCTTCGCGGTGTTCGTGCTGGAGCGGCCGAACCCGTGGCCCGGGGTGTTCGGCTTCCACGAGCTGTGGCACCTGCTCGTTGCCCTCGCCGCGCTGCTGCACTACCTCCTCATGTACTGGCACGTGCTGCCCGCCTGACACGGCGGCGCGAATTGGGATTGACGCGGCCCGCGCCGCGCGTCATCCTCAGGTGCCACCACTGCGACGCCCCGTGAGGAGGTGCCCATGCCCCGCGCATTCCGCCCGTTCGCGATCCGCGACTACCGCGTGCTCGCCTCCGCGCTCGCGATCAGCGTGTTCGGGCACGGGCTGTGGGCCGTGGCCATGGTCTACCAGGTCAAGGCGCTCGGCGGCGGTCCCGTGCAACTCTCGGTGGTGGCCACGGCCACGTCCGTGGGCATCCTCGCGTTCGTGCTGCTGGGCGGGATCGTGGCGGACCGCGTGCCCGGCCGCCGGATCCTCATCCTCGTGGAGGTCACCACCCTGGTGACCGTGGCCACGGTGGCCATCCTCGCGCTCGCCGGATGGCTGCAGCTCTGGCAGCTCGCCGTGGCCGGGTTCCTGCTCGGCTCCGGTGCGGCGTTCTTCTTCCCCGCCTACTCCGCGCTGCTGCCCCGCATCCTGCCCGACGACATGCTGCTCGCCGCCAACGGCGTCGAGGGCACGATGCGGCCCGTGCTCCAGCAGGCGGCCGGGCCGGCCGCAGCGGGCGCCCTGGTCGCGGCCCTCAGCCCGGGGCACGCCGTCGCGATCATGGCCGTGTGCCACCTCGCGGCGACGTGGATCCTCACCACCCTCAGCCGGGAGGCCTCCGGCGAGGTGGTTGACGACGGCGCACCCGACGACGCCGCGGCGGCCCCGCCGTCGGCGCGAGTCGCCCTCTCCGGCATCCTGGCCGACCTTCGGGAGGGCGTGGCCTACACCGCGCAGACGCCGTGGCTGAAGTGGACGCTGCTGTTCGCGGTGGTGTGGGTGTTCCTGTTCATCGGGCCGATCGAGGTGCTGCTGCCGTTCGCGGTCGCGGACCAGTTGGGCGGCGACGCCCGCACGTTCGGCTTCATCCTCGCGTTCTTCGGCGCGGGCGGGGCGATCGGATCCTTCGCGACGGCGTCCGTGCGGCTGCCGCGCCGCTACCTCACCCTGATGATCGCGGCGTGGGCGATCGGCGGGATGCCGCTTGCGGCCGTGGGGATCCTCGACGCGTTCTGGCAGATGGCCCTCGTCATGTTCGTGGTGGGCCTGACCGGTGGGATGGGGCAGGTGCTGTGGGGCACCATGCTGCAGCGGCGGGTGCCGCGGCACATGCTGGGCCGCGTCTCCTCCCTCGACTTCTTCGTCTCGCTCCTGCTCATGCCGGTCTCGATGGCGGCCGCGGGCCCGCTCGGTGCAGTGGTGCCGATCGGGGTGGTCTTCCTCGTGGCCGGGCTCGCCTCGCCGCTAATCGGGCTGGTCGCGTGGATCGCCGCCGGCATGGCACGCGACGAGATCGCCAACCCGCTCCGGGAGCCGGCGATCCCGGCGGCGTGAGGTCGATCGTCGTCCGGTTCGGTGGTGCTGGCCGTCGCGTCCGCTCCAGACGGAAAGGTGTGGTCGCGGCGCCAGAGGCGCTGATCGCGCAGGAGAGCTCGCGGCGGCTGGCCCGGCTCGGGGGAAGCGACCCCGACGCGGCGGCCGCGCCGCGGAGGCGGGACGCTGCGGCGGCGTGATCCTCGTCGACGCGCACCTGCTCGCGTCCGTGCTTCTGACGCCGGACGCGCGGCTGCTCACCCGCGACCGGCGCCTCGCCGCGACCGCGGGCGCCTTGGGGATCGGTTCCCACGGCTGAGGTGGCTATGGCCTGGCTCACAGCAGGGTGACACACTGGAGGCACGAGAGGAGGCCGCCATGCGACGGATGCTCATGATTGGCCCGATGGTGGCCGCCCTGCTCCTGACCGCTGCGTGCACCTCCACGACCCCGGACGGAGGGTCAGGATCGGGAACCCCGACGACGTCGGGCACGCCCTCGCCGTCGCCCTCACGGACGATGCCGAGTGGCCTGCCGTCACCGACGGCGCTGCCCACGGGCGGCGGCACCCCCGTCACCGGCGAGGTGCCGGCG
>ERZ1645187.4001-NODE-4001-length-12115-cov-6.020066_pt1 | contig 12115 bp, 7 predicted proteins | sample MGYA00575352_ERZ1645187 | MGnify/ENA primary metagenome ERZ1645187 (study PRJEB40837, sample SAMN11349314) | freshwater sediment metagenome | isolation source: river sediment | host: Sediment | place: India: Wazaribad , New Delhi | collected 2017-02-21 ... | reverse complement strand
ACGACGACATCGACCTCGAGTACCACGTGCGCCCCTACCGCGGCGACTTCTCCCGGGCCTCCACGGACCTGGGGGCGCTGGTGCGTGCCGGGTGGCACCTGGTGGTGACCACCGAAGGGCCCGGACCCGGGCGGCGCATCGCGCGAGAATTGCCGAAGGGCCGGGCGCCCCAGACAGGACGGGCCATGTCGTTTGCCTTGGACTTCTTTCTGCGCAGGTTGCTGCAAGGATTCATCATCGTCGTGCTGGTCGCGATGCTGATCTTCACGCTGTTGCGCGTGGTGCCCGGCGATCCGGTGCGCATCATGCTGGGGCCGATGGTCACGGCCGAAATGGCCGAAGAGACCGCCCAGGCGATGGGGCTGCGCGATCCGATCCCGGTGCAGTTCCTCCGCTATGCCGGCCAGGTGATCCGCGGCGACTTTGGCCATTCCTTCGTGCGCAGCGCGCAGGGCGGCAGCACCGGCGGATCGCGCGGCGGCGATACCTTCGATGACGCCAACCGCGCCCCGGTGATGGGGCTGATCCTGACCTCGTTGCCCTACAGCCTGCTGCTGGCCGGGCTGGCCCTGGGGATATCGCTGGCGATCTCGCTGCCCATCGGCATCGCGGCGGGGCTGAGTGCGGGGCGCTGGCCCGACCGTCTGGCGCTGTACCTCAGTTCGATCTTCGTCTCGTTGCCGAACATCTGGCTGGCGCTGGTGCTGATCTTTCTGGTGTCGGTGAAGGGCGGCCTGCTGCCCGCCATCGGCTACCAGAACTGGACCTACGCGATCCTGCCCGCGCTGGTGCTGGCGATCGAGCTGTCGCCGGTGTTCATCCGCTCGGCCTCGGTGGCGGTGTCCAGCAACATGATGGAATCCTATGTGCCTTCGGGCATCATCCGCGGCCTGTCGCGGCGACGGGTGATCGCGGCGCATGTGCTGCGCAACGCGATGATCCCGCTTTTGAACGTGGTGGGTATCCAGGCCATCGGCCTGCTGTTGGGCAGCCTGTTCGTGATCGAATACGCCTTCAATTACCCCGGCGTCGGGCTGTTGATGATCAACGCGGTCTTCCAGCGCGATTTCCCGGTGATCCAGGCCATCGCCATCCTGGCCTGCACGGTGCTTGTCGTGGTGAACATCCTGGTGGATTTCGCGGCGACCATGATCGACAGAAGGTTGCAATACTGATGACGGCCGATCTTGCCCCCGCCACGTCCGATGCCCCGCCCGGGCTGGCCCGACAGCGGTCGCTCTCCGCGACGATGTTCCTGAACGCCTGGCGCACGACCGAGTTCCGCATCGGGTTCTTCGTCTTCTTCGGGCTGATCCTGCTGTCGGTGCTGGGGCCGTCGCTCCTGGGGGTTTCGGCCACCAAGTTCAGCGTCACCGACAAGTTCCTGCCCCCGGTCGGCTTTGACGGCGCCAGCTGGACGCACCTTCTGGGCACCGACCAGCTGGGCCGAGATCTGTTTGTGCGCTCGCTGATCGGGCTGCGCAACGCGTTGATGATCGGCGTGGTTTCGGTGGTCGGGATGTTCGTGCTGGGATCGGCCATCGGCATGATCGCGGGTTATGTGGGCGGCTGGGTCGACCTGATCCTGATGCGGATCACCGATGCGCAGATGGCCATTCCCGTCATCATCCTGGCCATCACCATCCTGGGCGTGTCGCGCCCGACGCCCTTTACCATCGTCTGCGTGCTGATCCTGGCCGGCTGGCCCGCCTATGCCCGCACCGCCCGCAGCGTGATGCTGTCGGAGCGGCGAAAGGAATATGTGCGCGCGGCCAGGATCCTGGGCGCGTCGAACCTGCGTATCCTGCTGGTTCACATCGCCCCCAACATCCTGCCGCCGATCGCCTTCGTCGCGGTGCTGGACGTGGCGCGGATGATGATCATCGAGGCGATCCTCGGCTTCATCGGCATCGGCATCCAGCCGCCCACGCCCACCTTCGGCACCATCATCGCCGACGGGACCAAGTACCTGATGAACGCCTGGTGGATCACCACGGTTCCCGGCCTTCTGCTGGCGATCTCGCTGTGCGGGATCAACCTGATGGGGGGCGCCCTGGAACGGGCCCGCAACAAGCTTTTGCAGGGGGTGTCATGACCGGCGCGCAACCCATCCTTTCGGTGCGGGACCTGTCGGTCGACCTGACCACGGCCGCCGGGCGGCGCCGGGTGCTGGACGGCATCTCGCTGGATCTGCACGCCGACGAGGTTCTGGGGATCATCGGCGAAAGCGGCTCGGGCAAGACCGTCCTGGCCCGCGCGATGGTAAACTGGGTCACGCGGCCGCTGGAAATGACCAGCGGGCAGATCCTGTACCACGGCCAGGACCTGCGGCAGTTGCCGGCGGCGCGGATGCAGGGGCTGCGCGGCCGCAAGATCGCCTACATCGGTGCCGACCCGACCAGCGCTCTGGACCCGACGCTGCCGGTCGGGCGTCAGATCGTCGAAAAGCTGAAGTCGGTCGAGCCGGGAATTTCCGAGGCCGACGCCCGCAAAAGGGTGATCGACACGCTGCAAGCCGTGCGCATCCCGTCCGCCGCCGAGCGGTTCGGAGAGTTCCCGTTCCAGTTCTCGGGCGGGATGATGCAGCGGGTGATGATCGTCGATGCGCTGGTGACCAGCCCCGACCTGCTGGTGGCCGACAACATCACCCAGCCGCTGGACGTGACGGTGGCGGCGCAGATCCTGCGGCTGCTGCGCGACCTTCAGGCCGAATACCGGACCGCGATCCTGTTCATCTCGTCGCTTCTGGGCGTGGTCAACGAGATCGCCGACAACGTGCTGGTGCTGGCCGATGGCAGGGTGGTGGAACACCAGTCGATGCAGGGGCTGCTGCGGGCGCCGGAACACGCCTATACCCGCCACCTGGTGCGCGACATGCCGCGGATCTGGCAGGGCGCCGCCACAGTGCCGGCCGCGGCCCGCGCGGGCGACGGGCGCGAGGTGATCCTGTCGGTGCGCGACGTCAGCCGCACCTACGCCACCAAGGATCGCAACCGGCTGTTCGGCAAGCAACTTGTGCATGCGGTGCGCGGCGTTTCGTTCGATGTCCACAAGGGCGACAGCCTGGGCATCGTGGGGGAATCCGGCTGCGGCAAATCCAGCCTGTCGCGCCTGCTGAGCCGGCTGGAGGCCCCCGACAGCGGCTCGATCCTGTTCAAGGGCAAGGATATCGCCTCGTTGCGGGGGCGTGACCTGCTGGGGTTACGGCGCGGCTTTCAGTTGCTGCTGCAAGATCCGTTCAACGCGATCCCGCCCCACCTGACCATCGGGCGCACCGTGGCCGAGCCGCTGATCATCCACGGCGGCCGGTCAAAGGCCGAGATCCGCGAGAAGGTGGCCGAGACCATGGCCGAAGTCGGGCTTGCGCCCGAGCTGGCGCACAGCCTGCCGGTCGGCCTCAGCGCCGGCCAGCGCCAGCGGGTCAACATCGCGCGCGCCATGGTGCTGGACCCCGAGCTGCTGATCCTGGACGAAACGCTTTCGGCGCTGGACCAGGTGGAGCAGGCCAAGCTGCTGGCCCTGTTCGAGAACCTTCAGGCCCGCCACGGCATGACCTATATCTACATCTCGCACGACCTGGGCATGGTGCGGCGGGTGTGCAGCCGGGTCGCGGTGATGTACCTGGGCCGCGTGGTCGAACTGGCCGGCAACGACACCACCTTCTTCAACCCCGCCCACCCCTATACCCGGGCGCTGCTGTCCGCCGTTCCGGCGATCGAACACCGGCCCTATCGCGCGGCGACCTACCTGCTGGAGGGCGAGCCGCCGAACCCGATCGACATTCCGCCGGGCTGCAGTTTCCGCACCCGCTGCCCCTTTGCCCTTGACCGCTGCGCCAGGGTCGATCCGGCGCTGGCGCCGCGCGGCCCGGCGGACCTGGCCGCCTGCCACCTGGCCGCCGGCGACATGCCGCCGCCCGACCGGCCCGAAACGCTGCCGGCCTGAGCGCCGGTAAAGACCCAAGGAACAGACCAGATGGACTTTGACTACATCGTGATCGGTTCGGGCAGCGCGGGGTCCTCGCTGACCGCGCGCCTGCTGGAAAAGGGCATGAAGGTGCTGCTGGTCGAGGCCGGCAAGCGCGAACGCATCCCGGTCACCCGCCTGCCCGCCGCGCTGATCCATACCGTCGGCAATCCGCGCTATGACTGGTGCTACAAGACCGAACCCGACCCCACCCGCGGCGGCCTGACCGAGGCCTGGCCGCGCGGCAAGGTTCCGGGCGGGTCGTCGGCGATCAACGGCATGATCTTCATCCGCGGCGCCCGGCACGACTATGACGCCTGGGAAAAGCTGGGCAACACCGGCTGGGGCTGGAACGACGTGCTGCCCTATTTCCGCCGGATGGAGACGGCGGACAACGACACCGACAACGGGGTGCGCGGCGGCATGGGGCCACAGCGCGTGTCGGCCCTGCGCTGGAAGCACCCGGTGTCCGAGACCTTCCTGAAAAGCTTCATCGCCGCCGGCGCCACCTTCAACGACGACATGAACGGTGTCTCGCACGAAGGCGTGGCCTGGAACCAGGGCTCGACCAGGAACGGGGTGCGCGCCTCCAGCTTTGACAGTTTCATCCTGCCCCGCCTGGGCGATCCGAACCTGCGGTTCATCGACGACACCCTGGTCGAGCGCGTGATCCTGAAGGACGGCCGCGCCACCGGCATCCAGGCGCTGCAATCGGACCAGCGCGCGACCTTTTCCGCCGGACGGGGCGTCGTGCTGGCCGCGGGCTCGATCAACTCGCCGCAGATCCTGATGCTGTCGGGCATCGGCGATCCGGCGGCGCTGAAGGCGCAGGGGATCACGCCGCTGGTGAACAGCCCCGAAGTGGGCCGCAACCTGCTGGAACACCCCGGCCTTTATGCGCTGGCCGAGATGAAGGTGCCCACCGCCAACCGCATTGCCCGCCCGCTGCGGGGCGCGCTGGCCTTTGCCGAATGGCTGTTCGGCCGGCGCGGGGTGATGAGCGTGCCGACCGCCCAGCTGATCGCCTTCATCAAGTCGCGCCCCGATCTGGAGCATACCGACCTGCAGTTCCACCTGTTTCCCTTCGGCCTGGTCCAGGGCAAGACCCGGCTTGAAATTCCGAAGGCCGACCTCGTCACCATCCTGATGAACATCAACCACTCGAAAAGCGTCGGCCATCTGGAACTGCGCTCGGCCGATCCGCGCGATCCGGTGGCGATCTTTCCGCGGATGCTGGACCACCCCGACGACATCGAGACCCTGCTGGCAGGCATCGGCTGGATCCGCCGCATCTGCGCGCAGCCGCCGTTCAGCAAGGACATGCTGCGCTTTCTGGATTTCCCGCCCGAAGGCAGCCCGCGCGAGGACGAGATCGCCTACCTGCGCCGCGCCACGGTGCCGTTCTACCACCCCGTCGGCACCTGCCGGATGGGGCCGGACGACCGCGCCGTGGTGCGCCCCGACCTGAAGGTGCGGGGCGTCGAGGGGCTGTGGGTCGCCGATGCCTCGATCATGCCGCGGCATATCTCGGGCAATACCAACGCAACCGCGATCATGATCGGGGACAAGGCTTCGGATCTGATTCACGCCTGAAGACGCCGTGGCAAGGGCGGGCCGCCGCCCGGCCTTGCCGGAAACCTGACTGACCACCTGGCACCCGCGCGTGCCCTTTGCCTTCCGCCACTGCGCCTCTGTCCGGGGCGCAGATCAATGCTTCATGTTCAAGAGGCCGGACCGACATGACACATTTCACGGAACTTTTCATCGGCGGTCGCCGGATCGCCCCTGCCAGCCCCCGGATCGTCGAGATCCGCTCGCCCTATGACGGCACGGTGGTCGGCTCGGCCCCGCTGGCGGGCCCCGAGGACATCGACCGCGCCGTCGCCGAAGGCCGGCGCGCCTTTGACCATGGCCCCTGGCCGCGCCTGCCGGTCGAAGACCGCATCCGCGTGATCGAGCGGTTTCATGCGCTGTACGAGGCGCGGTCGGACGAATTCGCCCGCTTCACCACGCGCGAGATGGGGGCGCCGCACTGGTTCACCCAGGCGATCCGCGGTTTGATCACCAACCAGAGCCACGCCTTCTTCAAGGCCGCCCGCAGCTACCCCTGGGAAGACCGCCGCGACGGCTTTCCAGCCGGCAAAAGCCTGTGGCTGCGCGAGCCGGTGGGCGTCGTGGCCGCGATCATTCCCTGGAATGCCCCGCATCAGGTGGCCTTGGGCAAGCTTTATCCCGCGCTGATCGCCGGCTGCACCGCGATCCTGAAGCTGGCCGAGGAAACCGCGCTGGACGGCCAGTTCCTGGGCGAGATGTTCGCCGAGGCCGGCCTGCCCGAGGGGGTCCTCAGCGTGCTGGCCGCCGACAAGGAAACCAGCGAACGGCTTGTGACCCATCCGGGCATCGACAAGATCGGCTTTACCGGATCGACCGCGGTCGGCCGCCGCATCGCCAGCCTGGGCGGCGCCCAGCTGAAACGCATCAGCCTGGAACTGGGCGGCAAGTCGGCCGCCATCGTGCTGGAGGACGCCGACCTTGCCGAAACCGTGGCGGCGCTGAAATTCCGGTCGTTCCCGAACAACGGCCAGGTCTGCGTGGCGCAGACCCGGGTGCTGGTGCCGCGCCGCCGCCAGTCGGACTTTGCCGAAGCGATGGTCGCGATGATCCGCGGCATGACCATCGGCGATCCGGCGGACGAGGCCACCTTCCTTGGGCCCGTGGTGTCCGAGCGCCAGCGCCAGCGCGTCACCGACTACATCCGGCAGGCCGAGGCCGAAGGAACCCGTGTCGCCATCGGCGGCAGCGGCATGCCCGATGGCATCAACCACGGCAATTTCATCCGCCCCACCCTGTTCATCGATGTCGACAACGCCGCCCGCATCGCCCGCGAAGAGATCTTCGGCCCGGTGGTCTGCATGATCCCCTATGACGGCGAGGACGAAGCCGTGGCCCTGGCCAATGCCTCGGACTACGGCCTGTCCGGGTCGGTCTGGACGCCGGATGCCGAACGGGCCGAGGCCATCGCCCGCCGCCTTCGGACCGGGACAGTGACCCATGGCAACGCGCCGATCGACCTGCTGGCGCCCTTTGGCGGCTACAAGCAAAGCGGCATCGGCCGCGAATTCGGCGCCGAAGGGATCAACCACTACATCGAACACAAGGCGATTGCCCTGTAGGCCAAGGCGCCACCCAGGCAACAGGAGGCTAAAGATGATTGCAGAGCTTGATCCGGGTCTTGTCGAAGACGCGCGGAGCTGGCGGCATGACCTGCACCGCCACCCCGAGATCGCCTTTCAGGAACACCGGACATCGGCCTTCGTTGCCGGCAAGCTGGCCGAGTTCGGCTATGAGGTGATCCGCGGTCTGGGGGGCACCGGGGTCGTGGGCACGCTGCGGCGTGGCCATTCCCGGCGGTCGATCGCGCTGCGTGCCGACATGGACGCCCTGCCGATCCAGGAACTGACGGGGCTGGCCCATGCGTCGACGGTCCCGGGGATGATGCATGCCTGCGGCCACGATGGCCACACCGCCATGCTGCTGGCCGCCGCCCGTCACGCCGCCAGCCGCCGCGATCTGGACGGGGTTCTGCATGTCATCTTCCAGCCCGCCGAAGAGGTCGAAGGCGGCGCCCGGGTGATGATCGAGGACGGGCTTCTGGACCGGATTTCACCCGACCGGGTCTTTGGAATGCACAACTGGCCCGACATCGCGCCCGGCACGGTGGCCGCCCCGGACGGCGCGATGATGTCGGCTTTCGGAACCTTCGACATCGTCGTTTCGGGCAGGGGCGCGCATGGCGCCATGCCGCATCAGGGCGCCGACCCGGTGCTGGCGGCCTGCCAGATCGTCTCGGCCTTGCAGGTGATCGCGGCGCGCAACGTCTCGCCGCTCGACTCGATCGTGGTCTCGGTGACCCGGATGCAGGGCGGCGATGCCTACAACGTGATCCCTGCCACCCTGCATCTGGCCGGGACGACCCGCTGGTTCACGGCGGAAAGCGCCGCTCTGATCGAGCGCCGGCTGACCGAGGTCGCCCAGCACGTCGCCGCGGGGTTCGAATGCAGCGCCCAGGTGGTCCACCAACGCCGCTACCCTGCCACGATCAACAATCCCGACGCAGCCGCCTTCGTGCGCACCGCTGCCGCCAATGCCGGTTTCGGCATCAGCCCGGCGCAACCGTCGATGGGTGCCGAAGACTTTGCCTTCCTTCTGGAGCGGATCCCGGGAAGCTATATCTGGCTGGGCGCAGGAAAGGACGGTGCGAACCCGATGCTGCATTCGCCGCACTACGACTTCAACGACGCCGTTCTGGGGGATGGCATCCGTTTGTGGACCCGGCTGATCGGGGATGCCCTGGGGGCGCCGCGATAGCCTTCGCGCAATCTCGTGGCTGCAAGGCCGGTCTGACGGCCGGTCACGACTTCCGCTGCAGGCGGCCCTCCACCTCTGCGCCGGCCGCAATCGAAATCCTCTCATGCAGGACATCGGCGCGAACCACCGCGCTGGCCAAAAGCTGCACCTGACGCGCCGAAACCGATCCCGAGACGAACCCCAGCACGGACAGGTCATGCGCGCTTGCCGCGCCTTCGACCCGGCCCGTGGCCGCGACCACCACTTCGGGCCCGCGGACGGAACCGACGATCTTGCCATGGACATCGACGGGACCGTCAGAGGTCACGTCACCCTCGATCACCAGATCACTGGCAAGGGTGCTGCGGCGCGAAGTCGCCGGGGCGGCCTCCGGCCAGTTCGGGGGTTTCTCGTTCGGGGCCATGTCCATGCCTTCTGTCCGCTGTCCGACAGCCCGGACTGGAACAGAAGCAATACGGCAGGGCAACCGCCACGGCGCCGATCGGCAAAGAAGCGCGGTTCGGACCGGCCCTTGCAGCGCCAGAAGCGGGGTTTTTCGCAAAAGCATCCGCTCGAACGAGAAACCACTTGCGGCGACCGAGTGGCGGCCGCCCTATCGGATCCGGTCGCCCTTGGGGTCGTACCAGGCGCCAAGCTGCAGTTCGGCGGGGTAGCGCTTCAGCGCCACCTCGACCTCGAAGCCACCGCCGCGCAGCCAGTCGGCGGTCACGCCGCCCGGACGGGTGACATAGCCCATCCCCAGCGAGGCGCCGATGCGGTGGCCATAGGCGCCCGACATGATCGACCCGACGATCTGCCCGTCATGCAGGATCGGTTCGTGGTGCAACAGCAGCGGCGGGTGGTCGGTGTCGGTCAGCCGCACCTGCACCAGCCGCCGGGCCACCGGCCCCGCGGCCCGCTGCGCCACCAGCGCGTCGCGCCCGATGAAGCCGCCCGGCTTGTCCATCGCCACGGCAAAGCCGAGACCGGCGTTGAACGGCGTGTCTTCCTCGCCGATGTCGTGGCCCCAGTGGCGATAGCCCTTCTCCATCCGCAGCGCGTTCAGCGCGAAATAACCCGCCGGCTTCAGCCCCAGGTCCTGGCCGGCTTCGGTCAGCACCTCAAGCACATGGGCGGCGAATTCGGCGTCGATCAACAGCTCGAACCCCTGTTCGCCGACAAAGGTCAGCCGGTTCGCCCGCACGCGGGCATAGCCCAGGTCGATCTCGCGCGAGGTGGCGAAGGGAAAGCCCGCGTCCGAGAAGTCATCCGGCGATACCCGCGCCATCAGCGCGCGCGCCTTCGGCCCCATCACCGCCAGCATCGCGGTGCCCGAGGTGACGTCGCTGGCCTGCACCTGTGCGCCGGCGGGGATGTTGCGGCGGAACCAGGCCAGGTCGCGGCGCTGCGAAATCGCCAGCGTGATCACCAGGAAGGCGTCGGCCTCCAGCCGGATCACGGTCACGTCGGCCTCGATCCCGCCGCGGGGGTTCAGCCACTGGGTATAGACGATGCGCCCCACCGCCACGTCGCAATCGGCCGCGCAGATGTGGTTCAGCGCCGCCAGCGCGCCGGGGCCTTCGATGCGGTACTTGGTGAAGCAGGAGTAATCGAAGACCGAGACGTTTTCGGCGGTGTTGCGACACTCGGCGGCGACATTGGCGAAATAGCTGGGCCGGTCGTAAGAGAACCGCACGTTCGCCACCTGGTCGGGCGTGCCGAAGAAACCCGGCCGCTCCCACCCCGCCAGTTCGGTCATGAAGGCGCCGGCCGCCAGCATCCTGTCGTGAAAGGGCGAGCGGCGGATGCCGCGGGCGGTGGTGAACTGCAACCCCGGCCAGTGCATGTCAAAGAGCGTACCGATGGTTTCCACGGCGCGGTCGGCCAGATACTTGCGGTTGCGCTGGAAGGCCTGGGTGCGGCGCACGTCGACGTCGATCAGCTCGACCGGCGGGTGGCCTTCGGTGATCCAGGACGCCATCGCCTTGCCCACCCCGCCCGACGACAGGATGCCGATCGAGTTGAACCCGGTGGCTGAATACAGCCCCGCCACCTCGGCCGTTTCGCCCAGGTGATAGCGGTTGTCGGGGGTGAAGCTTTCCGGCCCGTTGAAGAACAGCTGGATCCCCGTGCGTTGCAGCACCGGCACCCGCTGCATCGCCAGTTCCAGATAGGGGGAGATGTGGTCGATATCCTCGGGCAGGCTGTCGAAGCAGAAGCTTTCGGAGATGCCCTGCTGGCCCCAGGGCTTGGCCCCCGGCTCGAAGAAGCCCACCAGCAGCTTGCCGGCGTCTTCCTTGTAATAGGCCCATTCGTCGGCGGTGAACATCACCGGCAGGTCGCGCGGCAGGTCGAGGATGGCCTCGGTGACCACATAGAAATGCTCGGCCGCGTGCAGGGGAAGGGTGACGCCGATCTCGGCCGCCAGATCGCGCGACCACATGCCGCCGCAGATCACCACCTTCTTCGCGGCGATCTCGCCCTGCGCGGTCATCACGCCGGTGACCCGGCCGTTGGCGGCCAGGATGCGGGTGACGGCGACGCCCTCCAGGATCGTCGCCCCGCCCATCCGCGCGCCCTTGGCATAGGCCATCGTCACGTCGGCCGGGTTGACCTGGCCGTCGTCGGGAAACCAGAAGCCGCCCACCAGCCCTTCGGTGCTGATCGGCGACCAGCGCTCCTTGATCTGGTCGGGGGTCAGCGGGTCCACCGGCAGGCCGAAGTTGCGCCCCATCGAGGCGCCGCGGGCCAGTTCCTCGTACCGCGCCGGGGTCTTGGCCAGCCGCAGCGATCCGTTGCGCTTGAACCCGGTGGCCTGGCCGGTCTCGGCCTCAAGCCGGCCGAACAGCTCTCCGGTGTATTGCGCCAGTTCGGTCATCCGCTGGGTGGCGCGCAACTGCGTCACCAGCCCCGCCGCATGCCAGGTGGTGCCCGAGGTCAGCTGCTTGCGTTCCAGCAGGACCACGTCGCGAACGCCCAGCTTGGTCAGGTGATAGGCGATCGAGCAGCCGGCCACGCCGCCACCGATGATGACCACATCTGCTGTCGAGGGGATGTTCACGAGAGGCTCCTTGATGGTTCCGGCCGGCCGGGTCAAACCCCGCCCAGGCAGAGGTATTTCGTTTCCAGGTAGTCGTCGATCCCCTGCCGTCCGCCCTCGCGGCCCTGGCCGGATTGCTTGATGCCGCCGAAGGGGGCGACCTCGGTCGAGATCAGGCCGGTGTTGATGCCGACCATGCCGTATTCCAGCGCCTCGGCCACCTGATGCACGCGCGTGACGTCGCGCGCGTAGAAATAGGCGGCCAGTCCGAATTCGGTGTCGTTCGCCAGGAGGATGACGTCGGCCACCGTGTCGAACCGGAACAGCGCGGCGACGGGGCCAAATGTTTCCTCGCGCGCCAGGATCATGTCGGGCCTGGCCTCTGTCAGGACGGTCGGCGCAAAGAACAGCCCGCCCGTCCCGTCGCCCCCGGTCAGCACCCGGGCGCCCTTGGCGCGGGCATCAGTGACATGGGCGCGGACCTTGGCCAGGGCATCGGCGTCCACCAGCGGGCCAAGCGCGACGCCCGGGTCAAAGCCGTTTCCGACGCGCAAGCCCGCGACGGCAGAGGCCAGCCGGGCGGCAAAGGCATCATGCACCCCGGACTGCACATAGATGCGGTTGGCGCAGACGCAGGTCTGTCCGTTGTTGCGGAACTTGGCGGCCAGGGCGCCTTCGACGGCGGCGTCCAGGTCGGCATCGTCAAAGACGATGAAGGGCGCGTTGCCGCCCAGTTCCATCGACACCTTCTTGATCTGGTCT
>ERZ1645187.3999-NODE-3999-length-12117-cov-20.411126_pt1 | contig 12117 bp, 11 predicted proteins | sample MGYA00575352_ERZ1645187 | MGnify/ENA primary metagenome ERZ1645187 (study PRJEB40837, sample SAMN11349314) | freshwater sediment metagenome | isolation source: river sediment | host: Sediment | place: India: Wazaribad , New Delhi | collected 2017-02-21 ... | reverse complement strand
TGAGTCGTCTCATGAAGGAGGTGCGCACGCCCCACCCGCGGTGGCATACGTGCATAGCTTCTTGTCGGTAGAGCGGGGTCGTGAGAGTCGGTTACATACGGGCTATCATGTATGTATGAGACGTTCGGTTGAGGACGCGGAAAGAACGCGTCTGTCGCTGTGTGAGGCGGCGTTGATGGCCTTCGAAGCGAAGGGGTGGAGGGGGGCAACGTTCGAGGCGATTTCGGAACGGGCGGGTGTGACCCGTGGTGCGCTGCACCATCACTTCCACGACAAAGCCACGCTCCTGCGCGATGCGCTCGCATGGGGATGGGACGAGTACGCAGACCGCGTGTTCCCCACAGACCCCGCCCAGGGCGTATCCACTGGACTGTCGAGCCTGCTCTCGGAGTGCATGCGCCTGTTGAGCGTCGATCCGCTGTTTCGAGCGTTGGCGTTCTCTACGGTGCTGGTCGCGCCCCAAGCGTTCGACGATGCATCGGAGAAAGCTGCGGGGCTCGATGACTGGCACGTCCGGCTGACCGAGTTGATCGCTACCGATGCCTCAGCGACGAGCATGCTGCCGCCTGCGCAGACCGCGGGCCTCGTGCTTGTCCTGCTTCAAGGGCTCACCGTCACTGCGGTGACCCGACCACAAGACCTTCCACAACCCTCACACCGTGAAAGCGCGGTCGCCACGCTGGTTCGGGGGTTGCTCTCCTAGAAAGACCATCCGTTCCCCATGACAACTCCACACACCGCCCCTGCTGGGGGCACGACTCCGACGCGCGCACTGATCGTGTCGTCAGCGGCACTGTTCACAGACATGCTCGTCCACGGCCTCGCCGTTCCAGTGTTGCCGCTCCTCCCGTCCGTCGTGGCGGCAGGGCCAGAAGCCACCGGCATCCTCTTCTCGTCGTATGCGGCGGCAATGATCGTCGCGACATTGTTCGCTGGACGCATTGTCGACCGGTATGGGCCACGCACACCGCTGCTGATCGGCTTGGTGGGGCTCGCGGCAGCAACGCTGCTGTTCGCCACCGGCGGCCCATACTGGCTGCTACTCGTCGCTCGTCTCGCCCAAGGGATCGCGGGCGGCATGTCCTGGGTCGCTGCACTCTCGTTGATCGCGGCGACCACTCCGATGGAGAAGCGCGGGCAGTCGATGGGCATCGCGTTGTCGACCATCACTCTCGGCGTGCTGATCGGCCCGCCGCTGGCCGGGTTCCTGGTCGAGAACTTCGGCACCGCATCCCCGTTCCTGTTCGCCGCCGCCGTCGCGCTCGCAGATGGAGTGCTGCGGATCGTGTTCGTGAAAGACTCACCCCGCGTCACCGATGACACCGCCGGGCCACTGGCGGTACTCAAAGTGCCGGGCTCGTTCTCGATCGTTCTCGCCGTCGCGGTCGGCGCGGCGGTGCTCTCCGGCATCGAGCCCGTCTTGCCTGTGCACCTCGGCGCGAGCGCGCTCACGGTCGGGCTGTTATTCGGGCTCGCGGCTCTTGCCTCGATTATCGCGAACCCCATCGTCGGCCGTTTGGTGACGACCGCATCACCACGGATACTCGTCGGTGCCGGGGTCGCAGCGGTCGCAGCCGCGCTCGTCGTGACCGGGTTCGCGACCGAACTGTGGCAGACCTGCATCGGCATGATCCTCCTTGGAGTGTCCTCGGCACTGCTGCTGGCCCCGGCCACGACCCTCATCAGCGAGCAGGGCTACAAGTTGAACCCGCCCACACTCGGCGGCTCGTTCGCGCTCTACAACCTCGCCTACGCCGCGGGGCTCGCAGGCGGGCCACTCCTGACCGGCATCACCACTGGGCAATGGGGCTTCACCACAGCGATGGTGATCACTGCTGCCGTGCTCGCAGTGATCGGCGGAGCTTTGCTCGTGCGTCTCCCACGAACAACCCGACAAGCCGAATAGTCACGTTCCCCGGTGATCGGGCGGAACCAACGTAGGCACCTCACCCGCAGGCGGTTCCGCCCGATTACGGGGTCGCGTGCCCGCGCCGAGAGGTGAAAAACAGCGCGCCTGCCGACAAACGGCAGGCGCGTGGCGAGCCGATCCGCGCCCTGATCTGGGTGTCAGTGGCGCACCTCCCGTGTGGGAGGCGTCACCGTGGACGAACACACCTCACCCGCCAGCAACGATGCTGCGGGGCAGGCTGGCTCGACCAGCGGCGGTTTCGAGAGCCCAGAGGGTCTACGCGCTCTGTTGATCCGGCTCCATGAGTTCGGGCCTGGCGCGTGGCGGGGTGATCGTGAAGCGGCTGAGCTGATGCGGTTCACGGCGGTGAAGTACAGGCGGTTGGCACGCAAGTACGGGCTCGATGCCTGGGCGGTCGCGTCTGTGGCGTTCGAGGTGATGCTCGCACCATCAACGCGGAACGCGGGAAACCCGTGGGCGGTGGTCACTCACGCGGTGCGGATCACCTGTCTCGCCGAGACTCGCGCCGCGGGGATGCTGACCTCAACCAGCAAGGTACGCCACACCTCCCGGATCGCCGGGTTCCACGACGCGATCCGATTCGCCGAGCGAGAGCACCTGACCGACTACCACCCCGCCTTCGCCGTCGATCCCGCGGCAGACGAAGACGACGACTCCGACAACGGTGACCGCGCCAGGGTCACCATGGCACTCTCGGACACAGTGGGATTGTTCGTCTTTACGGGCTGGGATGCCGCGCTCGTCGTGACGTGTGTTGAGCACGTCACGTACCGGCTGGCCGATTTGCCGTCGCGTGCGCGCGCAGTCGAGGTACTGCGCCGTGACCACGCCACCCCCGAACTGCTAGGCATCCCACCACGGTCATGGACGGCACTGGTGCGGATTGTCCTCGGGAACCCTGACCGGAAGCACGCAGGCACCCCGACCGGCGACGGTGTTCTCCTGCGTCTCCTCGTCGGGGAACCTCTTGAATCGCTGCGCTGTGACACCGGATTGTTGGCGGCGATCTGGGGCGCCAACCCGAACAAGTTGGCCTCGCCCTGAGTCGCAACTGTGCGCGGACGGGGCGTCGTACCTGTCAGTATGAGCACCTCTACCACCACCGCTGTCATCTCCACCACCGCGACAGGCGCTACCATCGCGCCTTCTGTGGGTTCAACGCTCGGAGCGCGTCTGGCCGCGGCCTCGCGACGCGCGCAAGGCCTCGATCCTGAGGTGAGTGATCCCTCGGTGCTCGCCGAGTTGCACGGGCTCTGCGCCGCCCCCAGACCCACGCGTCTTCCCGTGATCGAGAAACGTGACGGCCCCGCCCCCTGAACTGTCACGCTGGTCAAGGGTCGAGGTCATCCATGCGCTCCATGCGCGGGTCACGCGCGCCAGACGAACTCGACCCGTCGTGCGAGCACTGCGGCACGGTGCGCGTCGCGGCGCACATGGAACGCCTCGGTGCTCTCGTTGCGGCGCTTGGGGACAGCGGTCATCATGTCAGCCGGGTGCGCGTGCACGAGCACTGCTTGCAGGATCAGGCTCGTCGCCTGGTACTGCCACATTGGAGTGCGCCCCTCCCACTCTGCTGCAACGGTGGTCATGTCGATGCTCGGCCCGGCATGCTGCTCGGGCATCGTTGCCGCGTACTGGCGGCGGGTGGCGTCGATGCGCTCCGCGATCCTCGTGCGCTGTCGTACCCACATGGCCTTGTCGATCAGCCCGTCGTAGTAGTCGTCATCGAGCCGCGCCAGGCGTTCCCGATCTGCGTCGAGTGTCGCCGTCAGCCCAACTCGCGCTGCTAGACCGTTGTCGGAAGTTCGCCGGTTCTGAGGTTTGAGAGTGATCTGCTCGAACGTTGCGAGCACTGCTTCTTCCACGAGCCTCTCGATTTCAGCGGAGCGAATCGACCGCGTACACCCGCCCGGTGTCGGCTGTAAGCACTGGTACACGCCGCCCCGGTGAATCATCGCCGTTCCACACAGAGAGCAGCGGATCAGCCCCGAGAACGGATACATCCGCACAGCGGCACCGCTGCCCGGTTCGTGGAAGTTGCGCGCCTTCTTCCTCGCGTCGAGCACATCGGAGACCTGCTGCCAGGTGTCCTCGTCCACCAGTGCAGGCCACGCCGCCTGCACCTGCATCTTCGAGGTCTTCGCGCGACTCCCGTCAGGGAGTACGGGCCGGTACTCACGCACTCCCTTGTTCGAGGGGTTGTAGAGCACCATCTTGAGCGTCCGATCCGACCACATGCACCCGTGGGTGGTGAGAATGCCGCGCGTGTTCCAGTCCTTCCGAATCCGATACAGCGAGTCACCGGCAAGCACCCGCTGGTACATCTCGACCACCAGCGGCCCCGTCACCGGGTCAATCACGAGCACGCCTTCCTCTGCCCGGTAGCCGAATGGCACACGGCCGCCGTGCCAGGCACCCTCGATTGCCTGCTGCTTCGCTGCCCGCGCGACACGGCGGGCGGTATCCGCCGACGACTTGTTTGCCATCGCCACCAGCACCCTGGCCATCGCCACATCAGAGTCCGTATCCAAGCGCAGCGAGCCGGTCACGGAGCGGACGGTGAACCCGCCGAGCACCTTCGCGTCGATGAGGTCTTCCAAGTCGCGTGGGTCGCGCACCGCCCGATCCAGGTCGTAGGCGATCATCACCTGCGCGTGCCCGTCGGTGAGGTGTTTCAGCATGGTGCGAAACTGCGGGCGAATCACCCGCCGCACCCGCTCACCCGACGGCAACGTAATCGTGCGCTGCTTGAACGCCGACGTGTCATTCTCACGAAACACCGCCACGACTTCCCAACCGTGCGCGGCAGCGTAAGCGCGACAATCGGCCTCCTGCCGATCCACACCCCGTTCGGTGCCCTCGGGATCATCGCTGATCCTGACGTACACCACCGCCCGCAACAACCCGCTGTTCTGTTCTTGCTGTTCGTGGCCCATCTCTCGGCCCCACCTTCCTACTCGTATGAGAGGTAGGTGCGTTTACAGAACCTCGGCTAACCGAGGTCGACGTGCTCGGCGACGTACGCCGCCGGAAGGACGACAGCTCCGCTGTGGCGACGGTCCTGGCGACGCACGACGAGTGAGCCGTCAGGGCGTACATCGTTCACCGTCCAGCGGTCGCCGTTGCGGACCCAGCCGTTGCGCAGGGTGCGCAGGCGACGATCGTTCTGGCGGGTGATGATCCAGTCGCCCGTGCATGCCTGCGTTCCGTCGTTCAGCGTGATGGCTCGCCCGTGGGCGCCAACGCGCTCGGATTGGGCACGGAGATTGAGGTCACGAACGGTGGCGGCGTTGTCGCCCATCAGGATGCTGGCTCGCCCGTGGGCGATGTCGTGCTTCCACGCGTTGTACGCGGCCTCGGTCATGGACTCGCCCGTGCCATCGTCGACTCGCCCGTGGTCGATGTAGGTGTCGATGATCTCGGCTCGACCGTGGCGAAGGTCAAGGCTGGCGAGCTTCTCCCACTCATTCATGAACCGGTGGATGTCGATGAGCTCTGGGGCGTCATCCCTGGCCTCGACGAGCATCCCGAATGCGCCGCCTGCTTCGACCGCCTGGAGTTGTGCCCAGTCGCCGACCAGCAGCACCTTCGCGCCGGCTTGTTCGGCGTGCTGGGTAATCCGGTCAAGGGTGAGGGTGCCGGCGAGGGTAACTTCGTCGATGATGACGAGCTGATCGCGCGCGAAGTGGACGTGACGCTGCTGGTGTTCATACAGCCACTTCGCGGTGTTCTCGGTGCCGATTCCGAGCTCCTCGGCGAGGACCGCCGCGGCCGCGGCGCTCGGGGCGAGCCCGACCACGCTGTTGCTTCCGTGCTGGCGCGTCCATGCCTCCTTGAGTGCGCGCAGGGCCGTGGTCTTGCCCGCTCCGGCCGGGCCGACGAGCAGGTCTAGCTGCCGCCCGGAGACGGCGACCTTCGCGATTGCCTCGGCCTGCTCGGGGCTGAGTCGATGACCCTTGACCGGTTGTCCGGTGATCGTGTCGACAATCTCGATGTCCACGGTCGCGGCGCTGATCGCGTCCGCCCGTTTCAGGAGTCGGTCCTCGGCCGCGAGCAGGTGTTCAGCGGAGAAGACCGTGGAGTGCTTCGGACGGAACTCGCTGCTGCCGTCGGCACGCGTGAAGGCGGCGGCCGTCTTGGCCAGCTCGGGCGGAGTGAGCCGGAGGGACCCCTGCTCGGCGGCATCGACGATCAGCCCGGTGATGGCTTCCCGGTCGCGGGCGGAGGCGAATCGCCATCCGAGGGTCTGGCGGGCGGTCTCTGCGTACAGGTTGGCGCGTCGCCAGGTCGATCGCTTCTCACCGACCGCGATCACGACGGAGCGGCCGATTCCGGCGACGAGCTCGAGCGGCACGTCGTCTGCGCGCAGCAGCCGCTGTGGGGCGTTGGTCAGAGTGTTCTGCGCCCAGGTCGTGGCGTCCTCTCCGAGCAGGTCCGTAGCGCGGCGGCGCCACCGGGCTGTGAGGTCTGCGAGTGAGTGGAGGTGCTTCGGCGGCCGGGTGGTCAGGTTGGCGGTCTGGCGCAGCTTGTTGATCGTCGACCGTTTCGGTTGACGGCCGCGCTGAGCGACGTACGCCTGGATCGCGGCCTCGGTCGCGGCATCGATGTCCCGCGACCGTTGCGAGAAGGCCGTGACGAGCTTGTGCGGCACGCCGGTGATCTCCCAGGCAGGGTTGCGATCCCTGCCCCGTGTTCGTCGTTCCCAGTCGACGCCGAGCGCTCGGGTGAGGTGGTCGCTGAAGATCGCTTCGTGCAGTTCGGACACGGCGACGGTCCAGTGGTGCAGCGGGGTGCCGTCGAGGGTGCGCCACTCGCCGTCGCGCACGGTCTTGACCCTGTTGGCGATGACGACGTGGGTGTGCAGGTGCGGGTCGTTGGCGCGTGAGTCGTAGTGGTCGAACGCGGTCGCAAGTACGCCAGTGGTGTCGAGCTGCACGACTGATCCACGCGGTCCCTTGGCGCCGGCGCGGGTGGCGACGATCTCGCGCTCGACGAAGTCAAGTGCTTCCACGACGGCGCGGTGGTGGGCGTCGGCGATGATCGCCTGCGTCCCCGCGTCGGTGACCGCCCACAGGATGCTGGCGGACTTCGGGATCGAGAACGTCATGTCGAACCCGGCAACCGCGTGCCTGCGCTTGCCCGTCCGGGGCTGGGCGTAAGTGCGGAATCGGGAGCCGAGTTGCTCGCCCGTGACCGGGTGCTGTCCGTGCCCGATGAGTCGGCGGAGCTGCTCCTCGGCGACCTCGTCGCCGACGTTGAGCCGACTGTCGAGGCTGGCGACGCCGGAGCCGAGCCAGTAGCCGGGTGGAGTGCCTTCCTCGGCGTAGTAGCGCGTCAGCGGGTCTCGCAGGGACCTGTCCCCGTCGCCCGCCGCAACGGTGCGCAGCAGGTAGTCGACCCCTTGGCCGGCGTGCATCGACTTGATCGTGACGGTCACCGCGACCACCTCCATCCAGGAGGTAGGTGTGCGGGCGAAAACCGCCGCGCCGGTAGGTCATCCAGGGACGGGCGACCTCGGTTGCAAGAAGCGTGGAAGGAAATCAGGAGGCGGTTGGAGCGGGACGGGCGAAGCGTCAGGAGTCAGGAAACAGACGATGAAGAGGTGGACGAGCAGGACGAGGATGAGCATGACGATGCGGCAGGCGCGTGTTGAGAACGGGCGGACGAGAGAATGGCGGCCGTGAGCACCCTGGCCGACGCCGTCCTGCCGCTGATCCGCACGCGGTCCGATCTCTACCGGTACAGCGCCGCCAACGCGCACGGCCGGGACATGCACGAGGCGATCGACATCCTGGAGGCCGCGATCCCGACGACCGACCCGGCGGAGATCTACTCGGTCACTCACAAGGCGCTGGCGTCGTCGCTGAAGGTGATCGCCCGCGCTGATGATTCCAGCGGCATCATCGGCGATGCCTGTCGGCGCCTGTTGGATGTCCACCCGCGGGCAGCCGCCGCGGCCAGGACGCCGGTCGCGAAGCTGATCGACTGGATGATGAAGTTCCAGTTCGATGACGACGAGGTCGACTACTTCGAGCTCGACCCCGTCGCCTACGCGCCGGCCCTCGGCGAGACCGGTATGAAGGCGTACCGCAAGCGCTTGGCGGACGTCGAGGCGAAGCTCGGGCCTCGCCCAGCCGAGCGGTGGAACTCGGGCCACTCCCACGAGTGGTTCACGCTGGACTGGAACGCCCAACGGCTGGCCGTCCTCGACCACGACGTCGACGCCATCATCCGGACCCACGCGAAGGACCGGAAGGTCGCGGCCTGGCTGGAGGACACCGCCGAGGCGTTCGAGGAGATCGGCGAGATCGACCTGGCCATCGACTGGGCGAAGCAGGCGACCGACTTCGACCGCGGGCACCAGTCGCTCAAGGCGGCGGACTACTGGTGCGGACTCCTGGAGGCACATCGTCCAGCCCAGGCACTCGACGCGCGACTCTCGGTGTTCCGCAAGTGGCCGTCATCGACGACGGCGGCTCGGCTGCACAAGGCTGCCGGCAAGGCGTGGCCGGACTACCGTGACGAGGTCGTGGCGACCCTCGCGGCGAGTTCCCGGGACGCGGTCCTGTTCGCGCTCCTCACCTTGAAGCAGCCGGAGTTCGCCTGGAACCTCGCGCACTCGCTCGCCCTGGACAGCGACCACACCTGGAGCGAGCTGGTGAAGGCGTACGAGAAGGTCGACCCGATCGCCACGCTGCCGGTCCACCAGCGCCTCGTCGAGAACGAGCTGGTCGAGGCTGGTGCGCAGCACTACCGGCTGGCTGCGCGGAGGCTGGCGAAGATGCGAAAGCTGAGTGCTGGGTCCGAGAAGTCAGCCGAGGTGAACGACCTCATCGCGGAGCTGCGCGAGGTCCATCGGCGTCGTCCGCGCTTGCAGCAGGAGTTCGACCGCGCCGGACTGCCCTGAGCAGTCAGTCTCCGTTGGCCCTAGGCGACCTGCCGCGAGTGACCTTGACGTGGGGCGGCAGCGGCTCGTTCGGATCGCTGGTCGCCTCAGCCCCCTCCGCCGCCCTCGCCTCGTCGTCGAGGAGCCCGACGAGCTCGATCTCCTTCATCCAGGCGTTGACCTCGGCCACAGCCTCATCGAGAGACAGACCTACACCGCCGGAGGTAGCGGCTCGGGCGAAGTCTTCGGCCCAATGTGGATGAGCCACGAGGGTCGGAGGCCAAGCGCGAGTCGCGAGGCCGAGCTGGGCCGCCTCATCGGCCCGAGCGGCGAACACAGCCATCGCGGCGCGCCGGATCTCGGTCAGAGCCGGGCTCCCGGTCGACTCGGCGAGGTCGCGGAGCAGGAGAAGATCAACGACGTCACGCGCACGGTCGTTGATCGAGTCCGGCGGCTCGTGCGGGTCAGATACGGCGTGGAGCTTCTGCGCGATCTGGAAGCGCATCGCGATCCCGACGAGGGCGTCCGGATCGGGCAGTCCGAAACCGCCCAGCGGTGGCGGCTCGATGGTTTCGTGCTCATCGCTCACGCCGGCCTCGTCGGGTGACACCTCGAACTGGATGCGCCGCCAGGTCACACCTCGGAGTTCCAGGATGATGTCGAAGCGGCGCGGCTTGACGATCTTGGCCGGCACGTTGACCACCTCGACCTCGCCGCGGCGCAGGGTGAGCGGTCCCCACGGTTCGTCGAGCGCCTCGTCCAAGGCGAGGATGAACTGATCGAGGTCGCCGCGGATGAGGCCGTCGACGTCCTTGGTGGTGCGGGCCGTTGCCTTCAACCGGTGTTGGAGCAAGGTGCCGCCCTTGAGCAGGAACAGGTGGCGTCCCTCGGTGTCGATCGCGCGCTGCACGGCCGCAATCGCCACCGACGACGCGACGAGCCAACCGAGTCGGCCACCCCGGGCCTCGTCCCCGAGCTTGCCCTCCGCTTGGGCGATCCAGGTGTTGAGGACCTTGGCCGAGACCGGTTCCTTGCTCTTGGGCTTCAGGGTGCGGAGCAGCGCGGCCAGCCTCGAGCCGAGGTGTTCATCGCTCATGTCGAGTCTCCAGCGCGTCGGCGAGTTCGTCGTGTTCCGTCGCCTTGAGGTGACCCTGCGCGCGGCCGCGCTCGATCGCCTGGCGCAGCAGGTACGTCGGCGTTCCGTAGGTCAGGCACTGGGCGATGGCCGTCGCCGGCGTGACCGTCGGGATCTCCTGCCACCAGCCGACCTGCCTCGGGGCGAGGTCCTCGTAGTGCACGACGTAGCCGTCCCCGCCCGTCCTACGGAAGCGGCGCTGCTTGCCGACGGTGAGGTGGATGCGGTTGGGGTTCAGGTCGCTGATGCCGTACACGTCTAGTGCCGTCTCATGCGACAGCGCGGCCTCGGGCACCCTCGTCCACAGGACCGCGAGCATGAGGTTGTCGTGCTCGCCGACCGGATACTGCGGGAACCGGTAGACGCCATGGGCGGCCCGTTCGAGCGTGCCCCGGTGGACGAGCATCTGGAGCGCGTGCTTGTCGATCCCGATCTCGGTGGCCTGCTGAGCGGTCACGAAGCCGTGCTGTGTGGTCGCGATGTCCCACAGGTCGTCACGTGCCAACGCCTTTCGGGTCATGGCAGAAGTATAACGGAATCGTGACACTACTGCCATCGCACTCATAGTGTCCCGCCTTCGTCTTCCCGGGCGAACGCCTGGTCGAGGAGCTCGGCAGTGAGCGGGTTCACCTGCTCGTTGCGACGGATGTAGTGCTCGATCGTGACCTTGGGGTCGGTGTGGCCGAGCAGCTCCGAGGCCAGGTTCAGGCTGGCCTGCTCGTTGATCACCGTCGCGACGGTGCGGCGGAACATGTGCGGGCTGACACCTTCGATGCCGGCGTCGCCGAGGACCTTGCGCAGCTGTCGCCGCACGTTGGCGGTGGTGAGTGGTGTCGCCTCACGGCTGCGGAACACGAGCGCGTCCAGCGAGTGGTCGGCCATGATCGCCAGCCGGCGCCGGAGTGCCTCGGCTGTGAACGACGGCAGCGCGATCACCCGGTTGGAGCGGTCGGTCTTCGGGTGCTCCTGGCGGTAGGTTCCGACACCGCGCTCCGAGATCACCGTCCCGCAGATTCGCAGCGTGGCCGGTGTCGTCGTCAGGTCGAGGTCGCGGCGACGGATCGCGAGCACCTCGCCGATCCGGGCCGAGGTGCCGAGCATGACCTCGACGATCTGGCCGAGCTGCCCGTCCGGGTTCGGGCCCGACGTGCCCCGCGACTGCTCCCACGCCTTGATCACGGCGCGGATCGCGTTGACCTCGGTCGCGGTCAGCGCGGTGGGCGTCCGCTTCGGCTTGTGCAGCCGCGCGACCCCATCGATCGGGTTGCGGTGGATCACCTCGTGCCGCACCGCGAGGCCGAACGCGAGCCGGAGCACTGTCTTGGCCCGCTTGGAGCGGGCGTACGACTGCTTGCCGAGCTCCTTAAGCAGGGCGTCGCAGCGGGCGACGCCGATCTCGCGCAGGGCGTAGCCCCGGAAGGCCGGGAGCACCAGCCGGTGCATGTCGCGCTCGTAGTTGAACCGGGTGGCGGGAGCGATCCTGTTCTCCAGGTCGAGGTCGGCCAGCCAGTACTCCACCAGCGCCGGGAACGGGCTGTCCGGCGTCAGCGTGGTGTCGACCGGCTGGAAGGCGTTGCGCTGGGTGAGCTTCTTCTTCAGCGCCACCTCGGCCGCGGGCCGGGACGACGCGGTCGCCTGAACCAGCCGTGTCTGGCCGTCCCAGTCACGAAATCGGGTGCGTGCCTCGACCTTGCCCTTCGCGCGCTGGATGAAGGCGATCTCGCCGTAGCCGCCGATGGGGATGCGTGGCCTACTCATGAGAGCCACCCTCGTGCCGTTCCTCCAGCCACGCGGCGATGTCGCTGGCCGCGAACCGTAGGTGCTTGCCGAACTTGTAGGCCCGCGGCGCCCGGCCGGACAGCCGCCAGTCGTAGATGGTCTGCACGGGGACACCGAGGTACTCAGCGAGTTCCTCGACCCCGATCAGGGGCTCGAGCCCCAGCTTCGTCGTACTCATGACGAGTAGGTGTGCGACGGCTGCCGAGCGTGCCTGAAGCGACCGGAACCAACGGCGCCGACGCCCGGATGGGCGGCGCTGCGCACCTGTCAATGTGATGGGTAAACGATGGGATCGCATCTCGCCCCCAAAGCGAAAGTCCAGGTCAACCATGGGCTGACCTGGACTTTCTTCGTAGCGGGGGCAGGATTTGAACCTGCGACCTCTGG
>ERZ1645187.3997-NODE-3997-length-12121-cov-10.368639_pt1 | contig 12121 bp, 8 predicted proteins | sample MGYA00575352_ERZ1645187 | MGnify/ENA primary metagenome ERZ1645187 (study PRJEB40837, sample SAMN11349314) | freshwater sediment metagenome | isolation source: river sediment | host: Sediment | place: India: Wazaribad , New Delhi | collected 2017-02-21 ... | reverse complement strand
CTTTTAATTCGATCTCAGCATTTTTAAGTTTAGTGATATCGAGAATCGTTCCGTTAAGCATGATTGGTTTTCCATGTTCATCATACTCAGCAATCCCTTTGTCAAACACAAAGACCACCTCACCATTATTCCGTATAATCCTGTATTCCAGCACATAAGGCATACGTTCCTGAATGGCCTCGTTTACGAGTCTGGCAACTTCTTCACGGTCCTCAGGATGGATTACGTTGCTGAAGGGAATTTCTTTGATTAGGAACGACTGCTTTTCAAAGCCTGTAAGATTTACCACTTCATCGCTCAGAAATACCATTGTAAAATCCCTATCCGGCAGGCAGCGGTAGATTGTCCCGGGGATGGTTTGAACCAGCGACTGAAGATGTTTTTCGTTTTCGGCTATCTGTAACAGCAATCTTTTTTGTTTTTTTTGACTCTTATTTATCAGTATTAAAATGAGGACTGTAAAAGCAAACACGATGAAGCCAAGCAATATAAACAAACGGTCATTCTGAATTTTTTTAAAAAGAGAATCTCTCTGTATCAGCAGCTGCGTGGTTTTTTGTTCTTCTTTGACCAAAAGGTACTCTTGTTCCAAGGCAGCAAGTGTTCCTTTTTTGAGCTCACTCACCATCGAATCCCTGTTTTTTATGTACACTTCTGCATAATACTGATACCGCTTCATATCACCCATTTCAGCCCATGTATTGCGGAGTATGTTGTTGAGCTTTTTTTCTATCTGGATGCCACCGATTGGCTTCAATTGCTCCAAACCTTTTTCGGCATTGCGTATTGAATTTAAAAGGTATTTTTTTCTGTTGTACGGATCATGATAAGAGGCGTTTAGATATGTTTCTGAGATCATGCTGTGTGAAAGTGCTGCCCAATAGTTGTTGTTTAAATTCACGAGTAAAGGTTCAGCTTTGGTTACCATTTGGATGGCTTCTTTATAATTCTTTTTCAACAATGCTTGTTGGGAATTGCTTAGCCAAAGGCGAAGATTCACGATGACATTCATCCTGTTGTGCATGAACTTTTCGGCCAAAACAATCATTGAGTCGGATTTCATTGTCCAAAAACCCACGTTGGTATCAGCACTACGGTCAGTAGCCCTATTTAAATAAAAACCAGCGATTTCGAGGTAGAAAAGGGCGAGCACGTCTTTGTCTTCAATGTTCTGAACATATTTTTCTGCGAGTGCGACTTTTTCTTCAGCCACCTTCGGGCTTTCCAGAACCTCGAAAATCAAGCCCAGATTTAAATAACAGGAAGCCAGCTCGGCCAGGCTGATACGTGTGAATTCATTTGTTTCTGAAAACCGGAAGTCGTCAAGCAATTGCTGACTCTCAAGCATCATTCTGATGGCCTGGCTATAATTCCCATATACTCTGTAAGCGATGCCATTCTTGTACAACGAAGTGGCGAAAAGATATTTTGCCAACAGGTGCATCCGGGGGTTCGTCTCAGATGAATCAGTATACAGCTCGTATAACTGCTGTGAATAAATGTTTGCTAAATTGAAATATCTGAGTGTTGAGTCCTTGTTAGTATTCAGGTATAATTCCCCCTGGTTAAGGAATTGCTTTATTTGGGTTGTGTCTTCCACGCCATGGAATTCATACTTCAGATATCCGGACGCTGCCCAACCAGGCACGGTAATGGCCAGTACAAGAAAAAAACTGAATAAGGCAAATCGCGTTTTTTGCATAGCTCAAATTATTTATTCAGGCGGTGTTTGATTTTTCTTAGGTTAAAAAATATGCGCCGCCATCTTTCAAATGTATTTATTTTCTCCACACTTCAACAATTTAATTCTCAAAATAATAGATGAATAGTTTATCTTCAAACAAATGAACAGCCATCTCTGTTGGCGGTATTCATTGAAAAAGTGGCAACCACATGGTATCGGTTGCCTTTTGTATGCTTTCATGCAAAAAAAGCTGCTGCCAGCATGCTGACAACCGCCCATGATTAAAACGGGTTTTCTTAAAAGTCGATGTGAATACCGGCATTCAGCACCAGGGCGCGGTGTTTTGAGTCCCAATTGTCTTTTGTAAACAGCTTATTCAGCCCCACTTCATAATTGGCTTCTACGAAGAAGAAGAGGATGTCCAAACCTAAACCGGCATCAAACATCCAGTTCATGTTTTTAATGTCGTCTTTTGTGATTTGATCGTCGCCGCTTTTAAGTTTTCCGGCGATGTAGGCTGCCGGGCCGGCAAACACGCGCAGTGCAATGAGGTTATTTTCTTCACTGCCGAGGATGTGATAACCTGCATAAACAGGGATTTTCACGAAGTTTTGGTCGAATTTTACATCGGTATTTCCAGTGGTAACGGTTTTTGAGTTTCTGACAAACTGAATACCGGGTTCAACATAGAATTTGTCGCCGATTAAAAGTCCTGCACCAAACTGATACCCGGGTTTGGCCGAAAACTTATATCCGGTTGGTGGGTGACTGATCGAAGAAAAGTTAGTGCCAACAAGGGCCTTCAGCTCGAACTGTGCTTGCAGGCTGCCTGCCAAAAGCAGGACGAAAGCTAAGAAAAGGATGTTTTTTTTCATACAAAATTAATTTAGGTTATAAACAAGAGAAAATGTTACAGCTTAACGTGTTGTGATTTTTGAGATTTTGACCCGGATCGGCTGTCCGATCCGGGCTGTCAATCAATCACAAACCAAATATTATCCTTTTAGTTCTTTTTGTTTAATACAAACAATTTTTTACCACCCCAGGCTGCGCCCATTGCCAGCATGAGGCCAATGCCGCCTTCGATGGGTGCGCCCCCGCCAGCCGGCTGATTACCTCCTGAACCGTGGCCTGATGGGGGAGGAGGAGGTGCCTGAGCGAATATCTGATTGCTGCCTGCCAGAAGCGCCGCAGCGAATAGTAAGTTTACTATGTATCTTTTCATCTTTATTTTTTTTCGTTGTTCTTGTAATTTGTCTATTTCACTTATCGCACTACCGGCAGTTTCTGGCTTATCACTTTTCCGTTGCCTTCCAGCCTGATGATCAATACCGCACTGCCGATGGGAGTATATTTTATCAGCTGCAGATTGCTTCCGTCCAACAGCTGGCTGTAGAGCTCCCGACCGCTCAGATCATATATCCTTAGCAGGTTCCAGGTCTCTTTGGTCTGCAAGTAAATCCGTTGCTGGCTCTCGTACACCACAAAAGGCAGCACCTCTGTTTTTTCGTTCTGGCCTACTAAACCAAAATGGAGCAGGAAGCGGCTGCTGATGTCGCCTTCTGATGCATTGAACGTATAGGGGTTTTCGCTGAGCTTGTGCAGCAGCCCTGTCTGGGTGTCTTCAACAAACAAACCATTGCCCGTGAGCTGCGCATCGGCCTGTTCCAGGCTCAGAGTGTAGCTGCCGGCTGCAGGCAGTTTCATTCCCAAACGGATGGGCTGCTCGGCTGCTATTTGTGCATGACTGTTCACGGCCAAAGGCGCTTCATCCTGCGACAGGCTGTATAGCTGCGGAATGGCCGGGTTGAAGCTGTACATCTTCAATGCATCGTTGCGGTCGCGCGTGGCTTCGCTGTCTCCCATCAAACGGATACTTGTTTCGTCGTAGTTGGTAGCGTTGGCCAGACGCAGGATGATGGTGGCAGGCTGTTCCGCAGCTGATTTGTAATTGGTGCCCCCGTGGGATTGTATCGTGCTGCTGAAGGTGAAGTTCTGATTGTTTGCTGCCTGTGTGGCCCTGACAAAAAACGCCTGATGGGGTGCTATATGGGCGTTGGCCTGACTCCCATCAATGCTCACATAACCTTCGCCACCCGATTTGTTCGGGTTGTAGGCATAGGCAAAGTTGTCTTCAAACTGTGTTCGTGTGGCCACATTCCAGTCGATGGCCGATGAATAGGGGTTGGCCAAAAGGTTCCAGCCGCTCGAATAGGTCCAGCTCTTGGCACTGCTGCGTTTGAGGTTAAAGTTCACATTGCCTGTGCTAAGTGTGCCCGTAAACGTCTTGGTTAGATTGGCAGCATTATAAGCCACAAGATAGCCTTTGCCGGGCATGAAATTAAAGCTTCCATTCACAGTTTCAAACGATGGAGTGCCGGTGTTGTCATAGTTCACCCAGGTGCCAGGCGTTGGTTCGTCCCAGGTATAAAAGTCGTCCTGACCGGCTGTTGGGTTCCAGCCATTGGCTGCTATGCCGCCTGCCACCGGCGCACCAATCATGTGCCAGGTCTGGGCTGCTCCTTTAAGGTAGTGCTGCGAGGTGATCGTGCCACTGTTGCTCAGCGTGCCGCTGATCAGAAGCGAACCTGTGCCTGTGGCGTCGCTGTTGAGCGTGAGGAAGGCGCCTGATGCCAGGATCAGGTTGGCACAACTTGCTGTAGTGGAGGCACCTATGACAGGATCATTTGTCACATCGGGAATTGTAATATTGTCGGTTTCGGTTGGCACGGCACCGGTAGACCAGTTGGCTGGTTTACTCCAGTCTGTGTCTGTAGCTCCAGTCCAGGAGAAATCGTATTTTACCCAAAGACCAAAACTTACGTTGTTGGCAACATTATCCGGATAGTGAATTTGCCTCAGCCCATCCTTAGGTATCCAGTTCATCCCAGTTGCAACGCCACAAGTGTGGACAATTCGTGCCTTAAGGGCTATCACAGCAGAGTGACACGTGGCATCCGCTGTGATGTTGCCGGCTGAAGTACCTGTCCAAGTGTCATTTATTGTATTATCGGGATCACCTTCATGTAAAGTTTGCGCGCTCTTCACTCTGGATAGAATGGTACTGTTGCTTGTTACAATATCCAGTGCCGCATCGCTGGAGCTGATACGGGTATAACCAATATTGCCCAGGTTCGAAAGAAATGCAGCTGGAGCAATACCACGTATGGTTTCATCAAGTATGGCCACTTCAGCTAAGTCTTGAGAAATAGGAGCATCAATATCATTGGCTACCAAAAGCCAGCCGTTTTTTACAGTGGTCTTTAGCGTTTCTCCACCAAAATTAAAATAATACGCTCCATCGGCCAGTCCTTCGATTTGAGAGATATTTGTGAACGGGTTGCATTCTGTAGAACCTAAAGGATCACCGGCACCCGTATCAAAAGTAAAAGTATCTGCCGAAGTTGCTAATCCGGTACCGGTTGTCACCTCGATCATTCCTGTGGTGCCAGCCCCAACTTTTACTGTGAGGGTAGTTGGTGAGGAATTGTCAACAATAGTAGCCGCAGTACCCCCAATTGTAACGGAACTTACACTGTAAAAATTAGTTCCGCTTATGGTCACAGTAGTACCAGTACAGCCTGTGCTGGGTGTAAATCCGGTTATGGTTGGTTGTGGCAACGGTACATTACTGTAAACACATACCTCTCCCGTTGAGTTCCCAACCTGTATCCGGAAATGATAGACCTGTCCAATGGTGGTGGCAAAGCTAAGTGTTTGTTCATATTGATAATCAACTCCTACACACGCCACAGCTGTATTGGAGTGGGCACAATTGGTAAATACATGGATTTTGGGAGTGTTACCTCCAGTATTTTTATATTTTATTGTGGTTGATGTGGACATTGCTACAAACCATCCCCATCCATCACCCAAAGCAGTAGTTCCAGAACAACTGTAGTAAGAAGGGTTTGTCCAATAGGAGCTACCAGAATTATCGCCATCACTTTTATCGAATTGCTTGTAGCTGCAGGAAGTTCCTGTAATTTTTACTTCGTAGGCAGGATCCTGGTTGCAATCATCACTCGAGACAGTGGAGGTTTGTGAATAACCTTTGCCAAAAGGAAACAAAAAAAGTAGTAAACCAGCCACCTGAAAAAATACTTTATAATGTTGGATTGTAATTGTTAACTCATTCTTTATCATATTATTAGTATTATTGAATAATTTCAGGAGATTGCCCAAAAATCATTAAATAGTGGAACATTGCAATATTAAAGAGAAGATTAATTTTAACATAAATTGTATAATGTAACAAAACATGTTTTTTACGGCGATTTAATAAATGACATAAACGTGGCAAAAAGCGTAAACACCGCAGTTCTTGCAAAATTAATCTGCTAACCTTTACTATTTGTTAATTGTCTGCCAAATATTACAATTATAGTAGTCAACAAAAAGTAACAGAAATTTCAAAAAATGATTTCATACAAATTTCAAAACAAAAGGAAAAAATCTGTAGGCTTTATCTCAAATAAATATAGCTCTGACCAAACTTAGCTTTTTTTCTGCGGTTTAATTTTTAAAAGGTGAAGAATTTTGACCAACAGTAACGAAATCACAGGTCAGTGTGTGTTGGTTAGCACAAGGCGAAGCAAAAAGGTTTCACTATCTCGCTTAAATACCTACTGGTCCATTGGGTCTGTTTTACCCTAAACTATATGGTAAAAATACATGGAGTTTAAAGTTTTACGGAATAATACTGCAAACATAAGTTACGCATTCGTAGTGAAATATATTTATATAAAAAGACTGATATATTTTGTTGGATAAGAATAGTATTAATGAGCGCTGTCTGTGTTATTCAAGCGGTAAAGATTCGAATTGAGCAGCCGATCCTGGCCGTCAACCACTTACAAACCAAATATTATCCTTTTAGTTCTTTTTGTTTAATACAAACAATTTTTTACCACCCCAGGCTGCGCCCATTGCCAGCATGAGGCCAATGCCGCCTTCGATGGGTGCGCCCCCGCCAGCCGGCTGATTACCTCCTGAACCGTGGCCTGATGGGGGAGGCGGTGGCACCTGTGCCAACAAAGAGTTGACAGCAACCAAGAAGGCAATCAGAAGGGTAAAACGGGCGATTTTCGTTATCATATATTTGTTCATTTAATACAGTATTGGTTAAACATTATCTGACGAAGACAACTTTTTGATTCAAAGAGCCCGAACTACCGCTTGCCCTGATGATTAGAATCCCATTTTGAACATCTCTTAAATCAATTGGCTGAAGGTCGGAATTTTCAAGCTTTTGACTGTGGATTAAACGCCCGCTGAGGTCGAAGATGTGAATGGTTTCAAAATGGCTGTTGCTTTGAAAGCATAGCTTGTTGCCGTTTTGGTACACCAAAAAAGGATAATGTCCGGCCAGTCCCGGCTGGCCCAATGTCCCAAAATGGAGTATAAAACGCTGGGCATCATCACTTTCGGCAGCACTAAAAAAATATGGGCCTTCGGAGAGCTGATGATCAATTCCCAGATTTTTGTCGCGCAGGTAAACGGTTTTGCCCGTAGTGTTTTCTGACATTGTGATATTGAAAACGCTGCTGCTGTTTTTCACAAAGCCAAGCTGTATTGCTGTTGCATCGGGTGATAAAGGGAGTGTATTCAAAGCATATTTCAATGTTTCGGTATAGCTGTAGAACTGCGGTGCAAAACCAGGCAGAAACTGGCTGTCGAAGTCGCCGTCGTAGCCGGGTTGAGCAAGCTCATTGAAACGGATGATGGTTTCCTGTGCCGTTTGGCCTGCCGGATCAATAGCTTTCAAAATGATGTGTTGCATTTTTTCGTCACTGTTTTTGTACCATGCAGTAAAGTTTTGGGTTTGAGCCGATTTGGGAATAGTGAGCGATCCCGGATGCGCCGAAACATGCACCATGAATCCATTCATTGCCGGAATGATGCCGTTAGCTGTGATGATGGTATAGCTTGCCGTTGACTCGTTCCATATCTGGCAGTTGGCATCTATATTGCTGAGGTTCCAGCTGCCCCCTGTTTTATTCCATATTAGTGCGGCAGGATAAGGATTGCCAAGTAGGTGCCAGCCAAGATATGTGTGGACAGGTGTTGTATAAGTCAGACCCGAAACAGTCACGTCAGATAGATTGAATACTCCTGAAAACTGCTTTGTTGCATTGCTGCCGTAGGCAACGAGATATCCTTTGCCTATTTGAAAATGCGGATCGTTGTCGTTTGAAAAATAAAGTTCTCCAAAACCCATATTGTAGTCATTCGAAGCGTTTTTAATGTTTACCCATGTGTCGAAAGGCTCACTCCAGCGATAGAAATCCTGGTTGGATGAAATGGTGCCCGAAATATCTACAAAACCCGGACTGATGGCCTGCGACACAACGGGTGTACTCAGGAAATGCCAGCCATGATTGGCATCGCTCCAGCCCGGAATATAGCGCTGCACGATAACACCACCTGCCGGATTGACATTGGTACTTCCGCTCGGATTTTGATCAACAAAACTTCCTGTTCCTGAGGCTGTTGATTGCAAGGTGAGTGTTAGCAATCCTGAGGTGGAAAGTTTTGCCCCGTTGCCAACAACAATACCCGCTCCAGGCTGCACCACAATCTGAGATTGCAGGAACAAGGGCAGGAATGCTAAAATTAAACCTTTGAATCTCATGGTTTCGGGCTGTTTATCAAGGCTTCAAATTTGGCTTCAAGTGCCGCAAGTCGGGTTTTAAGCGCTGCATTTTCCTGCTTTAGTGCCTCTATCTCGGCTTGACTGACATTTTCTGGCGATTTTACTAAACCCCTCACTAATTTGCCATTTGCATCAACTTCGAGACCGACAGTCCCTGAACCTGCCAGATCACTAATGGTGACCGATCCGTCATTTGATATCCAGAGTTTTTCGGTCAAAACATTTTCTCCGGATTCCATTGTTGAAAAAACAATTTTCATGGGAACGCTGTTGGCTCCATGATTGACCGTACCATCAACATAAGTTGCAATTCTTGCTCCTTCTGTGTAACTTGTATTTTCATTATTATCATCCCGATGATTACCCCAAAAGCCCAAAGAACCGACCAGGTCGGTGTTGGCGATAGTTAATGCGTTGGTTGAAAGCCCCCTCGACTTTCCAAAATAGATTTTTGGTCCTGTTGTGTTATGTCCAGTGCCTGTGCCTGAGAAGCTACTCATATTGAGCGAGGTTGTTCCTGAAACATCTCCCACATTGATGCTTCCGGTCGGAAGTCCAGTGGGGTTTAGTTTTTTACCAATATCAAGTCTTACTTTTCCCAGATGCAGATATAAATCCAGAATGGGTGTGTTGGTGTGGTCGTAAACAATGAAATCACCCTCATCGCCAAGGGTGTTATAAATGCTCTGTGCGTTGACAGAACACGCTGCAAGAAGGGAAAAAAACAGAAAAAGTTTGTAAATGATGTTCATAGGACTGAGATGTTTTTAGGTTGTTAAAAAAATGGATTTTTGGTTGATATTATTTATCCGGACTTTTCAAGTGAGCCTTCAACAGTTTTGAATACGATCATGGATTAAAAAACTTGCTCGTAATCAAAACACGCCATCTGAAAATAAATTTCCGAAATCAGAAGATTTTTATTTGAAAATCAGTTGAAGTTGTTTTCATGGATGTTTTTTATGATTACTAAAACTTATCAAATCAATTGTTTGGCTGATATCACGAAATCAAACTTAATCACAATAAAGTAGCGTCGTGGTATTTTACAGGTTCAAAAATAAATACAGAAGCCTGTATTAACATGATTTGAAAAGAGGATCGTTTTGTTTTGTGAGATTACAAAAAGTAAACAAAATTGTATATTGTTGTCAAGCAGCACTTTAAATAGAGGCCCTCAAAAAGCATCCGGTTGAAGAACCAACAAAGAAACCCCAAAATCAATCGAATTTCAAAGGTGATATTGTTCAACCGAATTGAAGAAATGACAAAAAATGAAGAAATATCAAGCTTTTAGCATAAACACATTTGAACAGGCCTGCTGAAATTTACAACAAAACTTCTTCATTACCGAATGATCAGAAGGCTGTTTCCAGTGTGTAACTTTCGTCGTTTTTTGGTGATAACAAAGCTAAATTTTCACCTTATAATTGATTTATATACGTGGTCAGACTTTCGCTCCGTTTCAATCCCAGTTTGGTTCGCAGTCTGTATCTTGCCATTTTAATGGTATCGGGCGACTGTGAGGTAATAGAGGAAATTTCTTTTGTGGACATATTCATTTTCATGAATGCACAAATTTTCAGCTCGTTGGGCGTGAGGTCGGGATGACGAATGCTCAGACTTTTGTAAAAATCGCCATGTATTTCAATAAACCGTTTCTCAAAGTCCGGCCACAGTTGCTCTTCGGACGTTTTTGCAAGGTTCTTGACAATGTTTTTAATGGTTTGTTCGCTTTGGCCCTCGGGGTCTATCTGTACGTTTTTCAATTCTTCGGAAATACGAAGCAGCGACTCATTCTTTTTTTGCATTGCAAGCAGGTGTGTTGCCAGTTCACGGTTTTTATAGTCAATTTCATGTTGCAGTTTCGCTTTTTCGAGCATTGCTTTTTCGATGGCAAGTCTGTGCCTGAGAAGTTTGTTTCGCTGGTGCAATATATAGCCCACTAAAAGCATTATCAACAAACCGGTTCCCAATAAAACAATTATTATCAGAAAAAAGCGCTCTTTTTTTTCAATTTCATATTGAATCACAACAGCCTCTTTTTTTTCAATAATTTCCCTCAATTCCTCATGCCTGAGCCGACCCGAGGCGTTTTCTTTTTCCTGCTGCTGCACAATGCTGTCGCGCAGTGTTGAAAGTTGTTTCAGATAGAAGCTCAGGGAGTCGTAACGTCCTTGTTTTTCAAAAACGTTGATCAAAACCTCAAGTGCTTCTTGTTCCCTGAAGCGGTTCAAATTGTTGCGGGATAGCTTCAATGATTTGTTTGCCAATTCAATGGCTGCACGGCTGTCGCCCATTCCCAAATAAGTATTGGCAAGCCGGTTGTAAGCAATCGGAAGGGTTCTCGTGAAACCGTTTTTTTCAGCCAAATCCTTGCCATTGGTCAAAAAGACCAGTGCTTTCTTGTAATCCTGTTTGAGATGATATTGCAAGCCCAGATTGAGATAATTGAGCGTAAGCCAGGGGACGTTGTTATACTTTGTGTTGATGGACATTGCCTTTTCGAGATAAAAAACAGCCGAATCATCAATACCCTGTTGCCGGTAATTAAGGGCGATGTTGTTGAGTACACCGGCTGATAATGAATCATTTCCATCAGCTTTGTATTCATTAAGCAAACCAAAAAAATACTTCAACGCTTTATCGTTTTGCTTTGTGGTTTGGTAAAAAATGGCAATAAGGTTGGTCACTGACAAAATAAGACGCTTCTCACCTGATTTTCGGGCATGCTCGAGTGCTTCAAAAAGATACTGCTCTGCCAATCCTGAATTGTAATCCATATAGACATCGCCCAGCACCGATTTGGCAGCACCCCTTGCAGCTTCATTCTTAAGTACCTTTGCCAGACTGTCAGCTTGAAGCGCCAGCAACATTGCATCTGCCGGTTTGGTTCGCGCAGCATTTTGGGCTTCTGCTATCATGTTGGCCAGATGCGTACTATCGTCAATTGCTAAACCGGATTTACTTTGCCTGGAATCGGCCTGTGCACGCTGAAGCCCGCCAAACAACAAACCAACAAAAAGAAAGAAGTGTATAAAACCGGTTTTTAACACTGTTTTAAGATTTTGGTGCAAAAATACCTATTTTTTCGAATTACGGTATTCCACTTACATTTGCTGAATCTGCTTCGTTTTCAGAAAAAACATTATTAAATGGCTCATTAATAGCAAAATAATCAATAATTTTTTTCGTAACCATTTGTTTTTACTGTAAATATAACCTCCCCGATTCAAAATTATTAAGCCATCGTATGAAATCAAAAAACGACAAAATTTATTTGATCACACAACGTTAAGTCAGTTGGTGAATGATCGCAAACCGTTCAGCACACTCGGGCAAATCACAGATAATAGCAATGACAGCACATCAATTAAAAAGTAAGATCGAAAACATTATTTTCGATTTTGGTGGAGTTTTAGTGGACTGGAATCCCCGCTACCTCTATGCAGATTATTTTCAAACGGAAGATGATATGGAGTTTTTCCTGCAAAACATCTGCACCGGCCAATGGAATGAGGAACAAGACCGCGGAAGACCACTTGCCGAAGCTACCGACTTGCTGGTGAAGCAGTTTCCCGATCATGAAATGCTGATCAGGCTTTTCTATGGACGATGGGAAATGATGCTTGGAGGCGAAATTTCGGGTACAGTGGAACTGCTTTATGCACTGAAAAAGAAATTTGGCTTGTATGGCCTTACCAATTGGTCGGCCGAAACAATCTCTATCGCATACGAACGGTTTCATTTTTTCAACGCGCTTGATGGCATCGTGGTTTCGG
>ERZ1645187.3994-NODE-3994-length-12128-cov-7.709103_pt1 | contig 12128 bp, 11 predicted proteins | sample MGYA00575352_ERZ1645187 | MGnify/ENA primary metagenome ERZ1645187 (study PRJEB40837, sample SAMN11349314) | freshwater sediment metagenome | isolation source: river sediment | host: Sediment | place: India: Wazaribad , New Delhi | collected 2017-02-21 ... | reverse complement strand
TCATGCCCTTGCTGCGCAGGTCGGCCACGCCCTTGGCGTCGTCCTCGTCCACGCGCGCGCGGTTGGCCTTGGTGCCTTCCTTGGCGGCGTCGATGAAGGCCTGCTTGTCGGCGGCCGAGAGCTTGTCGAACGCACCCTTGTTCATCACGAAGATGGCGGGCGAGTACACGTGGCCCGTGAGCGACAGGTGCTTCTGCACCTGGTCGAACTTGGCCGAGATGATGACCGGCAGCGGGTTCTCCTGCCCGTCCACCGTGCCTTGCTGCAGCGCGGTGAACACCTCGGGGAAGGCCATGGGCGTGGTGATGATGCCGAAGGCCTTGTAGGCGGCGATGTGCACCGGGTTCTCCATGGTGCGCATCTTCAGGCCCTTCAGGTCGTCGGGCGTGTTGACCGAGCGCTTGCTGTTGGTCATGTGGCGGAAGCCGTTCTCGGCCCAGGCCAGGGCCTTGAAGCCCTTGGGCTCGAACTTCTTCAGCAGTTCGTCGCCGATCGGGCCGTCGAGCACGGCGCGGGCGTGCGCCTTGTCGCGGAACAGGAAGGGCACGTCGAGGATCTTGGTCTCGGGCACGAAGTTGGGCACCGGGCCGCTGGAGCTGAAGGCCAACTCCTGCGTGCCGAGCTGCACCGCCTCGATGGATTCGCGCTCGCCACCCAGCGCCCCGTTGTAGAAGGTCTGGACCTTGTAGCGGCCTTGCGTGCGCTTCTCCACTTCCTTGGCGAAGGTGTCGATGGCGATGCCCTGGTGCGAGTTCTGCGCCACCGAGATGCTGATGCGCATGGTGGTCTGCGCGGCGGCGCCGGCCACCAGGCCGAACGCCAGACCGAAACCGAGGGCGAGTTGGTGCAACTTCATGAAAAGGTCTCCTGATTCAGTATCGAATGCGAACTGCGGGTGCGCGCCAGGGGCACGCACGGCGGCCGCCATTATGTGCGCGCCCCTGGCGCGGGGGCCACGGGGTTTTCGCGCATGAAAAGGTGGCTGCTGTCGCCTACTTGACGGCGCGGATGCGGTCCATCGCAGCCTTGCCGAATTCCTTCTCGAACTGGGCATTGGCCGGTGCCAGCGCGGCGGCGAACTGGTTGCGGTCGATGTTGTCGATGACGGTCATGCCGCGCGCGCGCAGCTCGGCGACGCCCTTGGCGTCGTCCTCGTCGACCTTGGCGCGGTTGGCCTTGGCGGCCACCTTGGCGGCGTCGAGGAAAGCCTGCTTGTCGGCGGCCGAGAGCTTGTCGTACAGGCCCTTGTTCATCAGGAACACCATGGGCGAATACACGTGGCCGGTGAGCGTGAGGTGCTTCTGCACCTGGTCCAGCTTCTGCGACAGGATGACGGACAGCGGGTTCTCCTGCCCGTCCACCGTGCCCTGCTGCAGCGCGGTGAACACCTCGGGCCAGGGCATGGGCGTGGGCATGATGCCGAGCGACTTGTAGGCCGCGATGTGCACCGGGTTCTCCATGGTGCGCATCTTCAGGCCCTTCAGGTCGTCGGGCGTCTTCACGTCGCGCTTGCTGTTGGTGATGTGGCGCACGCCGTTGTCGGCCCAGGCCAGGGCCTTGAAGCCCTTGGCCTCGAATTTCTTCGCCAGCTCCTCGCCGATGGGGCCGTCGAACACGGCGCGGGCGTGCGCCTTGTCGCGGAATAGGAAGGGCACGTCGACGATCTTGGTCTCGGGCACGAAGTTAGGGATGGCGCCGCTGGTGCAGAAGGTCATCTCCTGCGTGCCGAGCTGCACCGCCTCGATCGATTCGCGCTCGCCGCCCAGCGCGCCGTTGTAGAAGGTCTGGAACTTGTAGCGGCCGTTGGTGCGCTGCTCCACCTCCTTGGCGAACACGTCGATGCCGACGCCGTGGTGGCTGTTCTGCGCCGCCGAGACGTTGATCTTCATGGTGGTCTGCGCCGACGCGGCGGCGGCAAGGCCCAGCGCGCAGAAGGCGCCGATGAGCCAGGAACGGGTTGTCATGGGGTTTGTCTCCGTACTGCTTGGAATACGCAGGCCTGGCGCCGTGTGGGGTGCCGGCCCGGCCGGTGCCCACGCCGGGTGCGCGCGGGCGCAAGCATTATGGGGACGAAAGCTCAGGCAGCGCCAGCGGGGTTTTCTCGCAGGTGGTCGCGGATGATGTCGTCGTAGCTGGCGTCGGCCTGCAGGCCCAGCCGCGCGGCGCGGCGCGCGTTCATGGCCGCCGGCCAGCTGGCGATGATGCGGGTGATGGCTGCGTCGGGCACCCAGTCGATGCGCGCGGCCACGTCGTCGCCGGCCACGCGGGCCAGGGCGGCGGCCATCTCGCCCGCGGTGGTGGCCACGGCGGGCAGGTTCAGGGCGGTGCGCGGACCCCAGTCGGCGTCGCTGGCTTCCAGCGCGCGGACCAGGCCTTCGACGGTGCGCGCGGGCGAGGACAGCGCCACCTTGGTATCCGGCGGCACGGGGCACACGGCGCGCTGGCCGGCCAGCGGCTCGCGCACCATGCCGCTGAGAAAGCTGGACGCCGCGGCGTTGGGCTTGCCGGGGCGCACGCTCACCGTCATCAGGCGCACGCTGCGGCCGCGCACGAAGCCCTTGCGGGTGCAGTCGGCCACCAGCTGCTCGCACATGAACTTCTGTATGCCGTAGCTGTTCTGCGGCGTGGGCAGGGTGTCGTCCTCGATCACGGCGGGCAGGGGCTGCTCGGGCGTGTGGCCGAACACGGCCAGCGACGACGAGAACACGAACACCGGCGGCGTGCCGAGCCGGCGGCAGGCCTGCAGCAGGGCGCGCGTGGCATCGAGGTTGCTGCGCAGGCCGAGGTCGAAGTCGGCCTCGCACTCGCCGCTGACGGCGGCGGCCAGGTGCACCACGGCCTGCGCGTCGGCCGGCACGGCGCGCGTGGTGCCGTGGGCATCGGGGGTGAGCAGTTCGTTCAGGTCGCCGGTGACGACCTGCACGCGCGCATCGGCGGTCAGATCAGCGGGCGGTGCGGCGCGGTCGACCAGCGTGAGGCGCGTGATGGGCTGCGGCGCCGCGCCCGCCAGCGCCAGCGTGCCGCGCTGCAGCAGGGTGCGGGCCAGCCTCACGCCCAGAAAGCCGGCACCGCCGGTGATGACGAGGTGCATGCGGCCTCCTGATGCGCTGGATGAAAGATGAAAAAACAATAGCTTCTTGCGCCCAATGCACAAGGATTTCAGATCATTTTGTATCTGAAATCCTTATATGACGTGCGCAAGCAGCTATCAAATTAATTGCACGACGCCACGCGTGGACGCGGCGCCGTGGCGGTCACATGCCCGAATAGTTCGGCCCGCCGCCGCCCTCGGGCGTGACCCACACGATGTTCTGCGTCGGGTCCTTGATGTCGCAGGTCTTGCAGTGCACGCAGTTGGCGGCGTTGATCTGCAGGCGCTGCGCGCTGCCGCCCTTGGCCTCGTCGGGCACGAACTCGTACACGCCGGCGGGGCAGTAGCGCGCCTCCGGCCCGGCGAACTTGGCCAGGTTGATGTTGACCGGCACCGTCGGGTCTTTCAGCGTCAAGTGCGCGGGCTGGTTCTCCTCGTGGCTGGTGTTGCTGATGAACACGCTCGACAGCCGGTCGAAGGTCAGCTGGCCATCGGGCTTGGGGTAGGCAATGGGCTGGCACTCGGCCGCGGGCCTGAGCTGCACGTGGTCGGGCTCGGCGCGGTGCAGCGTCCACGGCGCGTGACCGCGGAACACCATCTGGTCGAGGCCGTTCATCAGCGTGCCGGTGGTCAGGCCCTTCTTGAACCAGTTCTTGAAGTTGCGGTCCTTGTGCAGCTCGGCGGCCAGCCAGCTGTGCTGGAAGGCGTCGGGGTAGGCGCTCAGCTCGTCGTGCTGGCGGCCGGCCGTCACGGCCTCATAGGCCGCCTCGCCGGCCAGCGCGCCGGTCTTGATGGCCGCGTGGCTGCCCTTGATGCGGCTCACGTTCAGGAAGCCCGCATCGCAGCCCAGCAGCGCGCCGCCGGGGAACACCGTCTTGGGCAGCGCCAGCACGCCGCCAGCGGTGATGGCGCGCGCGCCGTAGCTCAGCCGCTTGGCGTTCACCTGGCCGTTGTCGTCGGTGAAGTACCACTTCACGCGCGGGTGTGTCTTCCAGCGCTGGAACTCCTCGAACGGGCTCATGTACGGGTTCTTGTAGTTCAACCCGATCACGTAGCCGCAATACACCTTGTTGTCCTCGGCGTGGTAGAGGAAGGCGCCGCCGTAGGTGTGCTCGTCCATCGGCCAGCCGGCGCTGTGCATCACGAAGCCGGGCGTGTGGCGGCTGGGGTCGATCTCCCACAGCTCCTTTATGCCGATGGCGTAGCTCTGCGGGTCACTGTCGGCGTCGAGCTTGAAGCGCTCGATCAGGCGGCGGCCCAGGTGCCCGCGCGAGCCTTCGGCGAACAGCGTGTACTTGCCCAGCAATTCCATGCCGAGCTGGAAGTTCTCGGTCGGCTGGCCGTCCTTGCCGATGCCCATGTTGCCGGTGGCCACGCCCTTCACGCTGCCGTCCTCGTTGTACAGCACCTCGGCGGCGGCAAAGCCGGGGAAGATCTCCACGCCCAGTTCCTCGGCCTGCTGCGCCAGCCAGCGCACCACGTTGCCCAGGCTGACGATGTAGTTGCCGTGGTTGTGCGCGAACGGCGGCAGGAACAGGTTGGGCACGCGCGTGCCGCCACCGCCTTCGTGCAGGAACACGTAGGCGTCGTCGGTCACCAGCTGATTGAGCGGCGCGCCTTTTTCCTTCCAGTCGGGGATCAGCTCGGTGAGCGCCTTCGGGTCCATCACCGCGCCGGAGAGGATGTGCGCGCCGGGCTCGGAGCCTTTCTCCAGCACCACCACCGACACGTCCTGGCCTTTCTCGGCCGCCAGCTGCTTGATGCGGATGGCCGCCGACAGGCCGGCCGGGCCGGCGCCGACGATGACGACGTCGTACTCCATGGCTTCGCGGGGGCCGTACTGCTGGATGATTTCGTCGGGGGTCATGGGCGCCTCTCTCGTGCGTTTGAAATAATGGTCGATTGTCCGCGCGGGCAGGCTGCGCGGCTTGTCGGGTGCGTGACTGATTTTATGCACGGGTCATGCATCATCCATGCCCCATTGCAGACGCGCATCCCAGAAGGAAAAAAGCACATGACCTACAGCATTGATTTGTCCGGCCGCGTGGCCCTTGTCACTGGCGCCTCGGGCGGCCTGGGCGCGCAGTTTGCCCGCACGCTGGCCGCGGCCGGCGCCGGCGTGGTGCTGGCCAGCCGCCGCATGGAAAAGCTGAAGGACCTGCGCGCGCGCATCGAGGGCGAGGGCGGCGATGCCCACGTGGTCGAGTGCGACGTGACCGACGTGCAATCCATCAAGGCCGCCGTGGCCCACGCCGAGACCGAGATGGGCTCCATCGACATCCTGGTCAACAACTCGGGCGTCAGCACCACCCAGCGCATCCAGGACGTGGGCGAGGACGACTACGACTTCATCTTCGACACCAACGTGCGCGGCGCTTTCTTCATGGCGCAGGAAGTGGGCAAGCGCATGATCGCGCGGGCCAAGGGCGCGGCGCCGGGCAGCTTCACCGGCGGGCGCATCATCAACATCGCCAGCATGGCGGGGCTGAAGGTGCTGCCGCAGATCGGCGTGTATTGCATGAGCAAGGCCGCCGTCATCCAGATGACCAAGGCCATGGCGCTGGAGTGGGGCCGCTTCGGCATCAACGTCAACGCCATCTGCCCCGGCTACATCGACACCGAGATCAACCACCACCACTGGAGCACCGAGCAGGGCCAGAAGCTCATCGCCATGCTGCCGCGCAAGCGCGTGGGCGACCCCAAGGACCTGGACGCCGTGCTGATGATGCTGGCCAGCGACCAGAGCCACTTCGTGAACGGCGCGGTGATTGCGGCGGACGACGGCTTTGCCGTCTGATCTTTCCTGCGGCGCAGCGCTTCGGTTTTTCTCCCTCTCCCGCTGGCGGGAGAGGGCAGGGGTGAGGGCGCGCCGCCGCGGCGCCCGATGCGCTGACCTTCACCCCCACCCTCTCCCGCGCGCGGGCGAGGGGGCCGGGCAGTGCTGACCGGCATCCTCGCCGGCCTGGCCGCCGGCGCGCTGTGGGGGCTGGTGTTCGTGGCGCCGCGCATGGTCAGCGGCTTCGCCGGCATCGACCTGACGGCCGGGCGTTTCGTGGTCTACGGCGCGGTGTCGGTGGCGGTGCTGGCCGTGTCGTGGCGGCGCGCGCGGCGGCCCACGCTGGCGCAGGCCTGGGGCGCGCTGTGGCTCAGCGTGCTGGGCTTCACGGGTTATTACTGGGTGCTGGTGCTGTCGATCCGCGATGCCGGCACCGAGATGCCGGCGCTCATCGTCGGCACCATTCCCATCTGGGTCATGCTGCTGGGCAAGCCGCATGGCCTGCGCTGGGCGGCCATGCTGCCGGGGCTGGCGCTCACGGCGGCGGGGCTGGTACTGATGTCGAATGCGGCCCTGTCCGGCGCGGGGCAAGCGCTTGATGCTTCTGAAACCATAGCGGCCAACAGCACCTACTGGCGCGGCATCGCGCTGTCGGTGCTGGCCATGGTGTGCTGGACGGCGTTCACCCTGCTCAACGCGCGCTGGCTGCGCCAGCACCCCGAGGTGGGCACCACCGACTGGGCCAACTGGCTGGGCGTGGCCACCGGCCTGGGCGGGTTGCTGCTGGCCCTCACGCTCGGCACGCCGCTGCCGCAGCTCATGGCCAGCCCTGGCTGGCCGCTGTTCGCGCTGATCGCCGTGGCCATCGGCTTCGGCTCCAGCTGGCTGGCCACCATCCTGTGGAACCAGGCCAGCCGGCGCCTGCCGGCCAGCCTGTGCGGGCAGCTGATCGTGAGCGAGACGCTGTTCGCGCTGCTCTATTCCTTTCTGTGGGACGGCCGCTGGCCCACGCTGGCGCAGTGGGCGGCGGCGGCGCTGTTCACCGCCGGTATCCTTGCCTCCATCCGCGCCCATCGTTGCACCCCACCGCCTGAAAGCCGCCCCTGCGCATCGACATTCCCGAGCAGAAGAAACTGGTCTACGAGATGACCATCCCCATCCGCTGGGGCGACATGGACGCCATGGGCCACATCAACAACACGGTGTACTTCCGCTACATGGAGACGGCGCGCATCGACTGGTTCACCTCGATGGGCTTCGTGGCCAACCCGGCGGGCGAGGGTCTGGTCATCGTCAACGCGTTCTGCAACTTCATCCGCCAGTTCGAGTACCCGGGCGACATCCTCATCAAGACCTACGTCAGCAACGCCGGCCGCACCTCGTTCGACAGCTGGTGCACCATGGAGCGCACCGACCAGCCCGGCGTGATCTGCTCCACCGGCGGCGCCACCACGGTGTGGGTCGACTTCCCCAACCAGAAGTCGGCCCCGCTGCCCGACTGGCTGCGCCAGGTGGTGGCGGATTGATCGGCGCCAGGTGGTGCCTTGCGTGCGCTTTCAGCGCTGCCAGGACATCATCGATCGGCACCAACCGGTGTGGCAGACGGTTTGTTTTTTGCTTCGGTCTTGATAGCTGTTTGCGCCCTCTGGGCAAGAGGCTGCGGCTTGTTCAGGCGATGCGCTGAAGCGCCGCCACGATGTCGTCGGCACCTTGCGGCCGCACCAGCTTCTCGACCTCCACGCCATCGCGCAGAAACACCAGCGTCGGCCACAGCTTGACGCCGAAGCTGCGCCCCAGCCGCCGGCCCGGACCGTCCTCGACCTTGACGTGCGGCACGTTGGCGCCGGCCTGCTCGAACGCGGCCTGCACATGCGGCTGCGCGCCGCCGCACCAGCCGCACCAGTTGGTGCCGAATTCCAGCACCAGCGGGCCGCGCGAGGCGTCCACGTCGGCGCGGGTCAGGGTTTCGGGGGTGAAGGTGGCGGTGTAGGGCATGGCACCGATCTTACGGAGCCGGCGCGGCGCGGTTGTCGGACAGCGGCGCAAGGCGCTGCCGCCGCCGGGCGCGTGCGGCGCCGCCGTCAGCCCGTCGCGCCCTCGAACATCATCACGCTCACCGCATCGCCCACGGCCACGTTGCCTTGCGCATGGCCGAGCACGATCAGCCCGTTCGCCTTCACCATGCCCGACAGCACACCCGAGCCCTGGTTGCCGGTGGTGCGCACGCTCAGGCTGCCATCGGCGTGGCGCGTGACGATGCCGCGCTGGTATTCGGTGCGGCCGGGCTTCTTGCGCATTGGCTCTTCGCTGGCGGCGCGCAGCAGCACGGGGCTTTCAGGGCGCGCGCCCATCATGCGCAGCAGGGCCGGGCGCACGAAGGCGTAGAAGGTCACCATCACCGCCACCGGGTTGCCGGGCAGGCCGAACAGGATGGCATGGTTGCTATCGTCTGAATAGCTGTCGGCGCTTGCTGAATCTGCGCTGAAGGCCGATTTGGCCAATGAACCGCCCGCGATGCGCCCCACCGCCATGGGCCGCCCGGGCCGCATGGCGATGCGCCAGAAGGCCACATCGCCCAGCTTCCTCATCATGGCCTTGGTGTAGTCGGCCTCGCCCACGCTCACGCCGCCGCTGGTGATCACGGCATCGGCCTGCGCGGCGGCCTGGGTGAAGGCGGCTTCGAGCAGCGCCGGGTCGTCCTTCACCACGCCCAGGTCGATCACCTGCACGCCCAGCCGCGTGAGCAGGCCGAACACGGTGTAGCGGTTGCTGTCGTACACAGCGCCTTCGCGCGGCGCTTCGCCGAACGACAGGATCTCGTCGCCGGTGGAGAAGTAGGCCACGCGCAGGCGGCGGAACACGGTCACCTCCGCCAGCCCCAGACTGGCCACCAGGCCTAGCGCGGCAGGCGCCAGGCGCTCGCCTTTTTGCATCGCGGTCTGGCCGGCCATCAGGTCTTCGCCGAGCTTGCGGCGGTTGTCGCCGGGTTTCACCACGTCGGCGGGCACGGTGACCGTGTCGTCTTCGACGCGCGTGAACTCCTGCGGCACCACCGTATCCAGCCCCTCGGGCATCACGGCGCCGGTCATGATCTTCACGCACTCGCCGCGCACCACGCGGCCGCGCCAGGCGGGGCCGGCCAGGGCGGTGCCGACGATCTTCAGCGCCAGCGGCTGGCCCGGCACCAGTTGCGCGCCGTCGAAGGCAAAGCCGTCCATGGCCGAGTTGTCGTGCGGCGGCACGCTGATGGGCGAGACGATGTCCTCGGCCAGCACGCGGCCGAGGGCTTCGAACAAGGGCACGCGCTCGGTCTGGGTGACGGGTGCGACCAACTCGGCGAGGAAGGCGTTCACCGCATCGGCGGGCAGGGCCTGCGGGTCGTAGCCCTGCAGTTCGGCGGCGATCTGGGCGATCGTCTTCATGGCTGTATTTATGAACAAAAATGGGCTGTAGCGCTTGTGTAGTCAGCGCAGGCAACTATGTAAATCATAGCTGCTTGAGCATCAGCGCCTTGTCGTGGTACTGCTCACCGATCTTGATGGCGCGCGGCTGCAGCCCGTAGCGCACGAAGCCCGCGCCCTCGTACAGCTTGACGGCGGCAGCGTGGTCGGCGGTGACGCTCAGCACCACCTGCTCCAGCCCCGGCAGCTTGCGCACCAGGGTGTCGAACTCTTTCAGCAGCGCCTTGCCGATGCCGCGTTGGCGCATCGCGGGCGCGATGATCATGCCCACCAGCTCGGCCTCGTGGCGCTTCTTCAGCCGCGCCTCGCGCTCGCACACCACGGCGCCCAGCATGGCGCCGCCGGCGTCGAAGGCGCCGAGGATGAAGTGGTCGTCGGGCGGCTGGCCCAGGCGCGTGGCGTAGGTGGCGGGCGGCAGCGCGCTGGCCGTGTCGAAGTCGCTGGTGAAGGCTTCCGGGTCGTGCTGCAGGCCGGTGTCGCGCAGCGCCTTGTAGGCGGGCAGGTCGGCGTGGGTCAGCAGGCGGATGGTGAGGTCGGCGGGCGGCATGGCGTGTCTCCTGGGCGTTATCGTGGGTGTTCGAGCGCGCGCAATTCGGCCAGCGTGTTGGCGTTGGCGAAGGCGCGCGGGTCGTCGCCGGGTTCGTTGAACGGCACCACGACCTGCTGGTGCTGCGCCGTCCAGGCGTCGATCTTGCGGCCGCCGCTCTGGGTGAAGCCCACCAGGCTCTCCAGCAGGCTGGTGCGCAGCAGGCAGAACACCGGTTGCGTGCGCAACTGACCATCTTCCTCGGGCGCCGCGGCCATGGCGATGTCGGCATCCTGCGCTTGCAGGGCATGCGCCAGGCGCTCGCAAAGCGATAGCGGAAAGTTCGGCACGTCGCACGGCAGCGTCAGCAGCAGCGGTGTCTCGCAGCGCTCCAGCCCGGTCAGAAAGCCAGCGAGCGGCCCGGCGAAATCGGGCAGCGAATCGGGCCACACCGGCGCGCCGAAGGCTTCGTAGGCGCCCAGGTTGCGGTTGGCGTTGATCATCACCTCGGCGGGCGGCAGCGTCTGCTGCTGCAGCCGCATCAGCGCGTGCAGCGCCAGCGGCGTGCCGTGGTAGTTCTGCAGGCCCTTGTCGACCCCGCCCATGCGGCTGCCGCGACCGCCGGCGAGCAGGAGGGCGGTGATGGCGTCGGAGGCGGGCAGGTCGGTGGAAGTCATGCGGGGGTTATACCTGTTCGTGCGGTGCGATGAGCGCGTCGTCCAGCATGGCCTGCACGATGTCGGCTTGGCGCGCATCGCGCTGGCGCCGCGGGGCGGGGCGCGAGGGTTGCGTCGCCATCCAGCGTTTGAACTCGACGAAGGTGCGCGGCTCGACAGTGCGCATCAGCGCCATGGCGCCCGTGGTGGCCACCACCACCTGTTCGAACACCGGCGCGCTGGCCAGCACGGCGGCGCGCCGCGCCTGCACGGGCCACAGGTCGCCCTCGTCGTCGGAGAAGCGGAACGGGTGGGGGTCGTCGTCCTGCGGCTGGCGGCGCAGAAAGTCGACCTCGAAGCCGCGCGCATTGATCGCGGTTTCCAGCTGGTCTTCCTTGCGCTCGAAGCTCCGGTCGGCCCGGCGCAGCACGTCGAGCAGCGAGCTGTCCAGCCGCGCCATGTCGGCCAGAAAGCGCACGCGACGGCGCGCATCCCACAGCAGATCGACGTCCTGCGTGGCCAGCGCGCCGGGCGTGATGCGCACCCCGGCTGCGCTTTCATAGGCGTACAGCGCGTGCGTGCCCACCACCCGGAAGTGTTCGGCCAGACCGGCCTCGTGCAGGGCCTGCAGCAGCGCCACGACGATGGCGGGTACGCGCCCCACCTTGAGCGCCTTGTTCAGCCGCTCGGCTTCGCGCACCGCGTCGCGCAAGGATTTGTGGCGCGCCTCGATGCGGCTTTTCCGGGCGATGAAGCGGGCGTGGATGTCTTCCGTTTCGGCGGTTCGGGGGCCGATGCGCTGCTGGCGGTTGTCGGGGCTGGTGCGCACCAGGTATTCATATGGGCCCTGGCGTTTGAAGTACATGCCGCCAGCCACGCTGCGCGCCTCACCCTGTACGCGCTGGAATTCAGCGAAGACCGTGGCGCTGTCGATGCTTTGGCGCACGGCGGCATCGGGCAGGGCAATCCAGTCCATGGCAATCTCAATCAATTGGCCGTATAAATTTCAATTTTGAAAATTGTACGGCCAATGCCCCAGCAATCGAAAGGCCGCGGAGCAGGCCACACGGGAACGCCGCGCTCGGGGTTCCCCCGAGCGCCAGCGTTGTCCCCCGGGGGAAGGCGCCACAGGCGACTCAGGGGGGAACGTTTATCCCCCGATGTAACTCATCTCCACCCGCCGCACCGCCTGCTGCACGTCGGCCGGCAGGCTGGCGCGCAGTTCGCTGTAGCGGTCGCTGCGGCCCTGCCAGATGGCGGCGATGGCGGCGTCGAGCTGTTCGTCTGTCGCGCCATCGCGCATCAGGGCGCGCAGGTCGTAGCCCTGGCCGGCGAACAGGCACAGGAACAGCTTGCCGTCCATCGACAGGCGGGCGCGGTTGCAGTCGCCGCAGAAAGCCTGCGTGACGCTGCTGATGAAGCCGACTTCGCCGAGCAGCGGGTCGTGCCGCCCATCGGCACCGGCATAACCCCAGCGCTCGGCGGTTTCGCCCGGCGCGCTGGCTTGCAGCGGCACCAGCGCGAATTCGGCTTGCAGCCGCTTGACGACTTCGGCCGATGGCAACACCTCGTCCATGCGCCAGCCGTTGGTGGCGCCCACGTCCATGTATTCGATGAA
>ERZ1645187.3993-NODE-3993-length-12128-cov-17.718628_pt1 | contig 12128 bp, 9 predicted proteins | sample MGYA00575352_ERZ1645187 | MGnify/ENA primary metagenome ERZ1645187 (study PRJEB40837, sample SAMN11349314) | freshwater sediment metagenome | isolation source: river sediment | host: Sediment | place: India: Wazaribad , New Delhi | collected 2017-02-21 ... | reverse complement strand
CGGCATCGAGCAGCGGGTCCATCCGACCATGGTGCCGAAGTCCTCGGCGATCGCGCGGATCGACGGGGTGCTCAACGCGGTGGCGGTGGAAGCGGACTTCGTCGGCCAGCTGATGCTGGTGGGGCCGGGTGCCGGCGGCGACGCCACCGCCTCGTCGGTGGTTTCCGACATCGCCGACATCGCCCGCGGCACGGCGCTGTCGACCATGGGCAAGCCGTCCGAGCACATGGAGCCCTATCTGAAGTCCAACGTCTCCGGTCATTCCGGCGGCTTCTACGTGCGCCTGATGGTGCACGATCGGTCGGGCGCCTTCGCGGCGATCGCGACGCGGATGGCGGAGCGGGGCATCTCGCTCGAATCGATCGTGCAGCGGTCGCGGCGGCCGTCCTCCGACGCGCCTTCGGATCAGAGCGGCCATGGGCCGCAGCCCGTCATCTTGCTCACCTACGAGACCACCGAGGCGGCCCTGCGGGCGGCTCTCCACGACGTGGAGACGGATGGGCACGTCGCGAGCACGCCACGGTTCATCCGCATAGAGACCTTCTGAGAGAAGGCGAGCGGACCTCGCATTCGAAGGGAGACGATCGATGACGTCGGCCAGACCGAAGCACCCCCACAAGGCGGACGAGGGTCCTGCGCTCGACCGTGTCCTGACCCTGGAGATCGCGCGGGCGAGCGAACGGGCGGCGGTGGCGGCGGCGCGGTTCCGAGGTCGCGGCGACGAGATGGCGGCGGATCGCGAGGCGGTCCGGGCCATGCACGACGAACTCGACGGGCTGCCGGTGACCGGCACGGTGGTGATCGGCGAGGGCGAGAAGGGCGCGGTCGAGAGCCTGTGGATCGGCGAGAAGATCGGCACGGGCCGGGGGCCGGCGGTCGACATCGCCGCGGCCCCGCTCGAGGGCACGACCATCTGCGCCAAGAATCTGCCGGACGCGATCTCGATCGTCGCGATCGCCGAGGCGGGCAGCCTACTCGAGGTGCCGGACGTCTACATGGACAAGATCGCGATCGGACCGGGCTATCCCGCCGGTCTGGTCGGTCTCGACCGCTCGCCGACCGAGAACCTGACCCGGCTCGCCGAGGCCAAGGGGCGTCCGATCGAGGAGATCACCGCCTGTATCCTCGACCGGCCGCGTCATGCCCGCCTGATCGAGGAGGTGCGGGCGACCGGCGCCTCGATCCGGCTGATCGGCGACGGCGACGTCACCGGCGTGATCCACACGACCGAGGCGGAAGACACCGGCATCGACATCTACATGGGTATCGGCGGCGCGCCGGAGGGCGTGCTGGCGGCGGCGGCGCTGCGCTGCATCGGCGGGCAGATGGAAGGCCGCCTGATGCTCGATCGCCATGACAAGCTGGAACGGGCGCGGGCGCTCGGCATCACCGAGCCGGCGAAGATCTACCGTCTCGAGGACATGGTGCGCGGCGACGTGCTGTTCGCGGCGACCGGCATCACCGACGGCAACTTCCTCCAGGGGGTGAAGTTCGGCCGCGACCGCATCACCACCGAGACCGTGGTGATGCGTTCGTCGACCGGCACGGTGCGGTGGATCCGCGCCCATCACACCCATCTCGACAAGTTCGACGGGTGAGGCCGAACGGAGGATCACGGCGATGCGCCTGACCGGGTTCGCCGAGGAGGGCGAGGAACGCGCCGTGCTCGGCGTGACGGCCTCGGCCTCGGGGCGGGTGTGGCGCGATCGGCTCGATGCGCCGGGGGCGCAGCGGGCGCTCGGGCTCGCGCAGCGGCTCGATCTGCCGGAGATCGTGGCGCGGGTGCTGGCGGGGCGGGGCGTCGACGCCGATGCGGCGCTCGCCTTTCTCGATCCGACCCTCAAGGCACTGATGCCGGATCCTTCGACCGTCACGGCGATGGACGTGGGCGTCGCGCGTCTCGCCGATGCGGTCGAGCGCGGCGAGCGCATCGCGCTCTTCGCCGACTACGACGTCGACGGCGCCACCTCGGCGGCGATCGTGCGCCGGCATCTGGTCGCGCTCGGGCTCGATCCGGTGGTGTGGGTGCCGGACCGTCTGATCGAGGGCTACGGACCGAACGTGCCGGCGATCGAGACCCTGGCGGAGGGCGGCGCGCGGCTGCTCGTCACGCTGGACTGCGGCTCGACCTCGTTCGAGGCGCTGGCCCGCGCCCGCGCGCTCGGGCTCGAGACGGTGGTGATCGACCATCACGGCTGCGGGGTCGAGCTGCCGACGGCGGCGGCGGTGATCAATCCCAACCGGCACGACGATCTCTCCGGTCTCGGCCAGCTCTCGGCCTGCGGCGTCGCCTTCCTGACGATGGTGGCGCTCAATCGCGAACTCCGCCGCCGCGGTTTCTTCACCCGACGGCCGGAACCCGATCTCCTGCGTCTGCTCGATCTCGTCGCGCTCGGGACGGTCGCCGACGTGGTGCCGCTGACCGGGCTCAACCGCGCCTTCGTGGTCAAGGGGCTGCAGGTGGCGCGGCGGCGCGGCAACGTCGGTCTGGCGGCGCTGGCGGCGGTGGCGCGGGTCAACGGACCGCTGTCGCCCTACCATCTCGGGTTCCTGATCGGGCCGCGCATCAACGCGGGCGGACGCATCGGCGACGCCGGGCTCGGCGCGCGGCTGCTCGCCACCGACGATCCGGTCGAGGCCGAACGGATCGCCGCCGAACTCGACCGGCTCAACAAGGAGCGTCAGGTGATGGAGGCGGCGATGGTGGAGGAGGCCGACGCGCAGGTGGTGGCGCGCCACGGCACCGATCCCGGCCCGATCGTGGTGGCGTCCTCGCCCGACTGGCACCCCGGCGTGGTCGGTCTGATCGCCTCGCGGCTCAAGGAGCGTTGGCGGCGCCCGGCGATCGCGATCTCGTTCGATCGCGGCGATCTCGGCACCGGATCGGGGCGGTCGGTGGCGGGCGTCGATCTCGGCGCGGCGGTCCGGGCGGCGGTCGAGGCCGGTCTCCTGCCCAAGGGCGGCGGTCATGCCATGGCGGCGGGGCTGACGGTGGCGCGCGATCGGCTGGACGCCGTTTCCGCCTTTCTCGCCGAGCGGGTGGCGGCGGGGGGCGGGGCGGCGCTCGAGCGGCGCGATCTCGTCGTCGACGGGGCCCTGACGGCGACCGGCGCCACGGTCGGACTGGTCGAGACCCTGGAGAAGGCCGGACCCTACGGTGCCGGACACCCCGAACCGCTGTTCGCCTTTCCGGCGCATCGGGTCGTCTTCGCCGACGAGGTCGGCCAGGGCCACGTCCGTCTGTCGTTGGCGAGCGGCGATGGAACCCAGATCAAGGCGATCGCGTTTCGTGCTGCGAGCGAGCCGATCGGGCGAACCATTCTGGATGGTCGATGTCGGTCGCTACACGTCGTGGGTGCGCTCGGGCTGGACCATTGGCAGGGTGATGCAAGAGTGCAACTGCGTGTGGTCGATGTCGCCGAACCCAGGGGAAGGGGCTTGTGATGCCCTGGAATTTCCCGTTTCTGGCGGCAGAGATTCACTGTTCGGTAAGATGAAGGATTCGATGCTCCACGGGTGGAGTTTCGATGAGTTCGGGGGATTTCATGTCTGTCATAGGGGAAGGCATCGTGGCGGTCGTCCAGGGGGAAGAGAAGATCCGCGTGTCGCGTCGCGACCGGCGCCTGGTGCGTGCCGCGCTGGCGATCATCGCGGTCCTCGCGGTCACCGACGCGGTTCTCTACATCGGCCGCATCGTCTGATCGGACGATTCGACCCATTCTCATCGAAACGCCGCCGACTTCGGCGGCGTTTCGCTTTTCGGAAGGTCCGTCAGCCGGTTCGGGCGGCGATCTCGGCGAGGGCCGCGTCGAGGGTGGCGACGAGACGATCGACGTCGGCGTCGGTGGTGGCGGGCGAGACCAGCATCATGTTGTGGAAGGGCGTGATCACCACGCCGCGCTCCAGGAGGTAGAGGCGCAGCGCGCCCTCGATCTCGGCGTCGCCGATCAGCCCCGCCTCGCCGCCGTTTCTCGGCCGGGTCGGCGACAGCATGAACTCGACCCGCGCGCCGACCGAGGTCACCACCCAGGGCAGACCGTGCCGTGCCACCACGACCTCGAGCGCCGCGGCGAGGCGGCCGGCGCGCGCGATCATGCCGGCATAGGCGGCTTCCGTCATCACCTCGGTCAGGTTGGCCCGCATCGCCGCGATCGCCAGCGCATTGGCGGTCAGCGTCGTGCCCATGCCGGAGTAGCCGGGCGTGGCGAGGCGGGCAGCGGTCATCGCGCGCGCCACTTCCTCGGTGAAGCCCCAGACGGCGGCGGGGAGGCCGCCGGCGATCGGCTTGCCGACCACGAAGAAGTCGGGATCGAGATCATGGAGGCGGGTGTATCCGCCGGGACCGGAGGAGATGGTGTGGGTCTCGTCGATGGCCAGCAGCGTGCCGTGGGTCCGGGTCAGGGCGCGCAGGCCCGCGTGGAAGCCCGGCTCGGGCTGGACCATGCCGATGTTGGTCATCACCGGCTCGGTCAGGACCAGGGCGACCGAACGATCGGCGAGCGCGGCCTCGACGGCGGCGAGGTCGTTGAACTGCACCACGCGGGTGTGTGCGGTCAGATCCCAGACCTGGCCCATCAGACCGGGCCGCAGGATCGGCCGGCCGTCGCGCAGACGGACATGGGTGTCGTCGACCGCGCCGTGATAGGCGCCGTCGAAGATCAGGATGTTCGGGCGGCCGGTGGCGGCGCGAGCCCAGCGGATCACCGAGCGGTTGGCGTCCGAGGCGGTCATGGTGATCTGCCAGCGAGGCAGGCCGAAACGGGCGGCGAGCAGGCGGCCGACTTCGGGCACGAGCGCCGACGGCATCATAGCGGTCATGCCGCGCCGCGCCTGCGCCTCGATCGCCGCGACGACCGGGGCGGGGGCGTGGCCGAACATCGAGCCGGTGTCGCCGAGGCAGAAGTCGGCATGGGCATGGCCGTCGACGTCGACGAGCGTGGCGCCGTGCGCCTCGGCGACGAAGAGCGGAAAGGGCAGGCCCCAGTCGGTCATCCAGTGCAGCGGCACGCCGTCGAGCCAATGGTCGCGGGCCTCGGCCGCGCGTGTGGCCGAGGTCGGCCGCCGCGCCGCGAAGGACGCGCGCTCCCGCGCCACCAGCGCGGCGAGACGAGCGACGTCGACCCCGTGACGAACGGCAGCGGGGGCGGTGGACGACGGGGAAGGGCTCATGACGTCTCCTCGGCTCGGGCGATGGCGAACTGTGCGATCGCTCGAGGAGGAAGGCAAGCCGGCGTCACTTCAGGGCGAGCGCGGCGCCGGTGAGCAGCAGGAGGCCGAGGATCAACGCGGCGTCGAAGCCGGCGAGGGCGGGGATGCGACCGAAGAAACGCACGAGACCGGACATGAGACGCGCCTCGAAAGAGAAGGACGCCGAACGGCGCCGAGCGACTTCCAACACCGTCTTCATGACGATGTCTTGACGGATTTCGTCTCGAGTGGCGCAATTCTCCGCCTGCGACCAAATGGCCATGGGTCCGTTCACCCCGTGAGCGCGTTGACGTGGCGCGCAGGTGACGTAGCATCGCAACCGGGGAGTGAGACGAGGAGACGAGGATGGTCGGGGAAGGTCCTCTGACGGTCGGCCCGCCGACGGCGGCGGCCACGACCGGCCTCGACCTGTCGACGCTGACCGCCGGGCGGATCGTCGAGGCGCGGGTGACCGCGCTGGCGGGGCAGATGGCGACCCTGGCCAGCCGCCAGGGGCCGCTCGAAGTCGATCTCGGAAGTGCGAAGGCGGCGGTCGGGGATCTCCTGCGTTTCGAGGTGCGCTCGATCGAGGGTGGCGACGGTCAGACGAAGCTGCAACTCGAACTCACCTCGACCAGATCCGACACGGCGGCCGCGGTCGCGACGGCGGCGACGCCGGCCGCGCCGGCGCGGCGGGCGCTCGGCGGGGTGGTGGCCAAGGCGGTGGCGACGCAGACCGGCCTGTCGCCGCTCTATGCGTCGCTGGCCGGGCTCGCCTCGGCGCCCGCCGGCAGCGTGCCCGAGCCGGTCCGGGCGCTGGTCACTCAGATGATGAACGGGCGCCTCGGCGCCGAGGGGGCGCCGAACGCGGCGAGCGTGGCCTCAGCCTTTCGCAATTCCGGTCTCTTTCTCGAGGCGCGCGGAGGGACGGCGGCCACCGCCGCGACGCAGAGCGATCTGAAGGGCCTGCTCGGACGTCTGCGCACGGCGCTCGAGGCGTGGGTCGGCCGACCGGCGGCGTCTCCGCAGAGTGATGCGCGGGCGAGCGCTCCGACGGCCTCGTCCGCGAGCGGCGCGACGACGCCCGCCACGACGTCGACCCCGTCGGCGAGCGGGCTGGCGGTCCGCGCCGCCTATGGCGGTACGGCCCGAGCGAGCGGTGGAGCGGGCCCCGAAGCGGCCCAGGGGGGCGCGCAGACCCGGCTCGCCATGGCGGTCTACGGCGGGGCGGCCGGGTCGCGCCCGACCGCCGCGCCGCCGCCGTCTCAGGGAAGTGGACCGGCGACGGCCGGCGGATTGCCCCCCGAGGCCGAAGTGTCGCGGCCACAGGTCGTCGACGAATCGGCGGCGACCGCCGATCGCGGCGGTGCGACGACTTCGGCCCCCACCGGACGCGGTGCCGCAGCGGCGGCGTCCCCGGCGACGGTCGTGACCGCCGGCGGGCCGGCGGCACCCGCCGCCCTCCCGTCCGGCACGTCGGCCTCGACGGGTGCGCCCGGCGTTCCGACCCCGGCGGCCGATCGGGCTGCGGGACCGGCTTTACCGTCCGTGCCGGTTTCCCCGACCCCGCCGACCCCGCTCGGCTCTTCGGCGGGGGCGGTCGCAGCTTCCCCCGCGCCGACCTCGTCGCCCGCTGCGACGGCCGCGGAAACGAGCGCCGGACCTCCGGCCTCGCCCGCCTGGGCATCGACGGGGAGCGGCACGCCGTCGGGGGGCGAGGCCTCTCCGTCGCGGGCGACGGCGACGGTTGCGGTCGGCGGCTCGGCCGCCTCCACCTCCACCTCCACCTCCACCTCCACCTCTCCGGTCGGAGGAGCCGAGACGGTGGCGAGCCCCGGATCGTCCCCCGATGGGGGCGTGGGGACGGAGGTCGTCGACGGTACGGCGGATGCGGGCGGGTCGCCCGCTCCGGCGGTTCGGGCGAATGCGTCCTCGCCGGCACCCGGCGACGCGACGGCGCCGCCGCCGCCGCCGAACGCGACCGCGTCCGCGGGAGCGGCCGTCGCGCAGAAGGTAGACGGGGCCGGGGACGATCCGCCGTCTCCGGCGTCGTCCGGTCTCGCCCTCTCCGTTCCCGAGGCGGCGGAGGACACGGCCTCGGCGGTGAGTGCGACGATCGCCGGGACCGCGCGCGAACGCGGCCTGCGACCGCCGCCGCCGCGCCGGGGACAGATGCCGATCGCGCAGGGCGCTGCGGGCCGCGAGACGGTCGCGACGGCGTCCGAGGCGGAGAGCCTGGGCCGGCGGGCGCTCGCGCGCACGGACGGGGCGCTGCAGCGCATTCTCCTGGAACAATGGGCGGTGCTCGACGATCACGGCCCGGCGGCGGCCTCGATCGCCGGTCGCGACGGCCGCGAATGGACGGCGGAACTGCCGCTCGCCACCTCGACCGGCACCTCGATCATGCAGATGACGGTGGAACGCGACGGCGGCGGGAGCGGGCGAGAGGCGAGCGGCGCCTCGGTCGGCTGGCGGGTTCGATTCGCGCTCGACGTCGAGCCGATCGGGCCGGTCCATGCGCAGATCGGCCTTTCGGGCGATCATCTCTCGGTCGGTCTGTGGATCGAGCGGCCCGAGATGGCGGCGCGTCTGGCGGCGCAGGTCGGCGAACTCACCGCCCTGCTCTCGGACGATCGGGTCACCATCGACGCGGTCCACGTCGCGGCGGGACAGCCGCCCGCGGCGCCGGGCGAAGGCGGCGGCGCCGGTCATTTCATCGACGTCAGTCTGTGAGGCAGCGATGGCGCGCGACGACGAGCGTGACGAGACCAGACTGGCCGTCGCCCTGAAGTGGGAGGGGCAGGGCACGCCCACCGTCGTCGCCAAGGGCGAGGGGCCGGTCGCCGAGACGATCGTCGCCACGGCCGAGGCGGCGGGGGTGGCGGTCGAGGAGAACCCGCTCCTCGCCAAGGCGCTGGCGGCGGTCGAACTCGACCGGCCGATCCCCGAACCGCTGTTCAAGGCGGTCGCCGAGGTGATCGCCTTCGTGCTGAGGGCGTCCGGCCGGATGAAGTGAGACGATCCGGGCGGGTCAGGCGCGGCAGTGTTCGATCAGGCGGTCGACGAAGGTGCCGCACCTGTCGAGCTCGCTCTTCTCGATGAATTCGTTCGGGATGTGGGCCTGCCCGATCGAGCCGGGGCCGACCACCACGGTCGGCATCCGCCCCATCGCCACGAACAGCCCGGCTTCGGTGCCGTAGGCGACCTTGACGTGGTCGTTGCGGCCGGCGAGGCGCTTGGCGAGCACGGTGGCGTCGGCCTCGGGCGGCGTGTCGAAGCCGGGGAAGCCGTTGACCAGTTCGATCTCGATGCCGGTCTCGGGCGCGCGCGCCTTCATCCAGGGCTCGATCTCGTCGCGCACCTGGGCGCGCAGCGCGTCCTCGAAGGGCTGATGGTCGACACCGGCGAGCATCCGGAACTCGAATTCGAAGGTGCAGTGCTCCGGCACGATGTTGAGGGCGGTGCCGCCGTGGATCGTACCGACGTGGGTGGTCGAGAACGGCACGTCGTAGAGTGCGTCGCGCGGCCCCTCGGCCTCGAAGCGGCGGCCGATGGCGCGGATCGCGGCGATCACCTCCGCCGCCGCCTCGATGGCGTTGACGCCCTGCGGTGCGAGCGAGGAGTGGCACGACTTGCCGCGCACCGTGACGCGGTAGGACCATTTGGCCTTGTGGGCGACGACCACGGCCATGTTGGTGGGCTCGCCGACGAAGGCGGCGAGAGGGGTCGCCGGCGCCAGCTCGTCGATCCGGGCGAGGGCATTGCGAACGCCGATACAGCCGACTTCCTCGTCGTGGGACAGGCAGATGTGGATCGGCTTTGCGAGCGGTTCTTCGACCATCGCGGGAAGTCGCGACAGGCAGACGGCGGCGAAGCCCTTCATGTCGGAGGTGCCGCGCCCATAGAGGCGGGAGCCGACTTCCGTCAGCGTGAAGGGATCGGTCGCCCAGTCCTGATCGTCGACGGGGACGACGTCGGTGTGGCCGGAGAGGACGTAGCCGGCGACGTCCTTCGGGCCGATGGTCGCCCACAGGCAGGCCTTGGTGCCGGTCGGATCATAGACGCGCTCGAAGGCGACGCCGTGGCGCGCGAGCAGGGCCTCGACCCATTCGATCAGCGGCAGGTTGGAGTTGCGGCTGGTGGTGTCGAAGGCGACGAGGCGGGCGAGGATCTCGGTGGCGGTTTCGGTCATCGGCGATCGGGCTTTGAGAATCGGAGACGCCGCCGAAGGGATGCGGCGGCGCAGAGAGAGACTCTAGCGAGTTTTTCCGGCGGCCGCATCGGGCCGCCGGTCGTCATTTGGTCAATTCGGCCCAGAGGCCCGGCACGTCCTTCCAGGCCCCCACGAAGGGGTGGAAGGTGAAGCGCACCCGATGCCGCCCCGGCTCCAGCCGCACGGCGCGGAACAGCAGGTTCGCGCGCAGGATCTCGGCCGGACGGTCGTCGACCTGGACCTGCCACCAGCGATGCCACGCATCGTTCAGCACCAGGAAGCCGGGACGATCGAGGGCGACGTCGATCGCGACCTCGGAGTTGAGATAGCGGACGATCTCGGCCTTGCCGAGCGGGGTAGTGCCGGCTTCGGCGGGAAGGGGGGCGCCGTCGAAGACGCCGTCCTCGCCGGTGCGGGTGAGCAGAACCTCCCGCCGAGGATCGAAGCCCTCGGGCCAGCTGCCGTCGGCGAGGATCCGATCGAAGTCGGCGAAGCGTGCCTTCTCGACGAGGAGGACGCGCGGCAGGGCGCGCGGGTTTTCATAGATCCAGGTCTCGGGGCGGCCGGGGGCGGGCGAGATGCCGGGGATCGCGTCGAAATGCGCGACCTCGGTCAGGCGGCCGGGGGCGAGCTTGGTGTCGATCTTGTCGATCGGCAGCGAGGTCGCGATCCAGCGCAGGCCGAGCATGTCGTCGAGAACCGCGTCGTAGGACGGGTTCAGGGCCGAGAAGGTCTTCTGCTCGGGGATGGCGACGTGGTCGATCGCGCCGGTCGCCTGGGCGTATTCGGCGGTGCGCAGCGGGTTGTAGCCGAGCGTGTGCTCGAGGCCGTGCAACATGCCGAGGTTCGGCCAGTGGAAGCCGATGCCGACCAACTCGACGCGGTCGCGCCGGTCGCCGCGATCGTTCTCGGCGATCTTCTGCTTCAGGAAACGGACGACCGGATCCCGGGTGTTCGTGTCGAGGGCCTCGAAGGTCGCGGAAGGATAGGCGGTCGATTCGTTCGGCGCGTTGTTCCAGGCGAGATCGACGGTGGTGAAGAGGCCGAGCAGGGCGACGGCGAGGGCGCCGCCGCGCGGCGAGCGATCGCGCACCCAGGCGCGGGCGAGGAGCAGCACCAAGGCGGCGAGGCCGGCGAAGACGAGGCTCGTCACCAGCGGTTTCCACACCAGCGCGAGCCGATCGGCATGAAGGCCGAAGGCGACCGGCAGGACGGCGAAGATGGTGACGAGGATCGCGCCCTGGACGAGCTTCACGCCGAGCGGCGAGGGGCCGCGGCGCGGTTCCGTGAGGAGGCGATGCGTCAGCCAGCCGCCGAGCACGGCGATCGAGAAGCCGATCATGAAGGTGGCGTCGGCGGGGCGGCGATAGAGATCGACGCCGGGGAACCAGTCGTAGAAGACGCGGAAGGCGGGCGTGTACCAGCCGACCGTGTAGAGCACGAAGAAGACGAAGGCGGCGACCTGCCAGCCCATCTCCTTCACGAACAGGCGGCCGCGTCCGAGACCGGCCACCAGGATCGTCAGGATCGGGATCGCGCCGGCATAGACCGCGCCCATGTTCTGGGCGAGGTAGACGTCGGTGTAGCCGAAGGCGGGCGAGGGCGGACCCCAATAGTCGACCTTCTGGTCGCCCTGGCCGAACAGATCGGCGATCACCGCCGAGATCAGCGCCTCGGGCGGCAGCGAGCCCTTGCCGGCGCCGACGAAGTCGATCTCGGGGCGGTTGGAGTGCTCGGCCAGCAGCAGCGTCATCGCCACCGGCACGGCGACCACCAGGAGACCGCCGAGGATCACCGCGAGACCCGGAAGGATCGTCGCGCCGAGATGGCGGATCGGCTTCTCGTGGGTGAAGATCTCCCACAGCACGTGGCCGGTCAGATAGTAGAGCGACAGCAGCGCGATCTGGTCGCGGCCGAGCGCCAGAAGGCCGGCGGCGATGCCGGTCCACAGGCCCCACCAGATCGAGCGGCGGGCGACCATGCGCTCGACGCAGAACAGCACCACCGGCAGCATGGCGAAGCTCATCACCTGGCCGGTGTGCTGGAGCCGCCAGGCGGCCGAGCCGCCGAAGGCGAAGGCGAGGGCGGCCACGACGGCGCCGCCGGGATGCCAACCGCGATCGCGGAACCACAGCGCCAGGGCGAGACCGCCGACGGCGAGTTGGGCGAAGACGGTGGCGTCCATCGCCTGGGCGCTCGGATCGGGATCGAGCAGCGCCAGGACGAAGAAGGCGGGGACGAAGATCAGCGACTGCGGATCCGAGATCTGCGGCCAGCCGGCGAAGATCCAGGGATTCCAGGTAATGCCGCGACCCTCGTGGATCGAGTGGGCGAGGAAGCCCAGTTGGGCGCGGAAATGCGCCTCCGCGTCCCATGGCACGGTGAGACCGCCGAACAGCCAGGGACGGGTCAGGATCGCCCAGGAGACGGCCAGGACGGCCACCACGAAGAGCAGGGCCGGATCGCCGGCACGGCGGGCGGCGTCAGTGTCCGACACGGGGGGTCTCCGGGGCGCGCAGGCCGGCGGCGGGGGGAAGCTTGGCGGGGGCCCCGTCGAAGCCGATCGCCTCGCGTTCGAAATAGAGCGGGCGGCGCTTCACCTCGGAGAAGACCTGTCCGAGATATTCGCCGATGATGCCGAGGCCGACCAGCTGCACGCCGGAGAAGAACAGAATCGCCACCATCAGCGACGGGAAGCCGGGCACGTCGGCGCCGAAGAGCAGGGTCT
>ERZ1645187.3992-NODE-3992-length-12128-cov-194.610784_pt1 | contig 12128 bp, 9 predicted proteins | sample MGYA00575352_ERZ1645187 | MGnify/ENA primary metagenome ERZ1645187 (study PRJEB40837, sample SAMN11349314) | freshwater sediment metagenome | isolation source: river sediment | host: Sediment | place: India: Wazaribad , New Delhi | collected 2017-02-21 ... | reverse complement strand
GCCGGCACCACGCCGGTCGAAGGGACGAGCCCCGGCGTCGGCTTGATGCCGACGAGATTGTTGAAGGCCGCCGGCACCCGCCCCGAGCCGGCGGTGTCGGTGCCGAGCGCGAAGGCGGCGAGGCCGCGCGCCGTGGCGATGGCGGATCCGGAACTCGACCCGCCCGAGACATAGGCCGGATCGATCGCGTTCTTCGGCGCGCCATAGGGCGAGCGGGTCCCGTTGAGGCCGGTGGCGAACTGATCGAGGTTGGTCTTGCCGACGACGAGCGCGCCGGCGGCCTTCAGCCGCGCCACGACGGTGGCGTCGCACTCGGGCGTGAAGGCGAAGGCCGGGCAGGCCGCGGTGGTCGGGATCCCGGCGACGTCGATGTTGTCCTTGACCGCGAAGGGTACGCCCCACAGCGGCAGCGAAGCCGGATCCGGCGCCCGGTCGAGGAGCGCCCGCGCCGCGGCGCGCAGATCGTCGGGTGCCACCGTCGAGATGAAGATCGCCGGGTCGTCGCAGGCGGCGAGACGGGCGATCACCTCCTCGACGACGTCGAAGAGGGCTTCCGGCCGGGCGGCGTAGCGGGCGGCGAGATCGGCGAGGGTGAAGAGGGGGGCGCTCATCGGGTCTCCTCCAGCGCGCAGACGAGATCGCCGGCGCGCAGCGTGCGGCCCGGCTCGACGAAGACGCGGGCGACGACGCCCGACGCGGTGGCGGGGATGGCGATCTCCATCTTCATGGATTCGATGATCGCCAGCGTCTCGCCGGTCTCGACCCGGTCGCCCGGGCCGACGAGGATCTTCCAGACGTTGCCGGGCGCCTCGCTGTATTGTCCGGTGGTGCCGGCCGGCAGGTCCTCGGCGAGGCCGATCGCGGCGGCCGCCTCGTCGAGCGGTGCGACGTCGAGCGCCGCCTCGCGCCAGCGCGCCCGCTCCTCGGCGAAGGCCGCTCGGCGCCGCGCCTCGAAGGCGGCGATGCCGTCCTTCTCGGCGGCGAGGAACGCCCGGTGGTCGCCCCAGGAGAATTCCGTCTCCTCGATGCGGATCGGGTATGCCCCGTGCGGGAAGGCGGCGCGGGCGTCGAGCAGTTCCTCGGCCGAAACGGCGTGGAAGCGGATCTGATCGAAGAAGCGCAGGAGCCACGGCGAGCCGGGTCCGAACTCCTTCGTCGTCCGCCACGAGTTCCACATCTGGATGGTGCGGCCGAAGAGCTGGTAGCCGCCCGGCCCCTCCATGCCGTAGACGCACATGTAGGCGCCGCCGATGCCGACCGCGTTCTCCGGCGTCCAGGTGCGGGCCGGATTGTACTTGGTGGTGACGAGGCGGTGGCGCGGGTCGACCGGGGTGGCGACCGGGGCGCCGAGATAGACGTCGCCGAGCCCGAGCACCAGATAGGAGGCGTCGAAGACGATGCGGCGCACCGCCTCCTCGTCGTCGAGCCCGTTGATCCGGCGGATGAACTCGATGTTCGACGGACACCACGGCGCGTCGGGGCGGACGAGTTCCTGGTACTTGCGCATGGCGAGCACCGCCTGCGGGTCGTTCCAGGAGAGCGGCAGATGGACGATGCGGCTCGGCACCACCATCCGCTCGGTCGAGGGTAGCCCGTGCTCGATCTCGACGAGTGCGTCGACCAGCCGCCGGCGGGCGAGGCGATCGGGATCGTAGTGGATCTGCAGCGAGCGGATGCCCGGCGTCATCTCGACGATACCCGGCAGCCCCGCCGCCCGGATCGCCGCGGCGAGGAGATGCACCCGCATGCGGAGGCCGATGTCGAGGATCATCGGACCGTATTCGACCAACAGGTTCTCGTCGCCGGAGCGGCGATAGACCACCGGCACCGGCCCGTCGTCGACCCGGCCGACGATGGCCGAACCGAGATCGAGCGCCGGCAGCACCACCGTCGGTCCCGCGACCGGATCGGCCGGCCGCGCCGCGGGGGTGAAGCGCACCGTGTCGCCGGGCTTCAACTGGCCGAGCTTCCACAGATCCTCGCGCGCCACCACCGCCGGACAGACGAAGCCGCCGAGCGACGGGCCGTCGGGGCCGAGGATGATCGGCATGTCGCCGGTGAAGTCGATCGAACCGATCGCATAAGCGTTGTCGTGGATGTTGGAGGGGTGGAGCCCCGCCTCGCCGCCATCGGCCCGCGCCCAGGCCGGCTTCGGCCCGATCAGCCGCACGCCGGTGCGCGCCGAGTTGAAGTGGACCTCGTAAGGATGACCGAAGAGCGTCGCGATGTCCTCGTCGAGGAAGAAGTCGGGCGCCCCGTGCGGGCCGTAGAGGACGGCGAGCGTCCAGGCGCGGGTGAGCGGTGGGCGCTCGTCGGCGTGGGCGGCGCGGGCGGCGCCGTGCGGCCGGCCGGCGAGATGCAGCACGTCGCCGGCCTTGAGCGCGCCGGTGGCGTGACCACCGAAGCCGCCGAGGGTGAAGGCGGCGCGCGAGCCGAGGAACTCGGGCGCGTCGAAGCCGCCGGCGATCGCCAGATAGGTCCTGAGCCCCGGCCCATCGACGGCGCCGATCTTCAGCACTTGGCCCGCCCCGGCCCACACCGGCGCGTCCGGCTCCACCGGCTCGCCGTCGAGGGTGGCGATCATCCGGGCCCCGGCGAGCGCGAAGACGCAAGTCGAGTTGAAGCGCAGCGTCGCTCCCTGCGCCGTCATCTCCAGCGCCGCGGTGGTCTCGGCATTGCCGACGAGGCGGTTGGCGAGGCGGAAGCTCTTCTCGTCCATCGGCCCGCTCGGCGGCACGCCGACGTCCCACAGGCCGAGCCGGCCCGGCAGCTCCTGGATCGTCGACTGGGCGCCGGGCGCCAGCACGTCGAGGGTGCGTGGGGTGAAGGCGAAGCGCGGCAGCACGTTGGTGGCGACGGCGGCGGAGGCGAACATCTCCGAGCCGACGATGGCGCGCAGATAGGCGAGATTGGTCTCGATACCGTGGATGCGGGTGGCGTCGAGCGCCGCGATCAGCTTCGCCGTCGCCGCCTCGCGGGTCGCGCCGTGGACGATGATCTTGGCGAGCATCGGATCGTAGAACGGCGTCACCTCGGTGCCGGTCTCGATCCAGCCGTCGATGCGCGCCTCGGCGGGGAAGGCGACCCGGGTGAGGAGCCCGGCGCTCGGGCGGAACTGCGCCGCCGGGTTCTCGGCATAGAGGCGCACCTCCATCGCCGCGCCGGACGGGGCGGGCTCGCCGACCGACGCCAGCGGGTCCTCGCCCGCCGCCTGCCGGATCATCCACTCGACCAGATCGACGCCGAAGACCGCTTCCGTCACCGGATGCTCGACCTGGAGGCGGGTGTTGACCTCGAGGAAGTAGAAGTCGTCGCGGGCGACGTCGTAGATGAATTCGACGGTGCCGGCGCTCTCATAGGCGACGCTCTCGCCGAGCGCCTTCGCCGCCGCGTGGAGCCGGGCGCGAAGTTCATCGGACAAGCCGGGCGCCGGGGTCTCTTCGACGACCTTCTGATTGCGGCGCTGGAGCGAACAGTCGCGCTCACCGAGCGTCACGACGCGGCCTTTGCCGTCGCCGAAGATCTGCACCTCGACGTGGCGCGCCTCGGCGACGTAGCGCTCGAGGAAGAGCCGGGCGTCACCGAAGCCGGAGGCGGCGGTGCGTTTGACGCTCTCGAACTTCTCGGCGAGCGCCGCCGGCCCGTCGCAGAGCTGCATGCCGATGCCGCCGCCGCCGGCGGTCGACTTCAGCATCACCGGCCAGCCGATCGCCTCCGCCGCCGCGATCGCCTCTTCGACCGTGTCGATCAGGCCGGAGCCGGGGAGCAGCGGCACGCCGCTCGCTTCAGCCAGCGCGCGCGCCTCGTGTTTGAGGCCGAAGGCCTTCAGGTGCTCGGGGCGCGGCCCGATGAAGGCGATGCCTTCGGCCGCCAGCCGTTCGGCGAAGCCGACGTTCTCCGACAGGAAGCCGTAGCCCGGATGGACCGCCTGGGCGCTGGTCCTCCGGCAGGCGGCGATCACCGCCTCGACGTCGAGATAGCTCTCGGCGGCCGGTGCCGGGCCGAGCCGCACCGCCTCGTCGGCGTCGAGCACCGGCCGGGTGAAGCGATCGGCGTCGGAATGGACGGCGACCGAGGCCACCCCCATCCGGCGCAAGGTCCTCCCGATCCGGCCGACGATCTCGCCCCGGTTCGCGATCAGCACCTTGTCGAACATCTCAGGCCTCCGCCGCCCAGACCAGGGCGCGCACCGGCGTCGGGAAGAAGCCGTTGCACGGGTTGTTGATCTGCGGGCAGTTGGACACCACCACCAGCACGTCCATCTCGGCCACCAGCTCGACGTAGTCGCCCGGCTTCGACTCGCCGTCGACGATGGCGAGCTTGCCGTCCGGCTCCACCGGCACGTTCATGAAGAAGTTGATGTTGGGAACGACGTCGCGCTTGGTCATGCCGTACTTCGACACTTCCAGGACGAAGTTCTCCCGGCAGGCGTGCTGATACTTGACGTGGTGGCCGAAGCGCACGGTGTTGCTCTCGCAGGAACAGGCCCCGGCCGAGGTGTCGTGGGCGCCGCCGGTGTTGGCGACGATCCGGGCCATGACCCGGCCCTCGCTGGAGATCAGCGCCGTGCCGGCGACCACATAGGCCGAACCCTGTTCGCGCAGCGTGTCCTGCGCCGAGTAGCGTTCGGCGAAGTCGGCGGCGTTGTAGAGCAGCGTGTCGACGGCCTGCTGGCCGTGGCTGTCGACGATGCGCAGGGTCTCGCCCTTCTTGACGACACGGGACCACGGCTTGCGGGACGGGATCTCGAAGTCGTAGGTGGCGTCGGCGGGGTCGCGCGGCGAGGGAATGCAAGCGATGCGGCTCATGATGTCCCTCCCTCAGCGAAACGCGGCGGCGTCGGTGTTGTCGAAGGCGCGGATGCTCTCGGCGCTGCCGGAGCGGCAGAAGTCGTCCGTGGCGACCGGGGTGCGATGCCGAATCAGCTCGATCGGCCCGGGCGCGTAGACCGGGTGTGGGTCGAGCGGATGGGGGCAGTTGGAGACCGCCACCAGGAGATCCATCTCGGCGCGCAGATCGACGAAGTCGTCCTTCGCCCGGCGGCTCTCGTTCCACACGAAGGCCCCGGCGGCGTCGGTCTCGACCGGCGCGAAGAAGGTGACGGGCTGCGGCAGGTCGGCGCGGGCGAGGCCGAGCTTCATCGCGGCGAGGACGAAGTCGTCGCGAGTGTTGCGATGGTCGCCGCCGTACTTCCGCGCGTTCGAGGCCGCGGTCGAGCCGCCGACCAGCGCGTCGTGGGCGCCGCTCGTGTCCTCGGTGATCGAGAACACCACCCGGCCCATGTCGGAGAGGATCACCCGGCCCTTCCTCAGCGCCGCGCTCCACTGGACCTTCACCGTGTCGGCGTGGTTGATCCGCTCGGAGACGTCGTCGGCGTTCCAGGCGACGACCGAGACCGACGACGCTCCCGCGGCGTTCGCGATCCGCAGCGTCTCGCCGCGCCCGATCCGGCCGTACCAGTACCAGCCGCCGGGGACGGTCTCGCGGGCGACGACGTGCTCGGGAGCGATCGGCGCGCCGTCACGCGGGGTGAGCGGCGGCAGGGCCTTCGGGGCGGCGCCCTGGCCGGCGGACTTCAGGGCCTCGTAGGCGGCGCGGTTGGCGGCGATCTCCGCCTTCTGTTCTTCGGTGAGTGTGGTCACGGGTCACCTCGACGTGTCCGAAGGACCGGGCCGTCCCGGCAGAGCCCCCTCGCGCGCCGGGTCGTCCCGGCCGGGGCGGGTGAAATGGGATCCGCCGGCGATGCGCGGCGGCCAGATGGCGATGTCCCTGGTGATGGTGGCGCCGTAGCGGATCTTCTCCTCCGGCCGGTCGCGGCGGCGCTCGAAGGCGAGGACGCGGCTGCCGAGGCGGAAGGCCTCCGACATGTCGTGGGTCACCATCACCACGGTGAGGGCGGTCTCGTTCCAGATCCGCCGCATCAGGGCATGAATCTCGGCGCGGATGCCGGGATCGAGCGCGCCGAAGGGCTCGTCGAGGAGCAGGATCTTCGGCTTGCGCATCAAGGCCTGGGCGAGGGCGAGGCGCTGCTGCATGCCGCCGGAGAGCGCGGCCGGATACTTGTCCTCGGCGCCTTCGAGCCCGACCTGGGCGAGCAGCGCGCGAGCCTCTTCCTCCGCTCGCCGCCACGCCGCACCGAAGAGCCGCCCGAGCAGGGGCGAGCCGGCGAACTCGGCGCCGAGCATCACGTTGCCGAGCGCGGTCAGATGCGGAAACACCGAATAGCGCTGGAAGACGACGCCGCGATCGGCATCGGGCTCGGCCTTCAGCGGTCGGCCGTCGACCCGGATCTCGCCGCGCGTCGGCGTCGTCTCGCCGAGCAGCATGCGCAGGAAGGTGGTCTTGCCGCAGCCCGACGGGCCGACCAGCATGACGAAGGCGCGCTCCTCGATCGAAAAGGAGATGTCCTCCAACACGATCTGGTCGCCGTATTCCTTCCAGACCTTCTCGATCTCGATGAAGCTCATGACGCGCGCGCCTCCGCGAACCACGGGAAGGCGCGGGCCTGGAGAACGCGCAGGATCGCGTCCGACGCCCAGGCGAGCAGGGTGATCCAGGCGACGTAGGGCAGGATGACGTCCATCGCCAGATAGCGGCGCATCAGGAAGATGCGATAGCCGAGGCCCGAATCCGAGGCGATCGCCTCGGCGGCGATCAGGAACAGCCACGCCGGCCCGAGCGACAGACGCACCCCGTCGATGAGCCGCGGCAGCATCTGCGGCAGCACCACGCGCAGGGCGATCTGCCAGGTCGAGGCCCCCAGCGTCTGCGCCTTGAGCAACTGTTCCTTGGGCAGTTCCTTCACCCGCATGGCGAGATCGCGGATCAGGAAGGGTAGGGCACCGATGACGATCAGGCCGATCTTCGAGGCCTCGCCGAGGCCCATGACGATGAACAGGATCGGCAGCAGCGCCAAGGGCGGCGCCATGGAGACGACCGCGACGAAGGGCCCGAGCAGCGACGAGGCGAGCGGCAGGAGGCCCATGACGATGCCGATCACCAGTGCCACCGCCGTGGCGATCGCCAGCGCGATCAGCAGGCGCTCGAGGCTGGCGCCGGTGTCGGCCCAGAAGATCCACACCCCGGTGCGGGTGTCGGGCTCGAGGGCGAGGCGACGCATCGCCGCGCCCATGGTCGAGAGGGCGGGAAGCAGCTTGTCGTTCGGATTGTCCGCCAGCCTGAGGGCCGAGCCGACCCCATAGGCGATGGCGACGCCGACGAAGGGCAGCGCGGTCAGGACCAGAGCCAGCCCGCGACCGGGGACGACGTTGATGAGACGCATGGACGACCTCCCGCCTCGCGATCTTCGAAGCGGCTCAGAGCTTGTGCTCGGCCGCCATCTTCATGAAGGTCGCATCGAAGCGGAACTTGACGTTCTTGGCGTCGCCCAGCACCGACTTGTCGGCCATCTCGATGCCGATCGCGCCGGCGCTCTTGGCGTCCTTGCCGAGAAGGTCCTTCTCGAACAGGAAGCCGGCGACGCGCTCCATGGTCGCCGCGACGTCCTTGCTCGCGGTGAAGGCCGCGGCTTCCGCCGGTTCGGCGAAGAGGCGGGTGGCGGCGAGCTGCGCCTCGAAGCCGGGAAGGTCGGTGCCGGAGGCCTTGGCCATCGCCTCCTTGGCGGCCTTGCCCTCCGGGCCGGTGGACTTCATCGTCGCCATGGTCTCGTACCAGATGCCGACCAGGGCCTTGCCGAAGGCCGGGTTGTCCTTGACCACGTCGGTGTTGGCGACCATCAGGTCCATGATCTCGCCGGGGATCTGCGAGCTGTCGAAGACCTTGTTCGCGTCGGGCGAGCCGAGGATCTCGGAGACGATCGGGTTCCAGGTGGCGACGGCGGTGACGTCGGCGGTCTTGTAGGCCGAGGCCATGTCGGCGTCGGAGGTGTTGACCACCTTCACGTCCTTCTCGGACAGCTCGACGCTGTCCAGCGCCCGGGCGAGCAGGTAGTGCGACACCGAGAACTCGACCAGATTGACGGTCTGGCCCTTGATGTCGGCGAGCGCCTTCTTGTTCTTGAGGATGACGGCGTCGTTGCCGTTGGAGAAGTCGCCGACGATCACCGCGGTGGAGTCGACGCCGCCCGCCGCCGGGATCGACAGGGCGTCCATGTTGGTGACGGTGACCGCGTCGAAGCTGCCGGCGGTGTACTGGTTGATCGACTCGACGTAGTCGTTGAACTGCTTCACCTCGATGGTGATGCCGTACTTGTCGGCCCACTTCTTGACGATGCCGGCATCGGCGGCATGGCCCCACGGCATCCAGCCGACATAGATCGACCAGGCGACCTTGAAGTCCTTCTTGGGCGCGGCCTCGACGCCGGTCGCGCCGAAGGCGGCGACGGAGGCGGCGAGGACCAGGGAACGAAGGAGAGAGAGCTTCTTCATGGAACGATCCCTTGTGCGTTCGATTGCGCATGAGGGATCGGTGATGACCATCGCTACCAATCCCTTGGCTCACGAGGTCTCCCGGGCTTTTGTCCCGCCGTGTACCCGAAGGATGTCTCCCTTCGGGTTGCGGCTCTCGGACCAGCACCTCTTCGAGGTCGGAACCCTAGCCGCAAACTCTGACGCCGATCATGGCCAGACGCAGGGCGCGAGTAAACCTGCGCCATGATGAATTTTTATGCGTTTCTCGCCGAAATCTCGAGATCACTGACGAACGCTTCGGCAGGTCAGGACGGCCGAGGCGGCCGTGCACCGGGCGACCGCCGGCCCAGAGCGGCGCGACGCGGGCGTCATCGCGGCGGTCGGACGCAGATCCCGTCGCGGAAGAGCGGCCATTCGGCACAGATGCGGCCGTCCGGAAGATGGCAATAGCCCGCCTGACCGCCGTCGGCCTCGGTGCGGATCTCGGATCGTCCGCCGCGCTGGATGCAGGCGACCGACGCCGGATTGGCGATGCCCACGCCGCCCGGTGGCACCGGCGGCTCGTCGCCGAGCGCAGCGCCCGCCGAGGCCAGGGTCAGTGCGGTGGCGAGGGCGAGGCGACCGAGGTGCGCCGGTGCGGAGAGGAGACGAGGCATCGGAAGGGGCTCCGGCGGACGATCTGGACCGTGTGCCGCGTCATCGCGCGACGGTTCATCCTAGGCCGCCGCCACCGGATCGGACAATCGCTCCATCGACGATGTCCATCGCAGGGCGGGCGCCGACTCCGCCCCGTCGCGGACCTTCCTCGCGGGTCTTCCTCATCCGCCTCCCGGGCCGGCCATGAGCGAGGCGATCAGACCACGGCGAGCGCACTCAGCGGGGCTTCCAGGCGGTAGACGGTCGCCTCCGGCGACACCGTCAACAGCGCGGTGCCGCCGACCGAGCGCGGCATGTGGCGTTCGAGGAACAGCCGTCCGAAGCCCTCGTCGAAGAGCTTCGTCTCCGTGCCGTCGCGCCGCCATTCGAAGACGAAGCGGTCGGCGGTTTCGGTCCAGTCGAGACGGGCCGGGCTCTTCGTCGCCGCCCGTCGGGCATCGACGAAGAGTTCGTGCAGGAGCAGTGCGGAGTTCTGCCCGGCTTCCGGCGACAGGATGCGGTCGGGAAGCCGTGCCTCGACCGCGACGACGGCGCGCTGGCCGGCGACGCCGCATTCGCGGGCGACCAGCGCCTGCAGGCCGATGCCGCGCCAGTTCTCCTCGACCAGGATCTCGTGGGCCCGAGCGAGGGCCTGCAGGCGCCCGTTGAACGGACCGACGAAGCCCGCCGCCTCGGGCCGCGCCGCTCTGGCGGGCGATGCCCTGCACCACCGCGAGCAGGTTCTTCGATCGATGGGTCAGCTCGCGGAGCATGTCGCGGATCTCACGCTCGTGCTCCTCGTGACGGGTGATGTCGATCGACACGGTCATAACCCCGACCACCGCGCCGCACTCCACCAGCGGTTCGACCCGGCCTTCGTACCAGGTGATCCCCTGCGGCCCGGACATCGGCACTTCGAACCGCTCGGCCCGGCCGCTGGCCAGCACGCGTTTCTTGACCTCCGCCTGCGCCGCCGCGGTGTCGGGCGGCAAGACCTCCTCGGGCAGGCGCCCGACCACGCCGACGCCGCCGAGATTGGCCGGAGGATCGTAGAGCCACAGGTAGCGCAGATCGCGATCCTGTTCGGCCACCGCGATGTTGGTCCCCTCGAGCGCGATCTCGAACCGGCGACGCTCGCGTTCGAGCTCGCGGGTGCGCGCGGCGACGCGGCGCTCGAGGTCTTCGTCGAGGTTGCGCATGCCGTCGACGAGAGCCAGCCGCGCCTCCTGCTCGGCGACGAGCCGCCGATTGGCCGCCATCGGTTCGCGGCGCGTCGGCAGCGCGAGCGGCTTCGGCACCATCGGCCACACCGCGATGGCGGTGGTGACCATCACCGCCGCCGCGGCGACCTCGACGAGGTAGACCTCGCCGGTACCGGGAACGTTGGAGACGACGAACCGTGCGGCCCGCGTCACCGCGAGCCCCGGGACGAAGACGGCGACGACGGCGGTCGTCCCGGCGATGCCGCCGAGCCGGCCGCGCATCCGCGTCAGATACCAGCCGACCGCGCCGATCACCGACAGACTGGCGGCGAAGGTGAGCACGTCGATCGGACCGTGCAGTCTCTCCAGGTCTTCCGCACTCACCGGTCATCCTCGTTCGACGAGCCGAAGCCTCTTTCCTCGCCTCGGCGGTTCAGGCCGAGCGCTTCAGCCCGACCGAAGCCGCGGTGTCGAAGAACAGAGCCTGCGACACCACCGCCTTCACCGTGTCCTCGCGGAGCGGCTTGGCGATCAGGAAGGTCGGCTCCGGACGCGTGCAGGTGAGCAGCATCTCCGGATGGGCAGTGATGAAGATCACCGGGACCTCGAATTCGCCGAGGATGTCGTTGACCGCGTCGAGACCGGAAGATCCGTCGGCGAGACGGATGTCGGCGAGCACCAGACCGGGGCGGGTCCGCCGCGCCATCTCGACGGCTTCGCTTCGGGTCCTCGCGTTGCCGACCACGGTGTGGCCGAGCGACTCGACCAGCAGTTCGAGGTCCAGCGCGATGATCGGTTCGTCCTCGATGACCAGCACGGTCGAGGAGACCTGTCGGCCGATCTGCCGGGCCGCTTCCGCCAGCAGGTCGGCGAAGGCGGTGGGCTCGACGCCGAGGATGGTGGAGGCGTCCCAGGGCGAGAAGCCTTCGACCGCGGTGAGCAGGAAAGCTCGGCGCGGCAGCGGCGTGATCGCCTCCGGCCGCCGATCGGCACCGGCTCCCTCGACGTCGCCGGAGCCCGCCGTATTCATCGGGTTGGCGTTCCAGATCGCGGAGAAGAACTTGTAGACCGCCAGCCGCGGATCGACGGTGCGATCGAAACCGCTCGGATCGGCGACCAGCGCTTCGAGCATCGCCACGACGTGGTTGTCGCCGCTCGTCCGGCTGCCCGAGAGGGCGCGGGCGTAGCGACGGAGCAGAGGCAGCTGCGGTGCGACGAGAGAAGAAATGGTCATGTGTCTCGTTCCGATACGCGAGCTCGGGAGCCGTCGGCGACGACTCTCCCCGAGAAAGGAACACCGTCGATGGGGAATGGTTCCCGTCCGTTCGAAATTTTTTTCGCGCACCTCGGGAACCTCCGGTTCGCCGGCGCGTTGCCTCGTCGACACCATCCGCGATGATGGTCGCCGGTGACCCGATGCCGGGCGACGAACGAATTCGAGAGTGCGCGCATGTCCGATCCCAAACACGCATCCCACCGCTCGGCCGGGCTCGCCGAACCCGTGCAGGCCCACCTCGCATTTCGAGTGGAATTCACAGCGGACCACGCAGTGGTCGAAGCCCGGAGGTTGTGGTGGATGATGGCCACCCGTCACGCGCTGCTTGGGAATGTGAGTACCACGTGGTTTTCACCGGCAAGTACCGTATGAAACGCATTTACGGTGAGCTTCGGCGTGAATTGCGCGACCAGTTCATCCGACTGTACTTGCAGAAGGGATGCCAAATCGAAGAATGACATCTCACGCGAGATCATGTGCATATGTTGATCTCGATTCCACCGAAATACTCTGTTGCCCATATCGTCGGTTCTCTCAGAGCCGGTCCGGAAAAAAGTTGAACTGGTGGAATCGCTTGTGATTCCGTGGATGCCGCCGATTCGATGGAGGCGTCGATGTGGAAGCCGGAGAACCGAAAGGTCTATC
>ERZ1645187.3991-NODE-3991-length-12130-cov-5.579048_pt1 | contig 12130 bp, 8 predicted proteins | sample MGYA00575352_ERZ1645187 | MGnify/ENA primary metagenome ERZ1645187 (study PRJEB40837, sample SAMN11349314) | freshwater sediment metagenome | isolation source: river sediment | host: Sediment | place: India: Wazaribad , New Delhi | collected 2017-02-21 ... | reverse complement strand
CCCAACACGCCTTCGCCGTGGGCGTCATCGACCATCAACATTACATCGTATTTGCTGGTGACTTCGTAAATCTTGTCCAACGGGGCCACGTCGCCGTCCATGCTGAACACGCCGTCGGTGATGGCCAGCGCGCGGCGGTAGCTGCCCTTGGCGGCGTTGATCTGGGCTTCCAGGTCGGCCGGATCGGCATGCGCAAAGCGGATGATTTTGGCGCCCGAGAGGCGTGAGCCGTCAATGATGCTGGCGTGGTTGAGCTCATCCGAGAAAATCACATCTTCCTTGCCGACCAGCACGGGGATGGTGGCCAGGTTGGCGGTGAAACCGGACTGGAAGGTGATGGCAGCTTCGACGCCCTTGAATTTGGCCAGGCGGCGTTCGAGTTCCAGGTGCAGGTCCATCGTGCCGGCGATGCTGCGCACGGCCGCCGGGCCGACGCCGTACTGATCGACGATCTTGCGGGCGGCATCCACCATGCGCGGATCGTTGGCCAGCCCCAGGTAATTGTTGGAGCAGAAATTGAGCACGCGTTTACCGTCCACCACCAGCCAGGCGCCCTGCGGCGAGCTGAGCGTGCGGATGCGGTTGTACAGGCCGGCCTCTTTCAGACCGTCAATTTCCTGCTGAATCCAATCCAGTCGGGAAGTCATAAGCACCTCAATTTTCAATATGGGAGATCATCCGGTTGTCGCTTTTCATTATAGTACAACGTCTGCCCGGGGTTGGATGGTCGAATGTACTGGATTTGCCGGATGGCTGTCAGCAATCGAGGTCCGCGGGGTGTGGAAAGATGATCACGAGCCGGTGACGATCTCGCCCAGGTAGCCCAGTTCGGCCAGCGCGAGCAGCACCTTTTCTTCGCTACCGGGGTTGATCAAAACCGCGGTGGGCGAAAGGCCCTCGCGCAGGAAGCGCGCCGCACGGGATTGGCGCAGCGCGGCCAGGATTTCGGGCGAGCTGACGCGCAGCAGCACGGCCGGGTGGATGGCGGCCTGCACGCCCTGCGCTTCCCAACGTTCCAGCGCCTGCGCCAGCGGCGGCGGGACGGCCGGCGCGTGCCGGCGCAGCAGGGTGAGCAGATGCGCAGCCTTGAGGCCTTGCTGGCGGGCGCGCTCCAGTGAGGCAGGGGTGATGCGGTAGCGGTATTCGCCCTCGCGCTCGCCCTGCCACTCGCAAAACCGGGCAACCTGGTAGCGCAGCGCGCGCGCCGTCAGCGGTTGGACGGTGACGGTTGCGTTGCTCAGGACGTTCAGCCTGCCATCCTCGGCCGGCAGTCCTGTGGGCGCTGCGCCGTGCCACAGCGCGGCCGCCCAGGAGGAAAAGCGGAAAGCGGCTGGTTGCCCGCCGGCAGCCGGGCCGGCCAGATCCAGCAGCCCCAGCCAGTGCAGCGGCCCGCTGATCAGGTAGCGCAGCAACGCGCCGTCCACTTCGTCCCAACTGGAAAATCCGCGCAAAAACTGGCCGGTACTCTCCTGGCGGATGAACCAGGAATCGTAATCGCCGGCCGGGCGTTGAAAATCGGGATGTTTCTCGCGCACAGCGTTGACGAAGGCCGGCAGGCTCCAGAAGGTGTCCTGGGGAATGTGGCTGAGCAGATCCAGCACAAAGCGGCGCGCCAGCAACGGGTCATTGCTCCACTCACCCTCCAGGATCAGGCCGGGCAGCAGGCGCAGCTCGTTGAAGCCGGGACTGTCCATCCACGCAGAGGCCAGCATCGCCAGCGCTTTGCCACGCGGGGCTTCCAGGAAGGCTTTGGCCGCCTCGGCGAGCGGCTGGCGGTTGGCGTCCAGCAGATTCGCAGCCTGCAACAGCGCCAGCAGCGCCGGCGCAGGGATGCCGGTTTGGCCGGCCGGCAGCGTTTCGAGCGGCATGCCCAGGCGCAACGCGGCCAACAGCGTGCAGGCATCGTCCAGGATGCGGTCGTTGGCCGGGATGGGGTGGGCGCGTTCGGCGGCCGTGGCTTTGCGTCCAAACGGAACCGGGCCGCGGTCCGCGGAGCGCTGCACCTGTTCGAGCAGGTCGTCGGGGATGTAGGCGTATTCCTGGGGTTCGGGCGGTTCGTTGAAGAAGGCGCGGCCGATGAGCGCGCGGTACCAGAGCACTTCGGCCGGTGAAGCGGGCTTCAGGTCGGGGCGTTCGCGGTCGCGGCGGGCCGCGCCCATGGCGCGCACCTCGCCAAAGCGGCGGGTAAAAACCGCCCAGCTCAAACGGCCTTCCTGTTCCAACAGGGCATCCAGCGCAGCGCGCGCCGCGGCGGGCAGGCTTTCCAGTTGCTCTTCGAGGGTTTCCCGGTTGAGCAGCGCCTGGGTCAGTTGCGGCAGGGCGGTGTAGGCATCGGGGGCATTCAATTCAATGCCCCACGCGCCGGCTACCATTTTAAGGAAGCCGAGATCATGTCCCTGGAGGGTGTGGAGTAAATCGGGCATAGCGCTTCAACGGCCTGCCTGTCAAATGCCCGCAGGACGCGGGCAGTCTTTGCACAGGGCTATTTTGATTATAATCGTAGTTACGCAGACGCGCCTTTAAGCGCGCGGTGAAAATCATGGAGGTTTGGCATGAGCGATCCAAATTCACGCAAAGACAATGAGTTCGATGCGTCCTGGCAGGAGGTGGGCCGGCAGTTTCAGAAACTGGGCGAAAGCCTGGCGGCGGCCTTTCAAACCACGGTGAATGACGAGACGACCCGTGCCAGTATGAAACATCTTCAGGACGGGCTGGAATCGGCCGTGCAGGGCATCCGCAGCACGGTGCAAAAGGGCGTGACCGAGCTGGAAGCGCGGGACTTCGGCGCGCAGGCGCGCCAGGCGGCTGACTCGCTGAAGAATGCCGGCGAGCAAACCGCGGAGGAAGTCCGGCCGCATTTGCTTTCCGCGCTGGAGCAGCTCAACCGCGAACTGGACCGGTTGATCCAGGGCATGCAGGGCAAACCGTCCGAACCACCCGGCGAAGGCGGCAAGCCGCAGGAGTGACCGTCTTCGGCTCCCGGGCAGCCGGAATCGCTTTTGCCACCCGGGGCCGTTCCACATGGTTGGAACGGCGTTTGTTCATCGTTGTCAACCTTGCAGAATTGAAAATGCCACAGCGCCTTTTTAATTGACGGGCTTTTTCCTTAACTGTTATAATCCCTGGAGACGGTAGACTGCACAGAATGAGGCCGCTATGGCATTACGGGGAAACCTGCGCGATTTTACCATTACGCAGTTGCTCAATTTGATCAATTTGGCAAAAAAGACCGGCACCCTGGTCATCGAAGGGCCGGGCGATTTTGCCTGGGTGGCGTTTCGCGAGGGCAAACTGGCTTACGCACAGATCGGGCGTGAAGACAACCGCCTGGCCGCCATTTTGCAACGGGGCAGCAAAATCTCCGCCGCGCAGTACCGCATGATTAAAGAGCGCGCCAGCAACATGTCCGACAAGGAACTGGGCCTGTTGCTGATCAACGCCGGCTATCTGAATCAATCCGATATCATCGACAGCCTGCAACACTACTTTATCGGCGTGGTGCGCCGGCTGTTTACCTGGGTGGAAGGTACGTTTCGCTTTGAGGCCGATCAATTGCCGCCATCGGGGTTGATCCCGGTTCGCATCGATCTCGAAAACCTGATCATCGAAGGCGCCCGGCAATTGCGCGAATGGGAGCAGTTGCAGGAGGAAATTCCCAGCCTGGATATGGCGCTGAAATTCATGGACCGGCCGGGAACGAACCTGCGCAATATCAATTTGAGCGTGGAAGAGTGGCGCGTGGTTTCCTATGTGAATCCTAAAAATACGATGCGCCAGATTGCCCAGGCCACCAAAATGAACGACCTGGAGATCCGGCGGGTGATTTACGGCTTGCTGCAGGCCGGCCTGGTGGAAATCGTGCGTCCAGGCGGGGCCACGCTGACCAATCAGCGCATGTTCCCGACGACCAACAAAGAGGAACAAAAATCGCTGGTCAACCGGTTAATCAATCGAATCCGCTCGATCTAATACTTTCTCTTCGTTTTAAGGAATAATTGCTTATGCAGACGGTAAAAATCGTGGTGACTGGCCCGTTCAACGCAGGAAAGACGGAGTTCATCCGTTCGGTCAGCGAAATCGACGTCGTCTCTACGGAGAGGAAGATTTCCGCTGAGGCGGAGAAGGTAAAATCGACGACGACGGTTGCGATGGATTTTGGGCGCATCACCGTGGACGACGACCTGGTGCTGTACCTGTTTGGCACGCCGGGCCAGAAACGTTTTGACTTCATGTGGGAGATCCTCTCAGAAGGCATGCTCGGTTTTGTGGTATTGGTGGACAGCTCGCGCCCCGAAACCTTCCGAGAAGCCCGCACCATTCTGGAAACTTTCCGCGCTTATGCACCCACGCCCTACGTGGTGGCGGCAAACAAACAGGACAAGGACGATGCCTGGGACCTGGACGATATGCGGGTTGCCTTGCGCCTGGATCCGAAGGTGAAATTTCTGCCGGTGGTGGCCACCGATAAAGAAAAGGTCAAAAAGGTATTGCTGGAATTGCTGTACAGCATCCTTGCTGAAATGGAGGCGGGCGGGTCTTAATCCCTTGCCCGGCGAAACGCCGTGTCATCCATCACCACCTCCCAGGGAATTCTTCATTACGAAGCGTATGGTCGGGGAAAACCGGTCATCCTTTTGCATGGATGGCTGGGCTCCTGGGGATTGTGGCAGGAGACGATGGCCTACCTGGGGCAGTACTACCGCACCTACGCCCTGGATTTTTGGGGCTTCGGCGAATCGGGTAAAAAGCTGGACACCTACCTGGTGCAGGATTTCGTCTCGCTGGTCGATCAATTCATGGAGCAGCTTGGCATCGTCAGCGCGCCACTGGTGGGCCACAGCATGGGCGGTACGGTCAGCCTTTCGGTAGCCATCCAGCACCCCGAGCGCGCGCAAAAAGTGGTCATCATTGGGTCGCCGGTGGTGGGTTCATCGCTGGCGGTGGCGCTCAAGTTTGCCGGTCGGCCGTGGGTGGCCAAACCGTTGTTCACCTTCTTCCCGGTATTCCGGGCTGCCATGCGGCTGGCCTCGCCGTTCATCTGCCGCAATCCGCGCTTCCCGGACATGATGGACCGCGATCTGTCCAAAACCACGGTCGAATCCTTCCTCACCAGCATCGCCTCGCTGCGCTACACGGATTTGCGCCCCGACATGGATAAAATCCGCGTGCCGGTGATGGGCATGTTTGGCGACCGCGACAATATCGTCAGCCCAAAGCAGTGGCAGGTGCTGAAAGATTGCCAGCCGACTGCCCGAATTGAACGCTATCCGACCGCCGGCCATTTCATTATGATGGACGAGCCTAAAACCTTCATGCCGGTGCTGAAAGATTTTCTCGACCAACCGGTAGCCCAGCCTTATGGATAACCAGACCCTTACCTGTTGCAGCGTCGCGTTCAGCCAGGTCATCCGCCAGGCGGCGGTGGATGTGCTGGGTCATTCCGAGGCGGCCAGTTTGCCGCGGCGGGAGGACGGTTGCATTTCGCCGGGCGCGTTGATTGCAGCCCTGGAGCAGCGTTACGGAGCAACTGCCGCCAAAGGCATTGCCCAGCGCATGGGGCGCGCGGCCTTCCAGTATTTCCTCGCTCTCTACGGCAGTGATTTGAACCTGACCGGCATGGAATACCGTCTTCTGCCGTATCGCCGGCGTTTACAGGCCGGGCTGCAGGCTGTGAGCCGCAAGCTGGCGGAAGAGTGCGGCGCGGAAATCAACCAGGAGGCTGACGCGAGCGCATATTACTGGCAAATTTCCTGGCAGCGCGGTCTCGGTGACGGGGACGGCCGCCGGGGTTTTTCATACTTCCTGGCGGGCATGGCGCAGGAATGGATGAGCTGGTCGGGCGGAGGTAAATTTTACAACGTCCGCGAAATGCCGGACAGCGGCAATTGCGTCTTGAAAATTGACCAGACTCCCCTGGATTGAGAGGATGATATGCTAAAAATCATCCTGCAGTCCACTCACCCGATCGCACCCTTCAACGAGCCTGCCCGCGACCTGCGCATCCAGAATAAGCCGTTGTGGCTGGCGCAGCGCGATGCATTGGCGCCATTTACCACCCGCGAGATGGAACTGCCGCCGAATGGGCGCCTGCCGCAGACGCGCGAAGCCTGCCTGGTTTACCGCGACAATCTGTGGTTTGACGAATTTTACATCCGCGCGTTCCTGGCCGAGGCGGTCAAACGCAAACGCGCGTCGCGGGCGGCATTATCGATCAACGATCCCGCCTTCCGCGAACACTGTCTTCCGCTTTCCAATTCCTACACGCCGGCCGGCGAACTGTACCTGGCCGATCTGTGGTATTACCCGAATGGCCCGGAGCCAGAAGCTGATCCGCTGGTGATTGACCTGCAGGCGCGCGAAATTGGCTATTACCACATTCCCACCTATATGGCGGCCGAAACCGGCGATCTGGTTTACTGGGTGCCGCTGCGCAGTCTGATCGCCATCGATTCCTGGGTACACATTTTCATCGCCGACATGGTGTTTGGCCTGTTTGGCCGCGGCGCGCGCTTTGAAAACCGTCTGAATGAAGACGTGGTGTTTAAGTTGGGCATCATCGCGGCCAGCCTGTATGAGGGCCACCAGGTGCTGGAAAGCTCAAAACTGGTAACGCTGGGGCGCAACGTGTCCATCGACCCGACCGCAGTGATTCACGGGCCCACTACCATCGGCGATAACGTCACCATCGGCGCCGGCGTGGTGATTGAAAACTGCATCATCGGCGACAACGTCAATATTTCGCAAGGCTGCCAGTTGATGCTCTCGGTGGTCGGGGACGGTACATTTCTGCCGTTCCGCGCTTCCCTGTTTATGACCACCATCATGGATAACAGCATGGTGGCGCAAAATACCTGCCTGCAAATGTGTGTGGTCGGGCGCAATGCCTTCATTGGCGCGGGTAATACCTTCACCGACTTTAACCTGGTCTCCGGTCCCATCCGCGCCCGCGATGCCAGCGGCGAACTGCGGCCTTCTAACCGGCCGGTGCTGGGCGGCTGCGTGGGGCACAATTGCCGAATTGGCTCCGGGTTGGTCATCTATCCGGCCCGTACGATTGAATCGGATGTCGTGCTGTTTGCCAGCCCTGAACGTCGCGTCATTCAACATGACGTGTCTTACGAGGAAAGCGATCATCACAAACTGCGCAACCCTCACAATCACCGCCAGTTGTATCCCCGCCACCGCGAAGTGGTGGAGGAAAGCTGGTAGGAGGGTGGATGGAATGAGTTGCCGCCTGTTTGCCTTCAATTCTTTATTTTCTAGTCCATTCAGGCTCGACGAGCCCGAAAAGCGCCCTGGGAGGATTCTATGGGAAAAGCCCGCCTGCTGATTGTTGAAGATGACCCTGATATTTCGAACATGCTGCGCATCTATTTCACCGCGCAAGGCTACGATGTCGATACAGCTCTGCGCGGCATGGATGGCGTGGAAAAAACCCGGCACGTGATGCCGCACCTGATCGTGCTGGATATTATGCTGCCGGATATCGACGGGTATGAGGTTTGCCGCATCATGCGCACCAATACGCGCACCAGCCACATCCCGGTGATCTTCCTGACGCAAAAGGATGAACGCAGCGACAAGCTGAAAGGCCTGGAACTCGGCGCGGACAATTACATCACCAAGCCCTTCGACATTGAAGAGTTGAAACTGTACGTGCAAAATGCGCTGGCGCGTTCGGAGCGGGAAAGCCTCACCGATCCGCAGTCTGGCCTGCCGGCTGGCCGCCTGATCGAGGATCAATTGCGGCGCATTATCCGCACCAAGGAATGGGCCTTCCTGGATGTTCGCATCAATTCCTTCGAACCCTTCAAGGATGTTTACGGTTTTATCGCCGGCACGGACGTGCTGCGCTTTACTGCCATGTTGCTCGGCGAAGTGGTGGATGAGCTGGGCAGCGACAACGATTTCATCGGTCACGCCGGCGGCGACAATTTTGTCATCATCACCTCCGAGCACACCGGCGAAGCGCTCAAGCAACGCCTGAAGGCGCGTTTCAACGAAGAAGTCCTGACGCATTACAACTTCATGGATCGCGAACAGGGCTACATCCAGGTGGCGGACAAGAACAGCCAGGCGCCGTTGATGACCCTGGCGGTGGGCATGGTGACGCCGTCCACGCATATGTTCGCGGATATTCGCGAGATCACCGAGCTGGCAGCCGAAGAACGGCGTCGGGATGCCAGTTCAGCCGGGTAAATCGGTTTCATGGGATCCAATCCGTACGTTTTCGGGCTGGCGTTGATCGCGGTGGGAGTGGCCTTCTGGCTGCTGACCCGCCTGGCTTTGCGTTCAGCGCAGAGCGCCAAACCAACCCGGGAACAGGCCCTGGAGCCCGCGAAAACGACGCTTTCACAGCACCAGGAAGCGATGATTGTCATTCAAAAGGGCGGCCGGGTGGCTCAAATCAACCCGCGGGCGCGCGAACTCTTCCACCTGGAGGCGCATGACATCCCGGACCTCGAAGCGCTGGCCCGGCGGGTGCGCCCGGGTGAAGAATTTTTGACCCTGTGCGCGGCGGAAGGCCAGGGACGTTTTATGCTCGACGGCCGGTTGGCCGAGGCGGTTTCTTACGCGATTCACTCGGGGCCGCAGCCTGTCATGGTGGTCACCATCCGTTTCCCTGAGCTTGGCAGGCGGCAGGGAAGCGTGAATGCGCAATCGCTGCAGATCTTCACGCAGATTGCCCAGGATATGGGTTCCAGCCTGGATCTGGAATCCACGATCGACTCCATCCTGGATAATGTGGGCAAGCTGCTGCCGGCGGATTTGCTGGAAGTGGCGTTGTGGGATTCTACCGGCGAATATTTCATTCCCTACCGCATCATCGGGCAGCCGGGCGGCGGCCGCCGGCTGGAACCATCCATACAGCGTTACCGCCGGGACGAGGGCTATACCGGTTACCTGGCGCGCGAGCGAAAGCCCCTGCTCATCCCGGATGTGGCGGAATTCGCAGATTTGCGCCAGGCGGCAGATCGCACGGCTTTTCCGCTGCGCTCGTACCTGGGCATGCCGCTGCAGGCCGGGGATGAATTGATCGGCACGCTGGAATTGGGCTCGTTGTCGGTCAACACTTTCACCGCCGAAGACCAGGAGATGCTGCAATTGATCGCCGGGCAGGCAGCCACCGCCATTCACAATGCATTGTTGTACCGCGAAGAACAGCGCCGCTCGGCGGAGCTTTCGGGTCTCTCCCAACTCGCGCAGGCGTTTGGTTCGGTGCGCGAACCACTCGGTTTGTTCGGCAAATTGGTGCAAAGCACGGCGCCGCTGCTGCGGGTCGATATTCTGGGCTTCCTGCTGTATAACGAAACTGCTCGCACGCTTGAAGGGCAAAGTCCTTTTTACGGGCTGCCGGCACAGTTTATCGAAACCTATTACCGCGCGCCGGTGGCTCCCGGTAGCCCGGCAGAGCAATCGCTGCTCGACCAGGATGTGCTCATCACCGAAAACGCGATGGAAGACCCGCAGTGGGTCACGCTGGGTTATCACAACCTGGCGCAGGGCGCCAGCCTGCGCGATACGGTGCTGGTTCCGCTGGCCTCCAGCGGACGCATGCTCGGTTATTTGCAGGCCTCCAACCATTCGGACGGCAGCTCGGTCTTCTCGCAGGAAGAGTTGCACCTGCTGATGATCATTGCCAACCAGACCGCGCCGATCATCGAAAACGCCACGCTGGTGCAGCAAACCCGCGAACGCGCCCAGCGCGCCGAAGCCCTGCGGCGCATCTCCAGCCTGACCAGCTCGACCGCCACGCTGGATGAAATCCTGCGTTTTTCGGTGCAGGAGCTGGCGCGCCTGCTGCATGCCGATTTTGGCGCGGCTTTCCTGTTGAACAATGACCGCAGCGAATTGAAACTGCACTCGCCTTCTTTGTATGGAAGCGAAGGTCTTCATTCTGAACGCATACTGCGCCTGTTGGTCGAAGATCCACAATTCCCATTTACGCTGACCGGCAGTCAACATTCCCTGATGTTGAAGCAGTTTTCGCAGGAACGAGCTGAAAAAACCATCATTCCCTTCTTCCAGAATTTGCTGGTCGACTGGCAGGCTGAATCGGTTGTGGCGGTTCCGCTGGTGGTGCGGGATGAAGGCGTGGGTGAGCTGTGGTTCGCCTGCCGGGCCGTCGAGGCGTTCAGTTCGCACGATTTGCAGGTGGTGTTCACCGCGGCGGGGCAACTGGCCGGCGTGGTGGAGCGGGCGTTCCTTTCAATCCAGACGGATGAAGGTTTGCGCCGCCGGCTGGACCAATTGACCCTGCTGACGCGCGTCAACCGCGAGCTGAGCACATCCCTGAACCTCAAGGATTTGCTCAAACTGATCCTGGACGAGCTGCAACGCGCCGCGCAGGCTGATTGCGGTTCCATCCTGCTGTTTGAGCAGGAGCTGAATGAGGACGGCGCGCCTCAATTGCGATATTTTGAAGGCTGCCAGCCCCAACCCGCACTGTCCCCTCTTGAAATACAGGTGATTCAAAACGGTGAGGCGGCGGTTTTGCAAGACGGCGGTGACTCCATGTCCCTTCACGCGGGCATCCATTCCGCGCTGATTGTGCCGTTGATTTACCGGCAAGCCACGGTTGGCCTGATTGAATTGCATGCTTCGAAGCGCGGCCATTTTGACGCCGCCGCGTTGGAACTGGCCCAGTCGCTGGCGGTGCAGGCCGCGGTGGCGCTGGGCAATGCCCTGCAATATGATGAGCTGGCCCGCCGCAACGAAACGCTGGGCCGCGAGGTGGGCACCCTGGGCAGACTGTTCCAGGCGAGCAGCGCCCTGCGCCCGGATATGCAGTTGCAAGACGCGCTGGCCGCCATCTCGGCTGCGATTCGCGAAGCCACGCCCTTCCAGACGGTACTGATCAGCTCGGTCAACCCGAACACGAGGAACCTCGTGCGCTTGCACGGCGCCGGCATTCCGGCGGACGCCTGGGAGGAATTGCGATCGCGGGTGGTGGCCTGGGACAGCGTGCAAAACATGCTCACGGATGATTTCCGCGTCGGCAGTTCGTATTTCATCCCCGCGGACAAACTGCCCGTTCCGCCGGAAGACGTGCACATGGTGACGGTGATGGACGCCGTTGAGAGCAAATCCGCCCGCTCCTGGGATCCGGATGACATCCTGGCCGTGCCCATCTTCACTGCGGCGGGGGAACCGCTGGGTTTGATTTCACTCGACGTGCCAAAGGATGGCCGCCGGCCGGATGCAATCACCTTTAAAGTGCTGGACCTGTTTTCCAACCAGGTCGGCCTGGTGCTTGAAAACCAGCGCACTTTGGATGACCTGCGGCGCCAGTTGCAATTTTTGCAAACGGACTATGACCGCCAGGCGCAATCGGCCCGCAGCGCCCGCGAAAGCCTGCCGGTGCTGTTGCACCAGCAACTGGATCAGACTATGCACATCCAGGGGTTGCACCGCCGCGTGGAGGGCATGCAGGCCGGAGCGGAGATTGCCGATCAGGCTGCCCGCCAAAATGACATCCCTGAAGTGCTGAATAAACTGGCCGCGGGCATGATGGATCATTTTGACGTGCAAATCGTGTTGATCGGTGAAAATACACCGGCTGGAGCGCGCCTGTTGGACGTCATCGGTATTTTGCCGGCCGGCGTGAACCCCGAAGCCCTGTTTGGCCAGCGCAATCCATTGCGGCAATCGCTGCAGGACGGGCAGATGCTGCTGGTGGCCGACCTGCAAACCGAGACCGAGTGGCGCAATTCTCCGTTGCTTTCAACCCTGAACGCGCGCAGTTTTATCACGTTGCCGTTTGAAATTTCGCGCGACCGCCGCGCCGCATTGTTGTGCATCGGGTTGCGCGCGCAGGCGCCGTTTGGCGACGAAGACCGGCAGATCTTTGCGCAATTGGTGCGGCAAGTTGGCGCTTCGCTGCAAAATTTGCACCGCTTGAACCAGACCCGCCAGCGCCTGGGCGAAGTGAATCTGCTGCTCGATTATGCCCAGAAGCTCAGCGGTAGCCTCGATCCGGACAGCATATTGCAGGTGCTGGTGGAAACCGCCATGCAGGTGTTGCCCGCCGCGCAGGCCGGGTGGGTGGGGATGGTGGCGGAGAAGGAAACCCAGTTGGTTCCGCGCGCCGCGCGGGGCTACCCGGAGGTGGAGGAACTGCTGGCCCCGC
>ERZ1645187.3990-NODE-3990-length-12132-cov-6.887555_pt1 | contig 12132 bp, 13 predicted proteins | sample MGYA00575352_ERZ1645187 | MGnify/ENA primary metagenome ERZ1645187 (study PRJEB40837, sample SAMN11349314) | freshwater sediment metagenome | isolation source: river sediment | host: Sediment | place: India: Wazaribad , New Delhi | collected 2017-02-21 ... | reverse complement strand
GGCGCCGGGCGGGCGGGCGGGCGCGCCATGATCAGAAGAACTCCTCGAAGGCCTCCAGCGTCGCCGCCGGGTTCTCCTCGGGCAGGAAGTGGCCGCTGTCGATGCCGAAGCCTTCCGCCTCGGGCGCGAAGGTCTTGCGCCAGATCTCGATCGGCTGGGTGCCGGCGGCGGGAATGCCGGCATTGCCCCAGAGCACCAGCGTCGGGCAGAGGATGGTCTTGCCCGCCTTCTGGTCCGCCTCGTCCGCCTCGGCATCCACGCCGGCGCCGGCGCGGTAATCCTCGCAGGTGGCGCTGATTCGCGACGGATCGGAGAAGAACGCGCGATAATGGGCCAGCGCGCCGGGCGAGAAGGCCTTCAGATCCTTGCTGGCGGTCCAGCTGGCCAGCGTATGCTCCAGCCACTCGGAGGGGGCGCGGCTGATCAGGTTTTCCGGCACGGGCCTCGGCTGGGCGAGGAAGGTCCAGTGATAGACCTGCATGGCGCGGGACGCGTCCATCTTCTCCCACATGGTCGAGGTGGGGATGATATCGAGCAGCGCCAGCTTCGACACCCGGCCCGGATGATCGAGCGCCAGCCGATAGCCGACGCGGGCGCCGCGATCATGCCCGGCCAGCGCGAACCGCACATGGCCCAGGTCTTCCATCACGCGGATCACATCCTCCGCCATCGCGCGCTTGGAATAGGTGAGGTGCTTGGCGTCCGTCTCCGGCACGGAGGACCAGCCATAACCGCGCAGGTCGATCAGCACCACCTTGCGGGTGCGCGCCAGCGTGGGGGCAATGCGATGCCAGCAGGCCATCGTCTGCGGAAAGCCGTGCAGCAGCACCAAGGGCTCGCCCTTGCCGGCGGAGCGGGCAAAGATGCGCCCGGCATCGGTGGAAATGGTGTGGGACTCAAACCCGGGGAAAAGATCGGGCAGATCGGACATCGGACGCTCCGGAATCGAGACCTAACGTTGCCGGCAACGCTTACACGAAACTGTGAGCAAGGCGACAGGTTTGACGGTCGCGAGGGGACGGGCGATCACCCGTTCCGCTCAGATGGTTTGCTCTTCGAAAACGGGATCGACCGAGCCGTTCCAGCGCCCGTTGAAGGCGGCGATCAGATCATCCGCCGCGGTGCGGCCGGAGGCGACGCGCGCATCGAGAAGATCGAGATACTGCGTCTCGTCGTTGCCGCTGGCATCCTTGCGGGCGCGCGCCTTCAGCCCGGCGCGGGAGATGGCCAGCACATCGCGCGCCAGATCCTGCATCGACCGGCCGCGGATGGTGGCGGCGAGCGCATGGCGCGGCACATCATCGCGCAGCTTCTGCCGCTCCGCCGCCGTCCAGCCTCTGGCGATCTCCCAGGCGGCATCCAGCGCGGCGGCATCATACAGCAGGCCGACCCAGAAGGCGGAGAGCGCGAGAATATGATCGCGCGAGCCGACATCCGCCCCGCGCATTTCCATGTAGCGCTTCAGCCGCACCTCGGGGAAGATGGTGGACAGATGGTTCACCCAGTCCGATTGCGTCGCCGCCTCGCCCGGCATGGCGGCGAGCTTGCCGGCGAACAGATCGCGGAACGAGTGGCCCGCGACATCATGGTAGGTCTCCCCGCGCTTGATGAAATACATCGGCACATCAAGGGCATAATCGACATAGCGCTCGAAGCCGAAGCCCTCCTCGAAAACGAAGGGCAGCATGCCGGAGCGGTGCGGGTCGGTATCGCGCCAGATCTCCGAGCGGAAGGACTTGAAGCCGTTCAGCCGGCCTTCGGTGAACGGGGAATTGGCGAACAGCGCAGTCGCCACCGGCTGGAGCGCGAGCGAGACGCGCATCTTCTTCACCATGTCCGCCTCGGAGGCGAAATCGACATTCACCTGCACGGTCGAGGTGCGGTACATCATGTCCAGCCCCAGGGTGCCGACCTTCGGCATATAGGCGGTCATGATCCGGTAGCGGGATTTCGGCATCACCGGCGTTCCGGCGCGGGTCCATTTCGGGCTCATGCCGAGGGCGAGGAATTTCATGCCCAGCGTCTCGCCCACCGCGCGGGTGTCGCTCAGGTGCTGGTCCAGTTCCGCCGCCGTCTGGTGCAGCGTATCGAGCGGGGCGCCGGACAGCTCGAACTGGCCGCCCGGCTCCAGCGAGATCGCCCCGCCGGTGTTCTCATCGAACATGCCGATGGAGCGGCCGTTCTCAAGGATCGGCTCCCAGCCGATGCGCTTCTGCAACCCGTCGAGCAAGGCGCCGATCCCGTTCGCCCCCTCATAGGGCACGGGGGCGTTGTTGCCGGGATAGAAGGCGAACTTCTCGTGCTCGGTGCCGAGGCGGAAGGCGCCGTTGGTCTTGCAGCCCTTCTCGAACCACGCGACGAGTTCATCGCGCGAGGCAATCGGCTGCATATCGACGGTATCGCGGGCCATGTGCTTCCCCCCAGCGGCGCTTTCTCCACCCCGCGAAGGCGGACAGACCGGCCCGGCGCGACGGACTGCATCCTTGCCCGGGCATGAGGCGGGGCGTCAACCGCCAATATCACCCAAGGCGGCCTGCACCAGCGCAAGCGCGGCGACCGCCGCAGTATCCGCGCGCAACACACGCGGCCCGAGAGAAAGACGCAACACATTGGGAAGGTTCAACAATTCGGCTCTTTCGGAAGCATCGAAGCCGCCTTCCGGGCCAATCAGAACGGCCAGCGGTGACTTTTTCCCGAGGGTTGCGAGAGCCGCGAGAGGATTGTTCTCCGGCGCATCCTCATCGCAGAAAATCATTGTCCGCTCCGCCGGCCAGGTTGCCAGAATGCGGGGCAAAGGCGCCTCTTCCGCCACATCGGGCACGGACAAGATGCCGCACTGTTCGGCCGCCTCGACCGCGTTGGCGCGCATCCTGTCCAGATTGACGCGGGAGGCGACGGTGCGGTGCGTCATCACCGGCACCAGCCGGCTCGCCCCCATCTCCACCGCCTTCTGCACCATGTAATCGAGCCGGGCGGCCTTCAAGGGCGCGAACAGATACCACAGATCGCCCGCCGCCGGCTGGGGGCGGACCTGAGGCCCCACCGCCACGCCCGGCGCCTTGCGGCTGCCGCCGGCCAGATGCGCCTCGAACTCGCCATCCCGCCCGTTGAAGACATAAAAGCGCGTCTCCGCCCCCAGCCGCAGGACATTGACGAGATAGTTGGCCTGATCGCGCCCCAACGTGAGGGAGGTGCCGGGCGCCAGCGGTTCATCCACAAAAAGCCGGTGGGCGGTGAAATCGTAGGCGGCCATGACCATCATTCGGAAGGGTGGGAGCAAGATTTGCCTTGATTCTGCCGGTGTTCCGCGTTGAAGAAAAGCACGAACCTTGTGATCGCGTGTGCAGCGGAGAAAAAGATGTCGGGTCGCCTGCGCGGAGCCTTTGTCCTCGCCTTTCTTGTCGGCGGTTCCCTCGCCGCCGCGGCACAGAACATGCCCGAAAGCTGCCAGAAGGAATTCGTGCCGCTGATGCAGAAGCGGCAGGCCTATATCGAGGAAATCAACGGCTACAAAGCCAAGAAGCCGACCGCTGCCAAGGCCTGCAACACCTTCAAGAATCTTGCCGCGCACAACAAGAAGATCGCCGAATGGATGACCAGCCAGAAGGACTGGTGCCAGGTGCCGGACGATATGCTCAAGGGTGTTTCCGAAGCGCAGAACCAGATCGAGCAGACGCGCGGCAACGTGTGCAACGCCGCGGCCAAGCAGGCCGCGCAGATCCGCCAGATGCAGCGCCAGCAGCAGCAAGGCGGCGGCCGCGCGCCCGCCGGCTCGGGCGTGCGCCTGCCGCAGGGCGCGCTGTGAGCCAGACATCCGGCGCGGGACACGATCCGCGCCCGGCCGATTCCATCCCCCTGCGCCTTGTGGACGCATGGCTGCCGCCGCGTCTGCGGCCCTACGCACGGCTGGCGCGGCTCGACCGGCCGATCGGCTGGTGGCTGCTGCTGCTGCCGTGCCTGTGGTCGAGCGGACTGGCCTCGGCCTCGGCGGGGCAAATGCCCGATCTCATCCATTTCGCGCTGTTCTTCATCGGCGCGGTGGTGATGCGCGGCGCGGGTTCGACCTGGAACGACATCGTTGACCGCGACCTCGACGGATCAGTGGAGCGGACACGCAACCGGCCGATTCCCTCGGGCGCGGTGAGCGCGAAGCAGGCCGCGCTGTTCATGGGCCTGCTGCTGCTCACCGGCCTTGCCATCCTGCTGACGTTCAACCGCACGGCGATCCTGATCGGCTTTGCCTCACTGGTCCCGGTGGTGATCTATCCGTTCATCAAGCGGGTATCGAACCATCCGCAGCTGGTGCTGGGCCTCGCCTTTGCCTGGGGCGGGCTGATGGGCTGGGTGGCGGAGACGGAGCGGCTCGAAGCGCCGGCGTATCTCCTCTATGCCGCCGCGATCGCCTGGACGGTGGGCTATGACACCCTCTATGCCTTGCAGGATATCGAGGATGATCCGTCGGTCGGCATCGGCTCGACCGCGCTGGCATACGGCGACAAGGTGCCGGCCTTCGTCGCCGCGATGTATGCTCTGGCCATTGTTCTGGCCGCAGGTGCGGTGTGGATGACGGCGCCCGGTTTTCTGGCCGTCTGCGGCCTGATCGGGTTTGCCGGTCATCTGATCTGGCAGGTCCGGTCGATCCGCCTTGATGATCCGGCCCATGCGCTGATGCTGTTCAAATCCAACCGCGACGCCGGCCTGCATCTTGCGGTCGGCTTCGCGCTGGAGGGGGTTTACCGCGCGTTCTGAACATCCCGCGCGAACGAGCGGGCGATCACCGTGGCGCAGCCGGGCTTGCGGCGGAAGAGAAAGCGCGGCCGGCGGCCGGCGGTGGATGAGCCATAGCGGCGCGGCAGGGCGGAGAGGCTGGGCATCGGCTCGATCTGCACGATCTCCCCGGCATCCGTCTCGGCGAACAGCGGCAGGTTGAGCTTGCGGCCGATGCTGCGCCAGAGCGCGATCACATCGGTATCGTCATCGGCGGTCTCGACCCGCTGGGAGCGGCCCGGCTCGCGGTGGCAGAGCAGGATTTCGTAGCCCTCTCCGCCCCGGCGCAGCAACAGGCCCATGAAGCCCCGCTCGCCCCGGACGCCCGGATCATTGTCATTCGCCGGCTTTGGCGGCGTGGCGGCCGGCCCGGAACAGGTGAACTGCTCCGGACCTGCCCCTGCAAAAGGGCCTGTCATGGTTTGATCGCCTTTTTCCCTGCCAGTGGCTTCTTTGGCCCCCGGTCATGGCGATGAGAATGGCAGGCAGGGGGCGACATCGGCTTAAAAATGCTGGTTAAGAGGCTGTTTCCCCGCTGGTTTTGCCGGCTTTGCGCCGGGATGCTTGAGGAAGCGTTAGAGGTTGCAAAACATTTCCCATTCGGGTTCAGCCCGCGTTAGCCATGGCCCGCCGCGCGGGGTTCGACCAACGATCACTTGATTCCGCCGCCCCGCCGCCGCATTAGCCAGAGCATGCAGGCTGCTTGCCGTCCGTCCGACCCGATTGCCGATCCGCTTGCCAATGCGCTCGGCGTGCTGCTCCGCGCCGCCCATGCCGGCGGGGCGGCGGCGCATCATTTCTTCCGCCCCGGCAGCACGACCAGCGCGCGCATCACCTACAAGGCCAACAACTCGCCGGTGACCGAGGCCGATCTCGCCGCCGATGCGGCGATCCGCGCCGTGATCGCGGCGGAGATGCCGGATGCGACGGTGTTTTCCGAAGAGGCGGCGGGCGATACCGGGCGCTTCAGCCATGCCCGCGTCATCGTGGTCGATCCGATCGACGGCACGCGCGCCTTCATCCAGGGGCGGAGCGAATGGTGCATCTCGATGGCGCTGATGGTGGACGGGCGACTCGAAGCGGGCGTCATCCATGCCCCGGCGCGGGGCGAAACCTTTGCCGCTGCCGCCGGGCGCGGGGCGACACTGAACGGCCGCCCGCTGGCGCACCGCCAGCCCAAAGCCGGCGCGCTGCGCATCGCCGGGCCGAACCGGCTGGTCGATACGCTGACCGAGCACTGGCCCGATCTGGAAGATGGCGAGACGCTGCGGGCGCTGGCCTACCGGCTCGTCACGGTGGCGGCGGGCACGCATGATGTCGCGGTGGCTACCCTCGGCGCGCATGACTGGGACATTGCGGCGGCCGACATCATCCTGAGGGAGACGGGGTGCAGCCTTCTGTCGCTGAAGGGCGCAAAACCCGTTTACAACGCCGCCGATCCGGTGCATCCACCGCTCGTTGCTGCAGATGCGAAAACGGCCGACCATCTGATTGCCCGGCTTGCCGAGGCGGAGATCTGAGCCGCTTTTCCGACGCTTCTTTCGTTCGTCAACTTCATGGGACTTCCGACCATGCCTGCCAAACCGCAAAACAAACAGCTGCTCCACCTTGTCTTCGGCGGCGAGCTTGTCGATCTCGACAGCACCGAGTTCAAGGACCTGTCGAAGCTCGACTATGTCGGGATGTATCCCAACTATGCCGCCGCCACTGCCGCTTGGAAGGCAAAGGCCCAGCAGAGCGTCGACAACGCCCAGATGCGCTATTTCATCGTGCATCTGCACCGCCTGCTTGACCCGGAAAGCGACACCGACGAACACTGAGCCGGACGGGGGTTCTGGGGCAACGTGCTGAAGCGGATCTGGCGTTCGAGCTTTGTGCAGGAGACGCTCGGCGGGCTGCTCGCCGGGTATCTGACATTTGTCGGGCGCAGCTGCCGCTATGTGCCGCCCGCCTCCGACCCCTATGCGCGCTTTGCCGCCGAAGAGCCGGCGATCCTCGCCTTCTGGCATGGCCAGCATTTCATGATTCCCATCGCCCGCCGACCGGGGCAGAAATTCACCGTGCTGATCTCGCGCCACGGCGACGGGGAACTCAACGCCATCGCAGTGCGCAGGCTCGGCATCGGGCTGGTGCGCGGCTCGGGCGCGCAGCGGGCCGATCAGGTGAGGAAACGCGGCGGGGTGCGCGCCCTGCTCGACATGATCGCCACGCTGGAGCGGGGCGAGAACATGGCGCTGACCGCCGATGTGCCGAAAATCTCGCGCGTCTGCGGCCGGGGCATCATCACGCTGGCGCAGAAATCCGGCCGGCCGATCCTGCCGGTCGCGGTTGTCTGCTCGCGGCGGATGGATTTCTCAACGTGGGACCGCTCCTCCCTTGGCCTGCCGTTCGGCCGATGGACGGTGGAGGTCGGCCAGCCGATCCGTGTGCCGGCGGAAGCGGATGACGCCGCGCAGGAACTCGCCCGCCGCCGGGTGGAACTGGAACTCGACCGGGTGCATGAGGCGGCCTATCGCCTGCTCGGCTGCACCGACCCCGGCGCTGGCCGCGCCAGCGTGGAGGCCGCACGGGCGGATGCCGCGCGCACGGCGGAGCCGGCCTGAGCCATGGCCGCCTCCCCCGCGCTGTCGCTCTATCGTGTCCTGTCCGGCCTCGTTTCCCCGGTCGTTCCGCTGCTGCTCCGGCGGCGGCTGAAGGCGGGCAAGGAGGACGCCGCCCGCCTCAACGAGCGCCTCGGCCAGCCGGCGCGGCCGCGCCCGCCGGGTCCGCTCGTGTGGCTGCACGGGGCGAGCGTGGGCGAAACGGTCTCGATCCTGCCGCTGGTCGCGCCGCTGCTGGCGCGCGGTTTTAACGTGATGCTGACCTCGGGCACCGTCACGTCCGCGGCGATTGCGGACAAGCGCCTGCCGGCGGGGGCGTTCCACCAGTTCATCCCGGTGGATACGCCGGGCGCGGCGAAGCGCTTCATCGCCCACTGGAAACCCGAGATCGGGCTGATTGCCGAATCCGAACTCTGGCCCAACCTGATCATGGCGGCCAGCGCCGCCGGTACGCGGCTGGCGATCATCAACGGGCGGATGTCCGACCGGTCGATGCGTCAATGGCAGAAACTGCCCGAGATGATCGGCGCGCTGATGGGGGCGTTCTCGCTCTGCCTTGCGCAATCGGAAGGCGATGCCGCGCGCTACCGGGCGCTGGGAGCCAGCGGCGCCACCTCGCCGGGCAACCTGAAGTTCGATGTCGCGGCGCTTGGCTGCGATGCGGCGGAGCTGGCGCGTCTCAAGGCCGCGCTGGGCGGACGCCCTGCCGTCGTCATGGCCTCCACCCATCCGGGGGAGGAGGAGATTCTCATCGCCAGCCACGTCAGCGCTGCGGCGCGGTTGCCGGGGCTTGTCACCGTCATCGCGCCGCGCCACCCGCAGCGGGGCGAACCGATTGCCGCGCTGGCGCGGGCGGCGGGGCTGAGTGTCGCGCGGCGGTCGACCGGTGAGGGCATCGGCACGCGCACCGATCTCTACATCGCCGACACCATCGGCGAACTCGGGCTGATCTATCGCCTTGCGCCGCTCGCCTTCCTCGGCGGATCGTACATTCCGCACGGCGGACAGAACCCGATCGAGCCGGCGAAGCTCGGGGTCGGCGTGCTTCATGGGTCGCATGTGTTCAATTTCACCGATGTCTATGCCGCCTTCGATGCCGCAGGCGGATCGCTCGCTGTCGATGATCCCGACCGGCTGGGCGAGACGATCGCCGCGCTGCTGGCCGATCCGGCGTGGCTTGCGGCGATGCAGGGCGCGGCACAGGCCTCGGCCGAGGCGCTGGGCGGCGCGCTGGACCGGACGCTGGCAGCGCTGGAGCCGCTGCTGGCCGCCGCGCGGGAGGGCGCCCGATGAAGGCCCCCGCCTTCTGGTGGGACCGGACGCCCGGGGCGATTGCCCGCCTGCTGCTGCCGTTTGGCGCGCTTTATGGCGCGCTCACCGCCCGGCGCATGGCGCGCGACGGGGCCAGGGCCGATGTTCCGGTGATCTGCATCGGCAATTTCACCGCTGGCGGTGCGGGCAAGACGCCGACCGCCATCGCTCTGGCCAAGGCGCTGGAGGCGCGGGGCGAGCGGCCGGTGTTCCTCAGCCGCGGCTATGGCGGCCGCGTGACCCAGCCGACGCTGGTGGACCGCATGACCCACAGCGCTGCCGAGGTGGGGGACGAGCCGCTGCTGCTGGCCGAGGCGGCGCCGACAATCGTGGCCGCCGACCGGGTGGCCGGCGCGCGGCTGGCGGCGGCTGAGGGCAGCGTCATCCTGATGGATGACGGGATGCAGAACCCGGCGCTGGCGAAGGATTTCACCCTCGCGGTGATCGACGGCGGCGCCGGCTTCGGCAACGGGCTGTGCCTGCCGGCCGGGCCGCTGCGCGCGCCGGTGGCGGCGCAGATGGCACATGTCGATGCGCTGATCGCCATCGGCCTCGGCAGCGGCATCACCGAGGCGGTGGCGCTGGGGGCGGAGGGACAAAAGCCGGTGTTCCGCAGCACGCTGACCACCGATCCTGCCGTGGCCGACTGGCTGGCCGGGCGGCGGGTGATCGCCTTTGCCGGCATCGGCCGGCCGCAGAAGTTCTTCGAGATGCTGCTGGGCTATTATGCCAAGCTCGACGGTGTGCACCCCTTCGCCGACCATCATCCCTACAGCGAGGCGGATGCGGCGATGCTGCGCGGGCTGGCGGCGGCGCGGCAGGTCGCCATCGTGACGACGGAGAAGGACCGTGTGCGCCTCAAAGGCGGGCCGGAGCGCGAGGCCCTGGCGGCGATGACCACGACGATCCCGGCGGTCCTGCCGCTGCCGGAGGACCTCGTCGACCTCGCGATGGGGGCGATCAGGCGCGCTCGCGTTCGCGCGTAAGCGAGGCTTCCGGCGAGGCATAGGCCTCCTGCCGGGCGACGGACCAGTAGCGCAGCTGATCGAGCGGAATCACCTGCCCGGTCACGGCGCAGCGCACGAAGCTGCCGTGGCGCATGATGCGATAATCGCCGTCGAGATAATCGAGGCGGGCTTCAAGCCCGGCTTTTTCCGGGCGCTCGAACAGGCTCATCATGCCCCTGCCTTTAGCGAAGGATGGCGGCGAAGAAAAGCCTCCGCCACATGGGGCAAGCGACCCGGAGGCGGAAATTCCGCGTCGCCAGGCTGGACATCGGCGCGCCGCGCCCTACATCACGGGGCAACTGATTGAAAGTCCCTGCCATGATCCGCTCGCTCCTGCGCACCCTCGGCCCGATCCTCATCCCGCTGCTGATCAAGCGCCTCTTCCGCCGTTGATCAGACCTTGGCCAGCGCCGCCAGGATACGCGCCCAGGAGCGCGTGCCCTTGTGGAAGCTTTTCAGGTCGTATTTCTCGTTGGGCGAGTGGACCCGGTCATCCTCGAGCCCGAAGCCGACGAGCACGCTGTCGAGCCCGAGGATGCGCTTGAAATCCCCGACGATGGGAATCGACCCGCCGGAGCCGACCGCCGCCGGCTCGACGCCCCATTCCGCCTTCAGCGCCTGTCGCGCCGCGGTGATCGCGGGGGAATCGTAGGCGAGGGCGACGGCGCGCGAGCCCTTCATATCGATAAACTCGACCGAACAATCGGCCGGAACCTGCTTTTTGACATAGGCGCGGAATGCCTGCTTGATCGCGGCAGGATCCTGCGATCCGACGAGGCGGAAGGAGATCTTCGCCCGCGCCTCGGCGGCGATCACCGTCTTGGCCCCCTCGCCGGTGTAGCCGCCCCAGATGCCGTTGACATCGCAGGTGGGGCGCGACTGGATGTGCTCGATCAGCTCCCTCCCCGTCTCGCCGACCGAGGTTTTCAGGCCGATCGGGCCGAGAAACTCCTGCTCCGTCAGGCCCAGCGCCTTCCAGCCGGCCAGTTGCTCGGCGGAGGGGTTTTTCACGCCCCTGTAGAAACCGGGGATGCGGATGCGGCCGTTGCGATCATGCATCGAGGCGATGATGCGGGCGAGGATATGCGCCGGGTTCTGCGCCGCGCCGCCGTAGAGGCCGGAGTGCAGATCGCGGTTGGCGGCGCGGATCACCACCTCCTCATAGACCATGCCGCGCAGCGAGGTGGTGATGGCCGGGGTGTCCGCGTCCCACATGCCGGTATCACAGACGAGGCCGATATCGGCCTTCAGCTCCTTTTTATGGGCCTCGACGAAGGCAGGCAGATGCTTCGAGCCATCTTCCTCCTCGCCCTCGATCAGCAGGGTGACACCGACCGGCAGATCGCCCGTCTCGGCCAGAAAGGCGCGGCAGGCTTCGACAAAGGTCATCACCTGCCCCTTGTCGTCGGCCGAGCCGCGCCCGAGAATCGCCTTGCGGCCGGGCGCGATCTCCTTGATCGAGGGGGCGAAGGGCGGGCTTGTCCAGAGGTTTTCCGGATCCACCGGCTGGACATCGTAATGGCCGTAGAACAGCACATGCGGCGCGCCGGCCTTCGGCCGATGGGCCACAACGACCGGGTGGCCCGCCGTGGGGTGGATGGTGGTGGCAAAGCCGAGGCTGTCAAAATCCGCCTTCAGCGCTGCCGCGCAAGCCGCGACATCCTTCGCATAGGCCGAATCGGTGGAAATCGACGGAATTCTGATCAGCGCGAACAGCCGCTCCAGCGCGGCAGGCATTTCGGTATCGATCCGGGCGAGAACGGCGTTGAGCGACATGGGCAAGCCTTCGGCAGGGCGCCTGAGAAAACAGGCAGGAGGTCGCAAGGATGGAACCCGCCGCGCAGCTTGGCAACCCCCGGAGGCAGGATGACAAGCCCCCGGCCCGCGCGGGGCGGACAGGGGGCCTGCCATGATCGTGCTGCGGCGTTACGACAGCGAGTAGGTCACCATCTCGGCGCGGGCATCGGCGATCGAGTGATAGCGATGCTGATCGGAGCGGAAGGCACGCCAGTTGGCCAGCACCTTCTTGAAGACCTCGTTCTTCGCCGCCTCCTCATCCAGCACCTGCTCGGAGGCGGTCTTCATCGCTTTGAGCACATCGTTGGGCAGCCAGGACAGTCTGGCCCCCTTCTGGATGACCGAGGCGATGGCGACCGCGTTCTTGGCATCATAGGAGGCGAGCATCTCCTGCTCGGCCTGGGCGCAGGCGGCGCGGAGAATCGCCTGATAGGTCGGCGGCAGGGCAGCCCAGGCCGCCTTGTTGACGTAGAGGTTGATCGAGGCCTCCATCTCCATCACGAACGGGCCATAGCAATAGGGCGCGACCTTGTAGAAGCCGAGCTTCTCGTCGTCATAGACGTTGACGAACTCGACCGCGTCGAGGGTGCCCTTCTCCAGCGCCGGGTAGATGTCGCCGCCGGCGCTCTGCTGCGGCACGGCGCCGAGCT
>ERZ1645187.3989-NODE-3989-length-12132-cov-9.476526_pt1 | contig 12132 bp, 9 predicted proteins | sample MGYA00575352_ERZ1645187 | MGnify/ENA primary metagenome ERZ1645187 (study PRJEB40837, sample SAMN11349314) | freshwater sediment metagenome | isolation source: river sediment | host: Sediment | place: India: Wazaribad , New Delhi | collected 2017-02-21 ... | reverse complement strand
CAAGTAGTGCAGGTTGTGGGCATGGATCTGGCGCAGCCAGGCGTTCTGCGAATCCCACGAGTGATACATCGCCATCGGCCGCTGCGTGATCGCCGCGAGCGGGTACTTGTGCTTGTCGCTGACCTGCGCCTCCAGCGTGTCGTAGTAGAAGGGCAGTGGATCGAAGAAGGTCTCGACGCGCTTGGCCAGATGTGCCGGCGGCTTGCGCGAGAAGCCCTTGCCCTGCGCGGCGGCGCGGAACTTCTGCAACACCTCGGAGTAGATGTTGATCAGGATCGGTTCGGCGTAGCGCGTGATGCGGTTCCTCTGGCTCCATTCGAGGTAGCCCTGGTTCCAGTTGCGCATGTACTGGTAGCTCTTGGGCAGTTCGTAGTGGAAGACACAGTCGTTCTTGGCGTACATTTCCCACTGGTTCGGATTCGGTTCGCCGCGCAGGCTCTTCTCGCCGCCCTTGCCGCGCCAGCCCGACAGAAAACCGATGCCGGAGCCCGGCTCGGTTTCGTGGTTGACGATGAAGTCCGGATAGTCGCGGTACTTGCGCGCGCCGTCTTTGGTCACGAACACGGGCAGCCTGAGGCGCGAACCCAGCTCAATCAATACTTCCTGGAAGGGCTTGCACTCGCCCATCGGCGGCACCACCGGAATGCGCACCGCGTCGACCGGACCGTCGAACTCCGAGATCGGCCGGTCGAGGATGGACATCACGTCGTGGCGTTCGAGATAGGTCGTGTCGGGCAGGATCAGGTCGGCGAAGGCCGTCATCTCCGACTGGAAGGCGTCGGCGACGACGATGAACGGGATTTTGTACTCACCATTCCCGTCCTTGTCGTTCAGCATCTTGCGCACCTCGACGGCGTTCATCGTCGAGTTCCAGGCCATGTTGGCCATGAAGATGAGCAGCGTGTCGATCTTGTACGGATCAGCGCGCCAGGCGTTGGTGATGACGTTGTGCATCAGGCCATGCACCGACAGCGGATACTCCCAGGAGAAGCCCTTGTCGATGCGCACCGGACCGCCGTTCTCGTCGACGAACAAGTCGTCGGGGTCCGAGGGCCAGCCGAGCGCCATGCCGTCGAGCGGCCGGTTCGGCCGCACCGCCTTCGGGTGGTTCGGAGGGCGCGCGCAGGGCGGAATCGGCCGCGGGAAGGGCACCTTGTGGCGGAAGCCGCCGGGGCGATCGATGGTGCCGAGCAGCGACATCAGGATGCCGAGCGCGCGTATGGTCTGGAAGCCGTTTGAATGCGCCGCGAGACCGCGCATGGCGTGGAAGGCGACCGGATTGCCAGTCACGGTGTCGTGTTCCTTGCCCCAGGAATCGGTCCAGGCGATCGGCAGCTCGATGCGCTGGTCGCGCGCCGTGACGCCCATTTCGTGGGCGAGGCGACGGATCGTCTCGGCGGGAACGCCCGTGACGCCCTCGGCCCACTCGGGCGTGTATTGCTCGACACGTTCCCGCAGCAACTGGAAGGCCGGCTTGACCTTGGTGCCCTTGATGCTGAACTCGCCGAGCAGGAAGGGATCGGCGCCCGGCCTGTGCGTCACCACCGGGCGATTTGAATTGCGGTCCCACCAGAGCTTGTCCTGCGGGTCGTAGCAGGCCTCTTCCTCGGGCACTTCGGTGCGCAGGAACATGCCGAACTCGTCGGCGGCCTCGTCGGCATTGACCAGCTGCCCGGCATTGGTGTACTGGACGAGGAAGTCGCGGTCGTAGAGGCCCTTGGCGATGATTTCGTGCAGGAAGGCCAGCAGCAGCGCGCCGTCGGTGCCGGGCCGGATCGGCACCCATTCGTCCGCGATGGCCGAGTAGCCGGTGCGCACCGGATTGATCGAGACGAAGCGGCCGCCGTCACGCTTGAACTTGGACAGCGCGATCTTGAGCGGGTTCGAGTGATGATCCTCGGCGGTGCCGATCATCACGAACAGTTTGGCGCGGTCGAGGTCGGGGCCGCCGAACTCCCAGAACGAGCCGCCGATGGTGTAGATCATGCCGGCGGCCATGTTCACGGAACAGAAGCCGCCGTGCGCCGCGTAGTTGGGCGTGCCGAACTGGCGCGCGAACAGGCCGGTGAGGGCCTGCATCTGGTCGCGGCCGGTGAACAACGCGAACTGCTTCGGGTCGGTCGCGCGAATCTTGCCGAGCCGCTCGGCCAGCGTCGAGAAGGCTTCTTCCCACGAGATCGGCTCGAACTCGCCCGCGCCGCGCTCCGCGCCGGCCTTGCGGCGCAGCGGTCTGGTCAGGCGCGCCGGCGAATATTGCTTCATGATGCCGGACGAGCCCTTGGCGCAGATCACGCCCTTGTTGAGCGGATGATCGGGATTGCCGTCGATGTAGCGGACCTCGCCGTCGCGCAGGTGCACGCGGATGCCGCAGCGGCAGGCGCACATGTAGCACGTCGTCTTCTTGATCTCCTCGACCGCGGGCATGGACAGGCTTCTTGTAAATTAGGAATTTGCGATATTCTGGCAGGGATGGCGCAGGACCAACAGCCGAAAACTTTTATTCACCGATAAGCCATGCCAGACAATATCGCCGACTTCTCCGACAGCGAACTGAAGCTGATTTCCCAGGCGCTTTTCGAGCGCTATGGCCGCATGGTGCCCGTTCAGACCGGCGAGGCAGAGATCCAGCTCAACCCCGACAACGATGCGCTAGACGCCTGCCCCGTCGCCTGCTGGGAGGAACGCGGCGCCAATTTCGTCGTCTTCAAGCTCGGCGAGACCCGCTTCAGGGCGCAGTTCTTCTACAACGAAGCCACCCAGTACGGCACCGGCAAGGACAGCTTCGACAACCTCGGCGATTGCGTGGTCACGGTCCTGCAGGTTCAGGCCGATCACGAGCAGCAGATGAAAGGCATCCGTTCCGGCATGACGCGCCTGGACATCGCCGACGACGGCTACGACGGCCCGCTGGTGATCTAGTGAAAATCTGCATCGTTTCCGACAGCCACGACCGCGGCCCGATGCTGGCCCGCGCCATCGAGGCCGCGAAGAACCTCGGCGCCGAGGCCGTCATCCACTGCGGCGACATCATCGGCGGCAACACGCTCAAGGCCTCGATCGAGCACGGCCTGCCCATCCACGCCGTGCACGGCAACAACCTGGGCGATCCCGTGGCCATCTCGCGCCTCGCCTGGCAATCGAACGGCCTGCTGCACTACCACGGCCAGGATGGCGACCTCGTCCTCGGCGGCCGACGCATCTTCATCACGCATTACCCGCACTATGCTCACGCCATGGCCTGCACCGGCGATTACGATCTCGTCTGCTGCGGCCACAGCCACGAACCGGAAACTCGCCGGCAGATCAACGTCGCGGGCGGCGAAACCTGGATCGTCAATCCGGGCACCGTCGCCGGGCTCGGCGCGCCCGCCGCGACGTGGATACTCGGCGATCTGCCATCACTGACTTTCGAGGTCAGGCCGACGCCGTGACGCCGCGCGGCATTCTGTGCTTCTATTTCCGGATAGAAACATTTTTCCCGGCCGATTGACCTTCCACAAGCCAGGCGCCGAGATCGCCACGGTAGAATCGCCGCCGTTCTTCCGAATCCCATCCACCGGAGACTCGACGTGACGGCTCCCATCGCAACCAACCAGACGATCCTGGTCGTCGGCGGCGGCATCAGTGGCATGACGGCGGCGCTGGAAGCCGCCGAATGCGGCAAGCAGGTCATCCTGGTAGAGAAAACCCCGACGCTCGGCGGCCGTACCGCCCAGTTGTATCGGTACTTCCCCAAGATGTGCCACCCGACCTGCGGGCTGGAAATCAACCTCAAGCGCATCAAGGGCAACCCGAACGTGAAGGTGATGACGATGACCGAGGTCACCGCCGTCGCCGGTGCGCGCGGCAACTACGCCGTCACGCTCAAGGTCGCCCCGCGCCATGTCAACGAGAACTGCACGGCCTGCGGCGAATGCGCCAAGGCAGTGACATCCGAAATCGCCGACGCCTTCAACTATGGCAACGGCAAGACGGGAGCGAGGCTCAAGGCGGCCTACCTGCCGCACATGATGGCCTACCCGCAGCGCTACGTGATCGATGCCTCGATCGCCGGCACCGCCGAGGGCGAAGCCGCCAGGGCTGCCTGCAAGTACGGCGCGGTCGACCTGGGCATGAAGGAGGAGACGATCCAGCTCAACGTCGGCGCCGTGGTCTGGGCCACCGGCTGGCGGCCGTTCGACGCCAACAAGATCCAGCCTTACGGCTACGACCGCTACGACAACGTGATCACCAGCGTCGAGTTCGAGCGCCTGGCCGATCCGCGCGGCCCGACCGGCGGCAAGCTCCTGCGTCCGTCGGATGGCAAGGAAGCGAAGAACATCGCCTTCATCCAGTGCGCCGGCTCGCGCGACGAGAACTACCTGCGCCACTGCTCGCGCATCTGCTGCATGGCCACGCTCAAGCAGACGCAATACGTGCGCGAAGCCTGCGGCGACGAAGGCAAGTCGACCGTCTATTACATCGACATCCGCGCCATCGACCGCTTCGAGGACTTCTACCAGAACGTCCAGAACGACAGGACCGTCGGGTTCGTCAAGTCGAAGGTGGCGCGCATCGCCGAGAACAAGGAAAACGGCAACCCGATCCTGCACGGCGTCGACACCGAGGGCTACCACCGCTACGCCGTCGAGCACGACTTGGTCGTGCTGGCGGTCGGCATGGAGCCGGAAGTCACTGGCGTCAAGCTGCCGGCCGACATCATCCAGGATTCCTCGAATTTCATCGAAGGCTCCAAGGATGGCGGCATGTTCGGCGCCGGCGCCGCATCGAGCCCGCTGGATGTGAACCGCGCGGTGCAAAGCGCCACCGCGGCCTCGCTCAAGGCCATCCAGGTGATTCACAAGACTGCTTCGACGGAGGCCGCATAATGGCCGACAACAAATTCGCTGCCTACATCTGCTCGGGCTGCGGCATCGGCGATGTGCTGAATACCGGCGCACTGGAAAAGATCGCCCAGAAGGAAGGCAAGATGGCGATGGTGAAGAGCCATCCCTTCCTCTGCAATGCCGAAGGCGTGCAGATGATCCGTGACGACATCGCCAACGAGGGCGTCACCCACCTGTGCATCGCCGCCTGCTCGCGCCGCGCCAAGGCCGAGGCCTTCAGTTTTCCGACCGCCGCCGTCTCGCGCGCCAACCTGCGCGAAGGCGTGATCTGGGTGGTGGCCGAAGGCTCGGAGCACGACGAGATCCGCCAGGAAATGGCCGAGGACTACGTGCGCATGGGCTGCGCCGAGGCCAAGAAGTTGATCCTGCCCGGCGGCAACGTCAAGCAAACGTCGAGCAAGCGCATCCTCGTCGTCGGCGGCGGCATGTCCGGCATGACGGCGGCGATCGCCGCGGCCGATGCCGGCTATGAAGTGGTAATCGTCGAGAAGAGCGGCAAGCTCGGCGGATTCGCCGCGAACATGCTCAAGCGCGTGCCGTTCAGCGCGCCCTATGCCGAGCCGCAGCCGACGGGCGTCGAGGAAATCGCCGCCAGGATCGGCGCCAATCCGCGCATCAAGGTGCATCTGAACTCGACCGTCGCCAAGACCGCGGGCGCGCCCGGCCGGTTCCAGATCAGCGTCGCCCAGGAATCAGGGGCAGTGACGGAAGAAACCGTCGGCGCCGTCATCCAGGCGACCGGCTTCACGACCTACGACATCACGAAGCTGCCCGAACTCGGCGGCGGCCAGGCCAACGTGGTCGACCAGGCCGGCCTCGAAGCCATGGCCAAGGCCGCCAACGGCGGCGCCATCAAGCGCGCCGACGGCAAGGAAGTGAAATCCGTGGTGTTCGTGCAGTGCGCCGGCCAGCGCGACACGTCCGGTACGCATCTGGCCTACTGCTCCGGCCACTGCTGCGCCACCAGCATCAAGCAGGCGATGTACTTCAAGGACCGGAATCCCGATATCGACACCGTGGTCATGTATCAAGACCTGCGCGTGCCGGGCATGGGCGAGGACTTCTATCGCAGCGCCCAGCAGAAGGGTGTGATCTTCACCAAGGGCAAGGCCGGCAAGGTCACCGGCGGTGACAGCTGCAAGGTCGAATTCAAGGATCTGATCCTCGATGAGGACACCTCGGCGGATGCCGACCTCGTGGTGCTGGCCACCGGCCAGGTGCCGAACGCGGGCGTCAATCTCGACGTGTGGACCGAGATCAACACCAAGGCCGAAGGCGGCGACGAGGCCGCCAAGCAGCAGCGCTCCGAACTTGAGTCGACCTCGGTGCTCAAGCTGGCGTATCGGCAAGGTCCGGACATGCCGCAATTCAAGTACGGTTTCGCGGATTCGCACTTCATCTGCTTCCCGTACGAGACGCGCCGCACCGGCATCTACGCCGCCGGCCCGGTCCGCCGCCCGATGGACATGCTGCAGGCGCAGGAAGACGCCACCGGCGCGGCGCTGAAGGCGATCCAGGCCGTCGAGAACGTCGAGAAGGGCCGCGCCGCGCATCCGCGCGCCTGGGATCTCTCCTTCCCGAAGGCGCGCTTGGAAGGCTGCACGCAGTGCAAGCGCTGCACGGTCGAATGCCCGTTCGGCGCCATCGACGAAGACGAGAAGCGCTTCCCGGTCTTCAACGAGGAACGCTGCCGCCGCTGCGGCACCTGCATGGGCGCCTGCCCGGTGCGCGTGATCTCGTTCGAGAACTACTCCTGCGACACCGTCGGCAGCCAGATCAAGGCGGTCAACGTCCCCGACGAGTTCGAGGAGAAGCCGCGCATCCTGATCCTCGCCTGCGAGAACGACGCCTACCCGGCGCTCGACATGGCCGGCATCCAGCGCATCACCTACTCGGCCTACGTGCGTGCGATTCCCGTGCGCTGCCTCGGTTCGGTGAACACCATCTGGATCACCGACGCGCTCAACTCGGGCTACGACGGCGTGATGATGATGGGCTGCAAGAAGGGCGACGACTACCAGTGCCATTTCGTCAAGGGTTCCGAGATGGCCCACTACCGCATGAGCAAGATCGGCGACACGCTGAAGCAGCTCGGCCTCGAACCGGAGCGCGTGCAGACGCAGGAAGTGGCGATCACCGACAATGCCCGCGTCGCGCGGCTGATCAACGAATACGTCGAGCAGATCAACGAGATGGGTCTATCGCCGATGAAGGGCTTCGGCTAGGAAGGAGCGCATGACGATGACGACCGCAAATCAAAACGCTCTCGCCAGGTACAAGAACAACTTCCTCAAGGAAGTCGAGGCGAACGTCGAAGACGGCCACATGGTGAAGATGTGCATGCAGTGCGGCGTCTGCGCCGGCTCCTGCCCGCTCGGCCCGGCCTGGCAACATTCGCCGCAGAAGATCTTCATGATGATCCGCGCCGGCAAGCGCGAGGAAGTGCTGGGTTCCGACTCGATGTGGATGTGCACCTCCTGCTACAACTGCATCGTCCGCTGCCCGCGCAAGCTGCCGATCACGCACATCATGCATGGTTTGGCCAACTACGCCCACCGCCTCGACCTGGCCCCCAAGGGGCAACCGACGCGGGAAGTCGCCAAGCTGTTCTGGGACAACCTGGTCAAGACCGGCCGCGTCAACGAACTGAAGTTCTCGCTGGCCATGTACTTCAAGGATGGTTTCGGCCAGGGCGTCAAGAATGCCATGGCCATGCAGGCGACCGGCCTGAGCCTGCTCAAGGCCAGGCGTCTCAATCCGATGGAACTCGTCGGCGGACACAAGTGCAAGGACATCGGCGGCTTCCGCAAGATGGTGGCCAAGGCCCGTGAAATCGAGGACCGTCGCCGCGGTCTGGCCTGACAGGAGCAAGGAATGGCCAAGAAACAATATGCGTTCTATCCCGGTTGCTCGTCGCAGAAGGGCGCGACCGCATCGAACTTCCTCACCTCGCTCGACGTCGTGGTGCAAAAGCTCGATCTCCAGTTGAACGAGATTCCCGACTGGAATTGCTGCGGCGCCTCGATCGGCTATGCCGAGGGCGGCGAGTTGCCGCGCCTGGTCATCAACGCCCGCAACCTGGCGATCGCCGAAAAGGAACTGCCCGGCCAGGACATGGTATCGGGCTGCCCGGCCTGCTGGCTGGCCACCCGCGAGACGCACGAGCGCCTGGCCGAGCACGCCAGCCTGCTGGCCGAAACCAACGTGGCGCTCAAGGAAGCCGGCCTCAACCTGAACAACACCGTGCGCGCCCGCCACATGACCGAGGTGCTGATCGAGGACTTCGGCTGGGATGCCATGAAGGTGCCCGTCGTGAAGCCGCTCGACAACCTGAAGATCGCCGGCTACGTCGGCTGCCAGACCAACCGGCCGTTCGGCATCGCCGGCGAATCCTTCGAGAATCCGAAATATCTCGACAAGATGATCGAGACCGTAGGCGCCGAGGCGGTGAAATACGACCAGAAGGTCACCTGCTGCGGCGGCGCGCTGGCCTTCTCGGAACCGGAAAAGTCGCAAAGGCAGATCCGCGACATCGTCGAGGCCGCCTACGACGGCGGCGCCGACATGATCGTCACACCCTGCCAGCTCTGCCAGGCCAATGTCGAGGTCTATCAGTCCGAGATCAACAAGAAGCACGGCACCAAACTCAACATGCCGGTGGTCTATTACACGCAGCTGATGTCGGTCGCCTACGGCGGCACCGCCCAGCAGGCGGGACTCGACGGCCAGGTCATCAAGGCCGACAAGCTCGAGGCCATCGCCAGAAAATAGCAGCACTTGCTCAGGGAAGGAACAACGGCTGGAACGACCTGGCCGTTTTTCTTTGCCGCATTCGGTTGGTGCGGCAAAGCAGTTATTGGCGATGGCTAATTCTCTAGCTGAGATGCCCTAAGGTGCCTGATGAAAGAAGAACTGAGAAACGATCTCAGCATAACATGCTGGTTTTTCGCAGTGCTCAATTTCAACTGTTCCAGCCCACGTCACGCTACCACCGCCCACCAGTTTGTGCAGGGAGGAAATTGTCAGGTGAGCGCGAATTCGCTGACCGGTCTTTATCGGAGCGGGAAAGCGAACGCGGTTGAATCCATAGTTAATGCAAACACAATCGTTGTTCTTGTTAAGAATTTCTTTTGAGAAACTCGTCAAGAGACAAAGCGACAGCAAGCCTTGAGCGATAGTCATGCCGTAAGGCGAACTTGCCATCGAGCGAGGTTGGTCAGTGTGAATCCAGTGGTCGTCTCCGGTAACTCCACCGAACTGATCAATATCCTCCTGGGAGATCACTCTCCATTTGCTTACCGCAACTTCTCTGCCTATCTGTTCCTTCAGCGCACCAATCTTGCCGAGGTCAATGTTCGCCATCATATTGCGCCCCTTCTCCAATACTTACCGAGCTGCCAATATATTCGGGCCTCTTAAACACCCCGATAAAGAGGAGTTCGTTTTTCCGCAAATGCCTTGAAGCCTTCCCTGCGATCTTCGGTATCACGCAGAACACCCCAGAGCAAGTGGGAAAAGAGAATGCCGTGTTCCACAGGCATATCTTGACCAATCACCGCAGCCTGTTTAGCCGCCTGAACACTGAGGGGAGCCGCAGCGGCAATTCTCTCTGCATATGCCGTCGCTAGACTCATCAGGTCTTCGGGGGACACTACATCGCTAACCAGGCCGTATCGAAGCGCTTCGTCGGCGACAATCATTTCGCCCGTTAGCAACATCTTCATCGCTACGGCTTTGGGAATGACACGCGGCAACATTTGGGTGCCATTCAATCCAGCTAGGCTGGCAACCTTGACCTCTGTCAGGCCAAACTTTGCGTTGTTGCTTGCGATACGTAGATCACACGCCAAGGCAATCTCAAGACCACCACCGACTGCGTAGCCATTGATTGCCGCGATAATTGGTTTCCACATCTTCATCGCCGGAACTATGGGCAACCCATCGCGCAGGTATACCGCTGCCATGCATTCGGTTGCCGATGGCGTCGCTTTCATATCGGTACCGGTGCAGAAAGATTTACCGCCAGCCCCCGTCAGGATAGACACGCGAATATCCGGATTGCTGGAAATCTCCAGCCAAATTCGATTCAGATCGCTAATAGACTCTGGATCCAAGGCGTTCATTGCCTCTGGGCGATTCAGGGTGACGTACGCGACGTGATTGCTTACTTGAAATCCTACTGGCATAGCTATTTCGTCCTTGAAATGAATAAGCCACGATTTCCTATGAATTCGTAGGCATACTAGCCCTGTGCAGCAACATGTAACCCGTATGGTTTGCCATCCTTGAGCAGCTTCTTGGCAATCGACACGCGGTGAATCTCCGAAGGCCCCTCGATAATCCGCCAAATCCTGACCATGCGCGCAACATATTCGAGACCGGTTTCACGGGCCAAACCCATGCCACCGTGCAACTGAATGGCATGATCGACGATTTTTGTGAGCATCTCGGTCGCAGCCACCTTGAGCGCGGCCGCCTCGACTCTCAAGTCTTTTTCGCCCTGATCCGATTTCCACGCCGTGTAGTAAAGCAGGAGACGAACCATCTCCAACGAGATTGTCGAGTCGGCTATCCAGTTCTGCACTGTCTGGCGCTCGCCCAATAGCTCCCCAAACGTGCTACGGATATTGGCCTGATCGATCATCATTTTGATCACCCGCTCCGCCATCCCGGTGCAATGGGCAGCTAACTCGATGCGACGCACACCGAACCGATTTTGCAACGGGATAAACGCCTTGCCCACCTCGCCGAGTACCGCGCTATCGTCAACCATGAGATTGTCGAAATAAACCGACCAAGTTGGCATTCCACCAATTACCGGAATCTCCCGACCTATCTGCAAGCCAGGCATGTCTTTCTCGACCAAGAATGCAGTAAATCGATCCTTGGCTGAAGCGTCCTTGTCGGTTACGGCGATAACGATAAACAACAAGTTTGGCCTATCGCACTTACTGATGAAGATCTTGGATCCATTGATTACCCATTTGCCATTCTTTCGAACAGCTGTGGTCTTCAGCCCACTGACATCAGAGCCCGCACCCGGCTCCGTCGCTGCCATCGCCGAGTCTATTTCCCCGTTGCAGTACGGAAGCAAATACTTATCACGCTGAGCATCGCTACAACATTCATTCAGGTAATAGAGATTGGGCGCATCTGGTGGTAGGGTAAAGGCGTGATGAGAAAACCCCACAAGTGATTTTGACAACTCTTCTACAACCAGCGTCTTGGCAAGCATGCCCAGACCCTGACCACCAAATTTCTCTTCGACTTCAATACCCCAAAACCCCATCTCCTTGGAAATCTTCAGAAGTTGCTCGACATTTTCATTGGGCAAGAGACTGAGGTGGTCCGTCCACATCCGCATCTCGCGTTCGAGCAACACTTTCTCCAGCGGAACAAGTTCGTTGGTGGTGAACTTTTCCGCCAATGCCTTTAACATCATTTCTTCTTGTGAGATCGAAAAATCCATAGCGTGCATCCAAGTCTTGTCGGTCCTCAACTGCATTCTGGCCGCGTTGTTGTCCTGCCAAACCCGTCTAGACGGCGGTTAGGGCATGTTTAAACCAAAATATCCTCTTTGCTCATTTCCTCGATTTCCACTTCCGAGTATCCGAGCATGTCGGTTAGCACATCCCTTGTATGCTGCCCTATCGAAGGCGCGGGAGTTTCCATGACGAGCGGAGTGCGGGAAAACACAATCGGAGCTCGGTTATACAGCGTGATGCCGACAACAGGATGGTCGAGATAAGCCCAGAAGTTCCGACGGCGAAGATGCTCATCTTCGACAACTTCACGCGCATCCTTGACCATGCCTGCCTTGACACCTCTGCTGAGCATCTCGTCCACGAGCCAATCGGAATACCGTTCAGCTGTCCACGCCTCGATGCCGGCGTCTATTTCCTCGGCATTACGCCGCCGCCCCTCTAAGGTTGCAAAGCGAGCGTCCTCCGCCCAAGCGGGACTGCCCATTACGCTCTTAAGAGATTGCCACTCGCTATCAGAAAACACTGCGATCGCAATCCACTTCCGATAGCCCAAGGTCTTATAAACACCATGAGGCGCAGCTTGTGGATCGCCACAGCCAATGGGTGCTTGTACCTCTCCATTCGCCGCGAAGACCATCGGGTCCGAAGGGACCATGCTAATCGCAGCTTCAAGCTGCGAAACTGTTACCGTCTGACCACGACCGGATTCCTCTCGCTCGAGCAAGGCAGCCATGATGCCGAACAGCGTATGCGAGGGAACC
>ERZ1645187.3988-NODE-3988-length-12133-cov-12.922752_pt1 | contig 12133 bp, 6 predicted proteins | sample MGYA00575352_ERZ1645187 | MGnify/ENA primary metagenome ERZ1645187 (study PRJEB40837, sample SAMN11349314) | freshwater sediment metagenome | isolation source: river sediment | host: Sediment | place: India: Wazaribad , New Delhi | collected 2017-02-21 ... | reverse complement strand
TCATCAATGGATGCAGTAAAGAAATCATACAATTCCTGCAATGTATTAAATCCGTCTGCTTGTGCTTTGGGTAAATCCCACCAAAAGGACTGTGGGATATTTGGACTGTTTTGGTGCAAATACACCTTGTCTTGTGCTAATTCGGTAGTGGTAATCTCCTTATTAAATGTAGCGGAACCTCCTGCAAATGTAACCTCTATGGTCTCGCAATTTACGGTAATAGCCATGCTGAATGATTTTGAATTGGTTGATGTAAATCTCAAATGTCAATTCAGCGTGTAACTAATTCAAAGGGATATGTGGTGAAACAACAAAAGGAGGATATTTACTACCCCTCTGTAATCCACCAATTTATCGTTGATTCCTCGCCGGTAGATGTCGTTTCACCATCTACGGCTGCTGTTATGGAAACAAAATCGCTCAATGAACTGAATAAATCTGTATCTTCAATCAGCACAGTAGATGCATCACCCGAAATATCAGATGCGATACGCAAGTTGCCGCCCTCTATGGATGCATACGCTCCAACGCCAAAAATGGTATTCAACTCTGTCAGCAAATCGTTATACGTCTGTGCTGCGCTGCCGACAATCGTGATTGGAATTGCAATACCATCAACAGTTGCGGTCGCTGTATATTCTGTGGCATCATTGGCAAGCCCTGTTGCATCAATAGCATCGACCCCTCCCCCTAAATCTACATCCTGATACCCAAAAGTGGATGTATCAGTGAAACTTGTAGATCGGATAATAAAACTCTCTCCGTCCACGATATCAGCATCATTTGCATAAAGATGTCCTGCATCAGCAGTTAATGTCCTGCGGGAGCAGAAAATCCTACTTGTTGACCGAACTCTCGATGTTAGAACGTTTGCAATGCCACCTGACATTGTAGCCGTTCCGCTTGCAAGGATAGTTCCTGTGCCGCCACCAATGGCATCATTCAGGTATTCTAAAAGGTCGCTAAGGCTATCAAAGCCATCTGCTTTTGCCCTACTCTCATCCCATACGGTTGTTAGTGGGCTGATATTTGAATTTTGGTACAGCTTCACGGTTGTTGCTGTTGATTCTACGGATGACAAACTCTTGTCAAATGTCATGCTCCCGTTACCATAGCTTACTATGATTGTATTGGTGGAATTTTGAATAGCCATAATTTTCGTTTTTCTAAGACAAATTTAATAAAAAAAACTAACTTTGTATATAATTTCAATACTCTATGTACAGAAAAATTGAATTGTTTGAAATTCCGCCATTTTTTGTAAAGACGGATTTACCCACAGATACACTGAAAGAATACATTTTTGAGTTTGAAGGCGAGCGAGGTCAGTTCGGATACCAAAAGACATCCGCCCACCAAAAAGCGAAAATCAGGAAGAAATTCTGTAAGAGATATGGATTGAAACTTGCATTCGATTCCATTATTACATACGAGATATATAAGCAGGGAAGAACACGCAAATGGCTATACGACCGTGCTGTGATGTCAGGGTTTAAATACACCTATATGGCGTTCTGTAACCGACTATCAGGGAAGTCCGCAATGGAAGATGACGTAAAAAGGTACGTCTACCACCTGCTTAGTATTCATTGAAGCTGTAATCATCAACACCTGCTCCTCCTGCTTCATCTGCTGCCAATATAGCATCCATGCCTTTTTGAGCCATTATCTTATTGGTGTCCTCCTGCATCTTCAGTTGACTTTTAAATGCCGCAAATTGCATCTCAAATTTCTGTTTAAGTTCATCCATCTGCTGCTTCATAGCCATGAGTTGCGCTTCGCCCTGCTGTGCCTGCTGATTAGACTGCATTTGCATTAACTGATTCTGCTGCTGCATTCTCATGGATCGCTCCTCCGCTTCTTTCTTTGTTCGGCTCAATAACATCTCAATTTTGTACTTAGCGAGCTTCGGATTCTCTTTCAATATCTCCATAATTTTCAGATTGTCGCCAAAATCAATGCCGGCACTCCCATTGGTTTGCATAAATCGCTGATTTAATGCCATCATCGTCTGCTTAATCTCTGCAATGTCCTCCTCCGTGAATCCTTTTTCAATCTTCACCGTGAACTCCCTGCTTATAGAAAAGTCGATGTCGCTCAACATATCGGCTTCGTAGTCGTCAAATAAGGCGGCATACGGGTTTGGCAACTTATCTTTGCTTTGGTATAGCCTTATGACCATATTCGCCTTTTTCTCGGCTGTGTAGCGTACCAATTCATCTTTATTCTCCATCAGTTCAACAATGGCCTTGTCTGCGCCCTGCAACCCCATTTTGGTAACGAAATTACTATATCGTTTGTCTTGCTCAACCCCGACATCTACTCTCGGAACACCGGCGAACTGAAAGCACATATCCATTATCATATTGATTACAATCAGGTAGCTATTCAATATCTGCACCGGATATGTTACCGTTTGGTATGGATTTCTGTTGGATGCCTTATTCCCATCGAGTGTTGCCGTCCCTGTAAGACCTAAACCGACATTCAGGGCGTTCATCACATCTGTAACCTGTATGTCCGGCATCACCACTTTTAATATCTCTGTGGTTTCGGCCATTGCTTTCAGGTCAATCTCTGTTCGTGTAGGCTTCATCCTTGCAATCTCATTCTGCAATTTACCCCAAAGGAGCGTTGCTACATCCTCAATCCTGCGGAGAGGGTGTATAGGAGATGCCGCTTTCAGGTCAGGGAATACCCCTCTGATAAGCGTTACCGGACTGTATGCCGTAGTGAATTTCCCGTTCACCTTCTTGCGTGTCATATTCGGTATTGCACCATAGTTAAAACATCTGTCGATGGCCTTTACATAGAATGCCTTGTACCACTTATGAACCTTATTTTTGATGTGCGAATTACCGTCATGGTTCCTAAGTGCCACCATGTCGTCTTTAAAAATTACTTTCATGGAGTAATCATCAAAAGTACTCCAATAGCACAACTTCACAGACAAAACACCATTTGTATCTGCCGCCATAAGCAACTGATTATAGCATTCCTCCAGCTTGTGGGCATCTGCAACCACCTTCCCTTCTGCATTAACAGCGGTGGCTGAAATGCTATCTTTTACCATCGCAAAAAAACCGTCAACTGAATACTTCTTTTCTATGATAAACGCCTGTGCATCCTCATAATTGCGCTTAGTGCCACCTATTACCTTCAAATCCTTAATATGTATAGGTTCTTCCACAATACGATTGTCGCTATCGTAGTACAAATGAGTAGCGCAAACGCCTGAAATTATCAGATTGTGATTAACCATCTTTTGTATCTCAAAATCATAGTTGTTCCCGTCATTGATGATGTCAATGTGTTTTTCAAGCAGGATTTCAAGGCTGTTCTTGTAGCCTATCTTATTGTAAAACTCCAATTCTTCGAGAGTAGCCGGAGTGAAGTCATTCAGCTTCCCTTTCTCTTTCAGCTTTGGAGCGATTACGTCTACGCCTCCAAGTGCTTCTTTTAATGTATTCTGCAACTCTAAAAGCGTTTCCATTTCAATCATATATCTCCTGCGCTCCTGCTTAGATTTCTCATCTACCAGTTCAATGTTTGAGTAATTCGTAACCTTATTGAGCCTTACATCCATACTCCGGTAAATCAATCGAAGCAATCCAAGTGGAGATAAATCCAAATCATCAACGGTGAAATATTTCTCCATCCCATTTTTGGAGTTTTTGTTCTGAAAGAACTTGCGATATCTATCATCACTTTGAATACCACGCACATACTGTTCATTGATAACAGCCTGCGATTTTATATCATCTCCTATGGAGCATGGCTTCCCATCAAGAACAGCGCATACTTCTAAGGCATACGGCTCCTCTGACTTTTTTACAATGTTGTATTTTTTGTTTTCTCTCGGCAGTATGTACATGGCTTAAAATTTTAAATTTTCGTAAAGGCTTTTTATTTGTGTGTCGGATAATGCATCACGATACTTATACGCTATATGATTGTCAATAAATTCACCTATCATGTAGGCTGCGGCAATATCGTATTTAGGCATCGTAGTGGGTGTTACCCTCGTCATTTGCTCAATACACTCTATATGTCGTTCCGCAAGTCCATATCGCTCTATGTAAATCCTGGCGGCATCAAAATAATTCCGTTTCGATTCTTCCGTTGTCTTTATCCCGTAAGAATCCCTTGTCGATTCATTTATCAAATTCCCTTTTGCATCAAGCAAAAATCCCATCATCCCCTTTTGGTCGAGAAAGTCAAATATCGTCCTCGTGCTTCGCTCATAAAGCAATGGACAACCCCAATAGATTAATGCCTTTGCAATATCATCCCACAATTCCTTTACATCGTCCGGACGGAAGAAATAAATGGCTACGGTTCTGTTTGTTTCAAAGTCAAGACCATTGTTTAATGGATTCCCCATATCGTCAAACTTATCACCATCTATCGCCATGTCAAGAACTCTCTTTATCCGCAGGCAAGGCAACGAGCCTTTTGTATTTATGTTCAATTGCCCTTTATTGTAATCAATAGGGTCAAGGGATGCAATATATTTGCCAACATTCAATGGCACTTTCTTCCCAAGAATATTCTGAATGTTATTCGGAACGTCAGGATGCCCACTTATGCTAAATCTTGCGTTGATATTAAAATCACGGTACTCCGGTTTTGGATCAGCATAAACAGTATTAAATGCATCGTTCCAATGCAACTGTGTAAATACCGGCCTTTTAGGGCTATCCAATGGCAATTCGAGTGCGTTTATCCTTGCCGTCTCTAATCTGTCTATGTTAAACTGACATACTTCCGATGATGGGGTGAGCGCATCTTCGATGGTGAAAGGGTGCTTTCGTTTGAACTCTCTTGCTTCTTCGTATCCGAGATACTTCAGCTTGTTCTCATACACCTCCTGAATAAGTGCTTTCGCCTTCTCTACATCTGAAAATCCAAATTCATCAATACAACTTCCATGCTCATCGTTGTATCCAAAGAATGCCGGCGAGAAATATCGGCGTGTATCGAGTGAACTACAACTGCTACCGATTGCTGTTTCCGGTGAGCATCCGTCCCACATTTTATTGATGACAGATATTTGGCTGTCATTTATTTCATCAACGGAGGATAGCAACTGACAAAGCCCGGCAGGTTTAATCTTCTTGCCAGTGTGCCGGTTTCGCAGATATATCTTTTGTCCGCCTGATTTGATACAAAGGGTATTTTTTTCGAGTGTTTTTAATGGGTTCGTATTTTCCCACTTACAAAACTCATCAATCACGGCAAAGCGCAATTTCTGTCCGTCAAATCCTTTCTCTTTTGTTGCTTTCGTGAAAATCCTGTTTGAACTCCCATCAAATGTCATTGCTTTCGCTGTCTTTTCCTTGCCGAGAGTATTATTCTTTCTCGCAGAAAGATACGGTTCTCCGAGTAGGAAATCCGGCAATCCGAGAATACAATCCCGTATTGGCTCAAAGTTGATAGTCAATGAATCCTCAATATTATAGCCCATCAACCCAACATTTGAATAGGTGTGCGCTACTGCAACGTATGCTGCAAAGGCATTCTTCATCATTGTCCATCCGCCCCTACGCCTTTTAATATCGAGCTGGCCGAGAACATACTCATTATAGTAGCTGTCGAGAGTAAGAAGGGAGTTAAACCATTGGCTATCCCAAAAGTCGGGAGTAAAGCCATCTGATTTATAGTAATTAAGGAAGAAGTAGTAGTACCCATTTATGTATATCGTCCTGCCGGCTATGTATTGCCATTCGCCATTGTGGATTTTTTCCCACTCATTGTGATATATTTCCTTTTTCTTGCTCTCCGGCAAGTTTACCCATAGCTCTCCAATCAAATCACAAGGGAAATAGCTTTTCCCATTTATTTCGTAGGAAGCCTTCTTGTAGAATTGTTTCTCCGGTGGGATTCCGTAATTCACGATATCTTTCTTTGCGGGCATCGGTGGGAATAGGATACGATACTCACCCACATCACAATACGTGGTGTAATCGGTGAATTGGTCGATATACAGTTCCTTTATCTTAGCCATGTAGCCGGTATTGTTGTATGTGGTTACAGTTTTTCGTAGCGGTATCCCTTCAGGCGGTTGAATGCCTTATCATTTTTCACGGTAGCGTCTATGTCGAAGTACAGTTTTACCTCTTTCCCTTCAAGGTCTTTCAGGTGGCTGAATTTCTCCCCACTGAATGACACACAAGCATCTTTCGGATATTCGCCTTTCTCGTGATTGATAAGCACATCATGTCGCACCCATTCGCCACCGTCTGCCTTTGCCCCTCTTTCAGTAGATACGCTTTTTACGGTTCCTTTTAATTCCATTTCTTTAAAATATTTAGTGTTGCAAAATTTATTATTATATCATGCCGCTTTCTGCCTTGAACATATTGTCAATCTCTTTCTGCATGGCGAATTTCTCAATATGGTTCATGTTCCCGAATAGTATTTTACGCCTTGTATCAATCTGTTCCGAAAGCGATATGATGTCATTCGATACCCTCAATGATTCTACATTCTCTTTCATGGAACTGTCCTTTGCCATAGCCCTTATCTTCGCATTCAAATCTTCAAGTTGTATGCTTATCGTCAGGAATACAGAAAACTCATTATCCCGGTTCCATAGCATATATCTACGTGCCATTTCGCTCTCTGTCTCTATAAAAGATATAGAATCGTACACCTTTTTAGGGATAGAGAATTTGCGTAGTGCCTCTATTCTTGCCTTGCCGACATTCGTATGCAAAGTGTGCATCTCACACCGGCGGTCATAGAAGTAGACTACATACCGAAGGATAGTATCAAGTTTTACCCCTGCCTCATTGTCAAAGTACATCTTGTTTACAATAAAACTCAATTCAGGGTTCTGTTCAGCAAAGTTTTGCTTTGGTGATTGGAACACATCGTATTTTTTGCCTTCAATCATAGATTTTATGTCCTTAGTATTTCTTTTATATACAAAGTTATCAAAAAAAATACTATTACAATAGCATAATTTTCAGTGAATTGATTAATATTGCTGAATACCTCCCCCGTATGTGGACAATATTCGGTCAAAGAAGTACTTCTCACGATTTTTCTCCCAGTCTCCTGACTTCTTAGATTCTACATTAATAAATGGGACACCCTCTCTATCGTGTTCGTCAATTTCCCATTCAAAATTATCGCCTGCGGCAGCATCTCTAACAGACAATGGGATAACAAGAGACCTCAACGCCCTTCCTAAATCAAAAGAATTTCGAGGATCATCCACATCTTCATTCGCTAATGCACTATAAACAAATTTCCCTGATGGAGAAAGTTTATTTTTAGTAAACTTGCCTACTTCGGTAAGTCGTGTATCGGTCTTATATCCTTTCTTTGAAAGGTCTGTCTCTTTGCCACTACCACTTATAGCTTTCCCTTCATAAAGCCTAAATATCATTCTTATAAGGTTAGAAAACCCGGCTGACATATCATACCTTGTATTCCCATATTTAACTTTCAGAAAATCAGTATGGATTGGATTTAATGCCTGTTTCTCTAATGCACGTAATGTTTCCTTCAGTAAATCATCATCGTCATCGTCTTTTATCGCTTGCACGGCATAGGTTCCGAGTGCTACAACGGTTGCATTATAGGCTGTAAGTGCCGCCACATTCTGAATGGCTTTTTTACGAACAACCCATGAAGTATCAGGTCTTACCATGTCCGTGAACATTCCCACTCTTGATGTGAACATTCGAGGGGAGAAGAATATGACACCGAGTTCTTTTGCAATCGGCTCCGCAAATCCTAATTCTCCTCTGCCGGTTGCATTATTTATAACCCTTGCTAATGCCTTAAATTGTTCAGGATTCTCCTCAAACGTTAATCCTTGCGCTTCAAGCTGCTCTACCCCTTTAGAGTAAACCTCAACCCTTAACATATTTAGGAATCCTGAATACGCCCTCTCTGAAGCATTGTAGAAAACATTATAAACCGGTATCTTTTTAACAAGGTTGTTCATAAATGTATCTTCTCGTGCGGATGCCTTACCGGATGGATCTGTTATCGCAAGTCCGCTTTGGGATATAACATAAAAATCCTCTCTCTCTCTTATGCTATCCATAAACTCATCAAAATTTGCTTTCTTCAGAAATTTATGCATATTCACAAATGCACGTCCGAACTCTTTTGGGTTCGTTAAACCCAATCCTATCCCCTGCCTAAGTGGTGCTGACAAGTCAATGGTAGCAACTGCTGATTTTGGTATCCCAATAAAATCCCAGAATACATCTCGAACCTTTTGAGGGAAACTTCTCTGCGCCATGCGAGCCTTTTCCTGCGCCTTGTCAAAGTCATGCTTCGCTTTTATCCTTTCGAGTTTCTCTTTACGTAATTCGGCATGTTTCGCCTTCCATGCCGGATCATTCGTGAACTGTTTCTTCATCTTCACCTTCTTCTCAAACTCCTTCGCCGCTAATTTTCGCAATACCTCTGTTTTTGAACGCTTTACATTGGCTATCTGCCTTTCTAAATCCTTGATAGATACGTTGACATTTGTATTTATCGCTTCCTCTTTCTTCGCTTTCAGTCGTTGTCTTAAATCTTGAACCTCTGCGGAATCAGCACCACGCTGTTTGCTGACAGACACAATGCCTTTTTCGAGTTTTTCAATTTCCTCTTTCAGTCGTAACTGTTTGGCGAGTTCATTCTCTTTTTTTCTAAGTTCAGAAATCTCTTTCGCTTCCTTCTTGAATTTCCCTTGTCGTAGGATAGCATTTCTGATATCGCTGTCTGTGGCTTCCGGGAAAATCCCTTTCAACTGCGTGAATACCTGCTCCTGTACCTCATAAAGTGGCGTTCCCTTCTCGATGTGAGCTTGCACGAGGTCTTGTATCAATCCGTCATCAACAGCTTTTTTAGGAATGTTTCTTTCCCCTGTTATTGCCGCCATGTCTTTCAACTCCTGAATAGTATCTTCAAGTTTAGATGCTTCACGGAGCATACGAAGTTCCTCTTTCTTCGCTTTCAGTTCGTCTTTCAACTCCTGAATTTTGTCTGTAATAGGAGTTTTTGTATTTCGTGTGAGAACTTCGCCAGGATTCATGCCGCTTTGTATCATGTCAATCTGCCTTTGAATATCCTCTATGGCATTTCGTGTACGTGCTTCTATCGCATCCTGCGCTGTTTTCAGTTTTTTTGACAAATCTGCATCATCAAGAGGCAGGTTCTTCAACTTTTCTCTGATTTCTTTCAGCATTGCACGTTCTTCAGGATCAAGTTCATCTCGCTGCTGACCACTTCTTGACGGGCGTTTATTGGCATTTAAATCTTCGAGGGCGGACATATATCGACCGATACGCTTCATCCTGCGTAATTTTGCTTCTATTGGGTCGTCATTGGTTGGTTTTACATCCCCATAACCGGAAACACCGTCTCTGATTTCACGGTCTGTTTTATCAGGATATTCCTCTTTCAGCCCATCCACTACTTCCTCAATAGTATTTGCACCGTTCTTGATTAATTCACGTACTCTGTTATTTTGGATTTTCAATTTCTTCGGTTCCTTGAATGCTTTCTCTATATCATCCTTGAACGATGAAATATCAACAGATTTTTTAGCGGCTTTCTCTATCTCCTCTTTTATTTTGTCATACACGTTTTCTGCTGTTGCGATACCGGCATCAATTAACCCTTGTCCCATCTTGACAAAACCTTTTACCATTGACGGTCGGTTTGTACCTTCTGCCATTTGTATCAGGCCAAGTCCTTTCATAACATCTTCAAGCCCTTCCGCAATTTTCGCTTTGGCTCTCTCCATGCGCTTCCTGTCTTTTGCCGTATCCTTGCCAAATGAACCATCTTTCTTGCCTTTTTCGTAGGCTTCTTTTATCAGGATATCAACTTCCTCCTTTGCTTTGGCATCACGGTATTTGTCCTCGATTTCCTTTTTCTCTTTTTCAAGTTCCGCAATACGGGAATCCGCTTTTTTTATGGTGTCTGCCAACTCCTTAAACTTCAATTCTATATCGGCAGGGATGGGTTTCCCTGTCGCCTTTTCGTATAGTTCTTTCTGTCTTGCATAGGCGTATGCAAGGTCAGATGTCTGATAGATTTTATGCAACATGGAACTAAACCTACCGGCTTCTCTTGCAATTTCATCCATCTCTTTATATATCAATGCCATTTCCGTTACAAGTTCATCATACTTTGCACCCTCTGCCGTTGCCATTTCGTCCTGTATTTTACGCAATTTGGCATCGTATATGACAGCAGCAGCAGCCCCTTTATTGGGCAGTTTCCTTACTTGCGCAAAGGCTGCATCAATGCCGCCATTTGCTTCCATAGTATCATTAACCGCCTTTATTACTGCATCTTGACTTTCTACAATATAATCGAGGTCGTGTTGCTCTATGGCTGCTTTCATATCTGGATTTGATTCTCCGTTATGAGCGGCGTACAGCAACGCTTTATTCCTTGTTTTACCATCTGTCGTTATAACTTCTGTATCGGTATTGACCGGTGGAACTCCTGCACCCCATGCATCCTTTACTTGTGCTTCGTCATAGTCAACTTCATTTTCTTCCAATGCCTCAATCATTTCATAGTATGTGAAGCCGTTGTCCTTAAATGTGTCTACAAGGGATTTGAGTTTTGAATCTTCGATACTTTGGAATCGTATGTCGTTTGTGTCAGGATTAAACGTAGTGTTCGTTCCGTCTGCGAGTTTTATTTGGTTGGCAAATTCATCAAAGACGTGAATATGTGACGTTCCGTTTCCAAGCCCCATATTCTTGAATCTCTTTGAAACATCTGTGAGTATAATGCCATCAAATCCTAAGTTCTTAAAGAAGTCTGCTATAACCTGTGATGAAGCGAGTTCTCCATCATTGTTGTCATAAAGTTCTGCGCTTCTTATTTTTTGCTCTAATTTATTTAGGTCAACTTCTGTTTCATAGTAGTCGTCACCAAGTATTTCAGAAGCCATATCACCATTATACCCATTATCTATTAGTGCATCTACCAGTGCTTGAATATGCAACTTCTCATATCCAGTATTCTCTATTGCTCTATCATGGATTTCCTGTAGATATTCTTCTTTTGCTTGCTCAACTGAAATGTCGTATTCGTCTGCTATTTCCTGTGCTGCATCATTGATGTCTGATTCGGAAATATTCATTGTATCAAACCAAGTGGACTTATTGCCAAGAATAACAGGGTTATTCAGTTTGATATAAACATCTAAAACCCTATCTTCTCCACCATTTAGATACCTATCTGACACCCTTTCTGCAACCTCATCAAGTGTCATATTAAAGTCTAATGATGATGCATCAAATTCAGGGTAATTTTCACTTATAACACTTCTTATTTCATCTTCCCTTTCTTGTTCTTCTAATGATTCATCTACTTGTGATTCAAGGTCTGATAATATCCTTTCTTTAAGTGTTTCTATTCTGTTTGTTAAATCAGCACCGTCTGTTTGATAATTTTGAGAAGCGTCTTGTTCGTCAGATGTAAAGTAATTAACCCTACCTAAGTGACCTTCTACATTACCCTTTACGGAACTATCAAACTCATAGAACTCGTGTGTTGTTCCATGATAACCCCTAACAACAACCGGCTCTCCTGTCTTTATTTGTTGTATGTCTGCGCCAGATACAAGCCTGTTCTTGCCCTTCCATCTTTCAAATGCAGTTGTTTTTTCATAATCGCTTGTCTGAAACTTGACAACACGACCTTTCGCACCACGTCCAATTTCTTCATTCAGCACCTTCTCACCCAATAAATCGCCTACCACTTTTTTAGTAAATCGGTCGAGCCTTTCATCGGCAGATAGGTTTCTTACCCCTAATTTATCACCAATAGTCTTAAAGAAATCAGACATCCATTCTTTGAATTTCTTAAAGAATGACGGATTGCTATTGAATATCGTTTCACCTTTGTTCCCGATTGCCGTTACAAGGGCTTCCGCTTCGATATCTTCTATCGGCTTCCCTTTGTATGCCGGATTTTCTGCTGTTTTTTTGATTAATGCACGACCCTGTGGTGATAATTTCAGCAACTCAATCCCTTTCTTGAACTCCATCGGGAATACAGACTGCCAAATGTGTCCGTATTCGTGAATAGGAGTATTGGCATTCAGATTGTCTGTATTGATGTATATTGTTCCGTCAGGGAACTTTGCGCCATAGAT
>ERZ1645187.3987-NODE-3987-length-12134-cov-7.097607_pt1 | contig 12134 bp, 9 predicted proteins | sample MGYA00575352_ERZ1645187 | MGnify/ENA primary metagenome ERZ1645187 (study PRJEB40837, sample SAMN11349314) | freshwater sediment metagenome | isolation source: river sediment | host: Sediment | place: India: Wazaribad , New Delhi | collected 2017-02-21 ... | reverse complement strand
AATGTTCGCCGCATCCTCAAGCGCGCGGGCATGAAGAGCTACACCGTGGATACGATCAAGAGCGCGGAGGCGTATCTGGAGCAGCTCAAGCTCGTGCGGCAGGCAGGGATTGCCTCGGAATACGAGGAGTATCACAACGGCATGTGTTCGTTTGCCGCGCCGATCTTCGATTATGAAGGCGTGTGCATCTCCGCCGTCGGCATCGTGTGCTTCCTGCATTCGGGCGATCGGAAGAACGCGGTCTCGCCGGAGACGCTTGAAGCGCTCAAGAACACGGCGGAAGCGATCTCCACCGAGCTCGGCTGGCACGGCTGAGAGATCAAACAAAACGCAGCGCACAAAAAAAGCTCCCGAACCTCCGCTTTGGTTCGGGAGCTTTCCTATACGGCGCGCGCTGCCCTGTGCGCATGAAAACCCGATGATCGGTCATGATTTCGTAGGAGGAAAATGGTGCCTGTCGCCTGGGTTTGCGCCGCGTTTGCCTATCATAACGCATATTGAGCAAAAACGGGAGCGATTATCGATAGATTCGGCAATAAGCAACATTTGTTCCGTAATGCGCAACCAAACCGGTGACCGAACACCAAAGCACGCGAAACTATCTGTAAAACGGCGTTTTTTTACGCTAGACCGCCGGAAAACGCAGCCAGAATAGCAGGCGACGGATGCGCTTCATCCGCACGGGTAAGCTGGCAACCAGCGCGTTTGCAAAGGAGATTGCCTCCTCGCGGTCACGCCTGCCGCAGTTTTTGTCGGAGAAGTGCGCCCGCTGCGCACTCAGCAGCAGGGATTCCAGCTTTGCGCGATCCACGGCGGGGTTTTGCCGCGCGACGGCGTAGGCGTATTGTTCCGGCGAGTCGAGCGGCTGCATCTCGGGTGCGCCCGCAAAACGGAGCATCTTGAGCGATTGCCGCACGGCGGAGAGCACAGCCGCATTCACGTCCTTTTGGCGGAATTCGCGCAGGAGACGCTCATGCGTCAGCTTGCGATAGCCGAACGCGCCAAGCGGAATCGCGGCGACGCCAAGCAACGCGAAGATCGGCCAGAGCGGCGGACGGCTCCCGCCCGCGTCTGCGGTCGTGTCGTCACCTTCCGCTTCCGTGTCGGCATCCTGCGTTCCGTCGCCCGGTGCGGGGGTTGGGGTTGCTTCGCCTGCGGACAACTGGGAATCGTCCGGCGTGGCGTTCGGGTCCGGCGCGCTGCCGTCCGGCGGCGTCGTCGGCTCCGGCGTGGGTTCCGGCGTTGGCGTCGGGGTCGGTTCCGGCGTGACCTCCGGCGTGTTTTCGGCGGGAGATTCGGTCATCAGGTCGGTCGGTTCGCCGGATGCAGACGGGGTCTGCTGGCTGCTGTTCGTCGCGCTCTTGGTCATCTCAACCGGCACCCATTCCAGCAGCGAGGGGTCGAACACCTCCACCCAGGCATGCGCGTGGGTGTCCTCAATGCTGATATACCCCTCTGCATCCGGCTGCTTGTCGTAGTCCTTTTGAATCACGATATAGCCTTCCGCATAGCGCGCGGGAATGCCGAGGGAGCGAAGCAGCACGGTGGCCGTGGTCGCAAAATGCACGCAATAGCCGCTCTGCGCATCCTCTAAAAACCAGGTTGCAAAATCCACGCCCTCCGGCATCTCCGGCGGGGAATAGTCATATGCGCAGCGCTCGGAGAGCAGCGAACGGATCGCTTGGCACGTTGCGGCGAGGTTCAGTGCGCTTCCGTCATAGACCGCGCGGATGCCGTAGGTCTGCTGGAGCGCTTCTGCTGCCGCCTGCGTCTCGTCGGGCAACTGGGTATACACGCCAAAGAGATAATCGATGTATGCGTTCGCCGCGCTGCGGATGCTCTTTGCGTTGGCGTCTTCCGCCTGCCGCAGACCAAACGCGGAGCCTGCTATGGACTGATACGCCTTCTCCATACCATCGCTCTTCGCGTTTGGCACGGAATAGAGCGCCATGCCGACGGGGATTGCGTCAATCGCGTATTCGGAGGAGGAAGCGGAGGAGGCAAACGCAAGCGCGGTGTCCTGTACATAGCCCGCGTTGGCGATCTCGTCCGCGCGGGTCACAAGCCCCGGCGGCGTCCAGATGGAGAGCGGCGTGGACGCGATGTTGCGCACGGCGAGGTTGAATGTCTCGGGCGTGTTGCCGCCGAGCATGGCGGCGGAGGCAAGCAGGTTCTGCGGCGCGATATCCACGCTGTTTGCTAGCGAGGAGAATTCCTTGGTTGAGACGTTATCCCAGCCGTTGGTGGAATAGACCGCTCCGGCATAATCGCGAATGTACAGCGAGGCATGATTGGAAACGCGCACCTTCAGCGCGACGGCTCCGGAGAAGCGAATCGAGGATAGGCTGGTCAAGTCTCCGCGCGTGAGTCCGTCATTCGTGCGCCAGAACGCGTCCTTTCCGATATCCATCGAGAAGATTTTTTGTTGGAGCGACTCGATCGATTCCGGGCGCTGATAGCCTTCCTGCGGGAGAATCAGGCTTGCCAGCAGTGCGGAGAGTACGATCAGCGGCAGCGCGAGGAGCGAGAGCGAATGTTGCGCCGCGCGCTGGGCGAGCTGATTTGCCTTTCGCCTGCTCTGCGGCACATAGACCCCGGCGCGAAACGTGCTCTGCGCGCGCTTTGCGTTGTTGAAAGCAAAGACCATCATGTGTGCCGCAAACAGCATAAAAAACGGCACCAGTCCGGGTGAAAGCAGATAGAACGGCGCGGGCAGCAGCAGCGGCAGCGTGGAGAGGGCGAGCCCCGGCACGCTGGGCTGTTCGATGATGAAGAACGCGGAGAGGAACGACACGAGGAACAACACCGCCTGCATCGCCAGCGTCATGAGGCGCATGGCTTCGTTTGCCATCGCGGTTTTGAGCAAAAGCTGCATCGGCTCCGGCAGATGTAAGCCCAGCGGAACGATTGCGCGCTCGATGAGCAGCAAAAGCCCTTGTAAGAGATCGTTTGCATGTAGCGCGGCATAGATCAACCCGCCCGCCAGCACAATGATCGAAAGCAGACCGCTTTTGGGCAGCGAGAAAACCGCGAGGAATAGCAGCGCGAAGACAAGCGCGGTCAGTGCGAGCTTCGCAATCGGTAAATCGAGCGTATAGCTCGTAATCAGACAAAACAGAAACCCGAACACGGCAAGAAGCAGCACCATGAGCTGCTGGCCAAGCCGAAGCAGCGGCGCGGGCGCGCCTTCTGATGGAATGGGTTTCATGGGAGGATGTTTGCGCGTTTGCTCGCTCATTCGTCCGCCTCCGCTTCCGCGCCGGGTACGCTGCCGTTGAGCAGCTGCACCTCGCAGCCAAGATCGCGCAGGGCGATTGCGGTCTTGTCGTCGCAAGCATCCGGCATCAGAGTAAGCCGTCTACAAACGCCAAGATCGGTCAATGTTGAGAGCAAGCGCGCGCCTGCTTCGTCTCCCGCCGCGCCCAGTACGCTGCCCGCGACGAGATAGATCAGATGCGTGTCCGCTCTGGACGCGCCCTCCGCCGCAAAGCGTTCCAGCGTGCTCCAGCGCGCCTGCCCCGGCAGGGCAAGCAGGTCGTGCAGCACGCTCGCCAACGCCTCCGGCCCGGTGACGGGCATGGTGCGCAGGCCGCCTTCCTCGCTGATCCAGCTTACGGAGTGCGTCACGTCCCGCGCCATGAGATATTCGGAAAACGCCAGCATGGTGCCGAGCATGGACTCCGCCGCGTCCGGCGTGGAATCCTCCCGCAGCTCCAGCAAAAAGTGCAGCGAGGGGTTTAGCGGCAGCCCGAATTCGCGCACGATCAGGCGGTTCATGCGGCTGCTGAGCTTCCAGTGTACGCTGTGGCGCGGGTCGCCCTCGCGATAGTCGCGCAGTTGGAAGATTTCGGACGGATCTCCGCCCGCCTTTTCAGTAGAATAGCTTGCGCTGTCGAGACCCAGATCGGCCGCCTCGTCGGTCTGGATGCTTCGGCTTTGCAGCTCCGGCAAAACATAGACGCTTCCGGCGGGGTTCGCGCCGTTTTTCGGGGAAACGTTCAGGGTAAATAGCCCGAGCGTATCGAGCACCTGCACGCGACGGATGTTGAGATCGACCCTGCCGCAATGCGCCATCTTGACGGAGGGCGACATCGCGTGCGTGCGCAAAGGCCCGAGCGGAAACTGCACGATGTCCTCCGCAGACTCGGTATAGCGCTCTCCTACGCGGCCCAGCGCGTTGTGCCGCTCCAGCGTGAAGCGAACGCCGGCGCAGGGAAACGGGCTGTTGTTGCGTGCCGAGAGGCGGATGCCGCAAACGCCTTTGGGCATGATGTCGTCTTCAATTTCCAGCGCGTAGCGCAAATTTTTGCGCATAGGAAGCGCCGCCAGCAGCGAAACCAGCGGCAGTATGATCAAAAAGATCAGCAGCAGATGAAACAGATACAGATCAAAGAGAACGAATAAAATAAACGCGAGAAAGAGCGCGTATGTATACAGAATCCGGTTTCCGGCCATGGGGTTATACCGCGACGGGCGCCTGCACCTGCGTGAGCGCGCGCTTGGCAAGCTGCTGCTCGCTCACGCCGCTGACCAGCGCGCGGGGGCTGAGCTGGATGCGGTGCGCCGCGACGCTTTCAAACACCAGTTGCACGTCCTGCGGGATGAGATAGTCGCGCCCGGAGAGATACGCCGCGGCTTTGCTCATGCGCAATAGCGCAATCGTGCCGCGCGGGCTGACCCCGATGCGGATGGCGGGTTGCGTGCGCGTCCAGCCCGTGAGTTCCGTGATGTAGGCAAACAGCGCGTCCGAAACATAGATGCTCTCGACCTCGCGCTGCATGAGCGTGAGATCGTTTGGCGTGATGACGCGGTTGACAGAGTCCAGCGAGACCGCGTTTTGGTGGCGGCGGAGCATCTCCACCTCGCTCCTGCGGTCGGGATAGCCCATCGAAAGCCGCACCATGAAGCGATCCAGCTGGGAGTCCGGCAGCGGTTGCGTGCCGGAGGAACCCGCCGGGTTCTGGGTTGCAATCACGAGAAACGGGGACGGCACCGCGCGGGTCACGCCGTCCACCGTGATGCTGTTTTCTTCCATGACTTCCAGCAGGGCGGACTGCGTCTTGCTCGACGCGCGGTTGATCTCGTCCGCCAAAAAGAGGTTGCACATCGCGGCGCCGGGCACATAAACGCCCGCCGCACCGCCGGTTTGAATCGTCGTGTAGCCCGTGATGTCGGAAGGCATCACGTCCGGCGTGAACTGCATGCGTTTATAGGAGAGATCCATCGTCCGCGAAAAGGCGAGCGCCAGCGTGGTTTTGCCAACGCCCGGCACGTCCTCTAGAAGAACATGCCCTTGCGCGAGCATCGCCATTAGAATGCTGGCGATGACGGGGTCTTTGCCCACGACCACTTTTCGAACCTGACCGATGATCTCTTGCACTTGCTGCATCAAAATCGTATTCCTCATACCATCACAAAAATCCGCATGATAGCGGTAGTATCCATATTATAACAGTCTAGCGGGAGAGAAGGGCAAGAGTATAACGAGAATGTATACAAAAACGAAACAATATGATGGCTGGATTGTGAAGGCAAGCGGGCAAAAGTCTCGCCGGAGCGAAAGGAAAACAAAAAATCGATTCCAGAAAACGGAAGAATTCTCAGAAAAATGCAACCCAAGCAAAGTTCAGGTGCTATAATCATATTCGCTCCGCCGCGCTGGCATATCCCGCGCGAGACCCTGCGGAGAATGAAAGGCGTATGCTTTGGCTACCGAATCCCCTCGCAATGCGGGGCTGAGCAATCCGTTTGTTTCACTCAAGCACGCAAACTATCGTTACTATTTTGCGGGTATGTGCGTCTCCACCATCGGCACATGGATGCAGAACACAGCCCAGCCGTGGCTTGCCTATTCGCTGACGAAATCCGCGCTGCTGCTGAGCGTGGTCAGTGCGCTGCAATTCTTGCCCGCGCTGTTGTTTTCGCTCTTTGCGGGCGTGCTGATCGACCGCCTGCCGAAAAAACGGATGCTCATCATCACCCAATCGCTCTCGCTGGTGATCACATTTGTGCTGTGGCTGCTCGTCAAGTCCGGCGGCATTCAGTACTGGCATCTTTTGGTGACGGCGACGTTGCTGGGCTTTGTCAACACGCTGGATATGCCGCTTCGCCAGTCGTTCGTCGTCGAGATGGTCGGTCACGACGACCTGATGAACGCCATCGCGCTCAACTCGCTAACCTTCAATGTGGCGCGCATGATCGGACCCTCGCTCGCGGGGATCCTGATGGGTACGCTGGGCGTGTCCGCCTGCTTCCTCGTGAACGCGCTGAGCTTTGGCGCGGTGCTCATCAGCCTCTTTTTCATCCATCCGATCTCCAACGCCGTGCCGGAGGAGAAAGAGCGGCAGGGGGTTTTTGCGTCCATCAGAGACGGGTTGAAGTATATCGTTCACGATGAAACCCTGTTCACAACGCTGCTGTTTATGACCGTCGTCTCCATCTTTGCGCTCAACTATGGCGTGACCATCCCCGTGTTCGCGCGGGAGGTGCTGGGCCTTTCGGAGACGGGCTACGGGTTCTTGATGTCCACGCTCGGCGCGGGCGCGCTGCTCGGCGCGCTGCTCGTCGCGGCGCTGAGCAAAAACGGGCCAAGGCGGTCGATCCTGTTTTTCTTTCCCGCGCTGTCGGGGCTGGTTTTGATTCTTATCGGCAACACCAACCAGTTTTTAACGACCGCGCTTTCCCTTGCGCTTGGCGGGTTTTTGTTTGTGACCTATCTTTCCAGCGCAAACGCAAACCTGCAAATCCACACGCAGGATCGCTACCGCGGTCGCGTGATGAGCGTGTATTCGCTGATTGTCGCGGGCTCTACACCGATTGGCAATCTCTTCGTCGGCGCGATGGACAACCGGTACGGCGCGCGGATGGGTTTCATCGCCAGCGGGATCGCGGTGGTGGTGTTCATCGTGCCGATCTTTGTGTATATGTTCATCCGGCGCAATCGGGTTTAGCGTGTGTTTTCTAGAAGCGCGGTGGGTCAGTTCAGAACGGCCGCATGGTTTTCATCGGCTGTTTTTTCGTGCTTTTTTGGGAAAACGATGATACGATCGTATCGTACCAAACACACGGAACAAATCGGAATGAAAGCGTATTCTAATCAAAAACGGAAACCAATGCGCGGAGGTGAACGGGTTGACCCGAATATTGCTTGTGGATGACGATGAACGCATCCGCTCCATCGTGCGTGAATATGCGCAGGCGGAGGATTGGGTGTTTGAAGAGGCGGGCGACGGCGAAGAAGCGCTCCGCCTGTTTGCCGCTGGCAGCTTTTCACTCGTCGTGCTGGATGTGATGATGCCGCGTCTGGACGGCTGGGGCACGCTCAAGCAGATCCGAAAGAGCAGCACTGCGCCCGTGATCCTGCTCACCGCGCGAAACGAGGAATATGACCGGCTGCTGGGGTTTGAGCTGGGCGTGGACGACTATATCGGCAAGCCTTTTAGCCCGCGCGAACTCATTGCGCGGATGAAGGCGCTGCTCAAGCGTTCGGGCGTCACGCAGGGCGCGGAAGCGGCATTCACCCTCGGCGGGCTTCGGGTGGACGCCGCCGCGCACACGGTGCAGATTGACGGGGAAGCAATCAGCCTCAGCCCAAAGGAGTTCGACCTGCTTGCGTTCTTCGTGTCTCGGCCGGAGATCGCGTTCACGCGGGATCAGCTGCTCAACCATGTTTGGGGATATGACTTTTTTGGCGACGCGCGGACGGTGGACACGCATGTCAAGAGCCTGCGCGAAAAACTCGGCGCATATCGCGAGCATATCGTGACCGTATGGGGCACGGGCTATCGCTTTTCGGGAGGCAAATCATGAAACACATCCGCGCAAAGCTGCTTCTGGCGTTCTTTGGCATGGCGGCGCTTGCCGTCGGGCTAATTTGGCTGGTGCAGGCCGTGTTTTTGAGCGACAGCTATCTCAATCAGCGGGTCAAGAGCATCGACTCCGCCGTCTCCGGCTTCTCCATTTCGGCGCAGAGCGACTATGCCGCGCTGGAGAGCGCGCTCAACGTGAGCTTGCTTGCGATCAATGACGCGGGCAGCGTCGTCTATCAATCGGATGGATTGCCGATGCGCGGGCAGCTCGTCAAACGCATTCCGGAGCTGTTGCAGGCGGCGGGTGGTGGCGCGGAGCTTTTGCAGAGCGAGACGGAGCAATCCCGAAATGCCGTTCTGGCGCGGTCGGTCGAGGGCGGCACGCTGCTGGTCGTGTTTTCGCTGGTGGATGTTTCGGAAGCGTCCCGTGTGCTGTTGCAGCAACTTTGGGTCATCACCGGCGTGCTGTTGGTTGCCGCGCTCGTGCTCTCGCTGCTGCTTTCGCGCCGGTTCTCGCGCCCGGTCGTCGCGGTTACCAACGCGGCAAAGCGGATGGCGGCGGGCGACTATTCGGTCAAGACCCCAGTCACCACGCGGGACGAGATCGGGCAACTCACGCAGACGCTCAACGAGCTTGGCGACGAGCTGGGCAAGGTGGAGGAGCTGCGACGCGAGCTGATTGCAAACGTTTCGCATGAGCTGCGCGCGCCGCTTTCGATCATTCGCGGCTATGCCGAGACCGTGCGGGACGTGACGTGGCCAATCGAGGAAAAGCGCACCGGACAACTCAACGCAATCGTGGAAGAGTCCGCGCGGCTCGGGAGCCTTGTGAGCGATATTCTGGACTATTCCAGACTCCAATCCGGCACCCAGAGCATGCAGCAGGAGGCGTTTTCGGCGCGGGATGCGCTAGGCGAACTCGTCAGCCGGTTTGAACTCGCGGCTGGGCAGCGGAAGGTCGCGCTGGAACTGCGTTGCGATTCGGGAGAGATTTGGTTTGACCGCGGGCAGTTTGCGCAGGTGGTGAGCAATCTTCTCGACAACGCCGTGCGCCACGCGCGGGAAGGTTCTCGCGTTTTGGTGCACGGGGAATGGATGGACAAGAAACTGCGCATCTCGGTGGAGAACGCGGGCGATCCCATCCCGCCGGAGGAGCTGCCGAAGATTTGGGATCGCTACCATCGCGCGCCGAAGCAGGGCGAAGCGGGCGGCCTCGGCACCGGGCTGGGGCTAGCCATCGTAAAGAGCATTCTCGAACGCCACGGCGTTGCGTATGGCGTACAGAGCGACGAGAACAAGACCGTATTCTGGTTTGAGACGGTGGAAAACCAAGGAAACGAACGCGCGTAAACGCAAACAATGACTCGCAAACCGTAAAGAACTCCGGCGTCAGCCGGAGCTCTTGTTTGTTCGCTTGTTGTGCTCAGTCAAAGAGTTGATGTTTGAAATCGCTCAACCCGAGCCCCATCTGTGCCGCCGCATCCTTGAGGGAGGCGGAGGAGGGATAATCCGAAGGCAACCCGAGCCGCGCGTAGAGTTCGTCGAGCGGGAGATTCAGCAAGCCCGCGGTTTGTTCCAGCGTATAGGAACCCCTCAGATCGCTCGGCGCATAGCCATTGATCGCCTCATAGTCTTCTTCCACGGATTCCGTTGCGGGCAGCGCCGCTTCTTCATGAGATTCCTCGCCTTCGCCGCCGTTGCCCTCGGTGATGCCAACGGAAGAGAACCACGGCAATCCCTCGTATTTATTCGGCAGAAGCTGCATGTTGCCCGTTAGCGCGGCGATTCCCATCGGCACAAAGAACAGCGCGAGGGCAAGCAGCGTTGCCACGAGCGGATGAATCTTCGCTTTTTTGGAATAGCCCGTTTGGATTGCACCCTGCACCGGGCAAGCATGGACACACCCGTTGCAGTTGATGCATTCCGCGCTGGTCACGCGCCCGTTTTTCGCGTCCATGACGTCCACATTCATCGGGCAGGCGCGGTTGCACTTGCCGCAGCGGATGCAGGCGCTCTCCTCGACGCGAACCATGTACGGGCTGGCTTTGCCGAGCACGCCGTAGAGTGCGCCCGCCGGACAAAGATACTTGCAAAAGAAGCGGTCGTAGGCAACGCTACCCAGCAGCGACACGATCAGCACGATAAATCCGACCAGATACGATGTCGTGAGCGCGTTGAAGTCCGCAAGATGCCCCAGCGCGTTGAAGGGGTCATAGGGCGTAATCCAGAGTTCGCCCGTGATCCATGCCATCGCAACCGTGACCGCCAGCACGACATACTTGAGATATCTGAGTACGCGATCCAGCTTCTGCGGCACGACAAAGCGCTTGTGAAACAGCTTTTGCCCGATCTTGCCGAAGAACTCCTGTAGCGCGCCCAGCGCGCAGATCTGCCCGCAGAACGAGCGGCGCATGGCGACGCTCAGCAGCACCGTTGAGCCGAAGAGCACAAATGTGCCGACGACGATGCGCTTGAGAAACGTGCCGGCTGCGACGAGCGAGAGCATCGATTCCAGCCCGCCGTAGGGGCAGAGTGCGTGGATGCTTGGCCCGACATAGCCGAGCGTATGCAGTGCGGTTGCCGAGAGCACAAACGCAAGCAGGCTGCCGAGCGTCACCCAACGGATGATGCGGGAGATACGGGAGAGGCGCTTTTCCTTGGCGCTGACGGGCGTGACGGGTTGAGCGGACATCATTCAATTCCTCCAAAGATCAAAGTTGTGTGGTTGGATTACAAACGGTTCTGGAATGCGCGCAGATGGTTTTCCGAGGCGCGCATCAGGCTCTCAAACACCGTGCGGACATTGTCCGGCAGGGTCTGATCCAGGAAAGTTTCATACATCGCGATGTTGTTCACCTCCGCATTCACGCCCGCTTGATAGGCCGCCGTGAGTGAGGCGACGGATGCGGTCTTGCTCTCGCCTTCGTCTATGGGCGCTGTGATGCCATACGCGTCAAACAGCGGCAGTAGCGCGGCAATATGCGTTTCTTCTGCGTGCACAATGTTCGCAAACGGGCGTACATTGCCATATGCGCCGAGGATGAGGTCGTATTCCGCGCGGGCGAGATATTCGTCCTGAATCGCGTAGGTGAGCATGTCCGCAAGGGTCAGGCTTGTGTCGTCCAGCGCGCCAGCCGAGCCGTAGCCGGAGAGCGAGAGGGATTTGTCCGCCTCGGTGAGCGTGTAGTTGGGGTCTGCGGTGACTGTTCCGTCATAGATCGGGTCGCAGTCGTCGGCGTATCCCGTGCCCGCTCCGTTGCCGTAGCCGCCGTAGCCGCCGTTGCCAATCTCCGTCACTGCGTCATTGCCTGCGGTCTCGCTTCTGCCGCGGGAGCCGTAGCCGTAGGCGCCGTCCTCCGCGCGGGTGGTAGAGCCGGCATACGGCCGTTGGTCGTCCGGAATTGTTCCGGCGCTTTGCGGCAGAACCGCACAGCCGGAGAGGATCAGAGTGAAAGTCAGGATCGCGACAAGGGCGATCGTCCATTTCTGTTTCATGGTGTACCTCCTGTGGTCACTTGTGATGCTTTCATGATACGATCCGGTTGTGATGAAATCGTGATGGGTTCTTGAGTGTTTGTCTAAGATTTATAGAATCGGGAGCACAAAAAAAGAGCACGCGGATGCGTGCTCATCAAACAATAGGATTTCTTCTGAAATCAAGCTGCCGTGCTGACGGATTGATGTTCCGACCGAACGCGGACATAGCGAACGATAAACAGCACGCCAGCCGTGAGCAAAGATGCGCCAAGCCCGGTATAGAAATAGGCGATGAAGCCATTCGGCACAACGCCGGAGACCCGCAGCCCGATGCCAAGCGTCATCATAAACACCATGATCAGATAGCTTTTTGTGTCGAAAAAGCGGAAGAAATTCTGTCGTTCTTCTTCATATTGCAAAATTCGGTTCGTGTGCTTTCCTACCATTTTGCCAAAGATGAATATCTGGAAAACCGCGTAAACGGCGACGGAGAGCAGCACGCGCCACCAGGTGAAGTTCCCCTGATAGGCGACCAGTCCGATACGGACAATATTGAAACCAGCGATTGCCCAAACGATGCCGGCAATCAGGATCAGCGTTTGTTTCTGTACGCTCAATGCTTTTTTCATTTTTGTTTACCTCCATGTTCTGTGATTATCATAGATCGCGCTGAAAAACTGTCAAGTGACGAACGCACAAACACGATGCCCTGTAAAAAAACACGCAACAAGAGCGTGAATGAACCGGAACCGCGCGGTTCGCTTGACGAAAAAACGCTTGAAAAAAATGCTTGACGGAAAAATGCTTGAAGAAAAAGCGCTTGGAAAAATGCTTGACGGAAAAATGTTT
>ERZ1645187.3986-NODE-3986-length-12142-cov-5.679821_pt1 | contig 12142 bp, 10 predicted proteins | sample MGYA00575352_ERZ1645187 | MGnify/ENA primary metagenome ERZ1645187 (study PRJEB40837, sample SAMN11349314) | freshwater sediment metagenome | isolation source: river sediment | host: Sediment | place: India: Wazaribad , New Delhi | collected 2017-02-21 ... | reverse complement strand
ACCAGGCGATGGCGAATTCGTCGAAGGAGACGGCCATCGTGATGAAGAGCGCGCCAAGGATCGCCGGCATGGCGAAGGGCACGATGACATGGCGCATCGCCGCCCATTCCGAGGCGCCGAGGTTCCAGGCGGCAGCCTCCAGATCGGGGTCCATCTGGCTGAGACGGAGCCGGATGATCGCCATCGCGAAGGGGGCGCAGATCACCACATGGGCGATGATCACCGACAGCGCGTTGCCCGACAGGCTGATCCGCGACAGATAGGCCAGCATCGCCAGCCCGAGGATCACCACCGGGATCGTCGGCGGCAAGAGCGCCAGCGCCAGATAGACCTGCTTGCCGAAGAAGCGGTAGCGATAGTCGGTGTAGGCGGCGCCGAAGCCGAGCGCGGTGGCGAGGACGCCGACGATCATCCCCACCATCAGCGTGTTGCGCAGCCCCTCCCACACAAGCGGGTCCGCGGCGACCGCCCGATACCATTCCAGCGAGAACTGCCCGAGCGGGATCGAGGGGAAGCGGTCGGAGTTGAACGAGAAGACGAAGCTTGCGGCGATCGGCGCGAAGACGAAGGCGTAGCCGAGAAGGACATAGGCCTTCAGACCAAAATCGACGGCGCGGTTGCGGTTGATGTCGGCACTGTCCCGGTCACTCATCTGGTGCGCCCCTTGTAGGCGAAACGGATGGCGGCGAAGGCGACGGCCATCAGGGTGGCGATCATGGTCAGCGCAATCACCGCGGCGCGCGGCCATTGCTGGCCCGATTTGGTCGTGTCCGTGATCAGGATCGACAGCGTGGTGGGCTCACCGCCGCCCAGGTAAATGGGGCTGACGAAATCGCCGAAGCAGAGGATGAACGCGAAGAGCGCGGCGATCACCAGCCCGACGCGGGCCGAGGGGATGATCACGGCAAAGACCGTCCTCAGCCGCCCGCAGCGCAGGTTGTGCGCCGCCTCGATCAGGGTCCGGTCGATGAAGACGAGGCTGAAGAGTTGCAAGAGCACGACAAGCGGGAAGGTCAGGGTCAGATACCCGACCATCGTCGCTCCCACGGTGTTGAGAAGCCCGAAGGGGCCGAGCCCGATCCAGCCAAGGACGACGTTGATGATGCCCGCATCCGACAGGAAGATCTGCCAGGAATAGACGCGGACGAGGTAGCTGGTGAAGAACGGGATCACCATCAGGAAAACCGCCCAGCGCCGCGCCGCGTCCGACAGCTTGAACGCGAGGGCGTAGGAGCACGGGAAGGCGAGAACGCTGGAAAGCGCTGCGGCTGCCCCGGCCATCGCGAGGGTGGTGGCATAGGCCTGCCAGAAGATCGCGCGGCCATACATCGTGGCCCAGTTCACGGTGTCGAAATCCGGCTGCATCCGGAAATTCCTCACCGTCCAGAAACTGAGCGCGACGAGAAAGACCAATGGAAAGACGAAGAAGACCAACTGCCAGAGCAGGAGCGGCAGCGAGAAGGTCAAGCCGTATAGGGACAGCGATCTTCGCATTGGTGAGGGTTCCAGACCAGATGGGAGTGGGCCGACGGGGGGAGCACCCGCCGGCCCGCACGGGCTCAGGAGCCCTTGTATTCGGACCAGAAGTCGTTCCAGTCTTCAAGGCTCTGCTGCACCGGCAGTTGCCGATACTGGATGCGGCCCGAACGGATCAGGTCCATCGCGTTGCTTTCACCAGGAACCATACCCTGGCGCTTCGCCTCGGCCGGGTTCTCGGCATTGAGGACCTCCCAGCCCTTCTGGCTCGGGATCAGGCAGGGATAGGCCGCCATCTGCGCCGACTTCGCCTGCCCCTTGGGCGAGGTGATATACTGGATCCACTTCTTCGCCAGGTCGGCCTTCTGCGAGCCCTTGCCGATCGAGAAGCTTTCGGTGAACTGGAGCCCGCCTTCCTCGGGGATCGTGGTGCGGACCTTGGCGCCGTTCTTTTCCAACGTGCCGGTGATCCAGTCGCCGATCCCGGCGAAGGCCAGCATCTGGCCGTTGTCGAGCGAGGAGAAGGTGCCGCCGTAGTCGAAGAAGCCGCCGATCTGCGGGCGCAGCGTCATGGTCTTTTCCTTCACCGCCTCCCAAGCCGCCTCGTCGATGTCGTAGGGGCTGGCGTTGCCGGTCAGCAGGCTCATCTGACCGAGGTTCGGCAGATGCCAGTCGAAATGCCCGACCTTGCCGGTGAGCTTCGGATCCCAGTAGACGTTGTAGCTCGACGCCTCGGCCTCGGTGATCGCGTCGGTGTTGTAGGCGACGCCGAGGAAGCCGAAGCGGGTGATCACCGAATAGAGCCGGTCGCCGTCCCAGTGGCCGGGGAACTTCTGGAACTCGGGGAAGAAGTCGGCGAAGGCATAGTCGGCCGGGTCCAGCTCCTCGATGTAGCCGGCGGCGTTGAGTTGCTGGACATATTCGGCATCCGACAGGATGACATCGAAGGTGCCCGGGGGCGACTGCGAGATCAGGCCCAGCATGTTGTCGCCGCCGGTGTAGTATTTCGGCACGAACTTGACGTTGTTCTCGGCCTCGAACTCGGCGACGATGTCGGGCTCGGCGTGGCCGTACCAGGCGAGCATCGTCAGCTCCGTCGGGGCGGCGAAGGCGCGGCGGGACAGCATCGGCGTGGCCAATGCGGCCGCGCCGGTCGCAAGCAGCGTCCTGCGGGTCAATCCCGTGATCTTTCCTTCAGCTCCTGGCATGTCCGACTCCCTGTGTTGTTTGCCATTCTGAGGTCCGGCGCCAACGCTAGGTCACGAGGTGTCCGGGACAAAATCGGTTCTTGAAATCGTCGGATTTGCGCCCGTAATGCTCGCGTCCTTATCATCCGGGAAACGGATTGATGCCTGCTCCGACGCTGTCGAGCCGCGCGACGAGGTCGCTGACAAGCTGCAGGCCCGCCGCCGAAAGCCGCGGGTGCTTGTAGAAAAGCCCCACCCGGAGCGGCTCGAGCGCGGGGAATCCATCGGTGTTGTCCAGCACGCGCATTCCCGGCAGCATCGTCGCCTTGGTCAGCGCCGAGACACACAGCCCATTCAGCACCGCGTTCTGAAGGCCCGAGATTCCCGGGCCGGTGTAGACGATCCGCCAGCGCCGTTCGATCGAATCCAGCGCCTGGATCATCCGGGCACGGTAATCGCAGCCTTCCGGGTGGGCGCCGAGCGGAACGGGGCGCTTCGGGGTGTCGTGGAACCCCTCTGCCGCAGCCCATATCGGTTGCTCGATCCAGGCGCGCGACAGATACGGCATCCGCGCATTCGACATCATCGCAATGATCACATCCAGTTCGTCTGCGCGCAGATCCTGATGAAGCTGCCGGCTGAGATCGCAGTGGATTTCCAGCTCGACCTCGGCATGAGCCTGGACGAAGGCGGTGATCGCGCTCTGAAGGAACGCCACCGCATAGTCGGTCGGCAGGCCGATCCGAAGCACGCCCGTCTTGTCGGAGCGGTGGAAGTAGCCCACCGCCTCGTCGTTGATCCGGATCATCTCGCGCGCATAGCTCAGCAGCGCCTCGCCGGCTGGCGTCGGCTGTATCGAACGGCCTTCCTGCGCCAGAAGCGGCACCCGGACGAGCTCCTCGAGCCTGCGGATCTGGAGCGAGATCGCCGGCTGGCTGCGTCCCAGGAACGCGCCGGCCCTGGAGTGGCCGCCGAGTTCGACGACCGCGATGAAGGTTCTCAGAAGGTCGGTGGGAAGGTTGGTGATACCCGGCATGTATTTGCGCCTGAAATCAGACTATTGCGACAATCTATTTTTCTTATCGGAAGACGGCAACGTAGATTTTGGGAAGCCCGTGCTTCAGGAGCAGCCATGCCCAAGACCAGTGCCTTCGCCTCAGAACTGACCTGGCCCGAGTATGACGCGGCGGTGCGGAACGGCGCCACGCCGATCCTCATTCCCATCGGCTCGATGGAGCAGCACGGCCATCACATGCCGCTGCACGTCGACGTGCTTCTGCCGACCGAATTCGCCCGCCGCGTTGCTCTCCAGATCGGCGCCCTGGTCGCGCCAGCCTTCACCTACGGCTACAAGTCGCACCAGAAGTCCGGCGGCGGCAATCACCTGCCGGGAACGACAAGCCTTGACGGCGCCACGCTCGTTGCCGCGCTGAAGGACGTGGTGAAGGAATTCGCCCGCCACGGGGTGCGCAGGATCTGCCTGGTGAACGGGCATTTCGAGAATTCCTGGTTCATCGTCGAGGCGATCGACCTCGCGCTCCGCGAACTGCGCTGGGATGGGGTGACGGACCTGAAGGTGGTTGTCCTTTCCTACTGGGATTTCGTTCACAAGGAGGCCATTGAAAGGCTCTATCCCGGCGGATTCCCGGGCTGGGATGTCGAACATGGCGGAGTGTTGGAGACCTCGCTCATGCTGGCGCTCTACCCGCAGCTCGTCCACCTCGACCGGGCCGTCGACCATCCGCCGGCGACTTTCCCGCCGTATGATGTCTACCCGGTGAAGCGGGAATGGACGCCCCCGCCCGGAACGCTCTCCTCGCCCAAGGAAGCCTCGGTCGAAAAGGGCCATATCCTGCTCGATGTCTGCACCTCGGGCATTGTTCATGCGCTGCGCGCGGAATTCGGCTGAGCCCTTCCAACAGGCCGGAGGCGCGACGCGCCGCCGCGACTGCCGCAGGGTCGCTGTGCCTCCGGGGTCGTCGCGTCAGGCGGTCTTTCGGGATCAATTGCGGATCACGTTGTGGTCCGGGCCAAGCGGGAAGCCGGTGATGTTGTCGGCGCCGTCCTCGGTCACGATAAGGATGTCGTGCTCCCGGTAGCCGCCGGCGCCGGGCATGCCCGCGGGAAGCATCACCATCGGTTCCATCGACACGACCATGCCCGGCCTCAGCTCACTTTCGGTGTCCTCGCGAAGCTCGACGCCGGCCTCGCGTCCGTAGTAGTGGCAAAGCACGCCGAAGGAGTGGCCATAGCCGAAGGAGCGGTATTTCAGCAGGTCCCACTGCCGATACATGTCGTTCAGCTCCGTCGCGATCGCGTTGCACTTGGCGCCTGGCCTGATCAACTCCAGCCCGCGCCGGTGGACGGCGAGGTTCTTTTCCCAGATGTCGAGGCTTGCATCATCGACGCTGTCGCAGAACAGCGTGCGCTCCAGCGCAGTGTAATAGCCGAAGATCATCGGGAAGCAGTTGAGCGACAGGATTTCGCCCGACCTGATCTTCCTGTTCGTCACCGGGTTGTGCGCGCCATCGGTGTTGATGCCCGACTGGAACCAGGTCCAGGTGTCCATGAGTTCCACGAAGGGAAACGACCTGGCGATTTCCCGGATCATCGCCGTGGTCGAGGCGATGGCAACCTCGTGTTCCGGGACGCCCGCCCTGATCGCCGCCGCGCCGGCCGCGCCCCCCACGTCACAGATTCGCGCGCCTTCGCGGATCAGCTTCTGTTCCTCGGCCGATTTGATCGCGCGCATCCACATCGACGGCCGCGCCACATCGACGAATTCCACCCCCGGCAGCGCCGCCTCGATCTGGCGGCGGTAGTCTAGCGAGACATGGTCGAACTCGATCGCCAGCCGCCTGACGCCCGGCGTCAGTTGCCGCACCGCGCGATAGAAGTTGTCGCGACGCCAGTCGGTATAGGTGACGTTGCCGCCGAAGCTCCGCCGCCAGGGCTGGCCGCCGTCGATCCCGGCCGAGATGGTCGTGGCCGCATCCGGGGTAACCACCATGCCGTATTTGCGGCCGAAGCAGCAGTAGAGCCAGCCCGAGTAATAGTTGATGCCGTGATACGAGGTGAACAACGCCGCATCGACGTCGCTGGCGGCCATCCAGTTGCGGACAGCGTCCTGCCGGCGCTTCATCTCGGCATCGGAGAAGGGTGAATAGTCCTTCTCCCCATTGTGCCATTCCATCACGTGCAACATGTCATCGGTCATGGAAGCATCCTTTCACGCCTCGGCAGGTCGGCATCTCCGCCAAACCTAGTGGCGCCTCCGCGCGCGCAGAAATTTGTTCTGGAAATTCCCGGATTAGGCTCGTTTAGGGCCCCGGGGCGCGCGAGCGCGCATCACGCGTCGGACACATCGAGGCCGCCGGGTTGCACGCAGAAAGGCAGGGGTCGCCGATGCAGGCGAACGCCCGCCCGGCACGCGGATCGCGGCCCCTTTCGTCGCGTCGCTGCCCTGTCCGGAGAGAGGAATGGTGCCGGTGAAGGGACTCGAACCCCCGACCCCATCATTACGAATGACGTGCTCTACCAGCTGAGCTACACCGGCATTCCTCTGTCGCGGCCGTACTATGGCCCCGGATGCAGCACAAGCCCGATTCGCGTTCCGCAGCCGGCAGACCCTCTGCGGATCACGTGCCCGGCAGCGTCCGCGGGTCTGCACAGCGCCGCACCCGGGCCAGTCCGGCCGGGGTGGCGGGCTGATAGCATCATCGCAAGCGGCTGTGTAGTCCCAAAAAGTCAGCGGCGCTGGCCGACTTCCTCGTCAAGGATCTCGGCTTCATCGATGCCGATCCCGGCGTCCCCGGCCCGGTCCTGCTGGGCCGGGCTGCCGACGATGAGGGGCAGCATCTCGGCGCCGTTCGGCAGGGGGGCTGCGGCATTCGGCGACTCCCGCCAGCTCAACGTGTCGAATCCGCCGCAGTTGTCACAGGTCGGTGTCCAGTCGGCCTGGATGTTGTGGCAGGTTTCGCAGACCCACTGCGGGCCGCGGCTTGCCGTCAGGGCCCGCGCGAGCCAGCCGCGCACGACCGCATCGTCATGGCCTTCGCCGCGCGCGATCGCGGCCATGATCGCCAGGCTGCGTGCGGTCGGGCGGGTTTCGGCCAGATCACCCAGGGCGCGGCGGGCGGAGGGGAAGTCCTCTGCCGCGATCTGCAGTTCGGCGCGCAGAAGGCGCGATTCCTCGTGGTCCGGATTGGCCGACAGAAGGGTCTCGAACCGTTTCAGGCGGGCAGCGGGTGTCTCGTCCGGGACGATGGCGGCAAAGGCTGCGGCAAGATCGGGGTGGGGCTTCGCCTCCCACGACTTCCTGAGGATTCTTGCGGCGTATTTCGGCTTGCCGGCCTGAACATAGCCGCGCGCCGCCAGAACCGCTGCCGGGATCAGGTCGGGCGACTGCTTGTTGGCCGCGATCACGGCTTCCCGCACCTCGATCGGCGCATCGTCGGAAAAGACCTCCTTCGCCTCCTGAAGCGCAAGCACCGCATCGCGCCGCCTGAAGACGTCGCGCGGCAAGAGGCCTTGCTTGTGCTTGGCGCCAAGCACCTCGCGCGCGCCCTTCCAGTCCCTCTTCTCGGCCCTGAGCTTCAGCAACGTGTCCTGCACGTCCTGCTGGCGGGGCTTCAGTGCGAACGCCTTCTCGGCGAGCTTCATCGCAGTCTCGGTATCGCCTTCGGCCAGTTTCTGACGCATCAGGCCACGGACCCCCACAAAGCGGGTGCGGTCATCGGCGAGGAGCCGCTTGTAGACCTCGGTTGCGCGCCTGGTATCGCCCGCGACCTCGGCCGCCTGGGCGGCGATCAGGTTCGTCAATTCCGGCCGCCCGAGGTATCTTTCGGCCTTCGCGGCCTGGCTGAGTGCGACCTTGCCCTCGCCCGAGGCAATCGCCATCAACCCGTCCGCCAGTGCCTGAAAGCCCTTCCGCTCGCGGTTGCGGTCGAAATAGCGGCTGAGCGCGGTTTCGTCTCCGTTGATGAAACGGAGGGTGGCGATGATGAGGCCGGCGAGCCTCATCGCCAGCCAGAGGACCAGAATTGTGACAAGGACGGCCACCACCATCTGCACCGGACCCAGGCTGTATTCGGTGTTGGCGACGGAAATGCGCACACCGCTGCCGGTTTCGGCCAGATAGCCGGCACCAAGCGCGAGCGCAGCCACGATCACGACGAAGAGGACCACCTTCAGGAACGACCAGATCATCGCGACCTCACTTCAGTTCGGCCGCGAGCGCGGCGGCGGCTGCTGTCGCGGCGATGCGACGGTTGGCGAGGGCCACCCATTCGGTCATCCGCGCCTGGCCATCCGCCGGCAGGGCACCGATCTCGGTGATCGCCGCTTCCAGATCGCCTGCCGCGAGCGCCGCCTCGGCGCGGGAAAGGATGGCATCGGGGTCCGCCCCTTCGCGCGGGGCCAGCGAGCGCGCGCCGGACTGCGTTTGCAGGAAGGCGAGCGTCCGGTCCCACAGACTTCCGCTTGCGGTTTCCCTCAGCGAGGCGGCGAGCGCGTCGCGCGCCGCCGGAGGGAAGGCGGCACGCAGGGCCTCGAGCGTCGGAACGCCCTGCCCCTGCTCGGCGAGGGCTGGAGGCACCTCTACCCCGGCGCCCTTCAGATCGGCAAGCGCAGGGTCGAGCGCGCCGCCGGCAGTCAACGCGGCCTGGATCCGTCCCAGCGCCGCGCGGGCCATTGCGGCCCTGGCGGTTGCCTCCGCCTCGGTCCGCAGCCGGTCGGCCTCGGCAACCGCGGTCTTCATGGCTTCGGCAGCACTCGCGGCCTCGGCCTGAACCTTCGCCTGCGCCGACGCGAGCGCCGTCTTCTGGGCCGCCATCTCGGCGCGGAAGGCATCCATCTCGCGGCCGAAGGCGTCGAGCGCGGTCGCCGAGGCAGCGCCGCCTTCCGCTGGGCGCTTCTCGAGCGCGGCGAGGCGCTGGTCGAGCGCATCCAGGCGCGCGCCGGTATCGGCAATCCGGGTGTCGAGCGCGGAAAGACCGTTGCGAAGGTCCGCGAGGGCCGTGCCGGTCTGTTCTGCGAACGCTGCCTGCGCCGACGAGAGGTCGGCCCCACTGGTGTCCGCCGCTGCGGCATCCACCGCTTTGGACAGGGTGTCGAGCCGGATCGCCTGCTGGACAAGGCCGTCACGGACGGCGGCGATCTCGTCGATGGGAACCTGCGGCGCCCAGAATCGCGGCAGGACATAGGTCGCCGCGCCAAAGCCCAGGCCCGCAGCTATGACGCCGCCCAGAACCGTCGGCAGGAAGCCGCCACGGCGGCGTGCGGCCTCGGGCCGAGGCGGCTCAGCGACCGACCGCCGGGTTTCCTCCGGCGCGGGGGCGGCCTCGGGTTCAGGCAGTTCCCGCGGCGTGGCCTCGAACTCCGGCTCTGGCGGCATCGCTGCCATGCCGGGCGTGTCGCCCAACGGTGCCCCGATCGCGGAATCTTCGTCCGGCGTGGACGCGTCGGTTCCGGTCTCGCCCTTCCGCGTTCTTGCCATCAGCAATCCCTTTCGCACAAACCGCGGGGCCGGAGTCGCTGCCACCAGTCCGTGGGTGAAACTTAGTCCCCGGGACGCGCGGGCTCAACCCGTCTCGCCTGCGGCAATCAGCACCGCAAGTGCGTCCAGCATCGCATCGCCGTCAGGCCGCGCCGCAATGATCCGGGCCGTTGCCTGCAGACCCGAAGCCGCAGCATCGGCCGCCGCACTGATCGCGGCGATCCTGAGGGGCGCCTTGGCCGCAGCGAAGGCGCGGGTGGCGAGACGCGCCGATCTGGGCGAGAAGAGCGGCAGGAGAACCGGTCGCGGCGCTTCTATCAGGCGCAGGGCCTCAGCCGTCGGAAGCAATTCCTTCTGATCGTAGATCGGAATCGAAACAGTCTCTATTCCAGCGGAGCCGAGTTCCCCAGCAAGGTCGCCCGCGGCATGCACGCCGCGCGGATGAAGCACACGGCGCACCCTGCCCGCTTCGATCAGAAGCCGCGCGAGGCCGGTCCAGTCGCCCGGGCCTCTCCGCGTGGAGAACCCGGCCGCCCGGGCCGCCGCCTCGGTCCGCGGTCCCACGCACCAGGCAACGGCATGGCGGTCGCGACTGAGGCGTGAAAAGGCCGCGACGGCGTTTTCCGAGGTGAAGATGATGTCCGACGGAAGCCCGGCCGGCAGATCGCAGGACAGGAACGCGATCTCGGTAAGGGGCGAGAGAACCACGGGCCAGTCGGCGCCGAACCGTGCCCGGAACAGATCGGCAAAGCGGCGGGATTGCACGCTGGGCCGGGTCAGCAGCAGGGCGGGACGTGCAGGCTCCATGACCCCCTCGGGATTGTGCGGCGGGCGGGCCGGTGTTACCTGACCCGGTGTCCAGAGACAACCGGCGGCGCGATGACCGAGGAAACGATCACCCTGCTCGGGCTCGAATCGAGCTGCGACGACACCGCCGCAGCGGTGGTCCGCCTGTCGGGCGGGCGGGGCGTGATCCTGTCCTCCGTCGTCGCCGGTCAGGCGGACCTTCACGCGGCCTTCGGCGGTGTCGTGCCGGAAATCGCGGCGCGCGCCCATGTCGAGAAGATCGACTTTTGCGTCGAGGAGGCGCTGGCACGGGCCGGGCTTGGCTTCGGCGATCTGGAAGGCATCGCCGTGACAGCCGGACCGGGGCTGATCGGCGGGGTTCTGGCGGGGGTGATGTGCGCCAAGGGCATCGCTGCGGCGACCGGGCTGCCGATTCTTGGCATCAACCACCTGGCCGGGCACGCGCTGACCCCGCGGCTGACCGACGGGCTGGCGTTTCCCTATCTGATGCTGCTGGTCTCGGGCGGGCATTGCCAGTTCCTGATCGTGGAAGGCGCGGATCGTTTCCGCCGGCTCGGCGGTACCATCGACGACGCGCCGGGCGAGGCCTTTGACAAGACGGCGAAGCTTCTCGGCCTGCCGCAGCCCGGCGGACCCGCGGTCGAGGCGGAGGCGGCAACGGGCGATCGGGCACGGTTCGCCTTTCCCAGGCCGCTTCTCGACCGGCCGGGGTGCGATCTGTCGTTCTCGGGGCTCAAGACTGCGCTTCTCAGGGCACGCGACGGGATCGTGGCCGAAAAGGGCGGGCTGACCCGGACCGATCGTGCCGACCTCTGCGCAGGCTTCCAGGCCGCAGTTGCGGAGGTTCTGGCCGAAAAGTCCCGCCGCGCGCTGGAGGAGTATCTTTCGCTTGCCCCTGCGGCGCCCGCCTTCGCGGTGGCGGGTGGGGTGGCGGCCAATGCCGCGATCCGTGAGCGACTCCAGTCGGTCTGCGCCAGGGCGGGCGTGCGCTTCGTCGCGCCACCGCTGGCGCTTTGCACCGACAATGCCGCGATGATCGCCTGGGCGGGGATCGAGCGGTTCCGCCTCGGGTTGACCGACGGGCTCGACCTTGTGGCGCGGCCGCGCTGGCCGCTCGATCTCGGGCAGCCGGCATTGATCGGCGGCGGCAAGAAGGGGGCCAAGGCATGAAGGTCGCGGTTCTCGGCGCGGGCGCCTTCGGCACCGCGATGGCGGTGACGCTGGCGCGGACGGGGGCCGCCATCGGCCTCTGGACACGCGAGCCCGGCCACGCCGAAGCGATGCGGCGCGAGCGCATGAACGCCCGCCGGCTGCCCGGCGTGAACCTGCCTGAAACAGTGTCTGTTTCGGCTGAAATCTCCGATTTTCTCGGGGCGTCAATCATGCTCGTCGCGGTTCCGATGCAGCAGATGGCGGGGTTCCTTGCTTCTGTCGGCGCAGCACTCGACGGCAGGACGCTCGTCGCCTGCGCCAAGGGGATCGACCTCATCACCGGGCGCGGGCCGACCGCCCTCCTCGCCGAAGCCTGCCCGAGCGCGACGCCGGCGGTGCTGACCGGCCCCAGCTTTGCCGGAGACATCGCCCGGGGGCTACCCACCGCCCTGACGCTTGCCTGTGCCGACGAGCCCACGGGCGCCATGCTCCAGGATGCGCTGTCGACGCCGGCGCTGCGCCTTTACAGGACGACCGACACTTTGGGCGCGGAACTCGGCGGGGCGCTGAAGAACGTCATCGCCATCGCAGCGGGCGTCGTCATCGGCGCCGGCCTGGGCGACAGCGCGCGGGCTGCACTGATGACCCGGGGCTTTGCCGAAATGAACCGGCTGGCGCAGGCATTGGGCGCGCGGGCCGAGACGCTTTCGGGCCTGTCGGGGCTCGGCGACCTGGTGCTGACCTGCACCTCGCTCCAGTCACGGAACTTCCGCTTCGGGCACGCACTCGGCGCGGGCGAGGGCTTCGACCCCGCAATCACGGTCGAGGGTGCGGCCACGGCCAAGGCCGCGGCACGCCTCGCCGCGGATCGCGGCATCGACATGCCGGTGGCGACGATGGTCGCCGCACTTGTCGACGGCAGGATTTCCGTCGAGGCGGCGATGTCCGCCCTTCTCTCCCGTCCGCTGAAGAAGGAATAGCCCATGCTCTACGCCGTCATCTGCCGCGACAAGCCGGCGCATCT
>ERZ1645187.3984-NODE-3984-length-12143-cov-13.017704_pt1 | contig 12143 bp, 11 predicted proteins | sample MGYA00575352_ERZ1645187 | MGnify/ENA primary metagenome ERZ1645187 (study PRJEB40837, sample SAMN11349314) | freshwater sediment metagenome | isolation source: river sediment | host: Sediment | place: India: Wazaribad , New Delhi | collected 2017-02-21 ... | reverse complement strand
CCGATCGGGGTGAACTGGCGCCGCGTGGTGGAGTACTCCGGAGGGTCATGGCAGCGCGACGGCGAAACCTTCACCCCGAACGTGTTCACCTACTACACGTCCATCTCGTGCAACCACTGCGAGAACCCGGTCTGCGTGACCGTCTGCCCGACGACGGCGATGACCCGCCGCGACGACGGCACCGTGTACGTGGATGAGACCAAGTGCGTGGGCTGCCGGTACTGCGAGTGGGCGTGCCCCTACTCGGCGCCGCAGTTCAACGTGGAGACCGGCCACATGTCCAAGTGCGACCTCTGCTACGACTACCGGGAGCAGGGCCAGGACCCGGCGTGTGTCGCAGCCTGCCCGTCCCGGGCCCTCGGCTGGGGTCCGATCGACGAGTTGCGCGCCGAGTTCGGTGACGTCGCGGACATCGAACCACTCCCCGACCCCTCGCTCACCCGACCACACCTTGTGATCACCCCCCATCGGCACGCCCAGCCCACCGGCTCCGGAACCGGTGCCATCGCGAACCCGCAGGAGATCTGATGAACGTCCACGAACTCCCGATGATCCTGTTCACGGTCCTCTCCCAGATGAGCGTGGGTGCGTTCGTGATCCTCGGGCTGGTCCAGGTGCTCGGTCGGCGGAAGTACTCCAACACGACGATCGACCGGCTCGCCGATCCCGCGCTCCTCGCGATCGGACCGGCGCTCGTCCTTGGCCTGCTGGCGTCGATGCTCCACATGAACGACGTGACCAACACCTTCAACGTCATCCGGAACGTCGGCTCCTCGTGGCTGTCCCGTGAGATCATCTTCGGCATCGCGTTCGCCGGCCTCGGCTTCCTGTTCGCCCTCCTGCAGTGGCGCAAGCTCGGGTCCCCGGCGCTCCGCCAGGTCCTCGCCGGGGTGACGGCGCTGGTCGGTCTCGGCCTCGTGTGGTCCCAGGCGATGATCTACTACTCGCTCGTGACGGTGCCCGCGTGGAACTCCTGGGTGACGATCGCCCAGTTCTTCCTCACCACCGTGCTCCTCGGCGCCCTCGCAGTTGGTGCGGCCTTCATGACGTGGATCATGTGGCGCTCACGCCGGGATGACGGGGAGCTCGCCGGCTCGGAGCGCCTCGAACTGGTCGCTCTCACCGAGGACAGCCTGAAGCTCGTCTCCGTGATCGCGATCGTCGCCGGCTCGCTGGTGCTCATCATCGTCCCGCTGCACCTGTCCGACCTCGCGACGCTCGGTGCGGTGGGCGCCCAGAGCGCGGCGGCCTTCTCCGGCGCCTGGTTCGTGACCCGCCTCGTCCTGCTCGCCCTCGGGACCGCGCTCCTCGCCCTGTTCATGTACTACTACGCCTCGAACGCCCAGCGGCTCGGACCCCGCCCCCTGGCCATCGTGGCAACGCTCGCGTTCGTGATCGTCCTCGGCAGCGAGCTCATCGGGCGGTCGATGTTCTACGACTCGATGACCCGGGTAGGGATGTGAGCGTGGACCCCTCGTTGCCGGGTCGGCTGGACGCACTGGCCGCGGGCTGGACCGCGCTCTCCCGGCTCCTCCTCAGCCCGCCCTCCGACGACACGCTCGCGCAGGTGCGGAACCCGGCGCTGCTGGACCAGTGGCCGCTCTCGGGCGGCACCACCGACCGCGGCAAGGCGCTGTTGCTCCAATCGGCGGAGGCAGGGGAGGACGCCGGTGCGGTGGAACGCGACTTCGCACGCCTGTTCGTCGGACCGGCGAAGCTCACGGCACCCCCATGGGAATCCGTCCACCGATCCCGTGAACGGCTGCTCTTCGAGGCGGAGACCTTCCAGGTGCGGGAGTGGTACGCCCGGTACGGGCTCGAGGCGCCGCGGCTGAACCGTGAGCCGGACGATCACATCGCCCTCGAGCTCGAGTTCCTCGCCACCCTCGCCGAGCGGGCCCTCACCGCACTCGAGGAGGACCGGGAGGAGGACGCCCAGGAACTCGTCGCGGCCCACCAGGCGTTCCTCGCCGAGCACGTCCTGCCCTGGGCCCCCGGGCTGATGGATCAGATCCGGGACAACGCCGAGACCTTCTTCCTCCGGGGCGTGGCCGAGCTTGGGTCCGGTGCCCTCACCGCCGCGGAGTTCCTCCTGCCGCGATGATCCCGCCCGCAGCTCTGCAGCCCGTGCTCGCCTGGGTCCGGCGGACTGAACCCGCGGCACTGGAACTCGCCTGCGCGGAGCACCCGGACCCGTCCCGGACGGGGCGGGCGAGCGACGTCGTGCGGCTGACGGGCTGCCTCTCCGAACTCCCGCTCCACGTTCCCCTCGAGATGCTCGCGCTCGGGGCGCGAACGGTCGTCCTGCGCCTCGACGGGTGCACCGGCGCGGCGGCCACGCGGGAGCACCTCGCACCACTGGAGACCCTCGCGCCCGTGCTCCACCCGCGCGGCGTCCGGCTGGCCACCACCCCCACCGGGCAGAGGCGGCGCCCCGTCCACGACGCGGCGCACATGCCCCTGCCGCGCCGCGCACTGCTGCTCCTGTCGGACGACGACGGCGCCCCCCTGCCCGACCCTCTCCTTCCGTCCCACGAGCGGCTCCGCGATGCCCTCGCCGGCCTCACCGGCCGGCCCCAGGCCTCCTCGGCCGACCTGACCGACCTGGCCGGCCCGGGCCTCGACCTCGTCGCCACCGGGTGCGAGGCTCGTGGTGTGTGCGTGCGGACCTGCCCCGAGGAGGCACTCAGCCTCATCACGTCCGACGGGACATCGACCCTCACCCTTGACCCCTCGCGCTGCACCGGCTGCGGTGTGTGCGTGGCGGCGTGCGACCCGCAGGCGCTCACGCCCGTCGGCCGGCACCCGTGGTCGGCACTCCTCGGCTCACCCGGGCGCATCCTCGCCCGCGTGCCCACCCGGACCTGCCGACGGTGCGGCGCACCCTTCACCACGTCGCGGGAGGAGACCTCCTTGGAGCTGTGTGCCGTCTGCGCGTTCCGTTCGGCCACGCCGTTCGGTTCCTCGGTGCCACCCGAGGCGCTCGCGCGGTTGCCCCGGCCCGTGGCGGATCGCTTGCGGGGAGCCTCCTAGACTGGGCGATGTGTGGTTCGCCCTGTGGAGTGTTCTCGTCGTCGGTGCCGTGGCCGTCCCGGTGGTGCTCGGACTCGGGCTGTGGCGGCGGGTGAAGGCACTCGGCCGGGAGGCCGCGGCGTCCGCCGAGGCACTCACCCCATCCGCACCCCTCGACCGCCAGGGCGAGCGGAGCCGGGCCACGCTCCTCGACCCTGCCACCCCAGGGCGTGTCCGGGATGATCGCCATGCCCGGCGTGCCCGTCGGGACGCGCGCCGTGCCCGGACGCTCGCGGGCGCCGTCGATCGCTGGGCCCGTCACGGACTCGTCTGAGGAACTCTTGTAGGATGCAGGGACCGACGCGATTGTGAGGACACCATGAGATTCCAGGCCTGGCACATCATCGTGCTGGTGATCGTGATCCTGCTGGTCTTCGGATCGGCGAAGCTCCCGGACATCGCCTCCTCCATCGGGAAGTCGCTCAAGGTGTTCAAGAAGGAGATCACCGAGCTCAAGGAGGACACCGACACGACCGGCACCACCGGCACCACCGGCACCACCGGCACGACCGGCACCGCGGGCTCCGCGGGCACCGCCGGTACTGGTCCGGCGAACCCCACGGATGTGAATCCGGACGGAACCCCGCGCAGCTGACATCCGTGCCGAGGAACAACCCCGAGGGGCAGATGCCCCTCACCGAGCACCTGCGGGAGTTCCGGAGCCGGACCCTGCTCTCGGTCCTCGGCCTGCTCGCCGGCGCCGTTGGGGGCTGGTTCCTCTTCGACCCCGTCTTCAACGGGCTCGCGCAGCCCATCCTCGACCTCCAGGAACAGGGGCTCAACGCCACCCTGAACTTCACGACGGTGGCGGCCGCCTTCGACATGAAGATGCGGATCGCGCTCTTCATCGGCGCCTTCATCAGCTCGCCGTGGTGGATCTACCAGATGTGGGCCTTCATCGCCCCGGGCCTGAAGCGCACCGAGAAGCACTACGTGCTGCTCTTCACCGCCGCGACCATCCCGCTGTTCCTCGCCGGCGCCGCCCTCGGCTGGTTCCTGCTGCCGCACGCCGTCACGATCTTCATCTCCTTCACCCCGGACGCCGCCGCCAACTTCATCGACGCCCGCACCTACCTCACGTTCTGCATGCGCCTCGTGCTGGCCTTCGGGATCGCGTTCCTGTTCCCGGTGGTCATGGTCATCCTCAACCTCCTCGGCGTCGTCCGGGGCAGCACCTTCCTGCGGGGCTGGCGCTGGGCCGTGGTGCTGATCTTCACCTTCGCGGCCTTCGCGAACCCACTGCCCGACCCGTGGACGATGATCGCCCTCGGCCTCATCATGGTGGGCCTCTACTACGGCACGATCGGGCTGTGCGTCCTCAACGACAGGCGGCGCGACCGGCGCGCGGCCCAACGCGACGCCGAACTGGGGATCGGATGAGGATCGGCCTGGTGGTCAACCCCACCGCCGGCCGGGAGCGTGCCGCGCGCTTCCACAGCGGGATCGCCCGCCAGCTCACCCACCACGGCCACGCTGTCGCCGACCTGAGCGCGCACGACGCCGCCACGGCGCTCGCGAACGCCCGCGTGGAGGTCGCGGACCTGGACGCCCTCGTGGTGGTCGGGGGCGACGGCGTCGTCCAACTCGGCCTGAACGCGGTGGCCGGCACCGCGGTGCCCCTCGGGGTGATCCCGCTGGGGTCGGGCAACGACAACGCCACTGGCTTCGGCATCCCGCGGGACCCGCGGGCCGCCCTCGACCTCCTCGTCCACCAACTGGAGCACCGGCCCACCGGTCTCCGCACGGACGCGCTGCGCGTGGACACCACCTCCGGCACGCGGTGGGCGATGGCCACGCTCAGCTGCGGCATCGACGCCGTGGTCAACGAACGGGCCAACCGCATGCGCCGGCCGCAGGGCGCACTGCGCTACCCGGCGGCGCTGGCGACCGTCCTGCCCCGCTACGCCAACCCCCGGTACCACGTGGTGGCGGACGGCTGGGAGTGGGAGGGCCGCGCCGTCGTCGTGGCCGTGTCCAACGTCGGGTGGTTCGGCGGTGGGATGAACGTCGCTCCGTCGGCACGCCCCGACGACGGGCTCGCGGACGTCGTCATCGGCGGGGACATCGGCCGACTGCGTCTCCTCGGCCTGTTCCCCCGCATCTACGGCGGAGGGCACGTCACGCACCCCCAGGTGGACGTCCGCCGCGCGCGTCGGCTGAGCATCACGGCGGACACGCCCCGGCAGGCCTACGCCGACGGCGAGTTCGTCGGCGACCTCCCGGTGACCGTGGAGGTGGTCCCGGGAGCCGTGCGCATCCTCCGGCAGGCGACGTGAACGAGCGACCCAGCCCCGCCGAGCGGTACGCCGCCGCGATGGAGCGGCAACGGCAGCGGACGCCCGAGCTGGAGCGGTTCCGCGCCACGCTCCCGTTCGAACTCGACCCCTTCCAGGAGGAGGCGTGCGCCGCGCTGGAGCGGGGGAGGGGAGTGCTGGTCGCCGCACCCACCGGAGCGGGCAAGACCGTGGTCGGGCTCTTCGGGGTGCACCTCGCGCTCGCGCGCGGGCGGACCATCATGTACACGACCCCGATCAAGGCGCTGTCCAACCAGAAGTACGCCGAGCTGCGGGCCCTGCACGGGGAGGAGAACGTCGGGCTCCTCACGGGGGACGTCTCCGTCAATCCCCGCGCACCGGTGATCGTGATGACCACCGAGGTGCTGCGCAACATGCTGTACAACGGCTCCCGGTCCCTGGAGGACCTCGACGTGGTGGTCATGGACGAGGTCCACTACCTCGCCGACCGCTTCCGCGGTCCTGTCTGGGAGGAGGTGATCATCCACCTGCCCGCCCGGGTGCAGGTCATCTCCCTGTCCGCCACCGTGTCCAACGCCGAGGAGTTCGGGCAGTGGCTCACGATGGTGCGCGGGGACACCGAGGTGGTGGTCTGGGAGCACCGGCCGGTGCCGCTCTGGCAGCACGTCATGGTCGGCGGGCGGCTCTTCGATCTCTACAGCCCGAGCGCCCGAGGGGCCGTACGGCCCAATCCGGAGCTTCTCGCCGCGGTGCGGCGGGCCACCCCGACGCGCGGCCGGCCCCACCGCTCCCGCATCCACCGGCCCGGCGTGGTCGCGGAGCTGGATCGCGGCGGGCTGCTGCCCGCCATCTCCTTCATCTTCTCCCGCGCGGGCTGTGACGCCGCGGTGGACCAGGTGCTGGCCTCCGGACTGCGGCTCACCTCCGATGGGGAGGCGGCCGAGATCCGCCGCATCGTCGACGAGCGCTGCGGATCACTGCCGCCTGAGGACCTCGGCGCGCTCGGCTGGGTGCGGTGGGCCTCGGGCCTGGAACGGGGGGTGGCCGCCCATCACGCCGGCCTGATCCCGCTGTTCAAGGAGGTGGTCGAGGAGTTGTTCGCACTCGGCCTCCTCAAGGTCGTCTACGCCACCGAGACGCTCGCCCTGGGGATCAACATGCCGGCGCGGAGCGTGGTGCTCGAGAAGCTCGTGAAGTGGAACGGCAGCGCCCACGTGCGCCTGACCCCGGGCGAGTACACCCAACTCACGGGGCGCGCGGGACGCCGGGGTATCGACGTGGAGGGGCACGCCGTCGTCCTGTGGTCCCCGGACATCGACGTGGAGGCGGTGGCGGGTCTCGCCTCCAAGCGAACCTACCCGCTCCGGTCCGCGTTCCGCGCCACCTACAACATGAGCGTCAACCTGCTCGCCACGCTGCCCCGGCACCGCGCCCGCGAGGTGCTGCAGACCTCCTTCGCCCAGTTCCAGGCGGACCGGGGCGTGGTCGGCCTCGCCCGCCAGGTGCGCCAGCTCGAGGAGGTCATCGCCGCGGAGAGGGGCACGTTCAGCTGTGACCGCGGGGACGTCGAGGAGTACCTCGGGTTGCGCGCCGCCATCACGGCCGAGGAACGGCGGCTCGCCGCCGAGCGGGCGCGCGCCGTCCGTCAGGAGGTCGCCGACCAGCTCGACGCCGTCCGGCCCCACGACGTGCTCGAGTTCCGCCGCGGGCGGCGGGCCCACCACGGCATCGTGCACGAGGTGACGCCCAGCGTGCGGCACGGGGTGCTGCTCGACGTCGTCACCACCGACGCGAAGCTGCGGCGCCTCGACGCCGAGGACCTCGGGGCCGGGCTGACGGTGCTCGGCAACCTGCGGGCGGCCGGCCGGCACAACGCCCGCACCGCCCGGGGTCGCTCCGACCTGGCCGCCCTGGTGCGGGACTTCATCGCGGGCCGGACCAGGGAGAAGCCGGCTCGGCGCGGCGAACGTGAACGCGACGCCGGTGAGCTGGACCGGCTCCGCTCGCGGCTCCGCGGCCATCCCTGCCACACCTGCCCCGACATCGAGGAACACGCGCGCGCCGCCCGGCGCTACCACCGCGCCCTCGCGGACCGGGACGGCCTCCTCGAACGGATCAGCCACCGCACCGGGACGATCGCCGCCGGCTTCGACCGCCTCTGTGACTACCTCCGGGAACTCGGCTACCTGGGGGAGGACGACGAGATCACGCCTGCCGGGCAGGTGCTCCGGAGCATCTACTCCGAGCGTGACCTGCTGATGGCCGAGTGCCTCCGCGAGGGCGTGTGGTCCCACCTCGGGGCGGCCGAGCTGGCCGGGGCCGTCAGCCTCATCGTGTTCGAGACCCGGGGGGACACCCCCGGCCGCCTCGACACCCGCGACGGGGCCCTCCGTGCCGCGGTGCAGCGGTCCACGCGGATCTGGGCGCGCCTGGAGGCGGGGGAGCGGCGCCACGGGATCGATCCCATGCCCCCGGTCGACCCGGGGCTGGTCGGCCCCATCCACCGCTGGGCGGCCGGGGAGTCGCTCAGCGCGGTGCTGGCGGACGGCGAGCTCACGCCCGGGGACTTCGTCCGTTGGGCCAAGCAGGTCCTCGACGTCCTCGACCAGCTGATGGCCGTGGAGGGGGCCCCGGCGAAGGTTCGCGCGAGGGCACAGTCCGCCCACGAGGCCATCAACCGGGGCATCGTGGGACTCTCCAGCGTCTGAGCCGAAAGGCCCTCGCACAGATCCGCCGATCGCGCTACGGTGGTGCCCATAGGCGACATGCCGACGGCAGCCCGCACATCCAGTAGAAAACGCTCCGCAGTGGAGTCGGCCCGAAGGATCGGCGGGCTGCTCGCATGTCCGAACCACGCCCGCAGACTCCGTAAGCTGGTTCCCATGCCCCAGCCGCCCCTACCCCTGGCCATCGCCGGTGCGATCGGCGGCGGGCTGGCCACCAACCTGGCCTTTCCGTACCACTCCTGGTGGTGGATGGCGCCGGTGGGGTACGCCCTCCTCGTGGCGGCGCTGCACCGGGCCACTCCGCGCCGTGGCCTCGGCCTCGGGTTCCTGTGGGGCATGGGCTTCTTCCTGCCCCTGCTGTCCTGGTCGCTGGAGTCCGTCGGCCAGTGGATCCCCTGGGTCGCGCTGTCGGTGTTCCAGGCGTCGTACGTCGCCCTCTACGGGCTGCTCCACGCCGCCATCCTCCGGGCTCGGGTCACGCGCGGCCGGGGAGCCCTCGTCGCCGGTCTCCTGTGGGTGGGCGTGGAGCAGGTGCGGTCGCTCGCGCCCTTCGGCGGGTTCCCCTGGGGGGTGCTCGCCTTCTCGCAAGTCGACGGTCCGCTCCTCGGCCCGGCGTCCTGGGGTGGGACCGTACTCGTCAGCCTGCTCGTCGTCCTCGCCGGGTACGCGCTCGCCGCCCTCGTCCTCACCCCCGGGGTCCGTGCCGTCGGGGGCGCCGTCGTCATGGCGGGCCTCGTCGCCGGGAGCGGGCTGGTGGTGCCCGACGCCGCCGCCGAGTCGGGCGAGCTCACCGTCACCGCCGTGCAGGGGAACGTTCCCGTGCGCGGGGGAGAGGCCCTCGGCCAGGCCCGCGAGATCACCGCCAACTACCGGGCGGTGACCGAGGGCCTCGCCGACGCCGGGACCGTCACCGACCTCGTGGTCTGGCCCGAATCGGCCGCCGACGTCGACCCACGCTCGCACCCGGACGTCGCCGCCGACGTGAGTGCGGCGCAGTCCGCGGCGGGCGTTCCCCTCCTGTTCGGCACGCAGCGCTACACGGAGACCAACCGCTACAACGAGTACGTGGGCTGGCTCGAGGGCGGCCCGTTCGCCGTCTACGCGAAGCAGCACCCGGTGCCCTTCGGCGAGTACATCCCGTACCGGGACTTCTTCCGCCGGCTCTCGTCCGCCGTCGACCTCGTGAGCGTCGATATGGCGCAAGGGAGTGAGCCGGGCGTGATGGATGTCCCGATCGCAGCGCTCGGCCGGGACGTGACGGTGGGCGTGGGGATCTGCTTCGAGGTCGCCTACCACGAACTGCTGCGCGAGAGCGTGGAGCTCGGGGCGGAGATCCTCGTCATCCCGACGAACAACGCGTCCTTCGGGTTCACGCAGGAGGCCACCCAGCAGCTCGCGATCTCCCGTTTCCGGGCGGTGGAGCACGGCCGGTCCACCATCCAGGTCTCGACGGTGGGGGTGAGCGCCATGTTCCTCGCCGACGGCACGCCGGTGGCGCGGTCCACCGACGAGCTCTACACCGAGTGGACGGGCACGGAGGCCCTCCCGCTCCGGACGTCGCTCACGGTGTCCGACGGGCTGGGGGACTGGCCGAGGATCGTCGTGTGGGCGCTCGGGCTCGCGTGGGTGGCCGCAGCGATCATCAGGAGGAGGACATGAGGGCCCTCGTCATCATCCCGACGTACAACGAGCGGGACAACGTCGTCGACATCGTCAGGGCGGTCCGCCGCCACGACGTGGACGTGCTGGTGGCCGACGACGCCAGCCCCGACGGCACCGGGGACCTCGCGGACGGTCTCGCGGCCGCCGACCCCCGGGTGCACGTGCTGCACCGGACCGGGAAGGAGGGCCTCGGCAGGGCCTACGTCGCCGCGTTCGGGTGGGGTCTCGCGCGCGGCTACACCCACCTCGTGGAGATGGACGCCGACGGCTCGCACCGCCCCGAGCAGCTCACCGCCCTCCTCGACCGGGCGGCCGCGCCCGACGCCCCCGACCTCGTGATCGGCTCCCGCTGGGTGACCGGGGGAGAGGTGGTCAACTGGCCGCGGCACCGCGAACTGCTCTCCCGCGGCGGCAACCTGTACGTCCAGCTCTGGCTTGGCCTGCCCGCCGCGGACGCCACCGCGGGCTTCCGGGTGTACCGCCGGGAGATCCTCGAGCAGATCGACCTCGCCGACGTCGGGTCAGCCGGGTACTACTTCCAGGTGGAGATGACCCGGCGGACGGTCCTCGCCGGGGGAACGGTCGTGGAGGTGCCGATCAGCTTCGTCGAGCGGACCCGCGGCGAGTCCAAGATGAGTGGAGCGATCGTCCGCGAGGCGATGATCCGCACGACGGTGCTGGGCCTGGCCCACCGTGGGGGACAGGCGCGGGACGTGACGCGGCGGCTGCTGGGCCGTTAGGCGGTGCGCCGGGACCGGAGCTGGCCGGAGCGGAGCAGCTCGAGGCGCTCCTCGAGCAGGACCTCGAGCTCCTCACGGGTGCGGCGCTCGAGCAGCATGTCCCAGTGCGTGCGCGGCTGCTTCACCGGCTTGGTGGGCTCGGGCTTCACGTGGTCGCGGAGGATGGCCTCCTCGCCGCAGCGGCACTCCCAGACGGCCGGGACCTCGGCCTCGAGGGAGAACGGCAGTTCGATGACGTGCCCGTTGGGGCAGTCGTACCGGGCGAGCTGGCGCGGCGCGAACTCGACGTTCTCCTCGGACTCCATCGACTTGGACCCGATGCTCATACCTCGGAGTGAACGGTCTGCCATGCGTGCTTCCCCTTGCTGTCTCGTGGACTGTCATGGACGTGCGTTCGCTGTGGTCGCACAGTCCTGTCTGGAGTTGACAACGCCCGAGGGACTGCTTTTGTTCCCGCCTCACTATTCTGGAGGGGTGATCGACCTGCGCAGCGACACCGTCACCCGTCCGACTCCCGCCATGCGCGCCGCCATGGCCGCCGCGGAGGTGGGGGACGACGTCTACGGCGAGGACCCCACGATCCGCGCCCTGGAGGAACGCACCGCCCGCCTGCTCGGTCACGAGGCCGGGCTGTTCTGCGCGACCGGGTCGCAGTGCAACCTGCTCGCCGTGGCGCTCCTGGTGCAGCCCGGCACGGAACTGCTCTGCGATGCCCAGGCACACGTCGCCCGGGCGGAGATGGGCGCCCACGCCGCACTCCACGGAGTGTCGGTGCGCACGTGGGACGGTCGCGCCGGCGTCGCCACCACCGCCGACGTCGCGCGCCTGCTCCAGCCCGACGCGGGCCCCTTCCTCGTCTCGACGGCCGCCGTCGCACTCGAGAACACCCACAACTTCGGTGGCGGGACCATCCAGCCGCTGGAGCACCTGCGGGAGGTCTCGGCGCTGTGCCGGGACGCCGGGGTGGGGCTCCACCTCGACGGCGCCCGCCTGTGGAACGCCCACGTGGCCACCGGAACCCCGATGGCGACGTTCGGACAGCTGTTCGACACGGTGACCGTGTGCTTCTCGAAGGGCCTCGGGGCACCGGTCGGCTCCGTGCTCGTGGCGAGTGCGGAACGCATTGCCCGGGCGCGCGTCCTGCGGAAGCGGCTCGGGGGCGGCTGGCGCCAGGCGGGCATCCTGGCCGCTGGGGCGCTGTACGCGCTGGACCACCACGTGGACCGCCTCGCGGACGACCACGCCGCGGCCCGGGCCTTCGCGGCCGCCGTAGCGGAGCAGGCGCCGCACGCGGTCGCGAACGTGCCCACGAACATCGTCGTCCTCGACACGGCGACGCGTCCTGCGCGGGACGTCGCCGCCGCGGCAGCGGCCCGCGGTGTGGCAGTCTCGGCACTCGGGGTGCACGTGCTGCGCGCGGTGACGCACCTCGACGTGACGCGGGAGCAGTGCGTCGAGGCCGGTGCCGTCGTCGGCGAGATCCTCGGCGCGCCGGAGTGACCCTGCAGCGCAACCACGTCTAACGCCGATAATGCACATTATGTCATTTTGTCGGGTCAGCGGTCGGTCCTGCTCCTCCCCGATCCTCCTCCCTCGCACCTGCCGGTTCGCTATCCGTGGGACGGGTGACATTCACCATGCGGCCCGTGCGCCTGTCCCGGGCGCCCGCGGTTTAGGCTCGCACCATG
>ERZ1645187.3983-NODE-3983-length-12144-cov-6.504674_pt1 | contig 12144 bp, 7 predicted proteins | sample MGYA00575352_ERZ1645187 | MGnify/ENA primary metagenome ERZ1645187 (study PRJEB40837, sample SAMN11349314) | freshwater sediment metagenome | isolation source: river sediment | host: Sediment | place: India: Wazaribad , New Delhi | collected 2017-02-21 ... | reverse complement strand
TCGTTCCGGTTCTCGTCGAAGGTCTGCGCAAGCTGGAGTATCGCGGCTACGACTCCGCCGGCCTGGCCTTTCTCAATCCCAAGCTGGAACGCCTGCGTAGCGTCGGCCGGGTCGCCGAGCTTGCCGCACAGGCGGCGGGCAAGTCGGCCGGCATCGGCATCGCGCACACGCGCTGGGCGACGCATGGCGTGCCGACCGAGCGCAACGCCCATCCGCACGTGTCGGGCGGCTTGGCGGTCGTGCATAACGGCATCATCGAGAACTATGCCGAAATCAAGCAGGAACTGATCGCCGCCGGCTACGCATTCACCTCGGATACCGATACCGAAGTCATCGCGCATCTGGTGCAGCAGACGCTCGCCGGGTGCGGTGATTTGTTCGAGGCGGTGCAGCGGGCAACCCGGCGGTTGATCGGTGCCTATGCCATCGCCGTGCTTTGCGAGAATACCGAACGCATCATCGTCGCGCGCCAGGGCGCGCCATTGCTGCTCGGTCTCGGTGAGGGTGGCAACTATGCGGCGTCGGATGCGTCGGCGCTGCTGCAGGTCACGCGCCGCATGGTTTATCTGGAAGAGGGCGATGTTGCCGAACTGTCGCGCGAAGGCATTCGCGTAGTCGGCGCTGACGGGACGGCAGCAAGCCGTCAAGTGCACGAAAGCACGCTCTCGGCCGATGCCGTCGAACTCGGCGAGTACCGCCACTACATGCAGAAGGAAATCTTCGAGCAGCCGCAGGCACTTGCCGCGACGCTCGAGATGATCGGCGGCGCGCAGACCTTCTCCGCCAACCTGTTCGGCGCGGCTGCGCCCGAGCTGCTGCGCGACGTCGAGTCGGTGCTGATCATCGCCTGCGGCACGAGCTACCATGCCGGCCTCGTCGCCCGCTACTGGATCGAGCAACTGGCGGGGCTGCCCTGCACGGTGGAGGTAGCGAGCGAGTACCGCTACCGTGCCTCGGTGCCCTGTCCCGACCAACTCGTCGTCGCGATCTCGCAGTCGGGCGAAACTGCTGACACGCTGGCGTCGATCAAGCATGCCAAGGCGCAGGGAATGACGAAAACGCTGGCCATCTGCAACGTGGCCGAGTCAGCCATCGTGCGTGAATGCGCGCTGCGCTTTCTCACGCGCGCGGGTCCCGAGATCGGTGTGGCGTCGACGAAAGCCTTCACCACCCAGCTCGCCACGCTCTTCCTGCTGGCGGCGACACTGGCGAAACTCTCCGGACGATTGAGCGCGGAACAGGAAGCCGGCTATCTGGTTTCGTTGCGCCATCTGCCAGTCGCAGTGCAGAAGGTGCTGGCCCTCGAAGAGGGCATTGCCGCGTGGGCGCAGCATTTTGCCGACAAGCGCCATGCACTGTTCCTCGGCCGCGGCCACCACTACCCGATCGCGCTCGAAGGCGCGCTGAAGCTCAAGGAAATTTCCTACATCCATGCCGAGGCCTATCCGGCGGGCGAGCTCAAGCACGGCCCGCTCGCCCTGGTCGACAAGGACATGCCGGTGGTCAGCGTCGCGCCCAACGATGTCTTGCTCGAAAAGCTCAAGTCAAACCTCAAGGAGGTCGCCGCGCGTGGTGGCGAACTCTACGTCTTCGCCGATGCCGACTCCGCCGTGCTGGCCGAAGATGGCCTGCACATCCTGCGCCTGCCCGAGCATTACGGCATTCTTTCGCCGGTGCTGCACGTCGTGCCGCTGCAGCTGCTGGCGTATCATGCAGCGCTAGTGAAGGGTACCGATGTCGACAAGCCGCGCAACCTCGCCAAGTCGGTCACCGTCGAATAGTTTTGCAAATAATTACGTCGAAAAATCCAGGGAGAAAACCATGCCGAAATTCCACACCGCATCCATTCGTGCTGTCGCCCTCGTTGGCCACGGTGGTGCCGGCAAGACCACGCTGGCCGAAGCGCTGTTGCACAAAGCGGGTGCGATCGCCGCGCCGGGCAGCGTCGAGCGGGGCAGCACCGTCTGCGACTTCGATGCGCAGGAAAAGGCTGCCGGCCACTCGCTGTCGTCCGCCCTGGTGAACTTCGCGTGGGAAGACGTGCATGTGCATGTCGTCGACACTCCGGGCTACCCCGACTTCGCAGGCCAGGCGATGGCTGCGCTGGCGGGCGTCGACACCGCGATCATCGTCATCAATGCCCAGACCGGCATCGAGCTGATGACCGAGCGCATGATGCGCGCCGCCGCCAACCGCGGACTGGCGCGCATGATCGTCATCAACAAGATCGACGCCGAGAACCTCGACCTGGCCGGCCTGGTGGCCGACATCCGCGAGCGTTTCGGCCCAGCCTGCAAATTCCTCGACCTGCCCGCACACGGCAGCAAGGATGTCGTCGAAGTGCTTGAACACGCCGCCGGCGATGCCGACATCGACACGGTCGAGCATGCGCACCGCGAGCTGATCGACCAGCTCGTCGAGGAAGACGAAAGCCTGATGGAACGTTACCTCGAGGACGGTCAGGACCCGAACGCCACCGAACTGCATGCGCCTTTCGAGAAGGCGTTGCGCGAAGGCCACCTGATTCCCGTGCTGTTTACCTCCGCCAAGACCGGTGCGGGCATCGGCGAACTGCTGCACGTGCTCGCGACGCTCGCGCCGAATCCCGCCGAGGCCAACGTCCCACCGTTCTACAAGGGCCCGGGTGACGCTGGTGCCACCGCCTTCCAGCGCGAACCCGATGCCGCCAAGCACGTTCTGGCGCACGTCTTCAAGGTCATCGTCGATCCCTACATGGGCAAGGTCGGCGTCTTCCGCGTGCATCAGGGCACGATCAGGAAGGACTCCCAGCTCTTCGTCGGCGATGGCAAGAAACCTTTCAAGGTCGGCCACCTCTACCAGCTGCAGGGCAAGGACTACGTCGAGGTCGATGAGTTGCTGCCGGGCGACCTCGGTGCCATCGCCAAGGTCGAGGAAATCGAGTTCGACGCCGTGCTGCACGACTCGCACGACGAGGACCAGATCCACCTGAAGCCGCTCGAGTTCCCGAAGCCGATGCAGGGCCTTGCCGTCGAGACGCAGAAGAAAGGCGACGAGCAGCGCCTGTTCGAGATTCTGCGCAAGCTCGAGCTCGAGGATCCCTGCTTCAAGGTCGAGCGGCATCCGACTACCCACGAGACCGTGATCTTCGGCCTCGGCGAGATGCACCTGAAAACCAAGCTCGAGCGCATGGCTTCGCAGTACAAGCTCGAACTGACCACCAAGCCGCCGCAGATTCCCTTCCGCGAGACCATCACGAAGAATGCCGAAGGGCATTGCCGCCACAAGAAGCAGTCGGGCGGTGCCGGCCAGTTCGGCGAGGTGTACCTGAAGATCGAACCGCGCGAACGCGGCGCGGGCTTCGAGTTCGTCGACCAGGTCAAGGGTGGCGTGATTCCAGGCGTCTTCATGCCGGCGGTCGAGAAAGGCGTGCATATGGCGCTTGCGGGCGGCGTGGTCGCCGGCTATCCCGTGGAAGATTTGCGCGTCATCGTCTATGACGGCAAGACCCATCCGGTCGACGGCAAGGAAGTCGCCTTCGTCCAGGCCGGCAAGAAGGCCACCATCGCAGCCATCCAGGCGGCAGGCGCCGTGGTGCTGGAACCTATCGTCAGCATCGAAGTGCGCGCCGACGAAGGCCACATGGGCGATGTCGCCGGCGATCTCTCGTCGCGCCGTGGCCACGTGACCGGCACCACCCCGGGTGGTCCGGGGCGGGTCGTTATCGCCGGTGAAGTACCACTCGCCGAGATCAATGACTACGCTTCACGGCTCAAGTCGATCACCGGCGGGCGTGGCAGCTACACCATCGAGTTTGCACGCTATGCGCAGGTTCCGCCGCCGGTGCAGCAGAAGATGGCCGCTTCCTTCAAGCTGAAGGAAGACGAGGAATAAGTTATCCTTCGCCCATCATGCGTCGTCTCAAAAGCTTCCTGCTGATCCTCGTCGCGCTGTGGCTGCCCATCCAGGCAGCCGCGGCGGTGACGATGCCTTTCTGTCGCCATGCGGCTGAGCAGGTGGTGATGGGTATGGAGGCAGCGCATTGCCATGAGCAGGTGACGGACTCCGTCGCCACCATCGACGTCGATTGCGACAACTGTGCGATGTGTCATCTCGCCACCGCCGGCTTCCTGCTGGCGACTGCCGATATGCTCCCGCTGCACGCCGCGAGCATCCTGGTGCCGCGGCTGCAGATCGCCTCGGCCAGCCACATCCCCGAACCGCCGCAACAACCGCCCAGACGCTGAACACATAGTCAGGCAGGACCTGCCGTCCTGCCAGCGCCGACTTTTGTTCAATGCCACAAATCGTCTGGAGGTTTCCATGAAATCCGTTTTCCGTGCCTTGGCCGTCGCCGGCCTGCTCCTGCCCCTTTCCATTTTCGCCGCCGACCAACTGGCCGAAGGCACCGTCAAGAAGATCGATGCGCCGACCCAGCGGGTGATGCTCGCCCACGGGCCGATCGCCAATATCGGCATGATGCCGATGACCATGATGTTCAAGGTCAAGGATGCGGCCATGCTCAAGCCGCTCAAGGAAGGCGACAAGATCCGCTTCCGCGTCGAAGAGATCGGCGGCGACTACACCATCGTCCGCATCGAAGCGAAGAAGTAGGGCCATGAAGCCCCTGCCCCTGCTGCTGACGGCCTGGCTGGCCGTCAGCGGAGTGGCCCTGGCGAACGAAGGTGCGGTGATCGGCGGCGACGTCGAGAGCCTGCTCGCCTTCGCGCGCGAGCGCCATCCCGAATTCGCTGCCATGCGCCACGAAACGGCGGCGGCTGCCGCGCGCGTCGCGCCAGCGGGTGCCTTGCCCGATCCGATGTTCGGCATCGAATGGCGTGACTTCACCAACGAGGCGACCGGCGCGAGTCCCAACCTGCTGCCGGCACGCGTCGGCAGCACACGTTACACCGTGACGCAGAGCCTGCCGTGGTTCGGCAAGCGCGACCTGAAGCGTGACATCGCCGCAGCGGGCGCCAGTGAAGCGGAGGGACGCGCGGCGGCGGTCTGGGCCGATCTCGCCTGGCAGATCAAGCAGGCCTACGCCCGGCATCACCTGCATCTGGCCAGCCTGCGCTACGGGCGGGAAAACCTTGGCCTGCTCGAACAGCTCGAGCAGATCGCGCAGGCGCGCTACGCCGGCGGGCTGGTGCCGCAGCAGGACGTGATTCGCGCCCAGACCGAACGGACTGCCTTGCGCAGCGAACTCGTCATGCTCGAAAGCGAGAACGAGCAGACGGCCGCGCGCATGCGCAGCCTGCTGGGCGGCGCTGCCGACCTGCGGCTGTTGCCGCCCGAGCGCCTGCGCAGCCTGCCGCCGCCCGCACAACTGGACGCCGCGGCGCTCGAAGCACGGCTGCTTGCGCGCAATCCGCGGCTGGTGACCGATGCGGCGCGCATCGAGGGTGCCGAGAAGGCGCGAGCGCTGACTTACCGCAATCGCTATCCCGATTTCAGCGTCGGCGTGGCGGCGATGCAGGAACGCAGTCGCGTGGCGAGCTACGACCTGATGTTCGAGATCAATATCCCGCTGCAGCAGGACAGCCGGCGTGCACAGGAGCGCGAAGCCGAACGCATGCTCGACGCGGCACGCAGCCGCCGGGAGGCGACGCTGAACCAGGTGCGCGCGGAACTGCACGAGAGCCTGACGGCCTTGCGCGCGGCAGGCCGGGTCGCGGAACTGGTTAACACCAGCCTGCTGCCACAGGCCGAATTGACACTGCAATCCGCGCTGGCCGGCTACGAAAACGGCAAGGTCGATTTCGCGGCCGTGCTCGATGCCCAGCGCCAGATCCGCAAGGCGAAGGAAGACCTCGCGCGCGCGCGCGTCACCCAGCAGTTGCGTCTCGCCGACATCGAACGCGTGATCGGAGAAGAACTATGAAGAACATCCTCATCATCGTCCTGCTCGTCGCGGCGGGCAGCATCGGCTACTGGTTCGGCGGACAGCAGAAAATCGGCGCTGGCACCGCTGCATCCGAAACCGCTGCTGCGCCGGCGGGCAAGAAGCTGCTCTACTACCGCAACCCGATGGGCCTGCCCGACACCTCGCCGGTGCCGAAGAAGGACTCGATGGGCATGGACTACCTCCCCGTCTATGAAGGCGATGACGAAGAAAGCGGCAGCAGCGTCAAGATCAGCACGGCGAAGGTGCAGAAGCTCGGCGTCCGCACCGAGGCTGCGACGCTGCGCGATCTGTCGCGCCCGATTCGCGCGGTCGGCCGCGTCGAGGTGGACGAGCGGCGCGTGTTCGCCGTCGCGCCGAAGTTCGAAGGCTGGATCGAGCGCCTGCACGCCAATGCGACCGGCCAGCCGGTGGGCAGGGGCCAGCCGCTGTTCGAGGTGTATAGCCCAGAACTGGTCTCGGCGCAGCGCGAATACCAGGTCGCCGCGCGTGGCGTGGACAAGCTTTCAGGCGAAGCGCAGGCAAGCATTCGGCAGGTGGCCGACGCAGCCTTGGCGCGGCTGCGCAATTGGGATATCTCCGCCGAACAGATCGAGCGACTCAAGGCGGGCGGCGAACCCGCGCGCACGCTGACTTACCGTTCGCCGGTCGCGGGCGTGATCCTCGAAAAGAAGGCGCTGCAAGGGCAGCGCTTCATGCCCGGCGAGGCGCTGTACCAGATCGCCGACGTGTCGGGCGTCTGGGTACTCGCCGACGTCTTCGAGCGTGACATCGCCGCGGTGAAGCTCGGGCAGCAGGTCGAGGTGAGCATCGACGCCTTTCCGGACAAAACCCTTGTAGGCAAGGTGAGCTATCTCTACCCGACGCTCAACGCGCAGACGCGCACGGTGCCGGTACGCATCGAACTGCCGAATCCGCGCGGCGAACTGCGCCCGGCGATGTACGCCAAAGTGGACATGAAAGTCGGCGCTGGCAGGACGGCATTGACCATTCCCATTTCGGCCGTCATCGACAGCGGCACGTCACAGCGCATCATCGTGCAACAAGATGAAGGCCGCTTCGAGCCACGCGACGTGAAGCTGGGCCAGCGCAACGATGATTACGTCGAAGTGAATGAAGGTGTCAAGGAAGGTGAGCAGGTCGTCGTGTCCGCCAACTTCCTGATCGACTCCGAAAGCAACCTGAAGGCCGCACTTGGAGGAATGAAGGAAAAACCATCGGTCAGTCACCATGCGCTCGGCACGCTCGACAGCATCGAAGCCAATGGATCAGTGATGATTACCCACGACCCGGTGGCGAGCCTCAACTGGCCGAAGATGACCATGGAGTTCGTGCCGGCGAATGCCGCGCTGATCGACAAGCTCAAGCCGGGTACGGCGATCGCTTTCGAGTTCGTCGAGCGCAAGCCGGGCGAATGGGTGATCACGAAGATCGAGGCCCACTGACATGCTCGCCAATCTCATCGACTGGTCGGCGCGCAACAAGTTTCTGGTGCTGCTCGCGACGCTGCTGGTGATCCTCGCGGGCGTCTGGGCGGTGCTGAAAACGCCGCTCGACGCGCTGCCGGACCTCTCCGATACGCAGGTGATCGTCTATACGGAATTCTCCGGACAGGCACCTCAGGTGGTCGAGGACCAGGTCACCTATCCGCTGACGACGGCGCTGCTCGCGGTGCCGAAGTCGAAGGTGGTGCGCGGATTCTCCTTCTTCGGCGCATCCTTCGTCTATGTGATCTTCGAGGACGGCACCGATATCTACTGGGCGCGCTCGCGCGTGCTGGAATACCTCAACACCGTCGCCGGCCGGCTGCCACAAGGCGTAGCGCCGAGCCTTGGCCCCGATGCCTCGGGCGTCGGCTGGGTGTACCAATACGTCGTGCTGGGCGCGAACCGCACGCTTGCCGAGTTGCGCACGCTGCAGGACTGGTATCTGCGCTACCAGATCACCAAGGCGCAGGGCGTGTCCGAGGTCGCCAGCATCGGCGGCTTCGTGCAGCAATACCAGGTGGTGGTCGATCCGGCCAGGCTGCGCGGCTACGGCATCCCGCTGATGACGGTGGCGAACGCGATCCGCAACTCGAACCGCGACGTCGGTGGCCGCGTCGTCGAACTGGCCGAGACCGAGTACATGGTGCGCGGCAAGGGCTATCTGCGCGGCAAGGCCGATCTAGAACAGCTCGTCGTCAAATCGGACAAAGGCACGCCGGTGCTGTTGCGCGACATCGCGCGTGTCGAACTGGGTCCCGACGAACGACGCGGCATCGCCGAGCTCGACGGCGAGGGCGAAGTGGTGTCGGGCATCGCCGTGGCACGCCACGGCCAGAACGCGCTCGAGGTGATCGGCAACATCAAGGCGAAGATCGCCGAAGTCGCTGCCGGTTTGCCGGAAGGCGTCAGCATAGAAACCGTCTACGACCGTTCGGAACTGATCGAGCGCGCCATCGCCACGCTGAAGACCACGCTGACCGAGGAAGCGCTGATCGTCGCGCTGGTCTGCATCGTCTTCCTGCTGCACGTGCGCAGTTCGCTGGTGGCGATTCTCATGCTGCCGGTTGGCGTGCTGGTCGCTTTCATCGCGATGAAGCTGCTCGGCATGAACTCCAATATCATGAGCCTGGGCGGCATCGCCATTGCCATCGGCGCGATGGTCGATGCGGCCATCGTCATGATCGAGAACGCTCACAAGCATCTGGAGCGATTGAAGCCCGATGAATCGCGCACCGAGGCGATGATCGCCGCCTGCAAGGAAGTCGGACCGGCGCTGTTCTTTTCGCTGCTGATCATCACCGTGTCCTTCCTGCCGGTGTTCACGCTCGAGGCGCAGGAGGGCCGGCTGTTTGCGCCGCTGGCCTGGACCAAGACCTTCGCCATGGCGGGAGCGGCACTGCTGTCGGTGACGCTTGTCCCGGTGCTGATGCTGCTGTTCATCCGTGGGCGCATCCTGCCGGAAGCGCAGAATCCGGTGAACCGTTTCCTGATCGCCGTCTATCGTCCGGTGATTGCCTGGGTGATGCGCTGGAAGGTTTCTACCATCGTCGTCGCGCTGGTCGCCATGGGCATTTCCGTCTGGCCGGCGATGAAGCTCGGCAGTGAGTTCATGCCGACGCTCAACGAAGGCACGCTGTTCTACATGCCGACCGGGCTGCCGTCGATGTCGGTCACCAAGGCGGCCGAGCTGCTGCAGACGCAGAACAAGATCATCAAGAGCTTCCCCGAAGTGGCCTCGGTGATCGGCAAGGCGGGCCGCGCGCAGACGGCGACCGACCCGGCGCCGATCGAGATGTTCGAGACGGTGATCAACCTCAAGCCCGAGAAGGACTGGCGGCCGGGCATGGATGTCGACAAGCTGATTGCCGATCTGGACAAGGCGCTGCAATTTCCTGGCATCGCCAACTCGTGGACGATGCCGATCAAGGCGCGCATCGACATGCTGTCGACCGGCATCCGCACGCCCGTCGGCATCAAGGTGTTCGGCAAGGATCTGGCCGAGATGGAGCAACTGGCGCGCGAGATCGAAGCCGTGGTCAAGCAGGTGCCCGGCACCAGTTCCGCCTACGCCGAACGCATCACCGGCGGCTGGTATCTCGACATCGAGCCGGATCGCGCGCAACTGGCGCGCTATGGCATCCTCGTCAACGACCTGCAGGAGGTCGTCGCGACAGCACTCGGTGGCGAGATGGTGACGACTGCCGTCGAAGGCCGCGAGCGCTTCGGCGTCACCGTGCGCTATCCGCGCGAACTGCGTGATGATCCTGCAAAGATCGCCGCCAACGTGCTTGTCCCGGCGATGGCGGAGATGGGTGCGGCGCCCATCATGGTGCCGCTGGGGCAGGTTGCCAAAGTGAGCATCAAGAAGGGGGCGCCGGCGATCCGTACCGAGAACGCCTTGCTTTCTGCCTACATCTACGTGGACATCCGCGACCGCGACATCGGCTCGTATGTGAAAGACGCGCAGCGTGCAGTAGCGGAACAGGTCAAGTTCCCGCAGGGTTCGTACGTGACCTGGAGCGGCCAGTTCGAATACTTGGAACGGGCGATGGAGCGGCTCAAGATCGTCGTGCCCTTCACGCTGCTGATCATCTTCCTGCTGCTCTACCTCAACTTCCGCCGCTTAAGCCCGACGCTGATCGTCATGCTCTCGGTGCCTTTCGCGCTGGTCGGCGGTATCTGGCTGATCTGGCTGCTGAACTACAACCTCAGCGTCGCAGTCGCCGTCGGCTTCATCGCGCTGGCCGGCGTGGCCGCCGAGACCGGCGTGGTGATGCTGATCTACCTTGACCACGCCTGGGCGGCGGTCAGGCAAAAGTCGGCGCTGGCAGGACGGCAACCTGACGCTACCGACCTCTACGCCGCAGTGATGGAAGGCGCGGTCGAACGCGTGCGACCGAAGATGATGACGGTGGTGGCGATCATGGCCGGCCTGCTGCCGATCATGTGGGGGACGGGGACCGGTTCGGAGGTGATGCGCCGCATCGCCGCGCCGATGGTCGGCGGCATGATTTCCTCGACGCTGCTGACGCTGGTCGTGATCCCGGCGCTTTACGCGCTGATCGAGAGTCGCCGCTTGCGCCGCTCTCAGTGCAGCATCGGCACGTCGTGATTGGTGATGTGATGATCGAGCCAGCGCGAGATCACGGCCACCGTTTCGGCGACGGTTTTCACCGTTTGCAATGGGGTTCTGGGGTGCGTCAGCAGGGCGACGTGATCAGCGATGTTCGCATGATCTTCGGCGTGGATCAGGTAGCGCTCACGGTGCTTCTGGCTGATTCCCAAGTCCTTCATCAGGTTTTCTTCCGAGCGGAAATGCTCGACCATGAAGTTCAGCAGATCGGAAATGCAATCCAGCAAGACCGATTCGCAGTGGGAAATTCTTTCCTCGGAACATCCCTGGCAGGACTCACGAGTCTCGATTTCGGTACAGATCGACCGCAACTTGTAGACAAGTTCGCACAGGTGTCGATGCTCTTCGTCGACGATCTTGTTGCCGGTGACGAACATCTGGGGAAGCGGGAACTGATCTGGGTGGTCGGACATGGGATCGTGAGCCTTGCCGGAAGATATGTCGATGCAACATTTGGCATTGTAATAATTCCAATGTAGTCAATGTGGGCTATTTCACCCGAATGGCTGACGTTGACGTCAACGTAAACGTCAGCCAGAATCGGCCTTCTACGTTAAGCTAACCCATCATTTTCATTGGAAGTTCTGGCCATGTCCGACCCTGCCATCGCAGCCAAGCTCGCCCCCTACAAGCCGAAGAACAAGCTGCGCTTCGTCACCGCCGCTTCTCTGTTCGACGGCCATGATGCCTCGATCAACATCATGCGGCGGATCATGCAGGCGACCGGCGTGGAAGTCATCCATCTGGGCCACAACCGCTCGGTGCAGGAGGTGGTGAACGCGGCGTTGCAGGAGGATGTGCAAGGCATCGCAGTGACGTCGTATCAGGGCGGCCACATCGAGTACTTCAAGTACATGATCGACCTGCTGAAAGCAGGTGGTGGCGGCGACATCAAGGTCTTTGGCGGCGGCGGCGGCGTGATCGTGCCGCACGAAATCGAGGAACTGCACGCCTACGGCGTGACGCGCATCTATTCGCCCGAGGACGGCGCGCGCATGGGCCTGCAGGGCATGATCAACGACATGATCCAGCGCTGCGATCATGACCTCGCGCACGGTCAGGTGCCCGATCTCGCCGCCGTGCGCGCCGGCGGCCGCCGCGCGCTGGCCCGGCTGCTGACGCTGCTGGAATCCGGTCCGGTTGACAGCGCGCAACGCAAGGCGCTGGTCGAGGAATCCGGCACCCGGCGCGTCCCGGCGCTGGGTATCACCGGCACCGGTGGCGCGGGCAAGAGCTCGCTGACCGACGAACTGATCCGCCGCTTCCGCCTCGACCAGGAAGACCGCCTCAACATTGCCGTGCTCGCGGTCGACCCGTCGCGGCGCAAGTCGGGCGGCGCGCTGCTCGGCGACCGCATCCGCATGAACGCGATCGACTCGCCGCGCATCTTCATGCGCTCGTTCGCGACGCGGGATACGGGGAGCGAAGTCTCGGGCGCGCTGGGCGACGCCATCGCCGCTTGCCGCATCGCCGGCTTCGACCTGATCGTCGTCGAGACCTCGGGCATCGGCCAGGGTGATGCCGCGATCGTGCCTTTCGTCGATACCTCGCTCTACGTGATGACGCCCGAGTTCGGCGCGGCTTCGCAGCTCGAGAAGATCGACATGCTCGACTTCGCCGACTTCGTCGCCATCAACAAG